>Ga0302271_10001271_pt1 | contig 24510 bp, 18 predicted proteins | sample III_Bog_N1_1_FD_198767 | JGI IMG/M metagenome (GOLD analysis project Ga0302271, IMG submission 198767) | Peat permafrost microbial communities from Stordalen Mire near Abisko, Sweden - III_Bog_N1_1 | ecosystem: Environmental > Terrestrial > Soil > Wetlands > Peat | place: Sweden: Abisko... | reverse complement strand
CCCCAACCCCTATGTGTTATTTCCTCTTTAAATCCCAGCAACACAACAATAGGACTTCTAATATTTGATTATGATTTGATAACAATTATTTTCTTTTATTATTAATAAATATCTGTAAAAAAAACTCAAAAATCAATAATATTTAGATCTTCAGGGTCTGCTGGGTAATTGGGTTTATCTAATAATCGGAAGAAGAAAAATAAATTTCTGGCAATTATTGAATTGATTAATCTTATTTACTTTTGTCTCTCAGTTTTAATGAAATGATTGGGAAGAAGTGTAAGAAGGCATGATACATTACCCTGTCTAATCAAATGATTGCAGTTTAATTTATGTATTCACAGAGAGAATAACTAACTAATTATTCTTTTAATATTGTTTAGTTTCTGTGGTAAAAAATAACTCTTAGTAGTAAAAACTCACAATAGTACCTTAATAATAGTAATAATTAAATTATTATTCACACAAAACAGAGAAAAAGAGAAACAAAGAGAGAGAGAGATATACAGAGAACTAATTCGGGTTTTGGTGGTTTTCAATAGTAGTTTGAGATTGTTCGTTGTCTAGTTAGTCTCAAGGAGGAGTATATGAGTGGTGCTTCCAAGAAAAAACCAAGAGGTGGAGTAGCTAAGGGCAAACAAGCGATGATATAAGATGACGAATCAGATACGCAAGCTGTAAAACTAGCGGAGTAGTATACAAGAGATGGATCATCTGTGTAGGGAGAATCAAGTCCCGAATAACAGAACACTAATGCTGTGTTAACAGAATAATAAGAACATTAAGATAATGAGTTCATGAATGAGAATAACTAAGAGGGGGAAGGTAATAAGGATAACCCTCCAGAAGAAGAACAACAAGAAGAGTAACAACAGGACTAAGAAGAACATAATGACGATAATCAAGAGTAAGATCTTTAAGAAGCAGAACAAGAACAGCCCCCAGAGGAGCCACCATCAATAGAGCAGTAATTCTCTGAGTACAAAGCAGAGACTGAGAAACACTAAAGAGAAATGGCAGAAACAGTAGAAGCATTGAAGAAATAGCTGGAAGACAAAAATATCGAAATAGCTGCGTTAACAAAGGAGCTATCTGTGTACAGGATTCTATCGCATGCACCTATCAAATCCACTGCATCTTCTGCGTCGCTTCTTGCAACGAAACAAACGGTAAAATGACAACAACACAACGTGAACAACAAGAAATTTTTTGGGTTTTTTGGTATTTCGTTTGGTTTTTTTCAATCAATAGAATTACCAAGAATAGAATGAATAACCTTGTTTACACTTTTCTTCTTCTTCTTCCTTCTCTCTTACTATCCCTTACTTTTCCCTTAACTTTATTATTGCATAACAACTCTAGGTCTAACTCAAATCCGATCCATTCTGGGTGGGCTCATCGAACCCTCGAGAAAACACTAAGAATCTCCCTAAGAAAGCTGACTTACAAGGAATATTTCATTAGGATACATTCTGGTTGGTGTAGAGTGAAAAAGGAGAAACGAAACAGTAGATTTTCAGCGAGTAATAAGAAGCAGCGAGATAAATCAATCAAGATCTGAATGAGTACTAGCAGTAGTATTAACTCGCATTGTCCAAGAGATCATCAGTCTAGAGGAATAATCTTAAGTAATATCCCAACAATAACAATATAAATCATAATGTGCTGATGACATTGCCAAATAGCATCCCTGGATCGAATAATATCAATAACAATGGGTACAATATTTATAATAATATGAATCCATAGAATAATTAAGTTATCAATAGTATCAATGGCGGCAATAATTAGCAGAATAGAATCATAATAAACAATAACAACAATAATGCTGCGAATTATATGAATAACAATGGAAATTATAACACGAATGGTAGCAATGGTAACAATGCATATTAGTTACCTGTTCCTGGAAAGCAAATGAACAACTATTATTCACATGGGAATAATCAAAGCACAGAGCAAAGCTAATAGCAGTAGTAGTAATAGTAATACAATGAATACAGGAAAAACAATAATAATGGGTATGCTAATATGTCGCCGATTCTCAAGGGAATTAGTGAATCGTAATAATAACAGCAACTACCATAAGATCTTCACTATCAGCAGTAATAGTAGTAGTAATAGCACTTTTCAGTCCCTTAACAATAACAACAGCAGCAATAACAACAATAGTATATTTAATCTAATCAATATCAATACTAGCAACAAGCACCAATGAGCAATAGAAAGGGATAATCTCGATCGATTTCAAATAGCTAACTTAGCTAAATTAAGTTGGCTCCTATCAATGAGACACCATAGCCTAATCGGAGGAAGAACAATAGCTGAAAGATAAAGAAAGAGAGATATATATATAATATATGATAGATTTAAAAAAAAAAATCTAGCTATTGTTTTGTTATTGTGTGCGATATATTTTTGAAAATGAATTATTTCTAAAAAAATTTGAAAAATCTTCAAATTCTTTTACCATTTTTGTCAATTCAAATTGGAATTCTTTTTATAAATAATAAAGTAAACGTATGTATCTCAAATACAGCAGGAATAGCAGTTCAGTTTGAAATATTTATCTCTCAATTCCGACAAATTTTGTTGAGCACAGAAAGAAATTTCTTAGATCCATGATCCGACTGGATTGAAACTTAATAATAGGTAGTATTATTACCATTCCTGTTATTGTTGTTCTAAACAGCAGTTTTTGACTTAATCATAGGCAGATTCTAGCTATTGTTGTGATTGTTATTATTACTACTATTGTTGTTGTTGCTCCCTTCTTGACTATGTATTCTCCCCTTGCTTGACGTGGAAGTGCTCAAGTATGTGTCTGCAAATTTAAATGACGGGAGCTTGCTGTGTGGTTGGTCTGAGTTCCTAGACGATGAATGCAAAGACGATTGATATTGTGCTGTATAACTATGAGTGTACCCAAGGAATCTAGGCTGACTGAATGAGCTAGCAAGATAGTTATGATGATGAGTAGTAGCATGCTTGCTATTATTGTTGTTATTTCTGACATGCTTCTTAGCCCCTTGAGAGAAGATATCGGAGAGAATCTCAAACGTCTTATTGTGATTCTTATTGCTGTTGTTATTATTATTTCTGGTGTTTTGTTGTACTTCTTCTCGCGTTAATTTCTCAATATCTTCATTAACTGCTTCAGAAATGTATCTGTTTCTGAACTGCTGCAAGCTCTCATTCGATGGTTGCTGCTAGTATTATGCAATCTTCTCACTATTATTAGCGTCGTGAATGCCTCCAATGGAGTAACTAAACTTCGATTCTTCTATGTGATTACCATTGCTACCTTGATAATACTTTAATTATTTATCTTTATCAGATGTCATACTGGTATCATCTGCATGACATAGCAATTATTCGAATGCTCTGCTGGGGCTATTATTCTCAATTATGTCTTCCCTTTAAGTAGCAAAGACAATCCTCGGGGAGGGATTCAATGCAATGTGATTGGCTTTGAGAATATCTGGTGGATTGGAGGCTGTCTGCCGATGTTATTAAGGCTTGACGTTCTTTGCTGACGATGATGAGGAGAAATTTATATTTGGGTCAGCTGTAGTTTATGATTGTTTAAGCTAGTATGATCTCATGAGATTATCGAGAATATCTACAGAGTGTTTAGGCTGCTAGAATGATCGATATACAATTTTAGATGGTAGTTGTTGAGAGGGGTCGAGGGAAGAAGAGCCTTTTGTATTATTGTGTTATAGATGTTGCTTCTAACTCTAAATCTTGCGGTGCTCCTGATTCGTGCTAAGTGAGAATTTCTTCTATGATGAATGCGTTTGCTGTCTTCTGTTATTGTTATTATCTTGTTTCTCTTGAGATTGTCCATGATAAAGTAGCATCAAAGCATCCTGCTCGTCTTGCGGAATGGGAGATGGACTTGATTGCGTCAATGGAGATATGCTTTATAAGTTATTCTGCCTGGAAAAGAAGAAGAACATAAATTTTCAAGGGGAGAAAGAGATCTAATGAAAATGCACATTAATTGTGTATATCTTACGAAAAACTGGATTTCTTGTGCAGCACCTGCTTCGATGAAGAAGAGGATGAATTGAAGTTGTTTGGGAGCTGCTATTTTGATAGGTTACCTCCTCCTCCTGCTTGCTGTTATCTATCAAAATTGCTAGAATTTGTAATACTATTGCTATTAGCTTCATTTGAGCTATTCCCTAGTGACCCTTAGTACCCACTAAAACTCTTCGGTCCAGTAGCTGCAGTATTTGTTGCCACTGAAAAAGGCTGCTGATTATTGCCATTACTATTAACATTCTCCCTTTTATTCGAAGAGCTATTCAAACTATTGAATTCCTACGACATAAAGCTCCTTCCCTTAACTTGCTAACTCATGCCCTTTTACGCTTAGAATCTCTCTCTCCTGTCAGCTAGTACCTTTTGAATAGGTGGTTATAGTGTATGTATTCTCTTTAAGTCTTCTAGATCCGCTGCAGTCTTAGCATGCTATGCAATCATCACATCAACGTTAGCATGTTTTCGGATATGCTAGCTGTGAATCTCCCCATGGAATTCGCAGCTTTTCCTTCGAACATGAGTAGAATTAGCAATCTACGCTTTTGTATGGCGAGCGATTTCAGAAGCAGCTACAACGACTTCAGCGAAGGTAGACAGATTCAATACAGATTAGCGTCGATCGATGGATTCACGGATGTATAAATCAACTGCAGGACTACTTTTAATGATGCGACGATGATGATGATTATGAGTGCTGCGAGGAGCGATATTGTTCACGGATATGGATGATGATAAGAGTTTATTCGTCAGTTTAGAGAGACCTAAGTTAAGAGTGAATTGAAGTTGTGATCAAGAAAATAAAGGGAGAGAGAAATAGAATTAAACGATGCAATTAATTCTAACTATTGAAAGGTAATCATGTGCTTGTTTGTGTTGACAATAAATATGTTCTATGTTTGGTGACATACGCTGCAGCTCAGTTTGTCTCCTTTTCTGTTGTGTCTTTCCTTCCTGCAGAATCATCCAAAACAAACACATTAAGCACAATTTATATGTATTCTTTCCACAGCCAGTAATACTGATCAGTTAATCATCATTTCATCCCTTATCTTCTTTTATCGCAATCCCTCTCATCTTTTGTGAATATCTAAATCTTAAAATTCATTCTTACTGCCAATAGCACATTGTGTTCATATTCAGCTTGCATCTGTGCTTGTCCTGATGAAATTCAAATAACTAATATCAACACAAAGATCCATTGTACATCCTCTTGGATAATGTATTGATGAAGCTTAACATCGTACTGTCTTGAAAGACGTATCTCATTGATATCCTCTGGTTGAGTGGTCGAATCGCAGGTGTTTCAATTCTGTTGAGTTTCGTTAATGGTGAAGACGTGTTCGATAGGATTGTGTTATCCAAAGCGATACGGGAAGGAACCATTGGGAGAAAGTACTATTGTTGCTAGCCATCACTGCTAGAGTCATCGAAGGTACCTCCAACAAACGAGCTCATTTTACTATTAAATGAAAAGAATTTAAGGAGAAAAGGAAAGGAGAGATTGCTGAAGTGTTTAATTAATTAAGTTGATTTTACACACTCAGATTGCTTGCTGGGTTGGTTGCTGGGAAGATTGTAAGCAATTGTAGAAGGCTAAAATATACATGGGTTGGTACTATATGTGATTTTTATGATAAACCTAAACATAAGCTAGCCAGAAGAGAGTGATGGATGTTACCATAGTTATTATTTTTATTTTACAGACTATTAAAAAAATATCTACAAAATAGAAGAGAGTAAGAAATTGATTCATTTTCATAAGATTTCCTGAATTAATTGGAGAAATATTTCTTATGAATGGACTGAAATATCTTAAACTAAATAACTACGCCAATCCAGCAATAAGATAGATGCTCTTAGGTTGGCTGAGCATATTTCTAGCAAAGAGATGACATTGCAACAACATCAAAAAAATAACTCAAAGAAAGGATTTAATTTAATAGCCCTTTGTTCTGTCTAGCCTTATCATTCTTTGTTTCTCCCTTTTATGCATTTATTTCCCTTTTTTCGGCAATAAAATAATAAACCTAAAAATCAATACAAGATAAATTAATAAACACACATACAAGAAACTCACTATTCACAATGAGCACCGACCCAACTGCCGCCGTAGCTAGAGACTACACTTAAGAGAGATCAGTCAAGAAGCACTTCATCAGTTATCCATTGAAATTCTGGTGGGGTCTCAATAAATTTGAGACTTTCTAGGGACTCCATTCGTTCTTCGGCAATACCGCCGATTTGGTTGTCTCGGGATTTGCAGCAGTCATCCCAGGAATCCCAGGAAGAGACAACTCTTCTTACATCTAGAATTCAGTCAGACTAACTAGATTCAGAAACTTCGATGAGAAGACACAGTGAGCAAGAAAGAAAGTCGAAAGAGCAATAGCATACCAATGATACATTTGATTCGTTATTTTCTCAGATTTGGCTAGATAAATATCATTCTTGTTGCTGTATGTATTTTTTCATATCCACAAAGGCACATACACAAACACACACACTCTATTCATGTCGTGTAGCTTTTCCATATGGAAAATACACATACACGCAAGGATTAATTCAGCTTTTCCTAATCGAATCATTATTACTCAACAGAATAGATAAAATGGACATGCAACTGTGAACATGGAAAGATCAATATTACATATGAGAGTTATTTGTTTATTATTATGATTTCTGCAAAATCTCTCTCTTTTTGTTATCATCCTTCTCTCTCTCTTCATGTTACACAGAGACCTTCATCTTTCTCTCACTGATATCTTCCTTATCTCTCTCATAGAGCACATGCGAAGATATTGGCTATTCCTGTGAGTGTAGGTGAGTCATATTTAGCAACTACATTTCCATCGAGTTCGTTATCCCAGAAACAAGACCCTGACATGCTCATTCCAGCATCGCTTTTCTGCAAGATAACCACGTTGACAATGTACTTGAACTCTGTGCTAACACTGGTGAGATACTTGAGGAGATCCTCGCAGATCAAGTTACTGGTGATTTAGCACTCTGACTGAGAATACTGTTTCTTATCAAGTCTCTCCCTCATGATACTCAAAGCACGCTCATTGATCTCGCTCTTTACATTGCTGAATAGCACCTCACCTCCCATAGTAATTATGAATAATTTTTAACTTTTTAGAAGATTAGCTATTTAGAGTATTTGTATTAAAGTAATTATTCCTTCTTAGCACTGTTTATTATGAGAAATAGGAGTGATTAGTTAGTTTGAAAGGGAAGGGTAGATTTGAAATTAGTTAAGACACAATAAGATAAAAATGGATAAATATTGTTTAGTTTTTGGTCTGAGCTTGATAACGATGAACATTCTGAAATATGAAGGGTAATGCTTCTCAAAACTTTAAACATTTGTTTCTTTTTCATTTCCTTATTTTTCTTACAATCATCTATTTCCACACCTCCCCTATTTAATTCCCCTAAGAGGCACTCTTCGATCTTGAATATTTGAATTCCCAACTTGGAGCTCAATCTCCCTAACAAAGGCTTTTAAAACTTTAGAAATATTTCACTTCTAAACCCTTTGATCTTATCAAAATTTAGATCATTTTAATTCACTAATAAAATATATTATAAACAATCCAAATCTACTGATCAAAAGTACTTAGCAATCCCTCAGTGAATTAAAAAATACTAATATCTCTTTTGACAATCTTAACCACAATTCAATTCGAGCAGAATTGACAGACACAGTTTCAGAAACACTTTTAATTCTCATTATTAAAAATATTCAAATTTTCTTTTTTGCCTTACAAAAACCTATTTGATTATCTTCTTCTCACTCTCCTACAGCTTTGGATTTAGCAATGCGATAAAGTACATATTGTTCAATGCACTGCACTATCAGCTTAGAAATAGTGAAGTCTTCTTTCTTTTCCTACAAGTACGCTTGTGTCCTTTCTTTATTAATTTCCAAGAATTCTTTAACAACTCCTTGATCATCTTCAGTGAATATCTTTTTCATCATGTCATGAATTGTGTTCGAAACAGATTCTAATGTATCTATCCACAAAAAAGGCATTTTATTAAATAAGCAAAACATTAAATATCTTACCATCTGTTTCTGATTTCTGAGGCTTTTTGTAAGTGAATTAGATTGTTATCTTTGGACCAAAAAACTATTTTTCTTGATTTAATTATTAGTAATATAATCTCCATGAAGTTTTGACTTATTCTCCCTCTGCTAGCTAAGATTTCTGGATCTTCAAATAGTTCTAAATATCTAAAGAGAATGCAATATGCATAATCTCACCCTTGTTCACCTTGATAGCAGGGTAATAGCTAGTTTCTGTTATGCCAGATATGCATTAGAGGAATACATCGTTTGGCCAATTCTCAGAGCCATTATTGGATATTTCTTGAAAGACTACAATACTGCCATCAGACAAAATGTCACTCGAAAAACTGAGAAGAAGTTTTGCTCTATATTGAGAGGATTGCGTTACGATTGATTGTGTCAGACTATTTCTATTTTAAGCGAACACATAAGATTACGTGAGCTTTTATGATCCACCAGAGTAAAATGTAGATTTCAAACAAATCAAAGTAGTGTTAGAAGCAACTCCCTTGGATATTTCTTAGCTATTTTCAGCACTACTCTTCTATGTCTCTTATGTTTTTGGAATATTCTAGTTCTTAATAACTTCTACGATTTAAGTATCGCATTAAATTGTCTCTGGCCCTGAGCTTTCTGTCAGGGTTCCAATTTTGATAGTTTAAATAGGTGTTAATTCTTGAGAAACTGTCGCCAATGGATTAGTGAAATCAGAAGAAATTTCATTTATATTGGCTATTTTATTATCTAGATTTAGATTTTCATTTTGAATTTCAATCGATTTCGGTCCTGAAAATGTTGGAGGATCTTCATCTTGCATAAAGCACGCAGTCTTGGAGCTCAATTAATTCATAAAGTGAAGAGAGTTTTATGGCTTGAAATTATGGTTAGAAGAAATGCGTCCACTCTATCTGAATTATGACACATCCTCGAAACTATCAGAAATCAACTCTAATTTTTGCTCTTTTACTGATTCCTCCTGCTGCTAAGTTTTATTATCAAACATAGAAGTGTAGATTTCCTAGGGAGGATTCACAATAACTGTAGCAGATTTCTAATCATGTCGCTGATGGTTTTAAAGATGAAAATCAGATTCGGATCGACGAGAGGAAGATAATGTGAAATTATCCTTGCTCGTTGAAATCTGCTCTTGTGTTTGCAAGTAAGTGGTTAATACTGGTTTTCCTTTAGCTACATTAGTAGGATTTTAACTCAAAATCTAAGAAGTTTAAAAATTTGTTAGAGAAGGTAAGAATTACTGCTACTAAGCCTTGATGCTTTTTTCTAATTAACTCATTCTCGGAACTGCCTATTGAGTCTATTATTAGTTCATTACCATAATATCATCTTTTTGGATCTAAACAACTCGATGATTAGAATCATGATGCTCTTCACATTGCTCGCATAGAAGATATTCACTGTCATTTTATTCTTGTTTTTGAGTATTTTCACTGTGCTAATTAGATTGATCTGATGCTGCTGCTTAGCTTTTACAATCTATGCACAAATATATCATTTTTTCATTTTCAAAGCTCTTCTTGCATTCCCAGCATTTAGAAGACCGAATGAAACTGAGGATAGCATTTTATCCTGTTGGCTCTGCAAGTGCATTTGCAACATTTGCAGCTGCATCTTCTTCAAGATTCAGCATCCGTTAGAGGCAGCTCATAATTTCTTTAGGAATAATTTTCCCTATTTTTTATTGCCTAATCGAAACACTTTTCAGCAAGATTTCAGACTCTTTTAGCTTTTATCTCATGACACTTTGAATGATATTCACCACTCTATTATCTTCAATACGCAGAAATCCAGTACCCTAACAATCTTTACAGTCACTTTGTGGAGTAAAAGGGATTTCTTTAATAAGAGCATTGTTTGTTGGAGTCTTCAATTCGTTTTAAGGCGGCTCTTTTAACTTAAGTTCCTCTGATCTGATGATACATTTCTCACAAGGAATTTAGACATTAGATCCCGAACGCTGGGCAGTTGTGCTCAGGGATGAGGGCCGGTTAATTAGCATTTTATTAGAGATAAATGTATTTGATGAATCTAAGTTGCTACGAGGAGGTGAAGCAGACAATTCTCTCTTTTTATTGTTATCAATATCCTCACAGCAAACCGTAATAGAACTGCCCTGTGCTCCTTTAGCTGCTTAAGGTACTCCCAAATTAAAAAGACCTCTGGATGGTAGAACTTAATTAGACTACTAAACTGTTTAATCCACTCCTTGATTTCCATTAATTCCTAATGTATTTGACTAATTCTATTATTATGCAGCAGTAGTGATTTATCTATTATCCACATTCTAGATAACATTAGAACTTCCCTAATTATCTACAGGCTTGCTTGGAATTTCTGTTTTGCTTTGAATATTATTTACAGATAGAACATTTTTGACTTATTCTTAGGCTGAATTTATTGAGTTTGTTCTTCTAATTTAAGCCATCTTAGACATATTATTTTTTAATGGAGACTAAGCATCATCGCTATCCATGGGGTTGCCAATATTTTAATGTCCAAGCCCTGGATTGATCAAGGTTGCGGTGTCGTACGTGCCAATCTAAGAATCCTAATTGAAGAATTTGGAAGTCTAATTGAGATCTTATCCGAGGGAAGCTGCATTCTTGTTGCTAGCTTTGAATGTGAAGTTAATATTATTCGATCCTGAGCTACTAGAGACAGAATTTAAATTAGCCCTCCCACTAGTGAAACTCATGTTGGCTTGCAATGTCTACTGGGGAAGTGATTCCAACTGACTTTAGTTAGCTGAACTATTTCTCTTTGCTCTATTGAATGTATTATTTGGATTTTCATTCGAATTATGAACTTCCGAAGTGTGCTTTGAGAGAAGAGGAATGTGAGCTTGAGAAGAGTGAGATTGATTCACAGCATTCGTGTTATTTCCACTATTATTTCCAGCATTATTATTGTTAGTGTTACTTGTATTAGTTGTTACTATATTCCCTGCTCCACTTGAAATACCTCCTCCAATATTTCCACTTGCCATTCGCAGACTATTACCAAATGAATTACTTAATTAGCATTGAGAACTGAGAAGCATCATCATTTGAAGGAACTAATTCTAGCTGGATTCCATGGTTCCTGCTGGAAACTATTATTATCCAAAACTTGCTGAAATAGAATTAGTGTTTGGAACAATAGCATTCAATTTGCTATTGTTTTCCTTTTATTACGATATGTTCTAATAAGAAGTAGCATAAGGATTTACAAGAAGCCCAAGAGCGCCATTAATCTAAGCAGATTGCGCTTGTTGCGGGGCATACTACTAGGAACCTATTGTACCTGCAAGAGAATTTGGTTATTGCTGAATGTAACAAAAATACTGTTTATACGATTTGGAATCAATACGAAGCTTGATCGATCGTAGCTATTCTTACAAACAGTACTCTTAGCAAGCTTAATAGTCACTTTAGCTTTCGATGTTGATTGAGTCATTATCACAGTCTTCATATTTAAAGCAAAAATTCTCTGGTAATCTACTCTCATATTTCTAATGTACGATTTCCTCTAATTCTGCATAACTCGAAGGGAACTTTCCAATGTAATAGCAATCCCCTCCAATGACTATCTTCAAGCTTGTGCTGATGAGTTAGTTTCCTAGCATTCTTGCCAGCGGTGTTGTTGTCTGTTCCTTACACTTCTTCTTGCTTGTCCTTTTAGAGACTTTGTTCTTGGATTGAAATCCGTCAAGCTTTCTTTATTGAAATCTTAAAAATTGTTCTTATGTAATTTGTGTTTCCCTTAAATTTCCTATTCTTCAAGGCGTACTTTATATTGATGTTCCTTTTTATTTATCTATCTCTAAAGGGAGTAGGAATAATATTCACATTCATCAACCAATTTATCAAATTCTTTGTCATTCAAAATTGGTTCGAATAATACACACACTTGTCTGTAACAATTATTTTAGCAATTCTATCAGTCAAAAAGTATCTTTATGTCAGTCAGAATGCAATATTCAAAATTAGTTGTCTATTTAATCTAATAATTCTTCTGCTCTTCATCTTAAAACTGTTATTCTAAGTGGATCTGTTAAATCAGTGATGCCCCTCAATTTGAATGTTTAAGTGTAAGTGTTTTATGTAAAAAGAATTGAGTATTAATAATTCAATCGAGAATCGAAGGGGAAAGAATAAGAATTTTTATTATTTACTCTATCTAAGCTAGATACCAGGTTGTATATTATTCAGTGATAGAATAGGAGAAAGAGTTAGAGAGACAGTGAGAATAATAAATAACTCATAGTTTGTTTGAATACTCATATTTATTTATTATAAAAGGGAATATTTCATAGATTCTGCACTGGCCACTCGCTGATGTATCCAGTTGAAAGGGAAGGATGTTACTCTATGCAAAATTATTCTATTTAAAACATTGTTTTTCGATCTATTTGAGACCTGGAAGGGTATATTTGTATTTTCTAAAAATTGCTGAGAGAATTAATCAAATTTTATCATATCTAAAGGGAATATTTTTGTTGGAAAAGAAGAAACCTATCAGGTATCGGGATCTTAATATCTTCTTTTGGTCCCTAATATTTAAAGATGCTGTAGCTTTTATTGTTATTATCTTAAGGATTGTCCTCAAATATGTCAAAATGAGGTAGAACTCTTAACAAATTCAACATATCATTTAATTATTATTGCTATGGAACAAACTCTCAAAAATAATTATGAAAAATAGCCTTATCTGCAATAAAAACAAACACTTCAATACCAACTCCACATCGAGTTTTCTTGAATGAATTGTGAAACTTTTACAACTTCATTGCTTTTCTTCAAACCTTAGCATGAACAGTACTAACAAGGATGCACACAATATCAACACTAAACAATAAGAACCGTAAAGCTGAATAACTTAGTTATCGATTTCAAATTGTAAGCAAGATTTTTTTAAAAAATAATCCCTCACAGTAAACTTAGATCATTTATCATCCTCCCCTATTCGTTTATTCTCTCTTTGGAAAGGTTTCTTCTAACTTTAACTGCAGAAGATAATTTCTTATACAAATCTGCTGTGAGAGATCACCCAAATAAACATAGTAATTTAGAAATAGCTTTCTCTTTTCTCTAGAGGAGATTTATTTGATTATTAGTGTGTGTGTGTGTGAGTGTGCTTTAGCCTCTTATAAAATCTCAAATATTTCATTTGTTTTAGGGTAATTTATTGCTTAGAAAATAAGTATTATAATCACAAGTACATACAACATAATATTATTAAAAAATATAAGACATTCTTAAAAATACGTTTAAATTTCATAAAAAATCTACAGAATATGATTATTGAATAAGCTTTGATTATATAATACACTCCTAAAATGAAGGAATTCCTTTCAATCTACGTTAGTCTTTTCAGATTCTGAGTCAAGGGAATCAATAACATTGACTAGCTCAACACCCTTACTCTTATTATCCTCCTCCTCCTCCTCCTGTTTTTCTTCCTCATCATCTTGCTTTCCTTCCTCATCATCTTTTGATTTCGAGAATTCCAATTTATTCTCTACCAAGCCAACCTATTCGTTCTTCTTCCACTCTGACACATTTACACCACCACTTTTCTGATAATTATATATTTTCTCCTCCAAATACTATTCCGCTACAGATTTCTCCTTTTTCTTCCAAGATTCCAAGATCTAGTTACTGTTGTTCTCCTCATTTGATTTAAACAAACCTGAATTCTATTTCGTTGAGGTAGTTTAAAACAGTATCATTGACGGGGAGGGCGATTTATTTGACTCTGATAAATGCATCAACCTTGATTCGCGTTCTTCTTGGTTTCTCTCCATGTCTGGGTAAATTTCTTCGGATGCTATTTTAGATTCTGATTTTTTTATCTACAAAGAATAGGTGTGTTTAGGGAGAATTCTTAGTTTTCTATCATTATTAGAGGTATTGATTCTTTTCTTTTTCTTAACAGGTGAATTCGTGCTTAATACTAATTTCGAGATGGACTCCTCTAGGTACGGAGAATCCTTGCATTCTTTGTTGTTTATCGGATTTGTAAGTGAGTTTGGTTAAGTTGTGTCTTTAAAATACACCATTGAATTGGAGTTGAGGATATCCTTGAAGTCATGGTGATGACTAGAGCTGGCGGAGATTGACAGGTTTCCACTCGGTGTATCGACGGATTAACGCAGAAGAAACCCCGATTCTAAATCAATTTTGAACTCGCTTGATTTTCGCAGTTTTTCTAGATTCGTATCGAGATTCATCCTGGCTAGACTTGACTCAAGATTGAATTTCTCTAGACTCGTTTCCATTTTAAGCTTCTTGTCTTTTTTTAGGAATGTTCCACCTTAGACAGGCAGCATTTCGATCATCTTCTGCCTCTTACTCCATGGTTATTCTGGAAGGGTACAGCAAAATTACAAGTAAATTAAACAAATTGAAGAAACAAAATCATAATTAAATGTGATTAATATTCATTTTTGTGATTACTTTCTGTGGATTCCTCAAGGTTACTCAATCCCTAATACGAAACTGACTTCATCTTGATGAGATTCACCGTATCTGGATCCCCTCTGTACGCACTCGTTAGCGCCTTCCTATGCAGTAGATAAATAATATTATTCTTGAGTTTTATCCACAAGAGTAATGTCCGAAACGATCTTTTTCTTCCTTCGAAGATCCTACTGAAATACGGAATTTTCAAGAGCTAATCCTTCAGGGACTTCACTGGTCCAGGTAAATACGCGTTGTTGATCTTTGAATAGATAATAAACAGAATTAGATACAGCGTATACGTTAGATGAATGACCGCTTAGATAATCTCAGGTGCTTCGCTTTCATATGTGAACTAAAGAATATTGCAGAACAGATTCAGAATCAGCACACAATATGAGACGATATCAACATTCTGAAGATCATTATTCACAAATGGCTGCTTTTTTATTGTCAAGGAGATATACGCAGCGAAGACTAGCAAAGCCACAACTGATGGCAAGTACTTGAGCTCTCTAAACAGTGCTGCTATGGTTATAACAACTGTCCGTACAGCTAAGCGAATGAAATCCCAGAAATAATGGGTATGTTTGAATTCCAAGTAAAAATAGCCGTAATTGTATTTAGTTAAGCAGCCATCAAGGTTATTTCTTGATTTGTACAAGCCGTAAAGCATGAACAACGGTGTACATATCACCCAGAGCATGAACAAAGGGATCACTACTGTGTACAGGAGTAAATGAAATTACCCATCGGAGCAGTAAATTGTCATGTTCGCATCGACAAAGCTGTTCGTACCTACTGATCTGCAGGAGAAAAATGACACAGAGAGTCGCAGAATGCTCGGATGGAAGAAGAAGAATATAAACACGCCCATGAATTTGACATCACGGAGGGTGATCGATAGGATTTTGTACTTTGCACAGAGAAGTAACGCAACACCAGATGTGAAGCAGTAGAATAACGCTAATAGAGATTGCGATACGTATTGCACACCTAGCAGTCCAACATCCGAAGTGGTAGAATTAATTAACGCCCCAGGGAAAATGCAGTTCATGTTAACAACAATCTCCGCACCTGGCTGCCCGAGCTGCACAGGGATGATTTTCATTGCTACAGACATAGCTGATTTTGATGATGTAGTGGAGGAAAACGCTCTGAGGATTGTAGCAAGTTAGAAATAGTTCATGAGAGTCTTCATGTACAGAGACGATTCGTCTCGCATGCAGGATCGCGATAAGGGAGCAAATCCCATTTTACGGAAATACGTCGCGCAAGCATGAAATCTAAAGGAATTCATGAAGGTGCGGATCGAAAAGAGAATGTAAAGAAACCCAGCGCAGATTGCTAGGATAACGTAAGTGATTTGGACGCCCAGTGTGCTGCATTGAGCACATTAGTAGGACTAGCTGCTACCAGTGTTTGTGTAGCGTTGATGCGAACCATTTGAGGTACTTGCACTGCTTGGCCATACGCTGTTTCGAATATCGCAGGTTTCACAGAGAGGTCCTTTGTAGCCAACAGCACAGCCTTCATTGGAATTGAAGCTCTCGGTGTAGTCCTCTGATCTGCAAGCATCTAAGTTATTAGAGCACTCGAAGATCAAATCGGAATATGCAGATGCTCTCCAGTAGCCATTGCGAAGGTAGATTTCATCTTTCTCGCAGCTGACAGCTTCACTTGGGCATGATTTACACGCCACAGAGTCTTTCTCCAGGGAATATTTCCCAGATGGACAAGCATAGCAGATCTTCAAGGAGTTAGCAGCAGAGGAGGATCCAGTAGATGTAACTGCCGAGAATCCAGGGTTATTTAGAGCCCCTACAGATATTTGAATAGCAGTCACTGCAGCTGAGTCCGATGATGAGAAAATAACTTCTCCAATGTTGCATTGACGAAAGGATATGTTCAAGTATATCAATCTTCTGTACGATCCATGCAGATTAGTCACGTACAGTACTAACTAAGCTTGCGATCCAGGCGAAGCGGTGACGATGACATTAGTGAATGCAAATGCTTTTTAGGTGCTGAGAAACGAAGAAGCACTGAGCACACTCTCACCAGTGGCTGTGATCACCAATGGTGTTTTGGAGCTTAATTCCACTTGATATTTATTGATTTCTTCAGTGATAATCCTCGGGTAGTCATTGCTAGACAAATCAAAACTGATGAGATTGTCTTCATTGTCCCAGATGCTGACGATTAGTTGCAGTGTACCTCCACTGACGAATTAGCTGACTGTTAATATCCCATCGATTTAGTCGTAGATCGAGGAAGTTGAAGTTGACGATTATGCCTTGAATGACAATGTGTAGCCATCAGTAGTGGTACTACTGCTGTATGCACTCACAGAGACCTTACTGGGATAAGTACCTACGTTACTCCCGAAGATCTCAGCAGTGTTGGAGTACACGTTGTAACTCCATTCAGGGAGAGCTAGCCAACGATGGGTTAATTAAAGAGATAAATTGTCATTTCCATTAATATCTTCTGTTTCATTATCCACATCCAATCCTCTTAGGTTTCTCCTTGCAGACACATCAGCTCCATTGTAAGTCCCAGTGACTCTAATACCTCCTCCGATGAGTGCAGTATTCCCCGTGACAACTGATTCACTATCAAACACTAGTTTATTCACATTTTCAAGAAACAAAGCACCACCGTCTGCTATTGCTTCATTGTCTTTAAACAGCGAGTTCACTAAAGACACAGTTCCTGTGATATCTGTAAGCGATACAGCTCCACCTTGGAGTGCTAAATTATCAGAGAAATTCGAATTCTCGATAGTCACATCAGTCGAAGAATATATCTTAAGTGTACCATTATTCTCCGATGAGTTCACAATATTAAATGTGAGTGTCGTTCCTTTCAGCGAGAGAATAGTATCATCTTGATCGTTGTCATCTTCCGGAAAGGTATTTGTCGAAAACGTCACATTGTAGAGATCGAATGTATCATTGATGTAATTCATTTTAAAATTGTCCTCAATGAATACATTCGTGGAAGTTATCAATGTCACATTGAAGTTATTCTTGAAGACTGTAGAACTTAAGGTTGTAGTACGCACACCAACTAAGGATAAAATCGAGAAGGCTGTAGTAACCGTACTCTGAGTTATGATATTCTTGAATACACTACTCGAAATCTTCAAAGAAGTAGCTTTATTGACTTCAATGAGCTTCTCAGCGATGACTAAATCCATCACTTGCAGGTCATTTATCACAATCTCTTCTACGTCGACGAAGTTAAATAACGCAGCTGGGTAATTGAAATCGAGGGATTTAACTGTTACGCCCTGAAACAGCACCTTCGTGCAGTTCTTGAATAGAACTAGATTCTCTTTATCGGTAGTGGTTGACGAATTCGTGAACAGCGCATCGAGTGTGACATTCACGAAGATGACTTCAGCCATGTTCGCAAATACAAGTACACCATTAGTTATGTTCTGCTAACTAAACGTCAAATCCTGCCAGATTACTTTAGTTGTCAACGCATTGAATGCAGTGGTTGTATCGGGTAATATCGCCATATCATATCCATCAAGCATCACTGACTGCAAGGCCAGAGCTGAGAACCCCTTGATCATCGAGACGTCGTCGGAATCACTTGAATCACTTGGTCTTGTGATGACTTGATGGGTAGAATTCGTAATGATGCCTGAATTGGACAGGAGGCTCTATGTGACGTACATGTTGATTATCACGGAGAGTGTATCCTCATCGATTAGCGAATAAGCTGCGACTGCTTGGAAGATATTGGAAAATGTAATATCCTTACTGCAGATCGCTGTGAGCTGATATTTTGTACTGCTCAAAAACGATAATTGTATGTTGTGCTCGAAGATACGATTGGAGGATATTCCAAGTATCGAAATGCGTTTTTCATCGAGTAGACTGACTTCGATGACTTCAGGTGTGACGAGATACTCCAGTTTCAGCTGGGTTGCTGTTCGAAATGTGACTTCATAGATCAGAAGTGTTGTCAGTGTGGAGATCATTATCGCTGCCGATTAGGATTCGGGAGATGTAGCTTTGATGTTGCTGTAATATTGCACGCCAGTGATTTAATATGATCGAAGGTTCAAGCGAATTCGACATAGGAATTGTAGGGTTTCTCGCCAATGTATGTTGACCTACGCAGAGGTTATCAAGAGCATATGCGCATCGTAGAATTGAATAGATAGATTAGAGCGATCGGGGAAGGATAATTAAGTAATTTCCGATAAACTGATTGTATTTGTGGAGGAAACAGTCACAGAGAGCACGCGGATAAGTTTATGATCAGTCTCACCCCAGAAAATCCTTGAGTAGACAGCATCGAATTAAGCGAACCCTAGTGTTCTCACAGTAGGTGTTGTATAGGAGGACACACTGAAGAGATTAAAATATGATGTGATACTCAGCGTTTTTAACGAACTGTCAATGGTTACAGCTGAAATATCTCCATTTTCTTAGAATACAAGGATTAGCTGTTCTTTTACAACAACACTGATGAATTTCACATAACTCACTGAATTAAGAGCTAATGTCGCTGTCACATAAGGTCCAGGGAAGAATGCGATTAGATTCCCATTGTGCGTTCCAAAGATTATGATATCAGTGAGGCTACTTGGCGTGTATTACTTCGAAGACGGATCGAATGTCGCAGAAACACTGGCGTCGATGGAAATATTGACGATTATTGTCAAGAGATAGTTGCTGCCTAAGGAGATAGGTGTAGCTGCAGAAGCTGCTTGATTCATAAAATCAAAGGACACGAGATTGTTGTCAAGGGTAAGATACACAGATCCCGTTACTAGGGCCCGTATTTAGCTAGCACCTATGGCTGAGGTGTACTTCGCGACAAGTGGGATTTTACCTATTTCTGCGGCTTCGAAAATCTAAAAATATTTCTCATAGACTACAACGATTATGACATTTGTGGTACTTGCTCCTAGGAGATACACATTCATGACATATTCGTCTACAAACCCTGTTTAGAGCAGCTAATAGTTCTTGTATTAATATAATGCTTGCATGTCATCGAAGATGTAGAAATATCCGTTTAGAAAGAAATAATTCGATCGATGAATCTCGATGAATCGCTGATGTCCTTTGAGGAAGAGATTGTAGTCGATTTTGAATAATGTATTCGTGTTGTACGTGAGGATATTGTTTGTTTCGTAGTCTAGCAGGAATCCTTTCGGGGAGGTTAAATTGAAGGATTCGATTGGCATGAGATTATCGAATTATTTCACTAGTGGAGTTGTAAGAAAGTTTGTGATCGCCCCTCGGGAATCGATGAAGCAAGTAATATTCGATTCGACATCGAAGTGGAGATCTACAACGTAACCTATCACCATACCAATCGAGCCATAAGGGTTTAGATTTGTTCCTGTTTATTCCAGAGTACTTGTGCTCATGTAGAATACTTAGCCGTATGTGATTTAGTTATAATAGAACGCGACATCGCTAGTCCCTGTGATTTCCTTCCAGCCTAGGAGAGTGGAAGCACCACCTGGGCCTTGAATTTTTGTGAGAAGTTTAAAAGTACTCGGGGAGAATGCGTAATTGTAGCTGCCATCGAAGATGATGATAACTGATTCCATATCGATTAGGGAAGTTATTGTGCCGAGAAACACGGAGATTTGATTCGTTAGATCACCAGCGAAGGTGTAGACTTAGAGATATGTAGAGTATATGAATGTCACTTGATGTTTGATACTAATAGAAAACGAAAAACCTGAATCAGACCGATACAGGCTGTATTTGAGTTTCAGAGTTGCTCGCTGAATGAACAGGAAATGTTTGTGTCGACGGCAGCCGATGTAATCCCCAGAGAGTGTGCATTTCTCTAAATACCTCAAGGATCCCTCGCTCGTGGCTGTGAGATTATCCGATGAGTTAAGGAGTTCAAGCGATGTATTATATTAGAGGATTTCAGTTAGTGTGAAGACGTACAAACACAGATTCGTTTCGTCCAGAGCGATTCCAATGATCGAGTCCGTGCTGAAGAGAATCGAGAAATATTCCACGGGTGTAGTGATCGCACTGGTGAACTTAGCTACCTAGAGTTCATGCGCTTTGCATCCTGCTGCGATTAAGAACGACAGATTCGTATCAGCGACGAGGAATTGTAGAATCTATGTATCCGCGGAAGCTGTGGAATATTTATCGAATTTCCATTGGATTTCGAGAATATCTGTGTGAATATTGTAGACTTCAATGTGCTTGTGGATAACGAAGTATCTCGATAAGGTTAAGGATTTGATGACTGATTGAATTGTCGTGATTGTCGTAGATCCTAACAGAATCGCTTTAATAGGATTGGATGGTAATGTAATTGCGCCAATGAATCCAGAAGTAGAACCGAAAATTGAAATTGGTTCACTGCTAGTCGTCGGTGCGATGACTGAATATGCAGATTAGAATTGTAATTGCGTAAAAATCAATGGTCCCATCGCGAAATAGGAATTCGCAACGTTCAGAGTATAAGGAATCAGCACGGATGTGTATGATAGAATATTCGCTGTGACTGTGAATAATTTCTAAGCAGCCTTATAATCAACTATGATAGAGTTGTATGGTTGAAAATCAGCGGAAGCTAATGTGAATAAAGAAGTTACTGAGACTGATGGACGGATTATGATGACTTGCATGGCTCTGTTTGTAATAGATGTATCAGCTAGATATATTGTTCCGATGTACATTTGTCGTAATGTGTAGCTAACTGCTTAGGTGAAGTAGCCTAAGGTAGATTTATAGCTGAAGAGCTCAGCGAGGGTTGTGACGGACAGTATCTTCATGTAGTTGGATTTGTCTGTGATAACCAGTTCATCTGTGGGCGTGTAATAATTTGCGAGATCGACTCTCACAAAGACTAACTAGTTGGCGGATGTGTACTATGTTGTTACACTCATGGTTGTACCGGAGATGTCATAAGCGAATATAATATTGCTAGCTGTGCTGACGAGGATGAATCTAGTAGTCGCAGATGTTGCTAGGATAGATGTGATAGTATCCGGTGGGGTTTGAGAGGATTATATGGTATATGTAGCTGTGTCAAGTAAATATAATTTTCCATCGGCTAGGAAAAGGGAATATAATAGATTCTACGCTTGCACTATGGCGTGGGTATAACTGGGCGATAAGGTTAACAGTGTCGATATGACAGTTGCAGTGATAGCATTGTAGACAACTACGGCGTTGTTGAACATGATGAGAAGAAGATTAGCAGTGTTAACTTATGCCCAAATGCAAGATGCGCGATTGGAAAGGAGTTACGAAGATATTGTAGAATCTTTTAGTGAATGCAAGGAAAACAATTGGATTCCTCGATGCGGGAGTGCTATATTCCAAGCTTTGAGATATCCATCGACGGAGCAGGTGTAGAGGGTTTTAGAAGATTGCTGCAGGAGCAGTTAATTGATGTTTCCGGTGTGTTGCTGTTTCGATTCTGAGTTGAAGAATGCGCTGACTACATAGCAGCTTTAAATAATCGATTGTTGGAATTGTAGTTTTTCTAAGAGACTCCCGAGAACGAAGAAGTAGTCGCAGTTGGCAAGGAGGCAGAGAAGCTATGTTGCACTTTATATGGTAATCGAATAGGTGGATGCTGTCTCAGGGAGGAAAGAATCGGTGTATGGAGAAGTTGAAAGGCGATAAAGGAACGAAACGACGCCTGAACTGAATAGGAGAGTTAGTCTAGTCGATCCATCTGGTATTCTCTGTGAAATCTGATATGAAGACAGATTCAGAGTTGATGTAGGTGTGATGGTGTGCTGAATGACGTAAGTTGTCATATCTGCAAGCGCAAGGCATTAGATGCTTAAGGCTAGCTAGATGCATGCTTGCTTGATAGGATAAAATGCTTAAGACAAGGCGACTATTGTAGAGCTGAAGGTTATGGACTTGATAGTGGAGCTACTTACTGGATTGGCAGCATTCAAGAAAATATATTGCAATACTGTCGTTGCATCATAGAGAATGTATGCTACTTAGACAGTTTAGGAATATGCGAATACGTCGAAGGATACCGCTAATGCAGTCAACGATAGACTCTCTATGATAATCTTGCAGGATAGCGCGGCAGATTAGGATAATTAGAGTAAACAAATCGATGCTGCAAAGGTATTTGTATCTTATGCTAGAATAAATCCACTCGAAATGAGTAATTAAACATCGCTTCGAGTTAACACTAAAGCGGTAGATTACCCAATCGCGAAGATCTTCAGCGTAACTTCATTGTCGTCAACGCAAGTTATCACTAGGCCATAAGTGGATGTGTCAGTGTAGGTGTAGTCTTCGAGCAAGCTGTATCTTGGAAGCTAGAATAAACTTGTCTGCGTTGAGAGTTAGCATACAGACAGTGAATAACTCGCGATAGAAGTTTAGCTGTTGGTTTCTAAGTTCCATTCCGCTAAGATATTGGTAGCGAGCAGATAGAAAATTCGCTTGTTGTATGTCGTATCGCCTTCAGCGTTGTAGGGGAGAGAAGCTGCCATTAGCACACCAGCTCCAGATAAGGAGAGCTCATAAATCGGTGATCCATCGGAGGAATTGAACACATGCAAGGTTTAATATCCACTGTCTGTGATGATAGTCACTGGGATGTCTTGAATCGTTGTCTCGCTGAGGACAATCAACGAGTATCCTGTGCTGCCTATGGTATTCAAGAAATTGCTTCCATAGGATTCCGAACACGATCCGACACTCACACAAGATTTAATGGAAGTATCTAAATATTGTTGTTCACCGCATATGCCGACGCATCTCGCTTCATCTTCTGAGTAATACAGATCACTTTCGCATGCTTAATAGATGCAAGTGCCTGCGCTAGAAAGGGAGTAGTTCGTGGAGCATGCACTGCATATGCTGCTATTGCATGTGACGCACCCTGGACTGCAGGAAGATGCTGAAACAGATGGGAGAGACAAGGGAGCATGCATGAGCCATAGTATTAGAACCCAATACAATAATACTTTTATTGCTTCAGCCATACAGTGTTACAATTCCCGTTGGGGTTAGTCTAGCTGAAAGCACAATCTCTCTGTCTTTTTTTTGTTGTAGTATTTTATCTTCTCGAATTGTGGGGAAGGGTGGGAAGGTTGATTGATTTTAGAAGATATGACGTATCCTTGTTCACCTAGCCTAGTAACCGAATTAAAAGAATTGTTTAAGCTTTTTATCGATGAGAGAAATAATAGCAGAGAAGCTCACAAGGTTGTTTGTTCCTAGCGCTGTGTGAATGTATTGGAAGTATGTAAAGAGTAAGTTTGTTTTTTTGGAATTAGAAAATAAAAAATAAATTATTATCCCATACGAGTGGGGAAATCATTGCAATTCTGGATAAAGCGATAAAGATTAGGCATTTTTGGTAGTTGATTGCCCGAATGAAATTACTAAAGATTCATTTGCGGTCCAATTCCACACGTACAAACAAGACAAAGAGTAAAAATTCATGAATAAATTTAGATAATTTAAGAATATTAACATCGCTTTTTTAATCTTCTTCTCCCTCTCCCAAAACCACTCAAACTATCTACTTTTTCTCTTTGCTTCATTAAACTATTACTCAAATATTGGTTAGTATGATATTAGCTGCAGGGTGAAACAATCTCTTGGGTTGAGAAATTCACAAAAATGCTGGAAATGTTTAGTTAGATTGACTAGCTCTTTGAGAGATATGCTAGAAGTATTGTTTTTCTTTGAAGAAACCAGCGCATTGCGCATGTTTAAAGATAAAAAAGCATAATGAAGAAAGCTACAAAAGATGACCTAAAATAATGATCTAAAATGATACTGAGAGAGAAGAGAACCAATTAGAAATTCAGACTGAGTCTTGAGGAAGATTGTGGCGGAAAAATATTTATGCTAATTAGAGTGGGTTTCCTATTTTATTCAAGCCTTTAAATCTTTTTTTTTTACTTCCCTTAAAATCTCTGACAATTCA
>Ga0302271_10001269_pt1 | contig 24519 bp, 14 predicted proteins | sample III_Bog_N1_1_FD_198767 | JGI IMG/M metagenome (GOLD analysis project Ga0302271, IMG submission 198767) | Peat permafrost microbial communities from Stordalen Mire near Abisko, Sweden - III_Bog_N1_1 | ecosystem: Environmental > Terrestrial > Soil > Wetlands > Peat | place: Sweden: Abisko... | reverse complement strand
CACCAGATTTATATTGACAACAAAAGTGTGGGTAACGGTTGGGTAATGGAGAATATCTCAGAAAACGTTACCGACATTCATTCTGGCATTCAAAATAAAGTCGCTCGCCTTGACATTGAGGTTGAATGGAAGTCATCGATATACCAGGATGGAAAAACATTTATACATGAGAATACCACTATATTAGTGCATCCACTGACAGGAGGAATCCGGCTCATTGATTTTGAGATCAGACTGAAAGCGCTTGTTCCGGGTATAAGTATTGGCGGATCTGATGATGAAAAAGGATATGGCGGTTTCTGCGTAAGAATGAAACTCCCTCACGACATAATATTTACATCCACAAACGGACCAGTAGAACCACAAACCCTGCAGGTCAAGGCAGGAGCATGGATGGATTTTTCAGGTACTTTTGGCAAGAATATAAAAATTAGTGGAATAGCAATTCTTTCGCGTCCCGATTTCATGAATTGGCCTGTCCATTGGATCTTACGAAGGGAGACAGCCATGCAGAATATTGTCTTTCCCGGCAGAAAGAGAGTTAGTATTTCAATGAATAATCCTACCGTATTGAAATATCGGCTTATAGTTCATAACGGAAATGACCGGCAAGCAAATATTAAAAAACTTCAGAAAGAATTTAACAAATATTCTTATCCGAATTCCGGACCACAAATCAGGTACTGATTTTTTATAATTCCTGGAATTGGATTTTGTTGCAGGTACATTCTTACAAAATGTCTTTGCTTTGTAAGTCCTGAAGTATTTAACCAAAGTATCAGATCCTGTTTATCTGCAAGCACATCGACCACAACAGGTTCTTTATGAACTTTTAGCAGGATACCCAAAATCAGGTCCTTTGCATCTCGCAGATTGGTGCTGATAACAGGTCCTATATGAAGGTACCGCTTGCCTTTTCTGACCAAAGAAAATGCAGTAATATAACCGTCTCTTTTTATTATACTTACTTTACCAGGATTATCCCTTATGATGGAGTTGAAAAGATAGGACCTGTAAGCACCGAAAACGTGTTGATCTAATTGTAAAACTTCATTAATATCAGTTTTTTGCATTTGCTCCGGAGTACTTTCGGATTCACTAACCTGTAGATTTAAAAGTGATGAAGATGTCATCCGGTTGATTATGTATTCCGGTTTAAATCCGAATTTCTCGTATACCGGTTGTCCGGCAGGTGTAGCATCAAGTTTAACCGATCTGCATATTCTAAGTTGATTCAGCAAGTCTCCTAAAAGCATTTTGCTAATCCCTCTCCTCCTGAAATCTGTGTCTACCAGCATCATGCCAATCCATGCAATTTCATTTGAATAATTCATTGCGGTTGCAGTTCCAATAATTCTGTGATCCAATTCTGCTACCATGCAATGGTTTTTTGGACCATTAATTAATCTTTTCCAGTCCTTTTCAGTTTGGTTCCATTGTTCTGCGTCAGATAGCAACATGCATTTTGTGATGTCATCAATATGCATCTGTCTTATAACGATCGTCTTAATTTCAGACATGTTAATAAATAGTGATTTTCATTTCAAAGGAATCAATTAGCTGGTTATGTAAAATCAAATTTCCAGACACATTCATTTATCCTGAACAAGGATATCGCCCATTGGATACCATCCATCTTCTGTTGTACCACTTATGGCCAATTTTATTCTTGGTTCAAATGAGACCGGTGAAACGATAGCGATCTCCAGTTGATATTTTCCGACGGGAATATCAAATGGAACAAACAGAGTTTCATCATGAACAATATCTCCCGGCATCCATGTAAGTAAATTTGCATTTGTATCCAGTACCAGTGTTCTTTGAGAATTTTTCAGCCTGAGAGCTAATTTATATTCCTTATAAATCGGTGCTACGCCAATATTTTCCCATAACGAAGTAAATGACAATTGTCCCTGGCGGGTTACACTGGAAGGATATTCAAACTTGCGTAGTACGAACCGGTAACCCATTTTGTTCAACCAGGTGTCTACCAATGGACTCCATACTTTTGGTACACCGGAGCTTTTAGCATTGAAAGAAGAAATATGCCATTTAAGGGCTTCACCAAAGATATAATTAACTGTTTTTTCATCATATTTCAGTTTTTCGAGCCATTGCAGAAACGTATAACATATTTCCATGGTAACCGGCGCTTTCTTCCAGGCCTCTCCCATTCCACTCTTTACAATGTCTTTCGGATAAATATCGGTCATATGGCTCCAACCCTGTTTCTTCCAAAGGTCAGTTGTCATATCGCCTAAGCAATCCAGCCGGTACCCCAGGTGTCGAATCTGAGGTCCTGTGCCATTGCATCTTCCGTCAGGCCACGATGCGGCAATTAAAGTACCGTTTACTAAGACTCCGGGGTCAGGAGCATCACCATTGAGTGGTTGAAAAGTCAGGGTGGTTTTTTTAAAATTATCCAGATAACAGTTTATCAATGCCACACGGGTTTGATCAGTAAGAAGATGACTTCCTTCACCTTCACCCCAAAATCCTACCAGGGAAATATCAAGAGATTCCAGATCGGGATGGCCATCATAACGCTGCCCCAATGCCCTGATCATTCCTCCAAAATATTGAATATACCTGGGATCTTCAGGATCAATTCTCCATTTATTAATTTTTTGCGGTATCTCTTTCCCTACCATTTTTCTGTACCAATCAGGCACATCTGCTGCATCGCCGTAAGGTGGAATCCGAAGCATCAATGTTTGTCCGCGCTCTGCGGCTATTCTAAGCGCCTTATCGATCATAGGCCAGTTATACTGCCCGGGTTCTGGTTCCAGATAGCACCAGTAAACCCTGAAATAGGCAATACTAGTCTGTGGGTAGCTCTTATTGGTAAGGTCGCCGTTAAAATCCTGATATACGATCGGGAACCCTTCTGTCCAACCGTTCCCCTCATTTAAGTCATCGCCGTTAAAACGTTGAAAGGTAGTGAATCCAATACCTGGATTGTTAAGAACATCATGAATTTCTACAGGCTTTACAACCAATGTAACCGGTCTTTCCTGTGCTGAAAGAATAAGATGGCCGGTCAATTCAAATAATAAATAAACTAAAATGTATTTTTTTATCATATGTTACTGGTGTTAACGTGCACAAGTTAATTAAATGGAAGGGATTCCTCAAATTTTTGTATAAATTTTTAACCAATTAATATATAGATAATTGAAAAACGGTACAATGTACACTCTAATATATTATATAATATAGTTTACGTTCACATAAATAATTATTTTTGCATTTAATTAATAAGTTATGATTTCAAAAATAAGATTGGTTGATATTGCTAAAAAAGCTAATGTGTCGTTGGGTACGGTTGATCGTGTCGTTAATAACAGAGGGAAAGTTGCCCCGGAGACCGAAAAGAATATTCGTCGGATTTTGAACGAATTTGACTATCAGACAAATCTGATGGCAAGTTCTCTCTCTTCCAAAAAAAGGCCGGTCTTCACCGTTCTTGTTCCGAAACCCCAGGGGGAGGATTATTGGTATAAAATCCTTTCCGGTATAGAAACAACTGAAAAGACTGTAATACAGTTTGGTGTCAAAATAACAAAATTACTTTATGATCAGGATGACAATATCCAATTTGCCAATCTGGCATCTCAAATATTGAAGACACGATGTGAGGGAGTATTACTGGCCCCTCTGTTTCATAAAGAGGCAAAAGGATTTGTGCATGAATTAGAGAAGGAAAATATTCCTTTTGTAGTGATCGACTCGCCTATTGAGGGGTCCCGGGCACTATGTTCAATCAGCCAGGATTATTTTCAAAGCGGAGTGCTTGCGGCGAAACTTATTGATTATGGTTTGGATAAAAATGATGAACTTCTGTCAATTAGTAATCTTATGTATGCCGATTATTTTGAACATGTTCAGGATCGGTTAAAGGGTCTTAAATACTTTTTTGAAACACAGACAATGAAAAAGCGGATCATTCATTTCCTTGAAATTGTGAATCCTAAATTTGAAAAACTTGCAATATTGTTAAAGGAAAAGCTTTTGCAGTTTCCTGAAATTAAGGGTATTTTCATTGATAACTCTAAAGCTCACTGGGTCGGAAGGATCCTGGAAGAAAACAACATCTCTGAAATAAAACTGATTGGGTTTGATTTAATTGAGCAGAATATAAGATATCTGCAAAATGGTATCATTGATTTCATTCTTTTTGATTATGCTGAAAATCAGGGAGAACAGGGTCTTCAAATCCTTTTCGATTATGTCGTAACGAAAAAAACAATAGTTAAAAAAATTAAAATGCCAATTTATATAGTGACAAAAGAAAATCTGGAAGGATTTCTGCCGGATCATTCTGACTAATAAATTTTAACAGATATTTGCATAAAATATACCTGAAACCATTGCCAAAATACCAACCATTGTGACAACAATAACCTGAATTGCTATTTTAACCATTGCATCAGGTAATCTTTTCGTTTATCAGCTGATTTGTCAAAGACTATATTTAACTGATTATCTGCTCCAGGCAGGTGAAAAGCTTCCCTGATAGCTTTGAAATCTTTATTACTACCCTCGTTATCTATGTTTTTACCCAGGTTATCCTTGATATTGATCATAAGTAGTCTTCTTGGGGCAAGGCTTCCGGCAAGATCCGGCAGATCATATGCGGAAAGGGAACCTGGTACTGCACTATGGATAAGACCGGGTTTGTAAAAACGATTCATTACAATAGACCTGTAAGAGGATAATGGCTCAATAAGGGCAATCCGTGAAATGGCAGTATCAAATGCTGATGCATGTAGCAATACAGGTGTCATTTCCCGTAACGCAATGCCGTAGACTACATTTATTGCATGGTATTTTTCCAACAGATGGCTTAACCTTACAACATCAGCTGCCCTGATGCCGACTATACTTCTACCGATAAGCATTGATGCAAACCAGATATTATATGATGTGCCATCAATATATGAATCGCCCTGAAAATTACCGGGGCCCATTTCTCCTATTCCTACAAGGTCAGGAGATAATACTGTATATCCCATTCTTACTAACCATTCCATTTCACCTCCCGGGAAAGCTTCGGCCGACTTGCCTGAGGGATGAAGATATATCAATCCTTTGCCATTTGGTTTATCAGGTAACATTAATAGATACGGAATAATATAGTCTGAATCACCCGGCTCAAAATACTTCTCAATAACATAACCATCTCTTTGGATTCGTCCCGTAAATACCGGTTCTTTACATTCAGATGGTTCCTGATATCCAGAAAGCTTCCTTGCAGAACTTATTGCTGACGTAAGATGAGTTTTAAGGTCATGCCTTGAGGCATCAAGATTCTCAAGCTGTTTTTCTGATTCTTTACGATTGAGACTGAAAACAGTTTCACCATTAAAAGCAGATGAGTCGCTGGTTGTAGTCATTACACGGAGCTCATCATCGCTTAACAGGCGAATTTCTTCATCCTTTGAGCTTCCCGGATTATTCAGATGCTTCAGGAAAAATGCATACATTGCTTCCCTGTTCTTTTTGGTAGACTCATGAGGTGCATCATCCTCAACCATACTGAAATTGTCCGCCTGTCCATATGCATCAAATACACCCGAAACTTCTTTTGCAGTTTCTCTTGCTCCCTGGATACTGAAAAAATCACGGGTAGTAGTTATAATCATTGTAGGTTTAGGGGCTCTTACTTCCAGAAGATCAGCATGATCTATTCCTCTTTCAATCTCATTAAACAGGTTTTGTTCTGCATCCTGAGGGCCTATGGACTGCAATAACCTGGTAAAACTGGTAATATAACCTTCAGGAGCAGCGGCTTTAATACGATCATCAAAGGCAGCTATATATGCAGATTGAGTTCCGCCGCCGGAACGACCGGTAATGCCTATTCTGTCAGGATCAACCTCTTTCCTGGAAAGAAGAAAGTCAACTGCCCTGATACCATCCCATATCATATACTTTGCATAAGAACTTCCTGAAATAAGAACCTGGGCACCAGGGTAAGAGTGTTCATCTGTAGGACCAATGACAGAAGATATCCCGGAATTTAAATCAATGTATTCTTTACGTTCACCCTGACCCACCGGATCAAAAGCAAAAACAATAAAGCCTTTTTTTACCAGGTTCAGGATAATATGCTGATAGACTTTATTTCTGTAACCTTCTGTTGTATGACCACTACAGTATAAAATGGCAGGAGCTTTGCCTTTGTTTATTATTGCTGGTATATACAGGGAAGAGGTTACAAAAAAACCTGGCTGTGACTCAAACACGATTTGTTCAACTCTAAAACCATCCTTGTTAATAATTCTGATGGTTTTTGCATTTAAAGGAGTTTTTAAAGGAAAGGGACCAACTATATCCGAAAGGATTTTGCGTACATTATTTTGTCTCTCCTGCCAACCGGACAAAGTGTGAATCCCCGCAACGGCAGTGGCTCTTTTATTCAGAAGGTCGCATGATTGACGTTCAAGATAATAATATAATGAATTACCAGAATCAGCATATTCAAGCCAACTATTCTCCGTGGTTTTTATAACATTCAGGTCCTCCTGGGCATCCGCGACCTCATTCGCGAGGCATATTGATAACAACAGCATGAAAAGGATTTTCAACGGAACCCGATTTTTGTTTATTCCAGCAATTAGAAAAAATTTCATTTTAGACAGTTAGGTGGGATATCAATGAAGCCGAATCTTTATCGAGGTAGAGCCACACTTTATCATGACGCTTCATAATTGACGCCGGAATTGCCGGCCCGATTGAACCTTCTATGGTTTTCTTAACAGCCTCTGCCTTACGTGAATCAGGAACACTGCAAATAATGGCTTTCGATTTCATAATCTGATTTATCGACATACTGATTGCCTTTGCAGGAACATCGTTAACAGTAGGGAACCAACCTTCACCCAACTGCTGACGACGACATTCTTCATTCAGGGTTACTACAATATAGGCCTCATTGGTTTTGAAATCAGCAGGCGGGTCATTAAATGCGAGATGACTGTTTTCACCAATACCAACAAAAGCAACATCAATAGGGTGTTTATTTATCAGCTTTCCCAAACGAGCACATTCTTCATGAAGATTTGCATTCCCATTTATATAGATAAACTCCGATGGTGATACTATATCGACAAATCTTTCTTTGAGATATTTACGAAACGAAGCCGGATGTGTTTCAGATATACCTATATATTCGTCCAGATGAAAAGCGCTTACCCTTGACCAGTCGATATCTTCTTTTGCCAATTCTTTCAACATCTCGAACTGAGATGCTCCGGTAGCAACAATAATATTCGCCCTCCCCCTGTCGAGAATAGCTTCACGTATTAATCCGGCACCCTTTTGCGCTGCTTTCTTACCAAGAATCTGCTTGGATTCAGAGATTACTATTTCCATTTTATAGTGCTTTAATAGTTATGTTAACGTGCACAAGTTAAGTAATAATATTATACAGGACTTAATAATAATAAAATATTTTTATATTATTAATATATAAGTTATTATGAAATAAAATTATGTTTGAATTAATAATTTCATTATATTATTGTTTACGTTCACATTATTTATTTATTTTTACAACACATTGACACGTTAAAGGAATGAAGACTATAGTATATGTTCGAACAGCGATTTTATGTTGCTCTTTAATGGTACTTCCGGGAATTCAATCTTGTTTTCAGGTAAATAAACAGGAGAACCCAGTTATACATTGGGGAAAAATTGGAGCAGGAGGCGGCGGCGCAACCTTTTCTCCGGCTATCAGCCCTCTTAATTCAAACTATGCCTATGTAGCCTGTGATATGACCGGGTCGTATGTTACATATAACGGAGGACAATCGTGGAGAATGTTTTCATTGCGGGGACCGGTTAGTTACTTTGTTTTCGATCCTGTTGATTCCAATATTGTCTATGCAAATTCTATCGCCCTCTTCAGAAGCATTGATCGCGGGAATACCTGGAAGATATTATATCCGGGTCCTGCAGATATCAAAGGAATTATGTCAAAAGGAGATCATGCTGATGAGTTAGTAGTAACAAATGACAGTACTCGCCGGAATGTATTGACTTTGGCAGTGGATCCTGAAAATTCTATGAAACTGTACGCAGCAATCTCTATAGATAATATCATTGCTTATTACTTCTCGGACGATCAGGGAGGGCATTGGACCAGGGGAAAAGATCTTGAAAAAGGGGTGAAAAACATTTACATTGATCCTTCTTCTCCTAAAGAGAACCGAACTCTGTACATTACAGGAAAAAACTCAATAACAGTCAGGGAAAAAGGAACCTGGAAAACATATCCCGGTCCGGTGAATGTTGGAACTCTCAGCGGATTTGCAGGTGGATTTGATAAGTTACATAACAAATATATCATTTATGCAATTTCGGGTAAATCTTATTCTCAATCTGAGAGTGATCTTTCCGGTATTTATTATACAGATAACGGTGGTAAAACCTGGATAAACCGGCAGGATGATCTGCTCAGACTTCGAAGGGATAATGATGATATTCCCGAATGGCGCTGTATCTCCACCAGCAGTTCTCATCCTGAAGTTGTATACGTTTCCTATAATGGTTTGAAAGAGCACCATGATACAACATGCATTGGCGTGGCGAAAAGTGAAGATTTTGGGAAAACATGGAAATTGGTCTGGAAGGACCGTTTGACCAAAGGAGGGGATCTTAATTCCCCAAATTATAAAGGGGGCTGGATTGATGAACGATTTGGCTCCTCCTGGGGAGAGAATCCCTTTTCAATTGCCGTATCTCCTGTTAATCCGGATATATGTTATACAACGGATTTTGGAAGGACCATTAAAACGTCGGATGGAGGCAATACATGGGAACAGGTTTACACTAAAAAGAAAGATGGAGCGGGCTGGATCTCCAGAGGACTTGAAGTTACTACAGGATACAGGTTAGTTTTTGATCCGTTTGATATAAATCATCTTTTTGTTGCAAACACCGATATCGGTTTGATGGAGAGCAAAGACGGAGGGGAAAGCTGGATGAGCGCCACAATGAACAATGGGGTACCACAGAACTGGATAAATACCACTTACTGGCTGACATTCGATCCTGAAGTGAAAGGAAGAGCCTGGGCTGTCATGAGTGGAGTACATGATTTGCCGCGACCTAAAATGTGGAGGAGAAAAGGAACAGCGGGTTATGAAGGAGGCATATTGGTTACAGAAAACAGTGGGAAATCATGGCAGCCGGTTAGCAGGGATATAGGTGAAGCAGCATTTACGCATATCCTCATTGATCATGAAAGTAAGAAAGAAACAAGAACACTTTACGCATGTGCATTCGGAAAAGGAGTCTACAAATCAGTGGATGGAGGAAAAAACTGGATACTGAAAAACAAAGGAATTGAAGCTACTGAGCCTCTTGCATGGCAAATAGTGCAAACCCAAAAGAATGGCACATTATTTTTAATCGTTTGCAGACGCAGTGAAGATGGTAGTATTGGAAATGAGAAGGATGGTGCGATTTATCGTTCCGATGACGGGGCTGAATCGTGGGTAAAAATGTTGCTTCCCCCTGGTACTAATGGTCCCATCAGTTTAGTGATCGATCCGGAAAATAATGACCGGCTTCTGCTTTCAGCCTGGGGAAGACTTTCTAAAGGTCAATTCTCTGCGGACACTGGCGGAGGAATCTTTCTTTCAACAGACAATTTTAAGACCTGGAAACAGCTTCTTGAGAAAGATCAGCATATACACGATTTAACTTATGATCCCCGCAATAATACCTATTATGCCTGCGGTTTTAATAGTTCAGCATATCGTTCAGAAGACAGGGGTGAAACCTGGATACGTATCAGGGGTTATAATTTTAAGTGGGGACAAAGAGTGGATCCTGATCCCAGGGATCAAAATAAAATATTTATTATTACTTTCGGGGGTGGTGTCTGGTATGGTCCTGCCAAAGGTGATGATAATGCTGTGGAAGATATTGTTAAGTAATTGACGCACTATATGGGATACCAATGAGCTTATCAGGTTGTCAGATATGCTTTTTTAAGAATATCAATATATTATCAGGAAAACTATAATAACCAGCGCTCAAGGTTTTCAGCTACAAAAGAGTCATCATTCAATTCAGGGTATGCAGCATACACCCGGTCAATTTCTTCTTTCTGTCCGGGCGATAAGATTTCGTTCTTATCCAGTGTCCATAATCCTTCGAGGATTCCCTGACGACGAAGCACTTCGTGAAGACCGGTAATGCAACCTGCAAAGTTATTGGCAGCATCAAAAAAGGCAGCATTGCTATCGGTAATCTTCGAAGCAAGAGTAAGATGTTGTTGTATATCACCCTGGAAACCTGATTTTTGAATAGTTTCAAGTAATTTTACAGCTGAGCGGGTCCATACTGCCCAATGCCCCAACAATCCTCCCACAATTCTTTTTCTTATAATCTTATCCTGCACAGCAATATGATACTCGGTCATCAGATCAACCAGGATATTATCATCATTTCCGGTATAAAGTGCTATCTGATCTGCTCTTCCCGATTCAGCCACTCCCCTCACAACATCAATTGTCCGGTATCTGTTAAAGGGGGCGATTTTAATGGCTATTACATTATCAATCCCTGCGAACGATCTCCAGAAATCAACGTCCAGAATTCTTCCGCCTACAGCTGGTTGCAAATAGAATCCTATTACAGGAATTATCTCTGCAACGGTTTTGCAATGTTCTAAAAGTTCCGCGTTGGATGTATCATTGAATGCAGCCAGACTTAACAATACAGCGTGATATTTATTTTTCTGAGCCAGTTGAGCTTCATGAACTGCCTGATCCGTTTTGCCAATGACTCCGGCAATTCTGATCACCGGTTTTTTTGATTTTAAAGTAAAACGGTCGAATTCCTCCCTGGCAATTTCCAGAACTGGTTGATATAAATCAATTCCAGGCTGACGGATCGCAAACTGGGTCGTATGAACACCAACAGCAACGCCTCCGGCACCTGCATCGAGATAATATCGTAGCAAAGCACACTGTCGCCTTTCATCCAGCTTACGATATCGGTCGAGAGCAAGCGGAAGCGCCGGAATAACAACTCCGTTGTGAAAGGCGCCGGCAACATCTTTTGGTATTTCAGAATAATGCATAAGGTTGATCTGAATTAATATTTTCCGTCACGAACTTCAAAATGGGTCGGTTTACCCAATAATTTACCTTCATCTTTTATCCAGCCGGCTATCCATTGTATTACCCGGGAAACAGGAACCTCTGGAGCGCCCAGCAGACTATATATCCTGCCGGAATTACTTAGCAGGGCTGTAGTTGCTTCCTTGCCTGTAAAACGGACATCAGTCTCAAGCAGACGGGCAAATTCATTGGCTACTTCTCTTACGGAAAGTATTTCCGGACCAGTCAGATTCAGTACAGCAGCCGGACTGGATGTTATTTCAATTGATCTGAGAACCATATCATTCACATCACCCTGCCAGATCATGTTGAAATAACCCATATCCAGCTCAACAGCTTGTTTGTTTCTTACTTTTAGTGCAATATCCACAAGAACTCCATAGCGTAATTCTACAGAATAATTGAGTCGGATCAGAGTAACTTTTGTATTATTCTTTTTGCTTCCGTATTCGAACATTCTCTCTCTTCCCAGGCATGATTGAGCATATTCTCCGACGGGGACCGGCATTTCTGTTTCCTGCGAACCTCCTGATCCCACGGGTACGAGTTGATAAACACAACCGGTAGAAAAGGCAACAATTCTCGACTGACTGAAATGTTCAACGACCAGAGCAGGTAAGAAGGCGTTCACTGCCCAAGTGAGAGACAGGTTGTCAAGAGAACCAAATTTCATTCCTGCCAGGAAATAAACATTTTTCATGACGGGCAGGCTTTTTATAAAGTCCATGTCAAGTAAATCTCCATGAATTGTTTCAATACCGCTATTCTCCAGCTTATTCCGTTGTTCTTCTGATTCAAACAGGGATACTCCGATAATTCTCTTTTTTACACCGGCTTTATCACAGGCACGTTTTGACATGAGAGCGAGAGTAGGACCTATTTTACCTCCTATACCCAAAAACATTATATCTCCATCGATACGGGAAAACATTTCAATAACTTTGTTTCCGGGATGAGATAACAATTCTTCAAGTTGTGTTTCGCTGGTAATTTTATCAGGATATACAGTCATATTTAATTCCTCCACTTTAGAATAATATTTTTATAAATTGAAACAGCCTGTTCTATTTTTGAAATATAACAGAATTCATCCGTTTTATGTGCCATTTCCGGTTGTCCGGGTCCGAGAATTATGGTCGGTATTTGGCCATAATAATCCTGCAGTACCGATCCATCAGTAAGATAAGACAAGGCAAGCGGCAATGGCTCCCTGACATCTTCTTTTAAACAGATTTTATATACGAGCTGAACAAAGGGATCCTGTTCGTCAGTATGTACAGGTTTAAGATCGACCAGTTTCTCAAGTGCTGTTTCACTACCAAGTTCCTGGCTCAGCCTATCCAGTAATTCATCATGATTTACAGAAGTTGTGGTTCTAATATCGATAGTAAATTCAGCCCGGTCAGGAACCGAATTAATGTTCATGCCCCCATTAAATAATCCTACATTAATTGTTGGGAAACCAAGCAGGACATCTTTTTCAGCATTAAAGCTGAAAGCCTCTATCGCTGAAATCGCATGGGCTGCTCTGTAAATAGCATTTATCCCAAGCTCGGGCATAGAAGAATGTGCTGTTTTGCCAAGAGCGATAGCATTAAGGTAAATAGCCCCTTTATGAGCGATAGCCGGAACATTGCCTGTTGGTTCACCTATCACGATGGCGCTCGCATTATCGGGCAGATTATAATCCTTTACCATTTGCTGAATTCCCTGACAGCCCAGCTCTTCAGCGGCTGTGAAAATCAATCGTATTCCGTCTTTCGGGATTTCGTTTGACGGTAATTCAATTGAGGCACATATCATTGCGGCCAGTGCAGATTTCATATCGCTTGAACCGCGACCATAAATTCTGTCTCCGGTAATTTCACCGTTTATTGGTTCGTAGGCCCATTTCATGTTACCCAATGGTACTGTATCAAAATGACCTGAGAAAATCAGTGGATTTGAATGTTGATTAACACCTTTTTCGGCGATCAGATGCTTCCTTCCCCTGGCATAATCATAGTATCTGACAGTAAATCCGTTACCGGCCAGAAGTTCTCCTGTAAATTCAGCCAGCGGAGCTTCATTGCCCGGGGGATTAATGGTATTAAAAGAAAGAAGTTTTTGTGTTAAGGATATAACATCCATTTTATTCCGTGCCTTCTCTTAAAAATTAATACTGAAAGTTGCTTCTTAATTATGAAATCGTAAAATTAGGACAAAATAAGACGAAAACAAATATTACGAAACATTATGCATTTAATAAGAAACTATTTCGAAACATTTAAATTGTTTATATTTGTGATACCCATCTTTTAACGGCATAATATTAATTTAGATAGATATGAATACCCTGAGAAATTTGCTTTCACCGCTTGTATTAATTGGATTCTTGTTTCTCTGTTACAGCTGCGGACATTCTCCGTCTGCTGAACTGAGTATAAAAGAGTTTAAAAACCCGCAGGGATCGGATCAAATCCATGCGTGGTGGCACTGGCTTGATAACTCCATAACCAAGGATGGAATAACCAAAGACCTTGAAGCGATGAAAAGCCAGGGCATTTCCACTGTAACGATTTTGAATATCGGCCTGCTAGGTGAAAAAGACATGGGTGTTCCCCAGATAAAATTCAATACTCCTGAATGGTACAATATGTTCGAATGGGCTTTGCATGAGGCCAATAGACTTGATATGCATGTTGGCGCCCATAATTGTGACGGGTGGAGTTCCAGCGGAGGACCATGGATTACTCCTGAGTATTCTATGAAAAGATGCGTTTGGAGTAAAACTGTCGTCAAGGGTTCAGGGCAGACAGTAATTCAATTGGCTCAACCCAAAAAGAACCTTGACTATTATAAAGATATTAGTGTCGTTGCATTTCCTTCAAAGGATAAAATCAGTTCCTTCAGGAATCTGAAACCGGAAATCTCTTTAAATGGAAAACTTACCGGAGACCTTTTATACGATTCAGATCCTTTCAGTGGTGTTTCAGTTAATGATTCCAGTGAAATAAATATAGTGTTCAGCCATAAATTCACAGCCTCGAAGATAGCGATTCATCCCCGTATGGAATTTTCATGGGGAAACCTGGAAGGTATTCATTATCAGATTGAACTAAAAACATCCGATGATGGTAAAAGCTTCAAACAGATTCAACTGCTTGAAGGTACACCACTTAATAAAACATCAATTATAGAAATTCACCAGATAACTACTAAATATTACAAACTGGCATTCAGAAAATTTGTGGGTCTGGATTATAATCCTATCCACATATCTGAGCTTGAGCTTTTAGACAAAGATGAAAAACCCGGGTATTATACCTCAATACCTTTTCATCTTGAGAAAACCGTGACAACAATGGCAAATAAAGCCGGAGATATTCTTCTGCAGGGGAAGGAATTAACTAATTCTGTAACAGCTTCCAGTATTTTGGACGTCACACAATACATGACACCTGATGGCACCTTGAATTGGAAGGTCCCTGATGGGACATGGACAATCCTCCGCATCGGATATACGACTACTGAAGCAACCAACGCTCCTGCAACTTTAGCCGGAAGGGGACTTGAATGCGATAAGATGGATACTTCTGCTTTAAATCTTCACTTCCGGAGTTTTCCCGCAAAACTGATTGCTCATGCCGGACAATATGCCGGAAATACATTTGAGTATATGTTCATCGATAGCTGGGAATGCAGATATCAGAATTGGACCGGCAACTTTGCATCGGAGTTTGAAAAACGAAGGCACTATAGTATTGTAAACTGGTTACCGGTTATTTGCGGTGTAACAGTAGATAACTCGGGGTCGACGGAACGATTTTTACAGGACTTCCGCCAGACTATTGCAGAGTTAATACAGGAAAACTATTACAAACATTTTAATGAATTATGTCATCAGTATGGAGTAAAGTCACACACTGAAGTCATATATGGAGGTACCACCTATCCTCCGCTGGATATTCTGAAATCAAACAGTTATGTAGATGTCCCGATGTTTGAATTTTGGGCGGGACCCGATCCAAAAACCGGATTCATAAATTACAGACCTGTAACTGGTTCTACATGGGAAATCCCGGCTCAGGCAGCAGCCTTGTATAAAAAACAAATAATTCCGGCAGAATCCTACACAGGTTATGCAAATTACAGTGAAACTCCCTGGGACCTTAAATTGTATGGCGACCGGGCGTTTTGTACCGGAATTAACCAGATCGTACTACACAGTTATGTTCATCAGCCATTCGAGAAAAAACCTGGAGTCACCCTGGGAGTATTCGGTCAGAGCTTTAACCGACATAATCCATGGTGGAACTTTGCATCGCAATGGTTCACCTATCTTTCGAGAGCACAGTATTTACTCCAGAAAGGCGTTCCGGTTGCAGATATTCTCTATTTTGAAGGTGACAGATACTTCAAGGAATTAAATAACTCAGGAAAATATGAAGTGCCTTATGGTTATTCTCAGCAGCGCTGTAACCTTGATGTTCTTCTTAATCATTGTAAAGTAGTCAACGATAAACTTCAGCTCGACAATGGATTAAGCTATGATCTACTGCTTCTTCCCGATGATTCGGTGATGGAATATAGTACCCTAAAACGAATCGGTGAACTCGTAGATGCCGGAGCTGTTGTTGCAGGGCCCAGACCAATAAAAGTTGCAGGGAACCTGAATTATGAGGCCGATGAAAAAGCACTCAATACTCTTTCAGCGCAAATGTGGGGAAAGACCGGCCCTGGAATTAGCGAAAATTCCTATGGCAAGGGAAAGGTACTATCTGGTATTGGTCTGAAAGAAATCCTTGATAATTTAAGAGTAAGGCCTGATTTTTCAGCTGATAAAAAAGACACAACTAATTTGCTTTTTATACATAAAAAAGCCGGGGATAAGGATATCTATTTTGTGGTAAACCAGGAAGACAAACCGGTTGACAGGGAATGTAGTTTCAGAATATCGGGTAAGGTACCTGAAATCTGGGATCCCCAATACGGAACCGTGACACTTCCTGCAGATCATCTCGAATCGGGTGGTGTTACAACTGTTAAACTCAGATTTGAGCCGAAAGAATCGTTGTTTTTTATTTTTCAAAGTGAAAAGGCATCTGATTTACAAACCCGGAAGGACCTTGAAAAAAAGCACGTCGTGAATGATTGCAAAGGTCTTGTTACATTTGTAGATCTGGCAGGTAAAGAACCTGTTCATATCAATCAGTTTGATTCCTGGACAATTAATAATGACGTGGACATTAAATACTATTCAGGAAAAGCTAAATACAATCTGAGTTTTGGGATTCCTGCTGAAGTTGTTAACACAAAATCTGTTTATATCAGTCTTGATTCCGTTATGGTGGCGTACGATATAACCCTGAATGGTAAATATCTTGGTTGTTCGGCATTTCCCGGCTACAGATTTGACGTAACTGGATTGCTTAAAGAAAAAGATAACGAGCTTAATATAAATGTTGTAAATACCTGGCGAAATAGAATCATAGGGGATTTTACCGAATACGGAATCCTGAAGAATTGCTGGACCACTTCACCGGTTGATAATCTCCCTGGTAAGGATAAATCTCTCCAGAAATCCGGAATACTGGGGCCGGTAGCGCTTTATTATTAAAATGGAAGATGATTGAATATTTGTTTAAACAAATAAATATGGATTAAAAAATAGCTCACAAGAGATATCCCCTGTGAGCTAAAAAAACTAACTAAACAATATTAACCCATTTTCTATCCAATTAACCAATTTCCTATCCAATTCATTATCATTCAACAACTATACTAAAGGTTTACTGCGAAACCCATGGAGAAGTACGAGTTTCGACTGTTCCAGGATAAACTTTGAATGGATCGGGATTTGCTTCCCACCAGATATTTGTGGTACGTTCGTCTTTTCCAGCACCGCCAATGTTTGTTAATGCTATATTGTACTGTGCTGTATTAACAAGTTTTTCATTTCCCGGCCAGGGCATCCTACGTGGGATATGTCCATTTAGTGGACCATTATCGAGCCCTACCAGTATTCTTGGGTATCCCGTCCTCCTTTCATCACACCATCCTTCGTTCTCCATAGGGAAAAGGCCAATCATTTTTTGATTAATAATTTGCTCAAGTTTTTGCTCGTCTGTGCCGGTTAGTGTCACTACAGGAGCAGTGTTAAGGAAATTATCAATTTGAGCTTGTGTTATCGCTGTTTGGGCAATATCACTGGCAAGGGCGGAATCGATCTCTGCCTGCGTTTTTCCGGAATTGAAAAATGTAACCACATCTTTCAGTTGAGGAACAGCATCATCGTACATCTCTTTAGTATCGGCCATAGCCAGTTCTATACCTTTTTTATAATATATCTGAGCATCTCCTGCTTTTATGTTAAACAAAGCAGCTTCGGCAAGATTAAAATAGGTTTCAGAAGCTTTGTACAAATAAAATTTCCGGATTTCAACCCAAAACAAGTCAGTCCATCTGCAAACAGTACTATTGCCATAAGCATATCCTTCTTCCGGATTAGCGCCAGTGAGTAAAGGCATTCCTCTGTATTTTACATAATGATAGTCAGGAATTTGTGGATAATATCCTTTTACTGTATCTGCAAATACCTGTAAACGTGGGTCGTTGTTATTATTTAATATGTCCAGAAGTGTTTTCCCAACATTTCCCTTAACAACAGTTGCTTGTCTGGCAAGCAGATCTGTATACAGGCTGTTTTCATGTGCCGGATAATCGGTAATATTGGCAATGAAAGCATCATCATCTCTTGATGTAATCAAATCAGCCTCAGTCAGATCGGCCATTTGGGCAGTTGCCGTTGCCGCATCGACATAACGAAGACGTAATGCCAAACGGAGCCTTAACGAATTTGCAAACTTCGTCCATTTGGCTATGTCGCCATTATACAATATATCAGCACTTCCATAGCTGGATTTAGTAGCATCGAATTCAGCAACAGCTTCCTTCAGCTCTTTAAAGAAATCATTATAGATATCCTTTTGCGAGTCGTACTTAGGAGTTGTTATAGCTTTTTCGACAGGAAGGCATGATTCAAAATAAGGAATATCGCCATAAGTATCTGTGCATCTTGCAAATGCCCAAACCTTAAGTATCCGTGCAATAGCTTTTTTATTTACAAGGTCAGCAGCATCAGCCCTTTTTGTACAGATATCAACAATATCACTTAAATTTGGACCCAAATTGCCATAAGTAGCATCCCAAACACCACTATTTTCCCCCGTCTCAAAAGGATTCCAGGCATTTGCAGCCGCCATTCCGGAATAAACGCCTCCAAAACCATTTTCACCGTTTACAACTGCATTTACCAATAATGGCGTAAGCATCATGTTAACGTCAACAATGTCCTGAGTAACAAGTTTTCTTGATGTGTTCATCTGATCGAAATCTTTTGTGCACGAGTTACTGATCAGTAACGCCAATGAAAATGCAACAATTATTTTTATATAGTTTTTCATATCTGAAATATTTTAAGAGTTAAAATATTAGCTTAATATTAACACCATAACTACGGGTTGAAGGAATAGTTAGAGATTCCATTCCTGAAGCGCCACTCGCCGTATTAGGAGCAGATTCCGGAGATAAGCCAAGATAACCCATCCCATTTTGAAGATAATACAAATTCCGGCCATATACAGATAATATCAAACCACTAATTGGAGTATTCTTCAATATCGAAGGTTTAAAATTATAGCTAAGCATGACCTCTCTAAGCATGATATAACTACCATCTTCAACAAATTCTTCGCCAATTCCATTCCAGGCTCTATTGCCCCAATATATCATTCCTGGTACAGCTTTTGTATTCTTTTCATATCCGGTAACATTTCCATCTGCATCTTTAAGTTCTACAACACCGTCCAAGACACCGGTATAAGGCATTGGGTCGCCAACATTTGAACCTGCAGGAATAACATCACCCACCTCATATCTTGATTTGGGTCTTCTTCCTTCAACAGTCCATGCTCCTGTTCCCTTTCTCGTCATTTCATATTTCGTGGCTGAAACAATTTGACCACCCTCTTTAAAATCGAGGAGTACATTTAATGAAAATCCTTTATACGTGAATGTATTATTTAAACCGCCAATCCATTTTGGTGTTATGTTGCCAAGAGTTGACAATTTGCTTTCACGAACATATGAACCGGAGCCATCAACAATTTTTTGCCCATCGGGAGCCCTTTTATATGCGTACCCGATAATATTTCCGAAAGCTTCACCCACTCTTGCCTCAATATTAGAAAGACCAGGTTCTCCTCCAGAACTTGCAATAAGCGGGTATGTTTGGATCTTACCATCAAGAGTGACAACTTTTGAATGGTTGGCTGCATAGTTGAAATTAATATCCCACTTGAAATCGTTCGACTTAACCGGGGTAATTCCAAAAGTTACCTCAAGACCGCTGTTTTGTACCTCACCAGCATTCGTAACCTGTGAATAATAACCTGAAGCGGTGGAAATCCCTAACTGTAAGATTTGATTCGTGGTTTTCCCTTTGTAATAAGTCAGATCCAGGTTTATTCTGTTTTGCAGGAATCTAAGTTCAGTGCCAAATTCAACCGATTCGGTCAACTCATTTTTCAAACCCAATAATGGTAAAACTCCACTCTTGGAGGCATAGGATAGCCCATTCCATCCGGTAGTGGAAAAGCTATAACCTTCACGTGTCAAATAAGGATCGGAGTCATTTCCTGACTGTGCCCAGGAAGCTCGTACTTTACCATAACTTAATACATCTGACTTAATGGCAAAAGCATCGGTAAATACAAAACCTGAACTAACAGATGGGTAAAAGAACGACTGATTATTGACACCAAGGGCTGAAGACCAGTCATTACGTCCGGTAAAATCTAAGAATAAGTAATTTTTGTAAGCTACCTGACCTGTAACAAATACCGACTGCATTTCTTTTTCACTAAGATAAGAACCTTGACGGACATCAGTAAAATTTGATATATCGTAAACATTTTTCGCCTTAAATCCCCTGCCATCGACGCTCAGATTTTCTGCTCTGAACGTACGAACGCTGGAACCCAGGACTCCGTTTAGATTAATGTTTTCAGAAACCTTCTTGTCAGCTGTAAGCATTACATCGGCATTAAAGTCACGCATCCGACTAAATTCCTGTGTCAATTCACCTAGTCGGGAGTCTTGGTTCTTAGAGCTGGGATCCTGGGGCCATGTATTCTCCTTCGTCTGACTATAATAATCAATACTGACCCTTCCCATTAGACTCAGCCAGCTGGTGAATTTCAAAGTTGTAGAAGCTGATCCAATTATCCTGTCTTTAACGTCATGGTTTTTTATCTCATTAACCATATAATATGGATTATAATTAATGCCAGGGTATCGTATATTAGTTCCAGTGATTTCATATTGTTGTTTTACAAAATCGAGAGGAGTACTTCTAGGCATACTTATTAAATTATACATAGGATTTGATTCACTATATCCTGTAAGCGGGCGCTGATTACCTTCTGTCCGAATATAGTTTACTTTGGCGTCAAAGGTGAGTATTTCGTTTACCTTAGTAGTCCCATTAAAACTGACCGATTTATTTGATATCTTTTCATTTGGGACAATACCTGATGTTTGAATACTTCCTGCTGATAATCTCATCGAACTCTTGTCGTTTGCCGATGTTACAGCAAAATTATTAGAATAAGTAACGCCTGTATTAAAGAAATTCCTTACATTATTCTTCGGTTGTGCAACAAGAGGAATTACATTATTAATCGGGCAATCCCATATTTGGGATGAAGTAAGAGGCGAAGGCATTGTCCACCAATTGGGTATCTTTGTTTTTCCGTCTAAAGGAGCGCCCCAGCTATCTAACTGACCATTATCGGGCCAGAGATAGAAAACTCCATTAATGTCAGTACCCCAGCCCTGATCAGCATAACCTTCGTCACCGTACCCGGAACCAAATTTGTTCTGGTAGTTAGGTACAAGGTAGAGTTTTTCAAATGTCACACCTGAATTAATTTCAACACCAATGCCTTTATGTGCGTTTTTCCCTGACTTGGTAGTAAGAATGACAACACCATTAGAGCCCCGTGAACCATAAAGTGCTGTTGCCGCAGGACCCTTCAAAACATTTATAGATTCAACGTCTTCTGGATTAATGCCGCCAATACCATCACCATAATCAATACCGGCAGAGGCAACAGCGTTAGTCGGATCACTATTTGAGTTATTATAAATAGGCATTCCGTCAACCACATAGAGAGGCTGGTTGCTGCCAGTAAAAGATTTATTGCCACGGATAACTACATTGGAAGAACCACCAGTTCCACTGGCGGTTTTTGAGACTTGTACACCGGCAACTTTAGCTGTCAAGTAATTGGTAATACTTGTTTCCCTCGAAGCTGACAAGTCATTTTCTCCAATTTTCTGTGAAGCAAAACCAAGAGCTTTTACTTCACGTTTGATACCAAGGGCTGTAACTACAACCTCATCAAGTCCAATGGCCTCCTCTGTCAGCACAACATCAATCAGCATCCGTCCGTTTGTCGCAATTTCCTGTGTTGCCATGCCCACAAAAGAGAAGATCAGTGTGGCATTCTGAGGTGCATTGTCTAGTATGTATTTACCTTTCGCATCAGTAAGAACACCGTTAGTGGTTCCTTTTACAAGAATAGTGACTCCAGTTAACGGATTACCTTTTTCATCAATGACTGTACCGGCTATTTGTTTTTGCTGGAGTTCAATTCCTGATGACAACGGAGTAATTACAACAACATTGTTTTCAAGAATTCTGTAAGTTACCCCCGAATTTTCAAGAATTAATGCCATTATATCATCAATCTTTTTTTCAGAGATATCTAAGCTTAGGTTTTTATTCAGATCGCTAAACTCATCATTAAAGAAAAATCTGAAATCGCTTTTCTTCTCAATGACCTTAAACACTTCACGCATTGTTTTATCCTCCACTTTAAGATCTATAAACGTATTTTGAGAATAAACCGATGCAGATACCTGTAAGATCGTTATAAAGGTTATTAACAATGATAATTTCATGATAAGTAGGATTTTCAGGAAGGTTCTCTTTCTTTTAGAACTATTCCAATTTGGATTTTTTTTCATAGTTTTGTAATGAGTTAATAATTTTTTTTGATATTCTCTCGTAAAGAATATCTGATTAACTAACCGGGACATTTATTGTCCCGGTTTTTAAATAAAAGTATTTATTCCTCCATAGGCTTCAGGTATAAGTTTAATAGTATGAAATGCTTTTAATTATTTTGTAAGTAATCTGGAATATTGCTTTTCAAGTTCTTTATCCAATTGCCAGGTTACGTTACCTTTTCCTACCTGATATTCAAGGGGTGTGGTTAACCTGAGTATGAATAAAACCTGTTCAAGAGTCTCATTTCGGATTGTTCCGGTAAATTTGTACGATTTCAGGGCATCATTTTGAATATCTATTTTGGTATTAAATTTCCTTTCCAGCAAAGTCGCCACTGCATCAAGCTTAACACCCTCAATAACCCAGTTCTCATCTTTCCATGAAGTATATAATTCAGTTTTATTGATATTTATTACCTGAACTATTTGTTTAGCAGTTTCTGCTTTTTCTGTCTTAATGTTCTCATTTTTTGCTATTTCCGTAACGGGAAGTTTATCCGAACGGGTTTCAATATGATAAATGAAATTTTGTTTAGGTTTAAGAGTATATGAATATGTCTCATCAGTAATATTCTTTGCTTCAACTACTACATTACCCTCAACCAGTGTTGTTTCAATTGTTTTCTCTTCAGGATATGCCTTTACATTAAAAACTGTCCCGTAAGCTTTGACTTTCAGGAAGGAAGTTTGAACCATAAATGGTTTTGCCATGTTCGTTTTTACATTAAAATATGCTTCACCCTGTAGATTAACTACTCTTTCCGTTTTATTAAAATCGCCGGAATAAGAAAGCTTGCTTCCGGCATTGATCCATGCTGTGCTACCGTCAGGCAGGGTTATTTTTGATTTTGATCCCTTCGGAGTTACAATTTCACAATATTGATTTGCAGATTGAAGATTTCTGGAGGAGAAAACGAAGTATGAACCAATGGCTCCGAAAGAAACAAACAGGATAAATAATGCAGCTATCTGAAGAGTTCTCTGCATTAGCTTATTTTTCCTTAATGAATATATGAATCCCCTGTTTAATTCATTTTGATGAATATAGAGTGCTGTCTTTTCCCATGCAGCCAGAACATCAAACTTATTGTTAGTAAGATGAATAGCTGAAGAAAGCCATATTTTACGATAAGTTTCAAATTCCGCAAAGTTTTCTTTTGAGGAATTAATCCATTTGTTTACTTCCCTGATTTCATCCTCATTCAATTCTCCATTTAAGAATCGTATGATTAATTCTTCAGAATATTGATTCACTTTTATTAAGATCTGGTCTTTTTTCACAATTATCAATTAAAAAGTTTGACTTAAGTTGTGTATTGATGTATAATCCAAATATTATCTGCCAATAATATACAGTAAGACAAAAAATAGTATCTGCAAGGGTGACAAAATGCTGAAAAAAGTATCAGCATCCATTTCAAAAATGTCGAAAAAGATTACAATTGAGGATTGCAGGTAAAAGACAAATGACTATATCCTGTTAAAAATCATACTCAACTTTTTAATCGCTCGTTTCATTTGGGTTTTTACCGTGTTGACAGAAATATTCAACTCTTTCGCAATATCATTATAACTGGATTGGTCAAAACGATTCATTAAAAAGATTTTACGGCTTTGAGTGGGCAAATCATTGAATGCATTATTAAGTCTGGATTCCAGCTCCTCCGAGACTAAGCTATCAATTATTTCGGAACTGAAATTCTGAAGAGCAACTTCATTATGATAAATGATTTCATCGTACATCTGCTTAGTCTGACGCCTGACAACATCACTCTTCTTTAAATAATTGATACAGTTATTATGAACGCATCTGAATATATAAGCTTTAAACGAAATATCTATCTTTATTAAAGCTCTGTTTTCCCAGAGTTTAATAAAAGTCTCCTGGACAATTTCCTCTGCAAGGTCTGGTATTTTTATTAAAGTTGTTGCATATATACACAGCCTGGAATAGTATAACTTGAAAAGCACTTCTAAGAAACGCTCATCACCACTCTTAATAAGACGTATTGATTCTTGCTCAAGTTCATCTTCATATACACTCATATATCTCAATTGAAAAGTATAGGAGAATTTCAGTTAGAGAGGCGTACCATTTGTCAAAAATAATAAATATAAGAACATTAATATCAGTAAGCCCAAGATTGCTAAAGATCTCTTTTCGTTGGTCAAAGGAACATCCAATTCTAACCTTGAATATGACATTAAAAAATGGAAAAACAAGATCGGTGGGGGTACAACCATTCCATTTTGAATGCTCAAG
>Ga0302271_10001268_pt1 | contig 24527 bp, 22 predicted proteins | sample III_Bog_N1_1_FD_198767 | JGI IMG/M metagenome (GOLD analysis project Ga0302271, IMG submission 198767) | Peat permafrost microbial communities from Stordalen Mire near Abisko, Sweden - III_Bog_N1_1 | ecosystem: Environmental > Terrestrial > Soil > Wetlands > Peat | place: Sweden: Abisko... | reverse complement strand
AAAGAACAGTTAATTGTTCATATCAAGTATCTCCTTTCACAGATGAATGTTCAATTAATATTACTAATATTCTCTCTCATCTATTTGTTTAATTGGAAGAAATCCTTATCAAAATTGGATGTAATAATCTCCTTCAGTAGTGTCTCCCCTGGGAAATCAAGTGCTATGATTCCTTCAAATATTCGATGCTTAAGCACGTAGAAGTTCAGTGCCTTAGCATATCTCGAAGGCCAATGATGCCATTTCACAGCATTCACATTATTTATGAACATAGATTCTCCTAAATATCTACTTTTTCTGTCTCCTTTCGCATGCTACTCATGATTCGATATCAATATCTTCTTATGTTCCAGCTCAGATTCAAATGCGTCCTGATGATTCAGCTGTCGTTAACTCAGTAAGTGAGTCATCGAAAACCCCCTCAGCTCCCAATTATAGTACGGAAGTACCCATACTTTTCCTCTAAGATCCCTTAGATTAGGGAGGGCACAATTAGCTGAAGGATGAATGTAAAACAGATGCTTGCGCTTATGGAGAATAGGTATTATCAAGGATTCCAGTGTCATTGAGGATTACTAAGGTATTTCTTGAGTTTGATGATCCCCTTCACTTTTCAGACTCATAATAACAGTTTCTTAGGGATGCGTTCCTAGAAATTATTCTAAAACTTTCACAACATCTTCTTCAAAGAACCCCCGCTGAAAGACTATCCCATGATACAGTGGCAAGGAAGTATCGCTTTCTGAGAACTTCACTCGTATGTCAATGTATCTGATCCCTGCGAGAAGCTAATCAGCCAGTTTCCATGATTAGCAGATTGGAACTGTAAGTGTACCTGGTCCTGGATAGATAGCCATCGATTGATGCGTCCCTGGGATGTTCAGAAGAGCGATGCAATTCGTATTATCAAGGTAGCTCATCCAGGTACTCAGATAATCGAAGTTTTTAAGATACTCCCTGTCAGGCTAATCCATGGTTGAGAAGTAAGCGAACGATTCCTCAGGTAAAGCAACGCAGCTGCATGGCTAGATGTCATCGCAGCATTCGGAAGTACAAGAAGAAAACATTAGAGGATTAGATTGAAGAAGTGGAAGAAGAATAAGAAATGCAATAAGGATCAGAAATTCAAAAAAAAAAGGAAATATCTTCACAAAGAAAGAAGATATTAATCAATAGAAATACATAAATATCCTTGTAATCAGGACATAATAGTTTTAGAGATAGATAGATAGATATGTGCCTTCAAAGAAATATTTAAGTTTTCATGCACGTACATACACACTTGCAGACAATAGACAAAAGGTTATTAATTATTCGAACTTGCTTTAAAGAATCAAACTGTCTGCTCTTTGTCGTTTTCTTCACTCTTGTATTGATTGCTCTTGGGAATCTTTCATTTTTCATTGATTTTTCGCTAATCCAATGAGTTTTTCTGATACCTTTTGTGTATCTAATTTAGCATTCTTCAATGCAGATTCTCTAGCTTTTTCCATTCTTTCTTTTCTAGCTTTATAGGCGAAATAGTCCTTGTTTGTCTTGAACAGAGTGTCTAAATATGTAAAGAACGATCCATATGTGCCGATGTTATGGGAGTGATGATAGTTATGGTATTCTGATGATCCACTCAATGGCAGTAATCTATATGGACTCCAACTAAACTCATATCCACTGTGTCCATCGATGGTTTCGAATAATCGAATAGCACACCAAAGAACAAACACACTTAGATGGGATTTCTCACCTAGGATGATATACCCAGCGGAGGATGGCAGCACATTGCCGAAAGCAAACTCCAATGGATGGGCATACTCCGCACAGAGAGATATTGCATTGTAGTATTCGTGATGGATTTTATGGATGTGCTTGTAGAGGAAAGGTGTGTGTAATAGTCTGTGTCCAAAGTAAAAGAAGAAATCCTCTACAACCATCATGAATGTGATCTAAGCGATGATCGTGAGATGATCAGGGAAGGTAGCTAAAGAGTATTACGCTTTCTACCCTGTGACCCATTACCCGATAGCTGACATGGTTCCATTGACAATGAGTGCATTGAAAAGTACAAGTTTCAAAGTCTTCCAGAATGTCACTCTCCAAGCAGCTGGATCTCTCTACCATGGCCATTGTTTCTGAAAGAAATAACCATTGTTGTAGAATTAATAAATTGTTTTTTCAAATGAAGGAAAGTTTAGAAAAAGAGAGAGAAAACTTGAAATTTAAGATTTATCTTGATTTCTTTGTGGGATTTATCTAGACATTGCAATGAACTAGAAAGGAAGGAAATGTGTGTTTAAATTAATGAAATTGATAGCTCTTTTTGAAGCTTCTCCAGTTTTAAGTGTCAAAAAACATATTTCTTACCTCAGGGGAGATGCGATATCTCTCGAAGAAGGGAAATTCTCCAACATAGATAACCCACATGACAAGGTTAGCGAGTCCAAACATCAGCGCTGGGAATAGGTAATGAGTGCTGAACATCACATACTAAACTGAGAGAAAGTTTTACAAAGAAAACAAAAGGGTTTTGTGAGTTTTTGCATGAATTTGAAAAGGTCAATTTTCAATTTTACTATCGCCTAATGCAAGAAAGTGTGGCCATATGGCTTTGAGAATGATTGGTCCGAGATAGAAGAAAGACACCATGATTGATATGGCAACCAGCAGTCCATAGCCTAATCAAACCAAAAAACAAAAAATTCAATTTGGTTTGGGATTCATCGAACAAGCTAGCTGCTCTCTTTACCTTTCTTGACGTATCTAACAGCATCGTTTCTAACAATCTTTTCGACTGTGTCATTTTCAGGTGTCGAGCAATCAGTGTCTGTCTGAGACGTTGGAACAGGACAAGAAGAATAAGAAGACATTATCGAAGAGAGGCAATTATTATTATTCTTTCTATTGTTTGATGTTTTTCAAACCAAGGGAAAATACTCAAGGGTTGTACTCTTCTCTGTTTGATTAGTTAATTAATTAATTGTTGTTGATGATGATGATGATTGGATTATATTCCCTGTATTTAAACCTATTCTCTTAGTTGGGATAGATTTCTAGTTATTTCCCCGATACAGAAAACCCAGATTCATTCTATTCTCTTTGCTTAACTAACCTTTTGAAAAAGAATTTAAATTTTTCATCCATCACATGTGGGAATATGACGCATATAATTCCTCTGTTTTCCTGTTTTCCCCCCTTATCTGATCTTTTATAATCAATATTGCTTTAAATTCCCACTAGATAATTAGTAATTTAACATTTAACCATCTCCCAAGTGATCAAACAAAGACGGAATGTATGTCATAAAGAGAATCAAGGAATTATTGGAAAGAAAAATAAATATGGAAAGATTCAAGTTTTATAATGTAACTTGATACAGAATACTAAAGTCAAAGGTGTCTAGGGATTGCTTGTGTGCTTGATATTATTTGGTCATCATAATCTGATGCTATTAGTGGTATTTGAAGCATGATTTAGATCTTTTTGTGCTAAAAAACAGCAAAGTATTTTCAATGTAACCAAATGAATAAAACATGAAAGAAATAAAACAAAACAAATAATAAATATTGATATGAATATTAACAATTTATTCAGCTTTAAAAATGAGTCTTCTCCATGTAAAAGGTGCTAAGCTGTACTTATAGTTATCGAATGCTAATTACTGAATTTTAGGTGTTATTAATCAGGTTATTGTAGATTTATTCTTAAAATTAAATGATGTCAACGAAAGCAAAAAATACACCAAGATACCACAGATGTTACAATACCTTCCATCCCTTGTATTTGTTGGTGTTTTTCTCACTAAAACCCAACGAGAAAGGTGTATTTCAGTAAAGACATTGATGGATTCCCTTGGTATTAACAAATAATCTCTTGCAAGATATTACCTTATCCTTAAAGGATAATTTTGATATGTTTTTGATATTTCTTATTCATAATGAAGCTATTTGCGTCATCTATTAAAATTCTGTGCTCAAGTTTCTGAAAACAACTAACTTGGTTAGGTTGATACCATAAGGGATGAATTTAATAAAATTGAATTGATTTTGATAAATCAAAATGAGATCAACCTAAGAACTTTTAGGTGGATTTGATCAAAAGAGGAGTATGTTACAAAAATGGAAAACCAACATAAATTACCAAATGAACTTGCCATTCTTTTTAACAAGATTGATTTTGAGTTGAGAGTAATTCTATGATTCTTTTATATTTATTTGCTTTTATGGTTTTTTACATTTGTATTAAGTAAAAATCTGAAAAAAATAGCAAAAAGAACAAATAACATCCTTCCCCTTTCCCTTATCAATCAATTCTATTAAGAAATAATTTAACTAAATCCTATGAATCCTCAATTCTGCAAAATCTATTATCTTTACAGCAACACAATTAATTAATTTCTTTTACTCAAGTTCAATACAAATACCACACAAACTAACACAAATTTTAATCTTTTGTGTGATTCCATGAAATATTCAATCACCTTAGCAGCATTCTTCGTCTTCTGCTGCTTCTTGACTGTTGCAACATGCAATGATAACACTGATCCTGAATTCCATGATTCCAATAACATTGCTGAATTCTTAACAGGTAATAAAAACCATACTCCACGCCAATCATCTGACATATTCTTATTATATTCTCTTATCTCTCTCTTTTGGTGCAAAAATAAGGTTATCTTCAGGGTCTTGGTTGGTAGGGGACACAAGTAGAGAATACCATATCTGACTACGAGTTTTAACTGGATAATTTCATGCTGGGACTCGATTTCCAAGGGTTATCAAAGCTCATCCCTGAAAAAGAAGCAATTGGAATCAAATCCATCGCTGAGACTCTCAAACAATTCAAAACCCGCAGATAGCACATCTCCAAGCCATTGAAGACACTTGTTGCAATGTCACTTGAAGTCTTCGGTGACTATCAGCACTACAAATAACTCAAAGAACAATTCCAATAAGCTAACACTGACGCTGACATACAATCATTCCTCTGGGATGCGCTTGATTTCATATCACTTCCTGAAGGCTTTTTACTTTCTGGAAAAGTAGTAGGCACTGTAGTGAAGCAGCTATTAGAACATGGAACTAAAGGGAAATACAGCAAAGGAATATTTGGGTTTGATTAAATGCAGATCGATATTTGAGCTTTCAAAATGACAAATGATAAGAAATGATTAGGGGATTATTATTAACAAAAATGGTAGTAAAAAATGGATATTTAATTGTATTTGCAATCAGAGATTTACTTTATTTAAAGAAGTAAGAGCAATCATTATTTCTTTACTTATTTTCATAGAGGTTATTGTATGATTTTTATGCACAATTCTTTGTGTTGGTTAGCTTGGAGGATAATTGGGGGTTAGCTTGGAGGATAATTGGGAGGGTAAGCAAACCAATTTGACTTAATTTACAGACTTTATTCAATTAAATTATTAATTTTTCAAAATACTTAATAAGATACACAGATTCAAAAACATTCAAAACAACAACCTTTTTAATACTCTTTTTTCCCTTCACAAAAGCATCCACAATAACAACAACAACATAACCACCTAACATATTTTCCTTTCTCTTTAGCTCTCTTGAAAATGGATGATGGACTCGGATGGATCGCTGAGAATCTCACATAGCATCCTCGACGCTTGAAGAAACTCATCTAGCAAACTGAAGCATTAAATGCAATTCAAGATTCCGTGCTCAATGGTCAGCTATCGAATCCAGAAGACATAGATGTCTGGCGATAAATCTAAGGAGAGTTTATTAGCAGAGAGCAGTAGAATCTAGACATGGATGGCTGGTAGCTGCTATGCGTTGTGCGTAGAGTCGAAAAGAAAATCCAAGAGAAAAAGGATAAACGAGATAAAGAAAGAAAGGCGTTGATGATAAGTGAAGTAGACAACGATGATTAAGATGAAGAAGGTGATGATGAAGATAATGCGAGAGCTAGTAATCGAAGGAGGACGTTAAGTAATCTATCGCAATTGTCAGTGTAATAGTAATAAAAGCAATCATAGCAAATAGTCATTGATCTGACTTAGCAAGTAGCCAAGCAAAGAGAAGTTGAAAAAGGATATAGATAGCAGAATATCGAATAAGCAGTTACTATTATTCCATCTTCAGAGTTTGAAGCACATTCCTTACCGAAACTACAGATCAAAAGAAAACAGCAGCAGAATGGCAACAATAACATTCAACAGGAGAATGTTGATGGCGGTGATAAGCATAAACATATTGTTATTCCATATGACAATGATGGATACAGTGATTTGAATGAAAGAGAATCGTTTAGAAGGAATATTAGTCATTCAGAGTAATATGATAATGATGATATTGGATATCCTCCTGTTGCAAGTAGTAATACTAATAATCTTACGATGAGAAGCAATGCATATGCTGAGGATTCTATTGATTAGAAACCAGGGAATAGATAGCAATAAGGCATAGACCCAAGAAATAACATCAAAGACAAAGGAGTGTTTTTTAATACCATTAACTAAGAGAGACAATAGCATCATCAGAGTCAGATAGACGAAAAGAATGATAGATCACTAAGGTTGCCACTGCCTTTGAAGGAAAGTAAATCATATTTAGATGAAGACACTTTCAAAAAAATGGATTAATAATAAGCTACCAAGAATGAGCTGTAGAATATACAGAATAGATTCAATAGCAGTAACATCAATAGCAATAGATAATAGTAATAGTATGGTAAGATTAATAGTGGCGGCCAACAAGATGACAATGATTAAAGACTACAAAGATTGCTAGCACTTCACACCACAGGAGGCAATAATCTCAGACAATAGCCTTAACAGCAGTACCAGCAATAACAGGAGTTGCCAATCTAAACAAAGAAAGAGAAAATTATAACCATAGATAATGCTATTCCTTAAAGACCTTCAGCTTCCTTTTTTGTATCTCCCAGTCGTTAGGAATACATTAATAATACTAACAACAGTAATTCCTACAAGCCATTTGGCTCTTAAGAGAATTGGAAACCAAAAGACCCTCGTAATGATATGGATATCCAAGGAGTTGTTGCTAGAAATAATAACGATAATAGATACAAGAATAATAGCATAAGTCGATCAAGATCACCTAGATTACAACCACCACCTCCTCCTCTAGCAGCTGGACTGCATAATAGACCTAATAACATTTATCATAAGAGGTCACCTCTTCAGCAATTCTCATAAATTGATCCAGCAACTTAGCGTTCATGGAATCCTCATCCTTCTGTGTCTCCGTAGCCATATTAGCAATACTAATCGCCATAACACTAGCAACCACTAAAGCCATCACCTATTACACTATTAAATCGATCACCACTCAGAAGAAGTGAATCACCATCTCAACAACCTCTGGCACTTAGGTAAGCTAGAAGGTATTAGAGTCATTCATCATCATAACCAAGATAACAACGAGAGAATAGCTTAATGCGAAGAAAAAGAAATAATATTCAAGCAACAGAAGCAGAGAGTAAGCATAAGAGATATGAATCACCATAGAGCTCTGATAAAGAAGGAAGAACATCTCCTATGTATGATCCACCACCGTAATAGAATCTTGAAAGAATGAGCTTAGAACGAGAAACTAGAATAGAACAGATGTAGTCTCCTTATGCTCCTGTTGTTGGTGCTTATGGAGGTAGTAGACGAGAAGATGAGTAGTATCAGTATCATACTCATAGTCCTGGTCCTGCTAATTATGGAGGTAGAAGAGTTGGAGAAGGACAACAACAACATAATCAACGTGAGATGTTTTCATTCCAACAAAAGATACGACGATCAGTGTCTCGTTCGTTGTCAAAAGAGAGAAGAATAATACGAAAAGACAGTGATTCTTCTCCATATTAACAAAGAAGAAGATTATCTTGGTAATTAGAGAAGAACAGATAATTAGAGGAAGGAGAATAAGTAGAAGAAGAAGAAGTAGAAAACAAATCAAATTAATACAAGAGAGCAGTATCTCCTTACTCCGATAGAAGACCATAATGGAATTAGAATCAATAGGGCTAATTTAATAGGAGAACGACTAATAGACGATCTAATTCACCTAAGGATAATCGTAGCAGAAGCAATTCAAGGAAGAAATAGTCCTTCAGCAGAAGTAACTCACCAAAGGGGGGTCCATAAAAGATTAATTATTTAAAACTACGCGAGAAGAGACCTAATAATAACAATAATAATAATAATAGAGTTCCATTATGGCGAGATAAATAGAATTATAAGTAGAATAATTATGATAACAGATTTTAGAAGTAATAAGAAAATAAATAATAGTCAAGAAATAGCAGTAACAGCAGTAGTAGCAGTAGTAATAATTAAGTGATGAAATCGAATAATAAGTATGATAAGTAATAAGGATAGTAGTAGGTTGAATAGTAGCGTAATGAGACAGTATCTTAATAGGATATAAATATTAAGAGTGAGCGAAAAGCATAGAATATGATGATGAATGATGATACACTGACTCCCATTAAATCCTAGAGAAATATTATACCAATTCATACATATATTTAATAAGATTAGTAAGTTGAAATATAAAAGAAGAAGTAATCGGAGGATACTGATAATGCTGTTGAGATTGAATCAACACCTGAGAGAACCAGAAATAGTCTAGAGGATGAGGAGGATAATCAATAAGATTAAGAAGAAGGAGGAGGAAAAGAAAGATAAAGGGATAATAATAGTGAAAGTGAAAGATAGAATAAAAAAGGAAATGACAACGATGAAGAATGGATTGAGCATTCAGAGAATGATGATGATACAAAAAATAATAAGAAAGAGAAAGTGAATCAAAGAGGTTAAAGAGTCGATGTTAGTGATCTAAGTGATGATGATGATAGCATTGATTAGAATCATAATTAGACGAATAATATTTCGAGTAATAATGATAATAATAATAATCATATTGAGAAGGATAATCATAAGATGAATGGTAGTGATAGTGAGGATAATCACAATGATATAAAGAAGAGGAGTATCAGTGATGATAATGAAGATATCTATGGTGATGATAGACATATTGATAGATTAGATGAAGATGATAAACTCAGTGATAGCTAGGTTTCATAGGAGAATAACAGAGATAAAGATATTTGTATTGAGAAAGATATAGAAGGTGTTCATGATGTAACTCATGAAGAGACTAATCATAAGAATAATTAAGAACTCCATTAATCAATTCGATAAATGGATAATGATGATAATAACAATAACCGTAGAATATCGATTTAAGAAGATAATAATCACAGTGATAATAATAGACGAAGCAGATCAGCTAGCGAATAGCGAAGCAATTCAAGCAGTCACATCGATAATAATGATAATAATGATAATGCTAGGATGATGAATGCAGGGAATGAAATATTATCTGGATAACGATTTTAATAATAACTTGATTAGATTTAACTTGAAAATGAAGAACAACCAGCGAATAAAGAAGAAAAAGGAGAAGAAGAAGAATAACAGAATAATAATATGATTGAAGAAGAGTAGAATGTTGAATAGATAATAGAACCAGTCAAGGAGAAAGTAAATGTTATGCCTTTAGCAGATACAACTCTAGTTGAAAAAGATAAATCAATAGGTAATGATCCTATTTCTATTATCCCAGCAGTATCTGCCATATCCCCAATCGTTTCTTCTAGTGTTTAGCCTAAAATTCTTTCTGCTTTTACACCTGTTCTTCCTGGGCAATATCAAAATATCTTAAAAAAGACAATCGTAGGATCAGGGCCATTACCAGGGAGACCAGCTGCTTTGTATGGAAATAAATTAGCTCCTAACTACTCTATACCTAGATCGATTTTTAATCCACCACCACCTCCTCCTTTCACAGCTTCAACAACTAATAGAGCTACAACAGCGTTGACTCAGAATTCTGCTGCAAATGCATCTCAGCAGGAGCAAGATCAAGAAAAGGAGCAGAAGTAGTGAGTTTGAATTGTAGCAACATATTTTTTTGTCATTGAATATTTCATAAATTTATATTTTTTTGAATTAATTACATTCATGAAGATGACATTGTTTTTAGTTGGGCTGCAGGAAATTAATCAAATTGTTATGGAAAATAACTCAGGAATAAATTCAATAAATGAGTCCTTTAGGAGAGATAAGATCTTTGAGTTATTTTAAGGGGAAGGTAGATGATATCCTGTGAGTTGTTATTGCCTTTAACCACTTGTAGCGGGATAATAACATGATATGACTTAAGGTGCTTTTAACAATCTTTTTAGTATTGAAGGTCTTAAATATATTAACATCTTTATTTTTTAATTGTATTTGAAAACTATTTTTGTGTCAAATTCAAAAGGCTCCTATTTTCTATCTATTTTTTGTACTTTCTTGTGTGGTCTGTCAAAGTTCTTAAAGCTAAGGCAGAAGGTAACAAAACTCCTCACTATCATGACATCTTCAGTCTGTCTCTTTCGCATTTTAATGCTGATAAAAATATAAAGAATAAGACAAATTCTTGATAGAAAAATATTCAGGTTTTAACTGTTGTTGTTTTTCTTAGCTTGAGAGTCTTGTTTTTGTTAAGTAATGTTTTCAAAAAATACATCTTAAACTGATCAATCAAATAATTGTCATTTTTCCCATTACAATTTTAAGTTTTGATTGTTTTCTGAGATTAAGTTAGTATGTGTTATTGTTGAGAAGCCTGTGATTGAATTGAATTCTTTTAGACAGGTTAAATATTGGCCAATATTGATGGTCGGTTTGAGAGTTTGAAGTATCTTTTAAACTTAGAATATTTGCTGATTGTCCTTCAACATGCAAAGTAAAATAAATACAATTAGAAAAAAAATTTGGTGGAAAATTGGTTTGATAGATCATTGTTTAGAAATATTATTTTTGTTAATTGTGTTAGAATTAAAGAAAAGCAAACTGAAAAGTAATAGAAAAAGAATTCAATGACTACTCAAGTAGATTTTCAGTAGAATTCTAAAGAACTCAAACGATTCTGCAAGGTGCATCCTTATGCAGAGTGCGATTTTCTGTTCACAGACCCAGAAAATAACACACAGTCTCCCTTCAAGTGTGACATGTGCCTCTTTGAGTAGTCTCTCAATATGAAACACCTCATTCCGATCAAATAAATCCAAAGGAGTGATGAGAACACAGTTCTCTGGAATTGGCCACTGCCTGACAACAGTGCTCTCCTTCAAAGAGTCAAAGAAATCACCACAGGACCTAGAAGCGATTTAAGGTTCAAAGATCAAATTGCAGTTTATTTCAAGGAGCTCAGAGCGAAGATCAATCATAAGATCAACGAAATCGAAGAAGCCACTACAAAACAAGCTGAGAAACTCTGGAATTTCAACGCCCATATTGCGAGTGAGTACAACCGAATGAGCGCCAAAGAAGTACTCAAACAGGATGTGCTCGATCTTCAGACTGACCCTGAAAAGCTATCAATAAAACTCAGAGAGACAATCGTGGCTGTGCTAGCAAACTAAGAGTAGACGCAAAGGACTCTTGAGAAGGAGTTAGAGGAGCACTCTCTTCAGCTGAGCGCAGTTGATTTGGATGGGCCGAAGAGAATCATGGAGAGTGTGTTGAATCAGCTGGGATAGATCTCAATCTTCCTTGTTGATGATGTGAGCGATCTGGAGAGGCAGCACAACCCCAGCAACGACCTTGGAAATGGAAACGCAGCTGCTTTGTATCAGCTTGCAACGTGCAAGATGAATGCTGTTTCCTAAGAATTCGAAGAGCGCTTGAAGTAGTACCTCTTGCGGCTAAAGAGAGTGTGCGACAAGGCTGACTTCGGCAGGGTCTACAAAGAGGGAAAGCAGCGGATAGAGCTAGAGATGCTGGGAGAGTAAGAACTTGCTTAGCTTTAGCATTTCGCAGAATCATTAATCCACAGCAAAAAGAGTCCACCTCAGCCGAACGAGAAGATTTGGTCTTCTGAACTGATCCTAGAGCTGCTCATCAACCCTGCTAACCAATGCTCTCCTGCCATTCTCAAGCAGCTGTAAAAGATGATTCAGAGCATAAGCTGTTACTTTACATAGCCAGTGATTGCAGGACAGTTCCCACAGCCCCTCGATTTGACAAAACTCAGTAATGAGCAACTGAAGAGCATTGCGAAGCTGACTAAGAAAATGACTGAACTGTCTCTGGTTCCTGGCTATCACTACTCCATTGCCATCTCACCAATTCCCCAATTGCAATTCAACTCTGTGCATTCCCTGTCGTTGATTTAGAATGGATTTCTTCTAAGAAAAGAACAAGAAGCAGAAGTCGCAAGGGTACTGGCGCAGCTCCCTGTTTTAGAACTTCTCCCCTTCAACTTTGAAATCAGTGAGAAGAAGCTAAATTGGACATTTGAGAAGACTAATTATGAAAGTAGTAGTTAGCTTGAGATTACTTAAGTTTAAACTGGAAGTCTAATTTATCAAAAGAAATCATGTGGTGCTCAAGCAGTGAGTGCTAATGTGCTACAAAATGAATTGATGTATGAACTCACTTGCTCATTCAATAAGTCATTTGGTAGTGGTAATGGTGTTCTTATCGGCCTCATTGAAGAATCTGATATACACACAAAGTATGTTGGAGGTAATAATACCATGAATACAGTATTCTACTATGATCGGACAGGAGCGAAAACAATAATAAGAGGATCTTAATTAACTGCATCACCGTTAAAATAAACATTAACTTCGATAGGATTCCGATTTTGCATCCAGAGCCAGGAGCTGTTTATCTTCGACGAGTCTAAGACAAACATAGTGAAAGCAGACCCAACTCAAATCAAAAGCACTGGAAAGTACAGGTTCGGAGTTAATTTTAATAGTCCAGGAGATGATTACAGCATAACAGTGTGCAATGTGAAGGCGTTCAAGAACCGAGAAGGAATTGATCGTTTCTGAGCTAATAAACTGCAATTAACTCAGCTACAATGCATATTTATTTGTTAATTATTAAAACACTTTGATCATTATGTAATTGCAGTATCTAATCCTCTCCAATCCAAGCACAAGTGCTATTTATCTTTATCAATATTTATTTATTCTATTTCTTTCATCGGTTTCATTTTAATTTCCCCATAAATCTTTCCTCAAAAGATTGTCCATCTATTATTTTCTCTAAAAGCAATGGTAAAAATTTATCTCCTGTGAAATAAATAACAAAATAAACCTAGAATCTTCTTTTATTTTCTGTTTCCTTGTTTATTAAAAAGGCATTACTTTATGGCTGTTATGTTTTGATCTCAAATCGCTTAGTAGATACTAATGCAGCAGTACTTGAATCTCGCTTTCCTCCTTTTAACTCTGCCAGAACTCAAACTTAAAACAGTATTATTATGTTACTTTCAACAATACGAAAATCCTTTATTCTTCTCTCCAACCAGCTCAATGTAGTTGAATCTCCTTACTGAGGAAGTCTTCCAAAACAGACAAATACAGTAGAACAATAAAAAAAAAGGAAGAGAAAAGAATATGAATGGCCAAACAACATCCAAGACAATTTTTTCTTGATAATAATCCATAATAATGCTAAAGATTAACAAAAGCTATTGGTTTTATTAAAGAAATAGCTAATACAGATCATTTTCACATATGAAATGATTCATGAGGATAAAGCAAAAACATCTTAAAAGAGGTGGAAAAAATATTTATTTAAAGTAATAAGAGATTTTAGAATGAATCTATGCTTGATAGGGCATCACAGAGTCACGAAGATAAAGTGCTCATTTATAATTATGCCTGCTGTGTTAGGTGTCTGTATTGTTTGTAATATTCTTCTTCTAATAATGAACATATTTCATTTATTTTAATGCTCTTTGCATTAATTGGAATCATTAACAATATTCTGCAGTGAATCTGCTATTGAATCAAACGCAAACGATAGAATTGGATATGATTCTTCATAATTCTTTTCTTTACGTAGACTCCTAATGCTATCAATAGTAACTTACACATATTTCAGGCAGTAAACTAGAATTTCATCATTCGATATTGGCAGACTCCTCTAAGATGGCTTAAAAGCATATGTTCTAAAGTCCCTTTCCACTTTGGATTTGATCTTAACCAGTTTATTCAGGGCTTTAGCTAAAGAAGATCCTTAGTTGTGGATCTCTCCTATCTGTTCAGACAGCATTCGCAGCTTATAGAATATCATATAATATTCTGCTCCTTTGCTAGCTGCTAGCTACTTGAATTTAGTTTCTTCTATGCCATATCGTTCCAAAAACTAATCTACATTGACTTCAGCTATTTTCGTTGTATCATTGTTTTTCAATGGTGACTCAGATGATGTAGCAGCTGTTCCATTGGACTTCTTTTATAGCCTATGAAGATTAGAAGGAGACTTAGTAGTACAGGCTCCCATGTGTGCTACAAGATTATTGTATTTTACAAACTGTTTAAAGCAGAAAGACTGCTTGTGTACGTGTGTGGATGTGTTAACTTACTGTTTATTATTATTTTTTTGTTCTTGATTCTTTGATTGAGTTATGTTTTTTGTAAAAGTATTTCCCTCGTTTTTTTTTCTCTGTGAGAATGGACCATAAAGTCTATTGAATAAATGAGAAAAGGGATAGATTTTATGATTAATAGCCATTCGATTCTTAGACTAAAGGGAGATAATGATACTTAGGATATTAGAATTGAATGAATTATTAATTACACTCAAGAATACTATTAGTCCTATGGTTTCTAAGTTCTTCCATTGATCTTTGAATTTGAGAATTTTCAATAAAAAGCAATAAAAGATATTAGATTTTTGGATTAAATGCAGAAAAACAATAAACTATTAATTTGTTTAAAAAAATATCAATATTTTTATAACTCAATTCACCATTATCATAATGAATTCAATACAAAATAACCCTGCAAAGTTGTAGTCTCTGGTTGTTTAAAAATTATTCTTTTTCTTTTTTGCAATTGCACAAGGGCATTCCCTACAACAAACAACAACCACAAACATCTAATGCAAATCAAAGATTATCTTTTTTTATTTTATTTTTCAGTATCTTCTTCCTTCATCAATGTTTGACAATAGGTGGCAACTTAGATTGCTTCTTAGAATAAGTTGTCTACTCAGCTGTGCTCAGATCGAGTGACATGATCTTAAGGGCAAGTGTCTTCTCGTAGAAGTCTCTCACGGTATTCGAATTAGGTCTCTTCAATAGCGTGTTCAACCTAATAATAGTTCATATAATTACAATAAGTCATGTAAAATTCATATTAAAGATATTTGATTACGAAGATTCCGCCCATTTGGATTAATAAGTAGTCGTCCAATGTTAAGCAGTAGGTGTATCTGACTTTCTCATTCGATACTCATAGTCTTTATTGTTAAGGTTGTTAGTGAAATTCTAATTGTAAGAATAGCGTAGATCACGATCATGCACACGAACCTAAACGAACTTGAAATCGATGTTCAATCCATAGCCTAATTACAATATATTAAAAATATTTAATATATTTTATCAATAAGTTCAAGAGAAACATGATAGATTATAGAGAGTTGTCTCTAAAGAAGCTTTACCTAGCGTAGTGAGATCAGAGACAGCTTGAATGAATGCATCAATAGCACTTTGCACAACGTCTTTGCCAAGATAACTAAAAAAAATACACACAAAAGAACGAAGATATTTTTATGTAACTGTTTATGTTCAAAAATATCTTACCAAGAAGCAGCAATTGGTCCAGCATTGCAGAACATCATTCCGAATCCTTTCTAGTAGATAGAATGCTAGCTTCTAGGTGCAGTGATTTCTTCTTTGCCTGGATATCTAGCCAGTGCATATTTGAATTTCTTGTCTGGAACGAAGCAAGGTCTAATAAAGAAAAACATAGAAGGATAAAAGATAATTTTTTATTGAGAAAGATAATAGATATTTACCTGATAGTGTGAACGTGTTTGCGGTCAGCACGTTGCTCGTCGAGATCTTTAGCGATATCGAAATTAGAGTGTTATGCTGGTTTCACAGTGTCAGAGAAGACTTCGAATGTAAATGCACCAAAATCACGCATGTTCACACCCTAAAAGGTTAAATATTACATGCTATTACAAATAATGGATACCAATCACTGATGACTGGAGGGTTAGATGTAATGAATAGAATCTAGGGAATATTGAAGAAAAATAATGAATATTTTGATTTATTTACCTTTCCATCAAGCATTTTTTCTCTAATGTATTCTCCAGTTGCCTTGAAGATGATGTGGAACTGTGAAATTTAGAGAAAAAAAGGTTCATAAGACATGAACAAGCACATATTGGTGTTCTAATAGCTTTAGAAGGCTATTTTATAGTGTGATTACTTGTGCTTTTGGCTCAATGGGCTTGTAAGCTGGGTTGGTACGTGGCTGAGATTGCTGATGCTTTCCAGGGTAGTTCACCGGCTTCTTAAGTATCCTAAATAAAGAAAAAGGATTATTTAGTAAGAAGATACAACTTTAAAGCTGTGGATTCAATTAGAGAAGGGAATAAAGAATGAATGGTTGATCTCCTGATATTAAATAATAATATTTTACCATTCGAAAATACTGTCGATATTCATTGTTATGCCTGTCTGTGTGTGTGCTCTGTTTAAGAAATCTCTTAGAATTTATTATTTATTGATATATTTCTTGTGATATAAATAACTTCTTTTTTGTTATTATCTTTTTGTTTTTGTTTCTTTGAATTGTATTGACTTGTCTTTCTCTCTCTGTTTTCTCTTTCAAAGAGTGAGGTCAGTTGAAAGGGAAGAAAAGGACTGGGAGGAGGGAGAATAAGAATTATGATAATAATTGTGATATTATGTTGTTAATATTATTTAGAGATTATGCTTTGTTTTGTTTGAATTCTGAAGTTATAAAAATTATTGCATTTATTTGATGGAGTATTAGATATTTTGATTGATTCTGACTTTGAAAAGGATGAGAGTTATTAATTATTAATAATAAATGCTGTTGCTAATGACTGTTGATATTATAAATGAGAATCTAAGGATTCTAAGATAAATAAAAGAGAGATGCTTGAAATATTTAATGTTTTCTCATTATGAATGAAAAAGAATAAATAAGGAAAAAATTGTGGATATTAATTATTTTTGCTGCGGTATCATTTTTAATCTCATTATTTATTAAGATGAAGCGAAACATTATTTGATATTTATTAGTTAAAAAAAAGGGTTTTAATTTAGAAAAAAAATAGGAAGGATTTATTTGGGGAAACTGGTGTAAGAAACAGAAGAAATAATAATAATGATAAATAGTCTTTGTGCTTGAAATGGATAGAATTAGAGATTGCAATTACATAATGATCAAAGTGCTTAATAATTAACAATTAAGCATGCATTTTAGCTGATTTAATTGCAGCTTGTTGCCTCAGAAACGATCGATTCCTTCTCTGTCCTTGAACACCTTCACGTTGCACACTGTGACTCTATAATCATCTCCTGGATAATTAAAATAGACTCCGAACCTGTACTACCCAGTCCTTTTAATCTTAGTTGGGTCTGCTTTCACAATGTTTGTTTTAGACTCGTCGAAGATAAAGAGCTCCTAGCTCTGGATGCAAAAACGAAATCCTATTGAAGTCAACGTTTCTTTTAGCGGAGATGCAGTCAGTTAAGATCCTCTTATTATTATCGAGGCTCCTGTCCCATTATAATAGAAAACTGTACCCATGTCATTATTACCTCCAACATGTCTTCTGTGACAGCCAACTTCTTCAATGAGGCCGATAATAACACCTGCACCACTACCAAATGACTTATTGAATGAGCAAGTGAGCTCATACATAAATTCATTTTGTAGCACATTTGCACTCACTGCTTGAGCACCACATGATTGCTTAAGATAAAATAGATTTCCAGTTTAAACTTAAGTTATCTCAAGCTAACTACTATTATTGTGTAAATTAGTCTTCTCAAATGTCCAGTTAAGCTACCTAATTTTAAAGTTGAAGGGGAGAAGTTCTAAAATAGGAAGCTGAGCCAGTACTCTTGCGGCTTCTGCTTCTTGTTTTATATCCAGAATAGTTCTATTCTTAATCCACGATAGGGAATGCAAAGAGTTGAATTGCAATTGCGGAATCGGTGAGATGGCAGTAGAGTAGTTATAACCAGGAACCAGAGACAGTTCAGTCATTTTCTTAGTCAGCTTATCAATACTCTTCAGCTACTCGTTGTTTAGCTTTGTCAGATCGAGGGGCTGTGGGAACTGTCCAGCAATCACGGGCTATGCAAAGTAACAGCTTATACTCTGAAGCATCTCTTGCAGTTGCTTGAAAATGGCAGGAGAGCATTGGTTAGCAGGGTTGCTGAGCAGTTCTAGGATGAGTTCAGAAGTCCAAAGCTTCCCATTCGGTTGCGGTTGACTCATCTTGCTGCGGATTAGTGATTCTGCGAAATGCTAAAGCTAAACGAATTCTTATTATCCCAGCATCTCTAGCTCCAATCGCTGGTTGCCTTCTTTGAACAGCCTGTCAAAGTCAAACTTGTCGCACACCCTCTTCAGCCACAAGAGGTGCTACTTCAAGCGCTTTTCAAATTCTTAGGAAATAGCATTAGCGTTGCCATTTTCAAGGTCGTTGCTTGGGTTGTGCTGCCTCTCTAGATCGCTCACATCGTCAACAAAGAAGATTGAGATCTACTCCAGCTGAGCCAACACACTCTCCATGATTCTCTTCGGCCCCTCCAAGTCAACCTCACTCAGCTGAAGAGAGTGTTCCTCTAACTCCTACTCAAGAGTCCTTTGCGTCTACTCTTAGTTTGCCAGCACAGAAGAGATTGTCTCCCTGAGCTTTATGGATAGCTTTTCTGGGTCAGTCTAAAGATCGAGCACATCCTGTCTGAGTATTTCCTTGGCGCTCATTCGGTTGTACTCGCTCGCAATATGGGCGTTAAAATTCCACAGTTTCTCAACTTACTTTGTAGCAGCTTCTTCGATTTCGTTGATCTTCTCATTGATCTTGGCTCTCAATTCTTTAAAATAGACTTCAATTTGATCTCTGAATCTTACATCACTTCTTGGTCCGGTTGTGATTTCTTTGACTCTTTGAAGGAGATCACTGTTGTCAGGCAGTGGCCAGTTCCAGAGAATAGTGTTCTCGTCGCTCCTTTGGATTTGTTTGATCGGAATGAGGTGTTTCATATTGAGAGACTGCTCAAAGAGGCACATGACACACTTGAAGGGAGGCTCTATGTTATTTGCTGGGTCTGTGAACAGAAACTCGAATTCTGCATAAGGATGGTCCTTGCAGAATCGTTTGAGCTCCTAAGCTTTCTGCTGCTAAGCTTGCTGAAAATCTTTTACTTGAGTAGCCATTTAATGCTTTTCCCTGTTCCTGTTTTTTTCACTTATTATTTTAGTTTTCAAACACGATTCAACAATAATTAATTTCTAAAATACTATTTCTCCATTTCTTTTTCCATGTCTATTTTTAACCACTCTTTCTAACTTTTAAAACATACTTCCTTTATCTTTTTTTTTTCGACAACTATTCTACTATCATGCTAAATCTGCCTGATGTATGTCATAATACAAGTAATTTGAAAATAATGAAAAAACTTATCCAAAGAAATAATTGGAGAAAAAGAACTTTAGTTTATTCAAAAGCTCTTTCCAAAAAATTATCTCTCTACCATTTCAATCCAAACACTCAAGATAACCCTTCTTAATCTCTGAAATCCTTGCCCCCTCTCATTGCAATTTACAATAATCAATCGAGCTTATATTTTTGAAAACCTTAGAAGTAACCAAGTAATTTCCCCCTACCTCGTTATTCTAATATGCAAACCCCGCTGATACAAATATAGCTAATAATAACTCTAGATCTTGTGAACTCCCAGAGTAATACAATAGATACAGTCACACTAGCATCAATTAAGGAGAATGCACTAATGCTTCTGAAATTGATTTTCATTTTCTAAACTCAGCACCAGAAAGGCTAATGAATGGATAGTATTAAGGAACACATTTAGAGAGATTGAACCACAGCAATACAGGTAGAATTAGAGGATAATAAAGAATGTTGAATCCAAATGTACTCAGCTGGTCTCAAAATAAGCAAAATGAGTCTTATTGCAATTCAAAACAATCAGCAGATATATTTCATTCTCAAACTGATCCATATTATGTTAGACCTGAATCATCTAGTTTTCATACTGAACAAGGACACTCTTAAATGCATGATGACAAAACAAATAAAAAAACTGTTCTTGAAAGTCCTTAGTAGCAGCACCATTCACTCAGCCTATCAAATGGAAACAGAGGTCAAGTTGCGGGTGCGAATTATTCCAGTAGATAATAAGGCTAAATGAATAACTCTGATTCCAATTTAGCATAAAAATAAGATAATCAAGATTAAGTAATTCTGTATGAAGGTATTTTCCTTGGCTAAGTGAAAGCCAGAATATTTGTTGATTAAGAGGAGAATAACTTCTTTTATTAACATAGTGCAAGTAATCAAAATGAGAAAGAAGTGGATGAAAGTGGGTTTATTAATTGCGATTTATTGTATAAAGAGGATAAAAAGCAATTCACACTACTTGCTCATACGCCATTGCTCCCATAAATTGCAGAAAGATCTTACATTCTTAATAGTTTTCCATTATCTTTAATATTTCCTTAATGCTTGGAGATCGTTTCATCTCCTAATAATGAGCCATCTCTCTAAATTGTTAGATTGGGTATTCCTTCTCCATAAGTTTGTTTTATTTTACTTCAGGCTTGCACAGATTCAGACTCTTAAATGAAGAGATAGTTTCTTGAACATTTAAGAAATCAAATTCAAAGGATATTATTATCTTCCTAAACAACAAATGGATAGTCTCCTGAAATAATGGTGTAATTGAATGAGAGTGACTCTTTCACACAAAATCCATTATCCGCATACAAAGAAAAGCACTTAAATTAGTCCAAAAGAGAACACATTTCTCAAATCCAATAAAAAGAAGTTATGGAAGCTGGAACCTAAAATAATGAAATAAGAAATAGTATCAAATCTAAATGTTCCGATTTGGAATCTTCTAAACAAAGATATGGCTAGGATTTCACTGATTCTATAATAATTACCTCAAAAGAAAATCAATTAAGATAAAAATAGGACCAAATATTTATTCCATAAGAGGGAACATTACAAATTTAGGAGACAAATGTAGAAATAAGCATGGAAAAGAGTAAAAATGACAACTAATTAGATACGTAAGGCAACATTGGAAGGGTAATTTCAGAGAAGAAAATGATAACTCAAAGATAAATTGATCAATAAAAGGAAACTAATTCTTCTCCATATGAGAATCTGAAAAGATCACAAAAATAGAACTTGCTTTCTAGCATTTAGGTTCAATATTTATTCTTTATTTTACATCAACTTTACCTTTTAAAATACAGAAAGTTGCTGAAGACGATGACGATGATGAAGTAATTAGACAGGCACAAAGCTAGATTAATGAATTTAAAGCCATCTAATTACCGATACATGAGAAAAAGGGATCCTTTCAATAAAATAGGAATCTTCCTTAGGAAAACAACGAGAGTATGTAAGTTGTGAATGAAAGAGCAAGTGAAATAATCAAGGCAAATTAACCTCACTTTTTGATGTTCAATCATCACCGATATTAAGTGTTCACTGGCAGAACTCAGGAAGAAGAATAAATGATCAATTTCTTCAAAAAATTTGATGAAAGAGAATTTATTATGAAAAAATATGGCTAAAATTCAAGTAGCCCATAACTAAGGCGCCTTTTCTTCAGTAGCGATTTCCGTTTCTTTTGCTGGAAGAGCCCAAATCAGCCAGATATTAAGAGAATCATTCCTATTTATATGATAGGAAATTACATCCTTCATGGCAGATCAACTGATAACTTTAAGCGCTACAAGAATTTAAAGTAATCTCAAATTGATTGTTGTTTCTCAATTATAATGGAGAATCGAACCATTGATCTTGAAGCTCTTTCACTTGATGATAAGGATCTGTTTATTTAAGGTCTTCAATTTGTTTTCATTGCTTTTCAATGAAAATATTGGAAACATTGTACTTAACTTGTTATTTCATGACAATTACTTCATATTTAGAAAAATAACTTATGAATATTCATACTTTGATAAAGCTGCAATCTTTAAAGGTTGTCTTGGTCTTCAAGCTAGTTCTTATTAATATCCATTATTTATGAAAAATTCTTTTCGTCCTTTACAGAAGAAATATTGATTTTTTCCTCTTGTATTGCTTTTTCGTCTACTGGAATCATTAAGGGTTTTTTGCTTACAATAGCGTCGAATAAAGCGGTTTGATATACACTGATTTTTTTTGCATAGTATGGTGGGGTAAATTTGAGTACAATACCAATGATATGGTGAGGTATGCTCCCTATCATCCAATTGAACAAATTCTCTACTGTAATGTAAAGCATGTCTTTGTTATGTTCTAATATTTCTTTTCCTTCCAATACTGCTTTATCAAAGTCTTCAACATAATCCGGATTTTTCTGCAGCAATAAATCTCTTGGCGTAATATATGTCCAATATGCTCCCGTTGATTTGGCGCCATAAGCTACCAAAAATCTGATCATTTCTTTAAATTTTGGTTGGCTTGAAGCCTGAGATACTGCTTTGTATAACGCAAAATCTCTCGGCATATAGCCTAGCATAGTGTTAGCACCTACGAAGCTATGATCTGATAGCAATTGTAACACTTCAATATTCATTTTTTGTGCAGCGAGTGCAGTTTCCCAAGCTGTTTTTTGTAAAGGGCATGCCTCAATCTCGCTTGCCAAAACTGGATAGTTTTTCAATATGCTTTTTACTATAGAAGCAAATCCAAAATTTATAGCTACTTTAAGCATTGAAGTTCTGTAACCCTTTAAATCAGGACTATCATATATGTCAAATACATTGTTTTGATTATTTTCTACCATATAGATTGCTATTGCTTCCTTACGCTTTAACATAGCGGTGAATATGCCACGACGATCAAATATTTGGTGCTTACACAAGAAGTCTATTGATGATACATGACCTGAATATATAGCGTGATCAAAAATATATTGTGTATGCAGAATTTTCACACTTTTTATATTAGCAAGGTATTCCAGTATTTCCATATTACCACTCATTATCGCTACACACATGATATCACATGATATATAAAAAACATGGTGAAGATTGGCTCCTAAATCTACTAGTTCTTTAAATGCTGAAAAATCTCTTGTAGTTGCAGCATATTCAAGTGCTCTTTCCATCACAAATTCTTCTGAAGATTCAAGAGCTTTTTGTACGGCATAGTTTGAATGTTTTTTCATATTTATCGCTATTTATTGGGAATACATTATCATCAATATCATACAAGGATTCTCAAGAGAGGAACATATTAGCTAAATTGGGGAGACAAGAAAGAAGCAGTTTTGAGAAATATTTAGAAATAACAAAAGCATCAGCTAAATTAAATGCTAAAATTTAAGAGATCGGATATTGGATACTTATCTCATTTGAAATATTATTATTATTATAATAAGATAATATTTAAACCAATTCTTTTTGTGAATTAGTGGCCTCATGAGAGAGAGAGTTGAAAACACTTTTGATGATAATCAGAATAGTTGAGAGGGTTTAATTTGCTATTGCTTTCCTTTTGAGAAAGATTTCTATGAAAATTGCATTTCAGCTAGAGTCTTGTTAGTTCTTCATGTTTTACACTTCTTACTGCTTTCTTCTTTAAGGAGTCCAAATATGTTTGACTCCAAAGTTCTTTTCCATTTTTTAAACTTTAATTGTTTAAAATAAACTCTAGTATTCTTCACTGATGAAGATAATAAAAATAATCTTAACAAAACTAACTTTAAAAATCTTTCGACCTCAACTTTATTTTCTATGCACTTATTTGCCAACCATATTAAAATAATATTATCGATACAACATTTTTTGAATTTTTTATCAAAAAAGAGAGAAAACTAGGCAAAAATGAGATAACAATATATGCACCTTCTTTGGCAAGATTGTTTGATCTGAAATCAATTCAAAAATACAACTAATGTTAAAATGTGTACTCCAAAAAATGTAACATTAATGAAATTTGTTAGCAAAATTATTTGATGAAGTAACTACAAAACTCAAAATTACATTTTTAAATAATGTGATGTAGTATGACTAAGAGATTTTAATCCGAAAAGAAAAAAGAATTATTATAAAAATCTTTCAACTTTTCTTTGAAAAATCTCAACGGATCTTTCATTGTTTTCCCAATATGAAAGTACTGAAAAATAAATTGATTTAAATCATCAAATTTTTGATAAAAACATCATTATTTTATTGATCTGAATTTAATGAATAAATCAATAATCCCAAGATGTTTGTTTTCTGAATTCAATTTTCTTTAAACAATAATATTGAATGTTGTGATTTTTGCTTATTTTTAAAATAATATGATTATTAAGATGCAATTTCTGTTATTCATTTTAGAAGAAATTATGGCTTATTCATAAAAATCGACTTGTTTTAAGAAAAAAATGCAATCACTAGCTGCATAACCTACCCCCTAGGTTCAGAAATAAGGGAAATAACTTAATTAAGGAAATATATTATTTCCCATT
>Ga0302271_10001266_pt1 | contig 24545 bp, 14 predicted proteins | sample III_Bog_N1_1_FD_198767 | JGI IMG/M metagenome (GOLD analysis project Ga0302271, IMG submission 198767) | Peat permafrost microbial communities from Stordalen Mire near Abisko, Sweden - III_Bog_N1_1 | ecosystem: Environmental > Terrestrial > Soil > Wetlands > Peat | place: Sweden: Abisko... | reverse complement strand
TTAGCTTGATAGTTTGATTCTTCCTTGGCCTTTTTGTACTCACTTGAGAATAAATCGTTCAAATGGTCTTGGTATATTTTCTTCTTCATCTGGCTATCAAACTCCTTTGTCTTCAACGACAAATCTTCCACAAAACACCAAAACACCAAAATCCAACATTAGTTTTCGAGTATTCCCCAAAAATAAATTCTCTCATTCTTACCAGCATCAGAATCCTTTCTTCCCAGAGCTTTGTTCTCTTTTTTACGCTAAACCCTCAAGTCCATAGTTTCGTACATCTGTTTAGTTGAAGATTTTATTTTATGAGCTTAATCGAAACCAAGATCGGTAGCACCATTAACATTGATCACATTCTTATCTTCATCAAAGGGAAGTGTACGCTAGCCTTCATTTTAATGGCGTTTGTGGTATTCTTTCTCAAGTAAAATATCTCTGATAACTTCTGGATCTTTCCCTTACTCCTCAAGTTCATCAAATTCTTTGTTGAACTTGTGAGCTCTATCTTGCAGAATCCGCTGCTTTGTTTATTTATCAAGATTCCATCCAATCCCTCTCATTTCTAGTTCTTAGTAGTTTTTTTTGTTTTAATTTTTCTCTCCGCTGCAAGAATAATTTATGTCAATAAGTTATCCTTTCCAACGGAGGAACAGGAGATGAAATTCATATGATTTTTTTCAATTAGAACTTTTTAAAAATAATAATCAATTTGCTTTTGTGTTACCTTTATCAATTTCACAATCATTTTTTCTATTTTCGCCATATTTTTTGATTTTTTTCATTTTTCAACTTGTTTTCTTATGAAAAAAATGACTTATCTTAAAATTACCTTTTAATCACATATTTCTCATCCCTACCCTAAAAAAAAATTAATCTTTAAACAAAGCTCATTCCTCATAATTGTATCATTTTAAGCAATCTCACAAGATTATTTAGAGATATTATCTTTTTATCTCAATGCAAAAACTTCTTTTGCTAGTATCATATTATCTTTCAGTATTTAAGAAAAAAAAAAAATAAGATTCACACTGATCTCTTGAAATATCGAGGAAAATCAATTTTTTTACCTGAATATGCTTACTGAGAGTGATCTCACAAACAAATAACCAAGCCATACAATAATCTTGAAAGAAAAAATAATAAATTATCACTATCAATACAAGCTTTCTTTTCTTCTTCGGGTTTGAAAAATGCGAAAGAAAAAAGAAGGAGACTAATCTACTTAAACCGCTCATGGACCTCCTGTAATATCTACAGTACCTCCTGCCATTCCATAAACTGATTCTTCCATTACAAAATCTATCTATGGTTACAAGCGAGTCTCTTCTAGTTCTCGCTTTGGACAACATGAATCTCAATCTAATAAAAATGAGCCAAAGCCTCTTCTTCCAGCGCCTAGAAACTCTTAGACAAATGAAGAGATTATTGAGCAGACACTGAAAATGTTCAAGAGAATAAAACAAGATAAAAAGAAGAGTATTGGAGGGAGCAAACAAGAAGGGAAAGAAATGACGAGCAGTTTAAACTCCTCGAGGTCATCTGCGTAATCATTATCAGCTTCTTAAATATCTTCCTTTTCAAGTGATGAAACACAATCCAAAAACGAAGATTACCATTAAATCTGGGACAATACCGAATTAAAAGAGAATGGATATTTCAATTTAGATGAGTTAAGTAGCTTTTAATTGTTTAAATTACGCACAATGACTTACCCTTGCATGCGTTAACCATAAATATCGAATGCTAAAGTAGTGTAAACATTTGTTGACCTTCAACAAACATCAGAAAATATGGTAACTACAAAGATAACAAAAAAATCAAAAGTGAATCGCACGTAGAATATTATTTACCTACCATGCAAGGAGCAAGCAACAAATGATTAGATCAAGCAATGGTAAAGTGATCAAACTCATGTTCATCTTGATATTTCCCTCAGCGAAACTTATCGATTATTCTCTAGCTTTTTCTAGACATCTGTTGAAAGTGAAAAAGTTAAGCAGCGTCCATAGAAGTTCTAGCGATACAATAAGCGATCTTCTGAGCCAAACAGAGTGAAGTAAAGAGGAACAGAGATGATTAAAAAGTAATTCCTTCAAATGATCGAGCAGCATTCATCATAAAATTAATTATCAAATTAAGATTTATCGCCTGAATCGAAATAAACAAACACAGCATTAAAATCGACTCACTCAAGACTCAGCTTAGCTGGTATGAATTCTCTAGATACAAATATTCCAAGTTGTGATTCGTTTAGTCAGCTTCCATAAGGAATTCTCAGTCCTGCTAAACCAACTAACTCCCCAGCTGATATGATATCTAAGCATTTTTAAATAAGGAAGTTAAGTGCATCGAAATAATTCAACTCAACACTGGCGAATAACTCTCCACAGTCGGCACTTTTCTCCAAAGAGCTAATTGCCTAAAATTCACCCCAAAAATAGACGATTTAATCTTCTTCAGCTCTCAACTACTTGAATACTCTTATTGGGAATCAAATTTCTAATAATAACCTAAATAATCACAGCAGTAACACTCTAGGTTGCAACATCACACTTCCTAATAATAATAATTCACCAAATCTGTAGAGTGTCTCATCACCAGCAATGTCCTAGCAATATGGAAGAAAATTATCCTAGCCGATTCTCAATATCGGAAAGACAGAAAGTCCTAGTTTCCATGAAAATAGCTAACATGAAGTATTTCCTTTTGCTGCAAATTTTCCGTCATAGAAAAGAGCTTCATCATACCATTTTTAAGAATCCTAAACGCAAGAATCGTCTAAGATGCAATTTATGAATAATCCACCTCCTCTTCCTTTGCAGACAGAAGCGAGATCAATCATTGAACAATCTTCTCGGAATCGACACAAAGTGAGCTCATTCGCTTCAGATTGGCAAGCAATTGCTGTAAAACAAAATAATCTTGAAACGAATTTTCATCGTAAAATATCTTTCAGCAATCTTAATACGCAAGCTAATGACTAAGTAACATTTTCTTCTAAGCTTGCATCTGAATAATAGAATAATAAGAGCATTCCTTAGACATAAATTAGTGAATAACAACAGTTTTAACCTCCTAGCTCACCTATGAAAAAGCATCAAATAATCTGTCAAAGGCACATTCCTTCACTACATCTTTCCAAATAAAGCATAAATAACTTTCTTCCGAAGATCAGCTTATTCAATCCAGTTGTTACTGATCTATCCAGAGCTGCCTCAATTAAGTCTTCTCACTTTCATCTCAATGCTTCTCCTGCAGCTCACAGCCATTTTAATAGCAACAACACGAATAATAATATGGTAAATGGCAGTAATCCAGGGAATTCTCAGATTAATGGATTTTTTAGCTGCAATAATAGTATTAACAACAGCCCATATAATGGACCTTCTAGCCATCCAGTTTCAAATTTTGCTAGTGCTGCGTTGATGGCTTCAGTGAATAATCATAGTTCCCCGTTTTCGTTGTAGAGTTTGAAATTAGATTCTGTCAGTTCAACAGATACTAGCAATGGAGGCGTATCGATTTTTAAGGTACTTTCAACAAAGGTTACGAATGATTAGACTCCTTAATAAGAATATACTGAGGGGATATGACGAATTGGATGTAGTAAATCGATTTGGGCTAACTCGCAAAACTTTCAATTTTTCTAAATTTGCATTAAACTTGTTAAACTTAGTCTTTAACAGCAATTAAAAATCTTCATTTTCAAACTCATTTATTTCATTACGAGCTGAGAAATTAACTAAAGCTACTCCTCTTGTGTGTCTGTTTGAATTGTCGCTTTCTGGGGGCTAACTAGTGGATAGAATGGATTGTGATTTTTTCAGAAAAAAGAATGATTTTCTTTTGTTGTGATAAAAATAATTTGTGTGATTTGGGAGTTTCCATATGCAGAATTCTTTGAAATACTTCATTTGAACTGCCTGATACAGCAAGGCTGTTAATTCAAAAATAATGGTCTGTTTTGATGAACAAAATATAATAATTTATCCCTCAAATTAATTTGTCAGGCTCCATTCAAAGGATTCAGAAATAAATTGTTAAATCGATGAAAGAAAAGATGTCATTTATCTCAAAGAAACAGATTAATGTTTCTTCTAGCAGAATCCTTTTTAAGTAGTTTTTTTAGTTTTGTTAAATGAGAGAGATTCAGTTATTGTTTTCTTCTCCAATTTTCAGTAGACAAAGAAAACCAAATAACCAACATCGACTATGATTCTTAAAACAATTATACATTGAATTAAAAAATATAAATTCTTACAATATCTTTCACCATTTTCTATCTAATTCTGAGCTTTACCCAACAAAGCTCTTAGGCTGAATATACTCACTGTTTCCCATTGGAAATCCACCATCCCCAAAGAATGGTTGGTCAGTTACATATCCATCTTCGCCTGGCTTGATATTTCGTTCTTTTGATTCTATTAAATAGCGCTATGTTTCGCAAAGCTGCGATCTCGAAGTCACATAGTCATTTATGGATGAGTCCTGTTCTGCAGTTTTATCGAGTAAAGCTGAATAGAATTCTAATCCTTGCTCTAATTCACTGTGTAATTCTAATATTTTACAGAATCCATTGTTTGCTTTCTCAATTTCCTAAAAAGACAACAAAAAGGATAACAATCTCTTCTTAAAATAATTATTTTTAACATCAAAGAAAAACAATAATCTAGCTCCACAAGATTCAGCTATTCTTGTGTTATCTCTTAATTACCTTGATAGAATCTTATGCTTTAGAATCCATTTTTTGTGAGTTCAAGAACTACGCAATGTTACAAATTTCGTCAATCATCGAATTGGCGCTTGCGATCTTTTAGGGGATTTCAAAAGAGAGAAACAAATTAGCACCTCATATTATTCAAACAATCCATCTAATGTTTTGGTTACATCAAATGCTAGCGATTCACAAATATTCGCTGATTCAGAGAGAATTAATTGAATCGTTTTCTGCTTGTCTAATTTTCTTTCTGCAGCAGTTGCAAGTATCTTGCTCATGTCAAGAGCTTTTAAACAATCTGTGATGAGTTCTGTTTTATTCTCGACATTCTAAATCAGGCTGATAACCTTGGAATCTAATTGATTTATTGTTGTAATTTTTTCTAAAAAAACATCAGTGAACTCTTGATCTTAGGCTACTGGTATTTTCGAAAGGATATAATCTGGACCTCGCTTGATCATGTCAAAATAGAAAGCAAGATCTTTAAAAGCTTCCTTGGATTCCTAATCAAGATTCTTAGCTTCAGTCAAATTATCTTGCAGCTCTAAATGCGAAAAATTCATCAACAAAAAAGAATTCAACTTGAATAAAAATCTCCCTTACCATTGATATCTTTGAGATACCCTTTATTCGCTTCAGAAGATGTCATAATATCCCATTTTTCTTTATATAATGCTCTTTATTCTTGGTCGGTTTTCATTTCTTACTTGAGCTTCAAGATGCCTTCGTGGAGAAGATTTTATGCATTAATAAAGTTTTCTTCCAGCACCATAATAAGATGAATTATTTCTTGTTCTCCTCCCTTCTTGTTTATTTCGATTATTTTCTGCTAAATTGTATCAGGTAACTGTCTGATCTATACTGCTTTAGATTTATTTTACTTGCAATACACTGATTAATGTAGCATCTCTAGATAGCCATTCACAAAGTTGCTAAGATATCTGCTATTCCTTTCTTCTTTGAGATTCTTAATTCTTTCAGAAATGGTTGTTTTATTACTCGTGGATATTTTTTTAACTTCCTTTAACAATTATATAATATCAGGTGAGAGTAAATTACGAAACCATTGCTCATCTTCAGTTTCTTTTTCTAGATCACTGGGCATGATAGGGGATACCCTTTGTTTTTCTGCGAGCTATGTAGCTACAAGATCTTTTGGATTTACTGAAGGTTGATTGTAGATCTTTTATCATGAAAAATAAAAAGTAAAATTTATCAGAATAATTCAAACTATCAAGATCTCTATTATTTGTGTTACTTGCTAGTTTTTAAGGTTCAATTCTTGATACTTTTTATGGATGATTTTTGTGAGTTCTTCAATTTTTTATTTTTTCATTGGAGAAATATGATCAAGGTTTTTAAGCGCAGTTTACAGAATCTCAAGTGCTTTGACAAGGTAAGCAATTGCTTATCCCATATGCGGAACTTATGTTTCAGTTTCTAACTTAGATTCATGGTATTTTGCCATTTTAAACGCAGTCAGACTGAAATAATACACCGTATTTGAATAGAGAAATTGTTTAACTTCTAAAAGAAATGCCTTCGAGAAGTTTGAGTTGATATCGTTGTAAACTTCAAATGTTATCCTCAGGGCATGCTAGAAGTGCTTATTAGCCTCTCCAGCTAAGCAAGCTTTGTTGAAGAAACATAAGATAAATATGGTAAAAACAAAAAACTTTTTATTGTTATTGTTACCAAGATGCTGTGTGCCAATCTGCATTTCCTAAGATTCTAAATTCAAGAATAAGCAGGTGTATGATTGTCCAAATAAGATATTCTCCAAAATTGAGATATTCTAAACTGTAAAATCTAAGTGAATCTTTCTGAACTCGCGGATTATCGATGGAAGGTTTCTCTTCAGCTCAGAAATAGCCCACAGAGCATACCTAAATCAAATACACAACAAAATAAATAATTCATAAAACAGTTGGGCTTTCATTTAAGATGTTGTGTTAGGTATATTTGCTAAAGGAACAAATGTTGTGTTGATTTCTCTTTTATTTGATAGTAAAAGAGATCTATTTGTTTATATGTTAACTAGATTTATTCATTTATTTTTATCTATAACTACCTAAACTTTTTGAGTGCATTTTTACGTGATTCCTATGAATTCTATCTAAAATATTCATTCCCAATGTAGTATAGTAACACTACTAGATTATAGAGCATTGCGCACATCTCGACTCGCAGATTACTTGTTTTTGTAATCACTTCTTTAGGACGAAACGAATCGGACCAATCAAAGGTTATATTGACTCTATCAGGCTGCCAACTTTCAAATTTGAACTTCTTTTGCAACTACTGTGTGTATTTCAAATATTTATAGATTGTGGATTCCATGTTCTCGCATTGCTGAATATTTGTAGTGTTGATGGAAGAAAAATTCAACTACTCTCTAAGCTCATTTATCAGCTTGAAGGCCTTTTCAAATGCTTGAAATACTTCTACACCTCCATATTTGGAAATTATATGCTTGCGGAAGCTTTCGTTGATCTTCGTCTAGCTTGTTGTCTTGAAAGGGTAATGAATCACCTCCATATCTTTATGTTATTATCAGAGTTTCTTGTAAACACTCTTAAACTGAAATAGATACAAGGAGTTTTTCTTCCTTTTGAGATCAAAAAAAAAAGAAGAAAAAATAAAAAAATACGATGTCTTTGTTTCACACAACTAATTAGGTAATTATTTCCCGCATTAGGCTACTTATTTCCGTCTATTTTTATAATTTCAATTTGATTTTTTATTAAATTGATTTTTTTCTTTGCAAAAATATTCTTTTGAAGGATAAATAAACAAGTTCATAGCAAATTGAACACATTTTTGTTTTCTAATAAATTGAGAGCTAAAATGGATTAAAAATCTTTGTTTTGAGATATGCTTTAGGAGAAATCACAAATGAAGTGACTCTTTCCAGATTCAGCTATTAATAAGCACTTTAAATAATCTAATAAGTAAGATGGCTAGATTTTATTTATTTCTACAAAAGAAAAAGTACCCAATCATTTTTATTTTTGTTATGATGTTTGATGAAAAACAAAGATAATATTTTTATCTTTATATTTATGTACAAGATGCGAAGACGAGATTAGATTATTTTCTTTGCATTTAATTTTTTTTTAACCTGTTTAAAATGGATAAAAATCGATTTATGCTTCAGTTCTAAATCCCAAAACTAAAAATACCAAATCGCTCAATCAGCATATTAAATGTTATGCAATTAATTAAACTCTTAAAAACCTATTTATAGCAGCTAATCTGACGAGTTCGAGGGTGTCTTGGGGGAGTGAGGAATTTTCAATTAAATCTATTACCGAGAATTATAATAGAAGATACCCCTTTTTAGTACTATTTAACTAAAAATTAGCATAGTTATTATTTGAAATTAAAAAATCTATCATATTGTGTTAGACTAGGGGAAAATGGAGGACACTGAAGCAAAAAAATAGAATTCATCTTAAATGCAATAGCACCGGAAGCATTTTTAATGAAAAAAAGTAAAATGAATGAATGACTTTAGATCCATATTTTTAAGTCCAGTGAATTCTTGGTTAATACAATTTTGAAGGGAAGAGAAAGGTAAAACAAGGCATTTATTATTTTTATAATTATTTGACTTCTATGCTTGAAAAATTGCCGCAGTAGAACGAAATGTACTTTAAAAAGCCGATGAAAATGTATGTATCTAATCAGAATAATTAAAATAATAATAAACAATAAAATCATAGAATCAAACATCTTAAGATAATTAACCTTAAAATAAACCATTTCTTTTCAAAAAAGAATTAAAATAAAACCTCCACTTAGCTTGAATGGGTAAAGCAAAATCACGTACTCACTTAAAGGCACTCCTGAAGAAGAATTGGATCTTGTGGAAAAGGAACAAATGCGGCAGTTTCTGTGAATTACTTCTCCCATTTCTTATCTGCCTAGCAATATCTTGGCTTTTTTTCCTTTTTTTAATTAAAAGATAATAAATTGAGAATAAACGTAATAATAATAATAATGATGATGATGATGATAATAAGAAAACTCCTGCTACCCTCCCTGAAATGTCTTATTACGATTAAGAAAATTATATTTAAACTCTTTATTCTAGAATTCCAGGACTGTAGGTGGAGGACAAAGAGGATGATCCAACAAGACCTTCATTAATGCGAGAATGTTCAAAAGTCGGCAAAAATAAATATTTTGCCTTGATTCCAATGAAAAACAGCTTAATTGACTAAGTTGCTACTATGTTACGTGATACATAAGGTATTTAGACAAAAGGTTGGAATTCCATTGAAGAATTATTCCAATATACCTCGAGTGAGAATTATCAAGATGATGTCTGCTTTGGAGTTGAGATTCCAGAACCTGTTGAAGGGAAGTATTCATATAAACTCATTTTCAATGATTCTATCATCCACAAAAGCACAAGGATATATGGGACTGCTTTTTCGATATGGAAAGATTATGGGGTACTAACGCTTCAACATTACATTGATAATTTAATCTTCAAAAAAGAAGCAGGATTGCACTCACCTGCCATCGAGGCTTAAATCTATCCGATAAAAAGCTCTCCTTCCTCTCAAATCACCCCTGAAATTGAGTGGTGGTGCTATATTCTTGGAGCATTTCTAATTCTTCCAATGATTCTCAGTTTCACGAGATTTACTTCGAGTTTGCTAGCAGAGAAAGAGAGGAAAATCCGAGAAGGGATGAAGATCATGGGCATGACTAATACTTCATTCTATCTTTCCTGGATAATAACTTATTTGATCATCTTTACTATCGTCTCACTGCTCGTAGCATTAGCACTGAAAATGATGATCTTCAAAAACAGCAATTTTTTTCTTATGTTCTTTTGGTTTTAGCTATTCATGATATCTCTGCTTTTCTAAGCTTTGTTTGTCTCTTCTTTTTTCTCCAAAGCTAAGCTTGGATCGATTGTCGCAATGCTCTATTTTCTCCTGAATTGTCTGCTGACGTTTGGTTTAAAGAGAAGATGCGTAGAATCAGCTCAAACAGTCTGCAGTTTATCTACTTTCTAAGGGGTTTCTCTTGCTTTAAATATTTTCATTGAGTTCGAATAAAAGAATTTAGGAGTAAATTTCTCAACCGACTCGACGGTTGTTAGTCACTTCAGTGTTACAACTTAGATGCTTATGAGTCTTGCAAACATTGCAATTTTTGCTGTGCTTGCAATCTATTTGGATTAGGTGATTCCAAATGAGTTTGGCAGCAAAAAGAAACCACTATTTTTCCTTGATTGCATCTTGAAATCAAAGAAAAAAAGAAATGCAGTTGACAAAGTCAAATACCGAAACAAGGAGCCTTAATAAGACCTCGAACTTATCACAAAAATCAACAATAACAGCAATATCGAGGATGTTCCATAGATTCTTAAGGATTAGGAGAATCGAAATGAAGTTCTAAAAATCTGCAATCTCCAAAAAACTTTTTATGGAGGAGGAAAGCCGTTCAAGGCAGTCGATAATCTTAATCTAACAATGTACAAAGATCAAATCTTCGCTTTACTCGGACACAACGGCGCTGGGAAAACTACAACTTTATCGATGCTAAGTGGCATGCTGTCTATCACGGATGGATGGGCAGAAGTAAACGGATTAGATATTGAAACACAAATGGAAGAAATCAGAAGTTTCTTAGGTTCTTGTCCTCAGCATGATATTCTTTTTGATGTACTGACAGTCAGGGAACATCTAGAGCTGTTTGCTTAGTTTAAAGGAATCTCAGACAGTAAACTCATCAAGGCAGAAGTTGAAAAATTAATAGGAGATGTTGATTTAAGAGATAAAGCTGATGTATGGAGTAAAAATCTCTCAGGAGGATAGAAGCGAAAACTCAGTGTAGCAATCGCTTTCATCGGAGGCAGCTAGATCATTTTCCTTGATGAGCCAACTAGCGGTATGGACACATCAGCGAGGAGATATATTTGGGATATGCTAAAATAGTACAGAAACGACAGAATTGTGATTTTAACTACACATTTCATGGATGAGGCTGATTTTCTAGGGGATAGAATTGCAATCATGGGGAATGGTAAGCTAATCTGCTGTGGATCTTCTGAGTTTTTAAAAGAACGGTTTGGAGTGGGATACAATCTCACAATTGTTAAATAAGATATTAATGCAGATAGTAATCCATTAATTGAGTTCATTAAATCTATTATCCCTAGTTCGAATGTGCTAAGCAATGTCTCTTCGGAGATCACAATTCAGTTAAAAAGTGAGTTCATTGAAAAATTTCCAGAAATTTTCTAAGGACTCGATGAGAGGAAGGATGAATTCTAAATTGAATCTTATGGAATTTCTATTACAACTTTAGAAGAGGTTTTCTTGAAAGTTGCTGAAAATCAGTCTCTCGATGACCCACTTTCGAATAACAAAGAGATCGAAGGAAAGGAGAACGAAGAGGATTTAGAAATCGATCATTTCGATTTAAATTCTGCTAGGAGTCATCATAATCAAGTAAGACTTTTTGCCACTCATCTCTTGGCTCTGATAAAAAAGCGCTTACTGTATTTAAAACGAGACAAAAATAGCTTAACCTGCGAGATATTGGTCCCTTTCATTTTCGTAGTTGGAATGCTCGCCTTAGTCTTAATCCCTTCAGATAACCCTCCTCTTATTATTGATCCATCTACTTTTAGCACTCCTATCCCTCTTATTTATTCTGGAACAGCTGAACGTTCTGCAATGAATTCGTTAATTTCCGAGCTTGATCCAGCAAATTGGAAATCGGAGTTTTACGATGCCACTTCAAAGTCAGATTGGGATTCAAGAAATTATGACGTGAAAAGTTCTGAGAGACTGGGATCTTACTATTTCAACACTATTGATGAATCTTAAAAAAGATTTAACTACGAAGCTTAAATCTAGCAGCACTCTAAGGCAGCAGCTCCTTTATTCATAAACTAAATGAACACCGCTATAATTAAAAAATCTACAGGGAAGTCTTCTTTCAAAATTGAATTGCGTCTAAATCCATTCCCAGCTAATTATTATTCTGCAAAAGAAAAATCTTTTATAAATGGGTTGTTGACTGCTATAATTTGTACGATTGCCCTTGGATTAATTCCTGGCTCGCTCATTACCTTGACAGTCCGAGAGAGAGAAGAAAAAATCAAACATTAATAACTAGTCTCAGGTGCAAGTCTCTTGAGCTATTGGATAAGTAATTTCTTAGTAGATTTAATAAAATATCTCATACCAGCAGGTCTTTGCATCCTTATGATACTTGCATTTCGAGTTGAGGAATTGATAAATGGAACAAACTTATCAGCGACTATTTTTCTCTTCGTTCTATTTGGATGGGGAATGATACCCTTAACTTACCTAGTAGGATTCGTTTTCTCGAAAACAGGAAAAGCTTAAGTCTGGGCGTTTTTCTTGAACATTCTTTTAGGAATAATAGTTCCTTTCATTATGTTTATTGCAGTTATTTTGAAAGGAAATATTTCCAGTCTCGAAGTTACTTCATGGCTATTAAGAGTTTTCCCTCCTTACTGCTTTGCTGATGGGACTCTAAATATTGCTCAAAAAAGTTACACTTATATCTCCAATGAAGGATCTGTTTCAAAAGGTGCTTTTGATATGGATGTGGCAGGAGGCGACATTCTAATGCTATCCATCTCAGGATTTGTTTTCTTTGGTCTGATTTTTGTAGTTGAATATTTGGCAACTTTGAAATCGCTCAGAGCCAGCTTGCATAATGAAATACCTTACATCAACAAAAAACAGGATATCGATGTGCAGAAAGAAGCAGAAAAGATCGCAGCTTCGAGTCCGAATGACTTCTCTGTTCGAGTTTCGGATTTGAGAAAAGTCTATTTTACTGAAGGAAGCATGCCAAAGGTTGCTGTAGATAAGGTTTCATTTGGTATTCAAGATGGGGAGTGTTTCGGCCTTCTTGGAACGAATGGTGCAGGAAAAACGACTACTTTCAAAATTCTCACAGGAGAGCTACGATAAACATCTGGAAGTGCTCATATCAAAGGATATGATCTTAAGACATAAATGGGTTAAGCTCAGAGACACATTGGTTACTGTCCGCAATTTGATGCGTTGATTGCAAATTTAACTGGAAGAGAACACCTTGAACTCTACGCTGATATTAAAGGCATCCCTAAAAATCTTCGAGAGAAATTGGTTTCTCAGAAAATTAAAGAAATGGGATTAGGTGAGTATCAGGATAAACGTGCTGGAACTTATTCAGGTGGTAATAAGAGGAAACTCTCAGTTGCTATTGCAATGCTCGGAAATCCTTAGATTGTATTTCTAGACGAACCTTCGACTGGCATGGATCCCTAAGCGAGAAGAGTCATGTGGAATGCAATTTCTCGAATCTCTACGAAGAGTAAAAAATCTTCAGTGATTCTAACCACCCACTCGATGGAAGAAGCAGAGGCTCTCTGCACGAAACTGACAATCATGGTAAATGGACATTTCAAGTGTCTAGGTACATTGACATAAATAAAAAATAAATTCGGGCAAGGCTATGAAGTTGTTGTCAAAACTGAAATCCCTAAAGAGAAAGCAAGCGAGTTACTCCAAAGCAATAATATTGCTAAATAGCATACGCTTTAGACTATGGAAGAAATCTCAATGTTTCTCACTCGAGTTAAACAATAGCAATACTTGAATCTAATTTCAAGTGAAGGAACGGGGAAAAATATCTTTGAAAATATCATAAGAGGTCAAGGAGTTTCTGCTGAACAACTTGCGGAGTTTGTTTTTATTGAAAAGGACAGAGAAAGACTCTAATAGTTCATCTTTTAAAACATCGGAACATTCTCAGTCTTGGAAAACTTCCAGAATCAAAATAAATTCAAAATTAGCAACGCTTCTATTTCGATTGGAAAAGTTTTTGGAGTTTTCGAGAAAAATAAAAAAGAACTGAATATCGCTTCTTATAGCACGAGATAAGCAACAATTGAGCAGATATTCAATTATTTCGCTAAAGGAGCCAATTTTTAGTAAGATAATCAATGATAAGTTGTAGATCATTAGAATTGTTGAATTAACCGAGAAAACAAGAGAATCTCAAATTAAAATAAAAGAAATTTTTGTTATTGATTAAATCTTCATAGCTTTTTATTGTTGAATTACATCCCATCTTTCAATAGTGTAAATCTTTTTGAGATTTCTCATTCCAAAATTTAAATTAAACATTGTGATTTGAATCTACTTTTCAATCAGTTCTTTATTTTTTTTCGAAGATTCATACCCAAAAATATACCAACAAATATTTAACTGAATTTATAAGATAAAAATTAATTCAAACAAATTATACTGGGCAAACATGAGCTCCAACTACTACAAATACTATCAATTACGTGCGTCACCTATCGGGAAAGCAGAACAGCCCATCCAATAGTAGGTATTCGCAGTTTAAAGACCTAGAAATAATGAAACATCTCCTTGGAGAAACCCTCAAGGACCTACTGCTTTTTCAACTACATAATAAATGACATCAACAATTCAGCCATAGGTTTAGATACCTTAATTCCTTCCACAGATGACTCCGAATCCAGCAGTGTTTTAATAGCAGTAACAATAATATTCTCTAGAAAAGCAGAATGAATGTCTACGCAGAGAAAAGTAAGAACTAGAGAGATAAATCGAACAAATGAAAGTCTACTACACAAAATAAACAACTATTGATCAGCAAGAATTAATGAGATATGAGCGCGAAAAGGCTTCACTTACTGATAAGCTCCGGGAAATGGATTCACTTCTGACAGGTGTGAAGGAAATGTTTGAAAAAGAAGCTGCTGAAGAACGATTACTTGCAAAAAAATAAAAACAAGAATAAGAAACAAAATTAGAGAGAGTCACAGCGTACTATGGCGAGCAGCTAGCAGCGAAATAAGAAGAAGTTCATAAAACTAGAGGGAATTTGTAGCTAGCAGAGATAACGACAACTGATCTATTAGCTAAATTGAAGCTGTTCGAGACAACAAATAAAGAGCTTCGAAGTAAGTGGGAGGAAGATATTAAGACATTTGGAGTGGAGCTAGAGGCGCTAAACAAGTAATTTCTGAAGGAAAGGTCACGCAATGATGATTTGGAACATCTTATGCAAGTAAAATTGTTTTTTTTTGCAGTTTAAATAGGATTGCACAGATTCTTCCCTTTTTAAACACATTTAATGTTTTGCTAAAAAAAGGTGAACAAAGCAGGACGCATTGATAGAGATATTGATGTAATTGCACGAGATCAAAGTGAGCTTTAAGAATTAAGGAAGATTGGAGCAGAGTAGAGAGTGAAGATCATTGAGCTTGAAAAAAAGTTAGCTGTTTATTAGGAGAGAGAAGGCAAAAATACTTTTTCTTCAGCTGAGGAAGAGAAATATAGAGAGAAAACAGCTTCTTAGCGACACGAAATTGATGTGCTATAGAGAGAAAACACAATGCTTCTTGGGAGATTAGCGAAATTGGAAAAACTCAATCATGAGAAAGATTAACTCGTTGATCAAATGGTAGCGCACATTGAGTTTCTGGAACGAGAAAGCAACGAATTACAGAATTCCAGTAATATAAGCTAAATAGAGAGCAAAGTTGCTTAACTTCATTCTGAAAATCAATCTTAAAAATAAGAGCTGCAATTTTTTGCAAGTGAGCTGGAGAGAATCACAAACAGGAATAAACTGTTGGAAGAACAGCTTTATATCCCTGAGACTCAAAGGATTGCAACTGTGAATTATTAATTGTTTGAGAAGCAATTAGATCAGATAGATATGAAGTGCAATTAGCTGAAACTTTAGATTACTTCGAAACAGCAGAATTCAGAGAATTTAGAATAAAAAATACAAGAATTAGAAGAAGCTGCAGGAAATGCCAGAAAACAGTTATCAAATGGTATCCAAAAGAGAAAAGAATCTTTAAAGGAAGATATTGAAGTGAGAGAGAGATAAGAAACAGGTGATTTTTCGCCTTAAATTTAAGGTTCTGCTAATAAAAATGCAGTGGATTATCAGGATCAAAAAAATAAAAGTGGTTAGAGTTAAAATCTTCAAAGTGAATTCAAAAAGGTCACAGTGCCAAATAGACTTATCAAAGTCAACGGATTTGATAAAGCTGAAGGGGAAGATATTTCCTTAGCTGAGCAATTCTTACCTGAAAATCACATCCTGAATAAATAACCATCAAACCACTAAAATGATTAAAATAAGTTAGAAAAAGAATCTGACAATGAATCTCAACAGACATTCGGTGAAGGAGGAAAAGGCGTAGAGGAATAAAAATAGTAAATTGCAGAAATCGAGGACCTCATGAGATAATAAGAAATACAATAGTAACTAATTTTGTAGAATAAATCAAAGGAACTTTAGAGAATTGTGAATTTATCTCCAGTGAGTTTGTCTCCTTAACTGATAGAACTAGACATCTAAACTATTTTAAATAGTAATTCAAATAGCTAATTCTCACAGGAGCTTGAAGGTAAAGAAACCTTTGACTTGTTGGTAGGATTCATTGGAGCAAGTGGAAGTGGGAAAAGCACTGTGATCGATCTTGTAAGGCAAGGCGAATTTAACCCCAACAACAAAACAAAATCTTGTGAAAAAAACTTACTTTAGATTTCCCACTTTACATGTGTTGGCAAAGAAGTGGGGCTATGTGAATCCTCCCTGATTGGTAGCTAATCATTCATGCATTTTATCTGTAATCTCTCCTAAGCTATCGTACTGTTTTTCAACTCTTGGAGTTCATAAGACGAATCACTTCTAGCGGATTATCTGAAATTACTTTTAACCTAAGCTAACTTCGCATCAGAATGCATCGTTATCCACAGTGACAGTAACTAACTGACATAGGAGCTAATTAATAATATCACTAAAGGTTTGAATTAACTTCAAGATGGACTTTATAGAGGCAAAATTGAAGGAAAATAAAAGAAAATCAACGTATATCATCTTTTCTTGAATAAAAGTCTAGATTCAGAAAAACAAAGTGGCATCATAGAACAAACGATAGCTGTTATTAGAGGTACAATTCTAGGTAAATTAGCTTCAACGAAAGGGAAAATAGATCTCTTCAGGAAGCTCAATAAGTTTTTGGCTTGCTGCTGAGAACAAATAAGAAATGAGCTAAAAAGAGCATAGAGAGAGCATATCAAAAGAAGGAACAACATTGTTAAGTATTTTTTTCTAATTAATTCTTTTGATTTATTTTTGTATTACTTCCACTTGAAGCAGTGGGTTTTCTGAAGAAGAAAAAAACAAATAAGCCATTTTGATTTTGCATTTCCCCAATAAATATTCATTCAATCAAGCTTGATAAGCTAAGAAATTTCTAATTTAATACTTTTGCTGCTGAAAAATCTGCAGTCCGAAGTTTGTTTCTGCGGCAGGTAGGTGATAACAAAAAAAAGAGAAAAGAATTTTCTGATTTATTCAATTATTATTAGCTAGATCTAAATTCTTAAAGAAAAAAAAAGAGATTCATTAGAAATGACTGAGAGATATTGGTAGAGATACAACAAAGCTTACAACGCTGATCCTTTAAATACAGATTAATTTTGGGTGAATGTGAAGAATGACATAAATCGGAAACGTAATCCAAAACATCATCTTGAACTTTACAGCATTTGTAGATCACCTAATCCATATATCAATTAAATCAAGAGTTCTCCGAATATCACACATGAGACTGTTGCGGAATTGGTAAGAAAAATAATTGAGACAATTATAAACATAGCTAACGTGAAATATAATTATTTATATGGATAGATATGTCGAGATAAAGCATGTGAATTGCAGTATTGCATGAGTCTGCAATTAATTGCTGCAGAGAATCGACGCAGGAAGATAGAGTAATTTAAGATGACAACAACAAAAAGAAAATTCTCAAAATTATAAAGATATAGATAATTTTATGATATTTGTCATCATCTTAGCCAGAATTAACAAGGAAAAAAGTTCAAAAATATTGTTTCCTAATTAGATTTGTTTTCAATTCAAAAACTTATTTTTTCTTGCTAGCTTGTAAGGTTGTGAATCGCAGTACAAGACGATGAATTCCTGTATAAGTTAGGAACTGACGAGAATCTAGAAAGTAGAATAAAAACTTAGAGAGAGAACACTAGGAATTCAAGAGATGGATGCTAAGCCAATCACTATTACAACTAAGCAAAACTCAAGAGAAGTCATTGAACTCAAGGCATGAAGAAATATGTTATTTTTTTGCAAGAGAAATCTACCAAAAAAATCTTATTTTTTTCATGAAATAATCGAATAATTGTACAAACAAAACATATTGTTTTTTTTTTGCATAATCGATTATGGTTAAATATAAAGAGAACTCAAAATTAATTTAACACTTCCCAATGAAAAATACGATATTACACATCAAAAGAGAGGTTTATTAAGAATCATTCAAATTTTCTTGTTATTATCATTATTCCTTGAAACTTTAGTTTGTTTGCTAAAGTTATTCTTTGAGTATGCTTAAGACTGTTTCAATTGAGATATCTGATCTATTCTTCCATTCTCTTTGATTCACTTAGATAACTTTATATCCAGATTTGCTAAGGTATTTAACTTTGCTTTAAGTGGGTGGAGTTAGCGCATTCCCGAAATAATGCAAATCCCCATTGAGCTCAATGCAGGCTTTCTCAGTAGGCAAATAGTAATCGACTTTATAATTGTTGATTCTCTTTTCTCTTTCAAAAGGAATGCTCATTTACTGCAATGCTTATTCAATAAAATGATTATACGGCACGTCAACTTGATAATTTAGTTCTTCTTGATTATCAATCTCTGGTTCTTGATGAGAATTTTCAAACTGTCCATTAGCTAGGAATTCCTTGATTATTGGCAAACCACTTAGATCGCTGTATTACTTCAAGCATACATAAAACAATCTCTGTTATTGTAGAGATTACTTTGATATGCTAATTTCTTTCTTTTGGAGTTTTTTCTCAAGACATTTAAGTATTTTAATTATCTCCTCTTCAGGTACTTCTTGATCACCGAGACTTTTCAAAAGTTTCAAGTAATCTGAGAATTGCAGCATATCGATTTATGAAGTATGCGTGAGATCCATAAGTAACTGTAGGAACACTGGATTTGCTAGTCTAAGTCTTGTGATGTTGTAGAATTAATTGATTCCTTTAGATAATTAGGTTTTTTTATTTTTCAAATCTTGTATGTCTGCCTTCTCAACGACGTCTAATAGTTCATGAGTTAATAAGGCATTACGACGATATTCGATCATTAAGAATTCACTCTTTTAGTGATGTTAAAAGAAAAGGGAGTTAAGCTTAGACAGTAATTGCTCATTCGAACGAAGTAAGTGAGAGGCCTTATGAAAAAGAATTGAGAAGTTAGAAAAGAAAAGGAGATTTAATAAGGAAGAATTACTTGTAACTTTTTGAATCTGTGCAAGAAGAAGGATACATCTGTTGGTTTCAGCTAATCTATGTTTTTCTGGAACCAATCTAAGCAGAATCCAAGAGTGACTTTGTTTGCTTAGGAGACTCTCACAATTGTGTTTTTAATCTAGTCTACAGAAATCTTTTCAAAAGGATAAAATGATTTTGATTTGGATCTTAAACTGTGTTTGTTTTTGTAACTTACCTCTTCTAATTTCGTTTATCCGATGAGTTTATTCAGGATTTCTTGGGATCGTGCATCAGACTTATCCATGGATTCTAAGTAATTGATGGAAAGAAGAATATTTTGAAATTCTGCGAGTCTTGTCTAAAGTCTTTCTTCGAGAACATCAAGGAATGCTGCTTGGACTGTTTTGTTTTGGAGAACTTCAGAGCTCAAATAAGCGCAGTACACCAGAGAAAAGAAATTTGTTTAGATCTTATGAAAATGCAGATTCTTCAGCATAGTTTTACTTTTTTAAAATGTTCATAAATAATAATAGTCAGGTACTTTGATTATTGCAAAAATGTCAAAATAGAATTCTAGAGAACATTACGAATGCTGTTCTAGGAACTACTGGACTTCCTATTTATGAGTTAAGGAGTAGTTTGCAAGGATGGAGAATGCATTTACCAATGATTATCCTTTGATTTTGTCTTGCATTTCAATTAAAAAGTTAAGGGTCTCATCGAAGAAACTCTCCTAGAATTCACCTTAAATCCTAAATTCAAAAATAATCTCAACTTATTTCAAGAAAAATAGTCATAATTTGCTCATAAAAGCTACTCAAACCGAAAGAAGAAGGGTATATTCTGTGAAAGTAATAATATGTTTTTTTTCATACTTTGAAATCTGATAGAACAAACTGAGTTTGAATTGCTGGCAGTTCAAGACTGACTGCTGTTCAATTTACTTCTCAATGTTAGGAGTCTCCAAGAGAATTTGTTTTGTAAGAGCTAGTAAACTTTTAATGCACTGTTGCTATTTCTCAGTGTATGGCATAGTCAAGTATGTAGCTACAAGTTCAGAACAATTTGAGTAATATGACAAAGGTTTATAAGTCGAATGTGTAGCTGCCAGATTCTTCAAAGCTTGCATTCTTTCTTATCTTCCGAGATACAAAAGTAAATGTTTAGCAATCGATCCTAACGAAAGGTAGATATTAGATAGATTCTAGGGTGTTAGCAAATACACCTTTTTGTTTTTAATATCCTCTAAAATTTAGAATAAATTCTTCTCTTCATTCCATTCTTCACCCGTTAATTGAACAGAAAGTGTTTAGAGATCCACGGAGAATTTACTAGCTGAATTATTCAGTTATTCTAATAACTTCGAGTCAGAGTAAGGATCGAGCAGTTTTATGGATTTAAGAATCAATTTCAGTTCGTTGTCATTGTTTTTGAGGATTACATCCTTTTCTTTGATGGAAAGGATGTGTTTGAACCTAGCGTAATGAGTGATCTTAGCATTGTCGGGTAACTACGATGCAGGATCTAAAATCAAATTGGTTATTGTTTAAGCAGTTTGAGAATAGTTAGATTGTGTTGGATAGATTTTGATGAGATACTAGTAAATCTTGCTGAGAGTGAGAAGTTGAATATCGCTACTCTAGATCTTTTAAAGAAATGAGTTAGCCCAGACATCGAACTCAGCACATTCGGCAGGACAAGAAGCGAAAAAGAAATCTTCTAGGAGACTTGCATTTTTCATTTCACGCAAGATACGCTGATCGTCTCCTTTATCGAAGAAATGATGAAGCTAGCTTTTATAAAGTTTTAATACTTTGCTACCATATTGATTGCTACTTAGTAGGCTAACCAGATTCTCTCGCTTTTAAGGGTTAAATTATTCAACAAAAATAGTTTAAAAATCCTAATAATTAAAAATCTATTTCACTCGCTTTTTGAAAGTTGTGTTACCTTAGAGGCTTAGCATTTTTCAATAAGTTCTTTTAGTTAATAAGATTGATGCTTTAAGCTTTGCTAGAAAATATACTCAATCTCCTATGACCATTTATTTTACCCAGAGTTACTATTATGGCTTGTTTCTTAAACGTCACGATGTCTGGTCTATTACCCTCCTGTTCTTTGGTGAAGTTGATTCTTGTAACCAACTCCTGACAAACCACCAGGAGTAGAAGAATTGATTGTACTAAAGTTAGAAATGCAGCTTCTAGGGAAGGTTCTGGAGAGTGAAGCTTTCCATAAGCTGATGAATATACTTGGACTCTTTGTTAGCCTCGAAATCATGTCAAACTAGTTTGTTTGTTTTTTTTTTGTATTAAATTTAATCAAGATTTGATCTCCAAATAAATGTGTCTGTTTATGTATTTTTTTGCTTGATTTTAGAAATAATTGGAAGCATGACAAACTAAATTCATACAAGCAGAAGAGAATAAATAGAATGTTCGAATTAGAACTCAATTCCGAAAAGATCTATTTGGTAATAATTAGGTACATTTTAAACAAAATGAAAAAAGTAAAAATTATTTTCTTCTTTTTTAAAATATTCTTAGATAATACAAAGTTTCTAAATATACAATGAGACACTTCATGGATAAGTTCTTGTGAAGGCTTGAATCCCTGTGATTGCTCTACCAATTATCAAAGCATGAATATCATTTGTGCCTTCGTAAGTATTCACAGTCTCTAAGTTAATAGCATGGCGAATAATGTGGTATTCATCAGCAATACCGTTACCTCCTAACATGTCTCGAGCTTCTCGGCAAATTTAGATTGATTTCACTGTTTAAAAAAAACGGAGAAAATGTTAAAAATGAAAAATCTAATGAACTGACTCTTTTCATTAGTTTTATGTTTTACTGCAAGAATTTCTCTTGACTAAGGATATCATCTCTGGAGCAATGTCTCCGCTATCTTTAAGTCTAGCGACTTATAGGACAGCTTATAAAGCTAGAGCGATTTCAGTTTACATGTCTGCGAATTTCTTCTGAATCAACTGAAAAGATGCCAAGGGTACATCGAACTGCTTTCTTTCAAGAGTGTATTGTCTAGCAGCATGGAAGCAAAATTCAGCTGCACCAAGAGCACCCCAGGATATGCCGAATCTAGTTAATTTAGAAAAATATGTTTTCACCCATACAAAATAGAAAATTATGCTTAAATACCTAGCATTATTGAGGCATGAAAAAGGTCCTTTCAAGCCTTTCACGTTCAGCATGTTGGATTTAGGAACTCGCACATTTTCCATCATAATCATGCCAGTAATGGAAGCACGTAAAGATAGTTTTCCCTTAATTATTTTTTAAAGAAACTCAGTATAAAAAGACCAGTAAATGAATAATAATATGTGTGTGTACTTCAATTTTTGGTGCAGAAAGACCTTTCCATCCTTTCTCAAGCACAAACCCACGAATATCTCCATTTTGATCCTTCGCCCATACAACAAACACATCAGCGATTGGTGAGTTTGTAATCCATGTCTTTGATCCGTTCAGAATGTAGTCATCTCCCTAGTATTGTTAAAATTATTAGTTCGAATACTATTTTTCCATTCAAGTGCAATAGTAAAAATAATTTGTATGTATTTTTACATCTTTTGTCGCTCTGCATTGCATTGAACCAGGATCAGAACCTAATAAATAATAATCAAAATATTAAAACACAATTTAGATTCCAAGTCTCATGTTTCTTACCATGGTTAGGTTCAGTCAAACCGAAGCATCCAATGTACTCTCCAGTGGCTAATTTTGGAATGAATTTATCCTTGATTTCTTTTGATCCAAATTCATGAATTGGATGCATGACTAGAGAACTTTGAACACTCAAAGCACTTCTATATCCACTGTCAACTCTCTCGACTTCACGATTAATCAAACCTGTGGATAGAATCATCAAAAAAGAATGTTATCTATGTGATATCTATCAGTAGTATTTTTTATAAAATTACCATAAGCGACTGAAGAAACTCCAGGTAGATCATAATCTGAGATTGTGCATCCTAAGAAACCCATGCTACCAAATTTCTTCATGATTTCCTTATCAAAGACTTCATTTCTGTTAGCTAGAGTGATCCCAGGCATAAGCTATTCCTATGCGAAGTTTCTTGCATTCTCCATTATCTATTAAAAAATAAAAAAGTTATCGTCTTTGCATATTTCACCCCCATCAAACTTTACTCCGATTTCATCTTAGGTTAGCTATGATTTCAAGTTGAGAGCATCCTCAAAATCAAACTTAGCAAAAGGCTTGCTGCTGGTAAATAACTGCTTGCAACTTGAGTTATTGAGACTAAGTATCTGTTTAGAGATTCTGTTGATCATTTATTTTCTTTGAATATCTTGCTTTTTTTTGGTTAAAAATAAATTAAAAATGATTTATTATTTTTTTTCTTCCAATTATCCTTTATCGCTTTCTTCTCAACGTTTGGGAGATCATTTAGAGATTCATCTTTTTCCTTTGCTGAAAATTATGTCATCTCTTTCTGGAAAAGACTATGTTACGTCACTTTTCACCCAATTTCACATAAGTTATTTCCCCGAGGCGTATTAAATATCTTTCTTGTTTTTTTTTATGAATTCTACCTCCCAAAAAAGGACACAATTCAACAATCTACACAAGTTTTAGCATGTCTTCTGCAATAAGTTATCTTTTTCAAATTGTTTAATAGCTAAAAGAATATAAAATAGAATTCCATTTCCTTTTGTTATTCTCAGTATCTCTTTAAGTAGTTTTATTATGATGAGTCGATTGGTCTTATTTAAACTCCAATTTCATCAAAGTAGAAGATGAAATTAATGAATAGTTTTCAAACTAATAAGAAAACATAAAAACACTAATGAGCAAATTTCTAAGAAGTCCTTGGAGAGAGGAAATAAAAAGAATGGCTACTTTTTGACAGTGATTCTCCTAAAAAATAATAAAATAATATTGGTAAAATGATGTTCTGAATGAATCTTTGAAATTAATATTATTCTTCTATTGTTGATAAATAATTAACCTTAATTTTTAGATTATTTACATTTTTTCTCTCTTCAGTTGATGTTCTACTCATAAATTTTTAAGATCAAACTCAGAAAATACTACAATTCTTATTCTCTAGGCATCACTAATAATTGCTGAAAAAATGATCTTAAAGCATATTGACTTGAGGTCACATAACAAATTGACGGCGTAAAATATTAAAGAACAGTTTTTATGGCAAGCCTTTCAACTCAAAAACTCCTTCTTTTCCCCCGACGTCGAAAAGACAAGACACTCAAGTTTTAAAAAAATATTCTTTAATCAAAGACTAAAAACAAGTGTTTATTTAGAAAATCAGAAACATTTCTCTTGAATATAAAACCATATTGAGCTTAATCAAACTTGGCAATAATAAATGGGTAAATAGCAGAAATTACAACAAGAAATTGCTGCTAAGTTGATGAAATACTGTGAAAAATAAGAGAGAAAAAAAGATCAATATTTCTGATGGCGAGCATGCTTCATCGGAT
>Ga0302271_10001265_pt1 | contig 24554 bp, 11 predicted proteins | sample III_Bog_N1_1_FD_198767 | JGI IMG/M metagenome (GOLD analysis project Ga0302271, IMG submission 198767) | Peat permafrost microbial communities from Stordalen Mire near Abisko, Sweden - III_Bog_N1_1 | ecosystem: Environmental > Terrestrial > Soil > Wetlands > Peat | place: Sweden: Abisko... | reverse complement strand
TAATCTAATCTTTAAAGATATTTTCTGTAACAAAATCTAAAGACATCCTCCACATCTAAAACTTCATACAATTTTTTCAAAAATTCAAATAGTATTCAGAATTTTCTATTATTATTTCGAAACAAAAGATTGCTCAGAAAACGCATGCCATCATCCAAAGTGCTAGGCCAAACGCCACCAGTTGTGTTTTAATCAATGGTCCAAATTTAGAAACCTCGACTTTGTCCTTCAGCTTAGGCTAGATTTTTTGATTAATTTAGGCATCAATTGTATCATCATTGTTCGAATTTTCTACAATCTAATTTTTGAGATCAGCAGTTTTAAGGCAGATGAAATTTGTGGATTCATTGGAATATTCATTATCTTAACATTTATCGCATTAGTTGAGAGTTTTAGACAATTAATGTCCGTCTTTGCAGTTTTGGCATGTGTTATTTTTAATAATGAATTAATTGTTATGAAAACATTCTTAGTTTACGATGTCGCATGCGGATTGTTTAGTGAAATTATTTGTTGTATTTGTTTTGCAGGCATCACAAAGTTGGGTTATATTATTGTAAAAGTAATTCTGTTTACAATTAGTACACAGATTGAATTTAATATCTGGTTCATATCCAACTTCACAATCTATGCAATTATTAGTGATTGGATCTATTATCTAATGAGCAGCACATATTGTTGTGATTTTTGTACATTCATTTAGTGTAATTTTTATCTTGGTGAGTCCTTTTAGACAAGTTTCGCATGTTTTTGTATTATTGTTAAACATTTAGTTTAGTGGACATATTATTTTAACACACTCATTTCCGTCCACTTTCAGTTCTTCTCCTAGAGGACATTTGCATTTAATTATCCGTTAGTTTTCAGGTTTTAAGATTTCCTTATTACAATTGAAACATCTCCCCTCTTTTTTTAAAAAAAGTGGAGATTAACAGGAAGTACATAAATCTGTATTTTATTCATCAGCACAGTTGCAATTAATAGGGCATTTTGCATAACTTTATATCACAAGAAGTGACAATACTGCAAGAACAAAGAGTTTATTCATCTTTGATGTGTGTTTGTAGTTGAGTTCCGATATTTGATTTACCAAGAATTTTTTTATTTTTTATTAATTATATCTTTCATTCCCTTAGAGCAGATTCCGGCTACTATTTCAACTTGATCATCAAGCCTAAAAATAGAATAGAACATTTATTATATTACTGAATTTATAAATTATTGTTTATTTTTCACTTCATTAATTAAGCAAATTATTATTTGATATTTCCTTGCAATCTGTGTACGCAAGCTAAACCGATATCAGAATGAAAATGACAAAACAAATGAATTATTTTCTCAATAAGTAAAACCATTTCCATAAGAATATTTATTTGATTTCTTTGATTGCTAAGAATAGATGGATTTAGTAGTGAAATAATAAGTTTTTTTTGAAAATTAATAAAAGAGAGATAGCTCTCACAAAGAAAGATGAAGGGGGACATCTATGAGTTATTTCCTACTCTTTTTTGAGAGTTAAATACCCAAGGGAAATAGTGTTTTATGAATTTTTTTTATTGTTCAGTTGAAGATATATAAAAACAGCATGAGGAAAAGTAAAGCAGATATCGGTCAAGGTTTATTTTTCTCTTTCACAGATAGAAATAGTATTGCAAAATTAAAAATGTTTTATTCTATTTCATGTTTTGCCAATATTCCCAGAAAAACAAATATAAAATCTAGGTTGATTCACTTAAAGTCATTTGCCAAATCATAGTTGTACTTGTTTAGATTTTCTTATCAATGAAAGAGCTTCTAAATGGGAATAGATCGGTATTTAATGTTTATTTACTTTGACTAACCCAGTTAGCTTTAGTTGGCTAGTTCTATAAAATCAAACTAGAAATTGATCCATCTGAGGATTCTTAATTTCAAAAATAAATCCAATCCATATCGGTGGGTGCTTCTGAAAAATCTATTTCTTTTCAAGAGGCTTCTGGTTCTCGATAGGACTACATCTTCTTAGTGAATTTGCTCTTTTTTTACTTTTGAAGCCATTAAAACTATTACGCTGAGATATTTCTTTTGTCATAAAAAAAATTATTTTTTCCCTTTTGCCTTTCTTCTAGAACTGTCTTATTTGTGTGCTATTTCATTGGCCTTTTCTCGTATCCCCTACATTTGAGCAATCATCCTAAATTGGTTAAATTTTTCGAAACAATTCCTAGCTAAACAATGTATTATTCACTATTAAATATAAGAAAACACAATCAGATTGATTTCAATTATCTTTCATCGCTACACATAGAAAGACTTTCCCTTTATCCTATTATCGTACTTTATGTATGGGATATTTTCTGGAATTTCCTATTTTTATCACTCCTTCAGGAGGGAGTGTATCATTTCATGTACTTTGAAATACTACTATTTTATTGAATATAAAAATGGGCTTTTTCCACAGATCTCAAAACTTAAATAAATATGAAAACAACCCAAGGAATATTTGTTCAAAGTGAAATTTGTCTTTTCACAATTCGCTGTTTTTTTCATTGATCATCATTTTCAAAGATTCTTCAGAACTTAGATGCTGTTCCTGTATTCGAGATGTAAAAGATGAAGATTTCATAAAATAATAAAAATTCTTCTAGTAATAATAATCATGATGCATGCAGTCAAAACAATTAATTTCATTTTTATTTTTTAGGGATAAACTGATTAATTGAAGAGGGAAATTGGTTTTTTATCTTTTTCATCTCTTTGGACTGAAGTCTTATGCAGAGTAAGTGAGATTCTGGAAGTGATTTGGGTATCTTTTACCCATCATATTCACTGTTTTCCTTTAAATTAACTATTGATTCTCATTTTCTATCTAGTCTATTCAATTTTGGTTTATGTCTTAGTTGCTAAATTTTGACAAAATACTTCGTCAGGTGAATAAACCATAATTGTGGTCTTTCTCTCAAGGTAAAAATATCAAAATTTTCTTATTAATAAATAACTCTAACAAAAAAAACTTTAAAATAGAGCACCTGAGAACTCATCAAAAAACCATTCTAAAAAGGAAATCCCCTCCTTCTTGAATCAACATATTAAATAATTGAAAGTAAAAAATCCCAAGAGTTAGAAAGCACACTAACATTAATCAACAAAACTGTCTAACTAATATTTCAAAAAGGGAGAGATAGAGCATGAATCAAAAAACAAAATTCAATAAACGAAATTAACATAAAACTCAACACAAAACACACTCTCAGACATAATAAAATTAAAAACACACATACGCATGCCTTACAGTTACAGTGTGTCCTCAAAATAATGGAAATGATTATTTTTCAAATAAGTTGAAAGCAACCAGACAAAGTTGATACATATTATTATTCAACAAAGTAAATAGAATACACAAATGTTATTCAATACAGCAGGTTCTCACCTCCTTTATCAAGGCATCTCTAATAGCTTTACTTTAATCCTTAAAAAAATGGTTCTAAATTTCAGGAGGTTTGTTTTTAATCTTTGAATCAATTCCATAGTTGCTTTAAGACGCATCACTGCAAAAAGCTCCATTTAGAGTAGCCTAAATATTTTCAATGGGATTGGGATCAAGGCTGTTAGCTAGAAATTTAATAAAAAAGCATTCTTTTTTTTTGCCCAACTTTCTACTGAATAATGAACAAGATGAATATCATTAATGAAATTGTACTCCTCTGGGTACATTTTTTCATTTAGTTTTCATGTTCAGCAAAGATTTTTTGCTTTTTAATAGCATTCAATTCTTTGCCATTGATATTTAATGGTGTAGTTTTTTTAAAGAGAAGAAAGCCCCAAAATTCAAGTTGGAGTTAATAAAGCTCTTGATTTGTATAAATTTGTTTTTAAAATTATTTGAAATCAATTTTTTTAATTTAAACTAAATTTAAATCCAAGTTGAATCTCTTTATTCTTTGTAAAATATTAAACGGCGAGCAATACTCTATTAAGTTTGATTAAATAATTTACTTCCCAATTGTAGGAAGTAGAAAATCGAAGAGGACATTTTCTTCCATTATTTTGAGGACACACTGTTTTTGAAAACATACATGCCTCAAGGATAGAGTACAATGCCAAAATTTTACTCATAAAAAAGCTCTAAAAGCTGAAAATAATAAAACCAATTATTAAGAAAGAAATGCATGAAAACTAGCCAGAAAAAGCAAGAAAATATGAAGCCATTGACATTTTAAGGCAAAGGTATTTAAAATAAATAAACGAAGAAATAAATCAGATAAAATTATTGATTTTCCAATAAAACTAACAGAAAACAAAAAGAAAAGAAAAAAAACAATTACATTTCATGACAAATTAACTTTATTACTTGAAGGAAGAGGACTGTAATAATTCTGGATTCTTGTTTAGAATGTTGTTAAAGCATATCTATCTTCATTAAAGAACACGCAGGTTTTATACATCATATTAAACAAATGTAATTTATTGTTCTGATTAAAGAAAAAAGAAATATATTTTTAATCCACTCAAGAGTATTTATTAGACTGATAAAATTCATAAACATTTTCTCCTTTTATTTTTCATTACCAAATTATTGAAAAATAGTCTTGATTGATAATCTTAGAATAATAAAAAAAGTCTTTAGAAAAAGATATCAATAGATAACCTTACAAAAAAGAGGAGGAAACGGAGATAAAATAAACATAAAGAAGAAGGATAAAATCAAGAAAAATATTTTAAATTTTCATAGCTTTAAACTCTTAGACAAATAGCATATTTCATACACATTTTCAGATGTAGGGATACAATAACATAACATTATTAGTCTTTTTATTCTATTTATTAATATGAGTATTCTGATTTTTGTTCAGGAGGGTTAGGTTTCTGTAGGCAGAGAAGGTAGGATCAGGGAATTTCTTTATTTTTCACTCATCTTTGTTGTCATCAAAGGCTTTAAGAACAGAGAATTACTTCTCTAGTTGATTATGTTCTTTTTTGAGAATTTTGAAAGGCCTATTTGCTGCCTTTTCTTATTCTTCTTACTCATAATTTCTTTTAACCTCAAATCAGATAATTTGTTTAATTTAAGCTAATATAGACGCTTTAATTCTTTATTTTTCACAAGTACTCTAATCATATTCCATAGTTTGTGAATACGATTATAATTTAATTCAGACTATTAAGGTATTTAAAAAAATTTGAATCTCTTCAAGAGACTAGGGTGATTCACTGCAAAATAGTTAAAAAACTATTTTTTTAGTTTTTAATAGTGCAACTTGATGAACCCCCAGAAATAGCAACCAAACAAGTAACCTGATCCAAAGAAGTTCAAGATAAGCAGAAGGTATTCAGTGATAGTTCTTGTAGTTTCGCTTTGAACTTCATTTTGAGTAATATAAGCACATAAGCCAAAAGAAATTGCAGTGATTAAGTACATCACAATTGCGATTCTATTGGATCCTTCTTGTTTGTATGGGCGGACTATTTAAAATAACCCAAAAATTCCATTAAAAAAATGAAAGAAAATTGTGGTTTTGTTGGCTTTATTTATGTTACCATGATTGATCTTAATAGAATATGCAAGAAGCAAGAAGCAGATTATTGCACCTTTAAGAGGGCTCTAAGAAGAAAGATAATAGTTGTTTACGACAATAATTGTGTACCTGAGTGCATTTTTAACGAATTCCCAATAGTAGTATTGTTTTTTGTAATCAGAATATAAAACACCCATTAGTTTTTCTGCTTTGATGGCATTGGGATGCTTAACACATCTCTAAATTAATAAGAACTAAACAGCTGGAACTAATAAAATCCAAAAAATTAGCGAAGGCAGCAGGACTATTAAGGAAGCTTTGAAATGATTAGCATCACATATCGAAGTTTATAACGTTCTGACATAGGAAACTCCATAATTTTCGTCGCAATAAAACTAAAATAAAAGAAAGTAAAGGAGTGAGCAAATTATTAAGCAAAAAACTAATGGATGGAATACAGAGGCACTGAGAAAGTTGATTATCGCAGGCTGGTAGAAGAGAAAAAGGAGATTGATACTAGCCCCGAAGTCAGGGTAGGTTAAATTGCGAAGATGAAATAGAGGTTTCGCTACGATTTTGAAGATTATCACGAAGAGAAAAAACTCAACGACCAGTAAGGACTGTTCTAGCACAGCTCGAGTTTAGATGAAATATTGTGGATATTCTTAATAGATTGGATTCAAAGAGCACTGTAACGAATCAAGGGCATATTTATTAGGGTTAATCACAAGAGATATTAGTTAGGCAATCCCAGAAAGCTCAGGGTTATAAATTTAAACAAGGACGAGGAGCATTTAGAAATACATAATAGTGATTTTTATTAGTGAAAGTTTTTCTGGAGAATGTGCTTATAAATACTGTGGATTGAGCAATCTAACTACTTTTCCAGCAAGCTTTTTATGGATAACATTCAAGAAGAATAAATTAGCAGCGCAGAGGAAAAGAGTCTGTAAGATTGCTAGAGTGAAAAATAGCCAAAGATAGTCGAATTCATCACAACTTTAGTAAGAAAAATAATTGAAACCAGAAAAAAGAAAAAATATTCTTTACAGTAAGCATGTCGAGAAAAAACCTTTAGCATAAAGCTTTCCCCAATAACTCCCTGTGAAGTCGCATGTTTAACAAAGAGGTCCAGTGTATCCTGATTGTAAAACAAAATTTTTGGGATAATTAAACTTTAAAAATGGTTTTAAAGTTCTATCCTATTTAAAAATTATCTTGCTGTTTTTCTACCTTCTTAGCAGTACAGTATCGAAATAGGAAGCGAGGAATTTGGTCTTTTCAGATCTCCAACACAACTCTGAATGCTCGAAAAACAAGGATAAATTGTTGTTGAATTATAACTGCTCCTCCAGTATCCCTCTTCAAGTTGAACTGTTGAGCCCTCACAGGCAGCATGTTGAGGGCATTTTTTACACTTTTCCCCAGGAGCCAAGTTAAAATATTACTTACTGCAATAAGAACAATATTCGAAAGAGTTGGATGATATGTGTTCATATCCAGCTTAGCAGGCTTTCCCAAATTATACAACGACTTCTAATGAATAGGAAGACTTATCGTAGTATGAGATTTCTCCAAGGGCATCATAAATCGGAGTGACAATTGCACTGCTTTAGATTATTATTTTTACTGATTTCTCGAATTGTCCTAAGAGCTCGAGAGAGTCTAAGGAAAAATTTCCGTTTTTGGTTTATAAACTCGTTGGTTAAATTTGGAAATTTGTTGTATCGTTTAACGAGAATGTGATAATCTGAAATTCAGAGAAATCCTTGAAGAACTCATTTTCACTAGTAAGAAAGAGCACCGAATAGAATTTCTAAATAAAACAGAAAAGAGAGGAATAATAAATTGGTTAAATTCAAAATACTATGACTGCTGCTTACGCTGAGTTTTCCACTGAAATGAGATGAAATAACTAGATTTCTAACTGCAGTGCCTTCACTAGTTATTATCCTAAGCTTGGAAGGAGAAGTGCATACGTTTGAACAGAAATACTCAGCTATGTTGCTAGTAAACACATTGTAAGAATTTATTGTCTGAATTCCATATCCAGAAGAAGAAAATATGGCTCCACCTCTTTGAGCAAAATTATTCGCCAGCAATGAATCTGACAGTAACAGTTTAGCTGTTAAATATGATTCGTAAGTTGAAACAGCATAGTAGATGGCTCCTCCGTTTCCTTGTTGAGCTGTGTTATTTTTAAAGATGCAATTCGATATTGTTAATTAAGAGTTATCTACATAAAGTGCCCCTGCTGATCCTACTGAAGTGTTATCAATAAATTAATTGTCTGAAATAGACCCATAAGGCGTGTAGGCTGTGCGGAGAATTCTTTTATTAAGAGAAGTAAGTACAGAGATGTTTTACTTGAGAAAAAGACTACCTCCATTAGTTACTTAATTGTTCGAAAATATGCTTTTTTCAGCTTATAAGTAGAAGTAATCTAAAAAAACCAAACCATTATTACAAGCCAAACAGTTGTTCTATGAGAATAGAGCTTCTTTCAGATGTATATCTTGTGCAATAATATTAATCATAGCATTTTAGGAAATAATAGTTTAAGATTCTTTTGTGGTAGATGTGCTTTAACTAGTGTTGATTTAATGGTTATCAGTGAAATTAGTTGAAAGAATATCTACTTTCAGCACTTCCTGAAAGTCTAGTATGGATTCAAAGAACAAGAGTTTTGAGAAATCGCTCAACTCTACTTGCAAAAAAGAGCAACTCGAAACAACAAAGAAGTTGCTAACTCCAAAATTTTAATTCAAAGGGTTAATTATGTTAGCTTTTAAAGAGAAACTACTTGAAAATATGTCGATTTGATTAATCCCAATGAAACTTAAGGCGCTCTAAATCTGCATGCTTTCGACCCTTGAAAGCACAGTACTTTAATTATAATCAATAGAGATGGATGAATGAGCTAGAGAAACCATTGAACCCGCTAAGAATAGTTGAGAAGAGAATATAGCCGCCCCTTATTCGCTGAGATTATTCAAGAAATGGCACAATAAAAACACAGCAATGAATTTCTGTTGTTTTATCTTCTCAATGAAAATCGCTCCTCCTGAGTGACTTGCATAATTTCCAGAAAAAGTACTTTTTTCAATTTAGATCAGCAAAGATGAACTACTTTATGTGTAAGCAAAGATTGCCCCTCCCTTAGCCATCTTATCATCACTGCTTTCACTGGCATTATCGATGAAGTAGCTGTTTTCTACAATCATTTCAGCTTGACCCTCAGAAACCCAGTAAATCGCTCCTCCATAGAATGCCCGGCCTCCGTTGAAACTGGAATATCTCAAATTGAATATTTCAGCAACAATGTTAATGAATCCACCATTGACAGTGAGTGTTTAATTTTCTTTTGGATCATTTTAAAATGTGGAAAGAGCTATTTCTGCTATTTTAGATTGAATGGCTAAGCAGTTTGTTTTTTAAGAAGAATAAACATTAAAAAATTGAGAGTCTTCCAAGGTGATCTGCGCTAATTTTGCTGATAAATAGCCACAGGACATCACTTCTGCAATGACTTCCTTTGGGGAATATTATTTAAAAAAGGAAAGCAATGAAAAATATATATTTCAATTATAAATTAGTTATATTGATTTTACATTGGTAGATTTAAGGTGGATAAGTTGAATGTTGAAAGCTTTGAAAGCCTTAATATGAATACGATTGCTAAGTTAGGAGACTATCTTCAGCGGAGTAGTATCGAATATCTTTGAGTTCACTTGAAGGACAATATCAGAAAATGAAATATCCTCAAACAGAAATTCCACAGAAGAATCGGCGATAACTCTAGTGGCTAGAGTAGTAAACACCACAAGAGAAACAACTGAGTTTAATTGTGAGACAGAAATGCTTTGAACTGTTATGGATTGTAAGATTTCAGTGAGTTCCAAACATTTTGCTGTAGTTATTAAGTTTCTTGATTTGGCTCCTATTTAGGTTAAGTTAAAGACTTTCACAATGTCTATTTGACTTCCTTTCATGAACTAAAGATTTATTGCATCTTCAATTTAAACTGATATAACTTCTACTTGCAGTGCTTGATCAAAGTTAAAAATATAAAATGGTTAGATCGCTTGTTCATCTTTGCCAAGTACTAAATCTAGATCCTCACTATGATTGTCATAGACATTGATATTTTTGACAATCAGAGTAAACTTCTAGCTACTGAGATCACCGAATAGGATAGTCTCTCCAAACCCAAAGTAATTCAGAGCAAACTCACAATTTATTATTTTCACTTAGGTTATTTCAATGGAAGCTTGGTTTTCTTTCAACTGGAAAACTAGGTAATCGAAGAAATTATTTGAAATAATTTGAAGGTCAACTGTTAGAAGAGTGTTCATCCCAAAAAGAGATACTTAGGATCCTAAATGCATTGTCTTATCTCCAAAGGTATTTTAGATTAGATTCAATCCGTAGATTTAGAAGAAGATAAACTTATTTCCTGAGATCAATTATGCATAGTCTGAGATGAAGGAATTAGATATTGTGAGATTTTTCAGTAAGACAGTAGCAGAATAGGAATTCGCTAGAAGAGAAAAATCAAACCCTATACTCTGATTATTTAGAATGCAAAAATCAAAGAGAACATTTACAAATATCAAGGAACCTTTGTCCCATATGATATTGAGGATAGATGCATTCTCGAGTTTCATCTTAAAGTGGAAACAATAAATAAAATCAAGATTAACTGCAAATAAAAAAACATCAAAATAATATGAATTTTATTTATTATTTTGTTTACTTTGAGAAACTCAACTTCTTCAAAGAGGATAGTAAGACTAGGATTATCTGAAATCGAGGTTATTTAAACCATCTCTTACAGAGCGAATAAGTGATTCGAGAAACGCACTCGTTTGAAAGATAAAATATAGAGTAGATTCGAAAGAGCGAGTTTAAACACGTTTGGATTTTAATCCTAGTCAGGACGATCAATCAGCACATTGTTTATCTAGACTTACTTGAGAATATCGCACGTAATCGATAGCCCATATTTAAACGGATCAAAGTATGAAGAAATGATTTAAATCTATACATTCGCGATTGTTACATTTGTAAAGCCTTCGATATACATTGGCTGATTCTAATAGATCATGAAAGAAGGTGGAAGGGAGTCATCTAACATTTCGTGGTAAATATTCAGCTGGAGAGTTTCCAAAGATTTAATCTTCCCAAGGAGAGTAGTTTTGAGTGTCATTTTATCAATGATATTACACTGTGTCGAAGCTGGCTGGAAGACTAAATTCAGCTGAATTTCTCTGAGCTGTAATTCGTTGAAGTAAACAATTGCTTGGTCTTTGTCACTTTCATTCAACACGTAATCATCGATGTTTTGGAGTTTTCCAAGTTTTCCAAAGTCTAAAGGATGATTTATGGAGCCATCTTGAATTTCGTATTGATTTTGTGCACAAGAGACATAAAATGTTGTGTTTTTTCGAAAATAGCAGCTTTATTCGGTGGTCTTGCAAAAAGAGCATTGATGTCTAGTTTTATCTAATCTTATTGAGTAGTCTGAGAATTTTCCAGGTAAAATAGAATATACAGCTGTACTCAGAGAACTGATAGATTTACAAGAATAACATTTGCTGTCATACAAACTGAGACTATCTCCATTCGCATTGAGAGAAGTATTGGAGCAGGTTGAACACCTGTTGGAAAGTTAAAAAATGAATGTTTTTTGGGGAATTGAAAAATTCAAAAATACTAAAAGAAATAAAGGGATTCTTTCAAAAAGAATTTGTTAAATAACTTACAAGTAAGGGCAAAGATGGCAGGTCTACTGGGAATGATCGAAATTAGTTATTTTAGATGTTGCATCCAGCACATTCCTTCCAAAGTAAAATTATGCAATATAATACTCAATACTAGAAATCTATGCTTTCAAAACTGTCATATTGCAAGACAGACAAGTATATTGTTATTCTTAATAAACGCATTCAGCACATGTTTCTCCGCAGCTGTCCTTCAAGCATTTTTATGTTGAAGCGTCATAAATATATCCAGTATTGCAAGAAGAACAACAAGTAAAAGCACTTAAGAGCTCTTGGTAGTTCAGTCTTTCATTAATTGAGTAGGATTGTTAGTTAATATAAATATCAGCCGTAAGATTAAACTTTCCCCTTTTTGAAGTTTTTGCCATTTCATAGCATCTACTGCAACCCTCTGGACAATCGACGCAACCCAAGAAAGTTGTCATTTAATTGATGGATTTGCAAGATAAGCAGGTAAATACTGGAAACAGAGAAGCACTCAAGGGTTATAAAGTGTAATATTCAAAGCGGCATTGAATACATTCACTTATTTATTCGCTACATGGGTACAGCGCTTAGCAACTATTGGTTGTTGGATCCAAGGCTTAAGTGGTACAAATGAGGCATTTAGTTGGATCTTAAGTGCAGGAATCACAATTAGAACTTGAATTTTTACAGTTATTAGTGCACTTTACTAAGGAAGAAGATAAAGTAAAGCCAGATTGACATTGATAGCACACCGATTAAGATGGAGTCAGAGAGAATGACCAAGGAGAAATTATTTCTAATTAGTTACTGCTTATACTATAAACAGTCTGAGATTTGCAACCTGAGATCATAGCTACGCAAGATTTGCCTAAATTAGATTTAAATATTGTGTCAAAAAAAGAAAAAAGGGGAGAGAAGGTGCATTAAAAAGGTAAATCTAACTTACCGTTTATGCCAATTTCATATCCAGAAGCACATGAAGTGCACTTGATAATGATATTCTTGCTTGCCAGATCAGCTTCAGACATAGTAACAAAACCACTGAACCCTACATTTAGCCTTGTTTATGGAGAAGCTGCAAAAGGAGAAAAAATAATTTAATAAAATACCTAAAAACTAAAAATAATACAAATTTTTTACCATATTCACAAGTTGAGCAATTCAAACCACACGGAACGCAAGCCTTTAGAGTAGAGGAGCGAATATATGAAGCTCCAACACACACAAGGCAGACACTGAATAATTGAGATGCAGATATTTTGTTTTAATCTTACTTATTCAATTCCTTAAAAAGCACAATATCACCAATCTAATTCAACATTCCCAATTCGCACTCCAAGCAATTATTCCCACAGGCACTGCAGAGACCAGAAGTTTACAGGTAATAGCCAACATCGCAGACTAAACAAACTTAAGAATATTGCTAAGTTATCAGATTCTAAGACAGAGAACATGTTCTGCAATACTAAATGTTACCTGTGGAGAGAAAAAAATACCCAAAATAGTTAGCTTTTCAGAACATTTTTTATTTAAACTCAGAAAATCTATTATTTTACAATTTGAAGAGGAACTCGATAAGGAAAAAGCTGCACAAATGTTTGCGTTTTAGCAACTGGAGTTTAAATATACAGAGGAGAGTTAAGTAATAGAATAAGAGTCGATGATAATATTTGGAAACTCAGTATAACTGGAACTTCTTGAGAATGTGACTATTACTTTTTCACATGATTTACTTGCTGTTGAGCTATCTCCCCAAGTGTCTTCTTCTAAGCTGCATTGAAGGCACCTTACAGAGAGAGAAGTCACCTGTGAAGGAAGAATTCCTGGGTAGTTATCAGTTGAATCTTCTATATCCTACGAATTGCAAGGAAGACATTGTGAAACCTTGTTTTAAGAGAAAAGAAAGTAATTCTCCATGCACTTTGTGCATTAGTCAGCATCATTGCAAGAAGAGCATCTAAAAGCACAAAATTAATAAAAGGAAATTATTTAAAATAACACACAAGAGAATCCAAAGCATAAATTTCAATCCAATAATATTTGACATACCCAAAGGGACATTTAGTCATGCCAAAAGCTGCACAGGAAGGTCCACTGCAAGTATCTTCTGGAACGTACTGAATTTTCATTGAAAACAGGGAATCAGAATATTATAGTAGATTATTTTTTTTTTATTGCATAGTATCGGGAGAGTAGCATCGATCGTCTCCAGGGTTAAAATAATTAGAAGGGCATCTCAAACAATTGAACTTGCTGCTGTTTTCTACTAGGACAGCGCAGAGATTCTTGTTATCAGAACAATACAGTTTTCCAGATATAATCAAATCCAAATCCTAGAAGCGACATTCTCGATCTGATCTAGGAATGTTAACACATTATTTTGATTTAACTGAAATTTATTGAACGGGAACACATATTCCCAACAGCTAATTCAAACAGTGCTCTTTCGGACAGACCACACAAGAACCTGAATTGATTTCTCTGCAATAACCTGAAAATATAAAAGATAAAAAAACAAATGAAACAAATTAAGAAATCTACTGGAAATCTCATTTTGTGTAAGTAAGAGGTTTGTTTAAGTTTACCAAGCAAATCTTAACATCTGATTCCGATATCTTAACATATTCTCGTATTGGAATTTATCTACACAAGACATTGGTTGAAATTGCATTTTCCACAGTTATTAATATCCGTTGAGCAGGTATTTGTACTTGTAGAACATTTATATATGGTACTGGAATCAACGTATTAGCATGTTTAATTGGAAGTTAAAACACATGCTTATCCTTCAAAGCAATACACCTGGAAATATCATAAACAAATGGATAAGAAATCAACTGATTTGCTTCAAGAAACTTGATTTCTCTTATATTTCTAAAACTGTTGTTTATCTGTATTTACAGCAGTTGGAGTGTCTGCTTTCAGACAACGGAAATCCTGATCTGCACCTAAATAAACAATAGAAATCATTTAATTAACAATAGAATATCTTTTTCATAAAAAATAAATAAACCTAGAGCTTCTTTGGCAGGATCATATTCCAATTCAATGCATTAGTCAAATCCATCTATTATCTTAGCACAGTACCTTAAAAAAACAGCAAAGTTAATCTTTCAAATTAATCTCAATTTTCGAGATAGTTAAGATAGATGCTAATTACCCGATAAAACATTATTCAATCCCATTGTCAGATATCTCATTAACTGGTATACATCTATCAGTGGCTTTCTCCTTCCCAGAATATTTTTCTGAAAGAAGAATGCATGCTCCTTCTAATAAGCAGAATCCTGTTTTGCAATAAGAAGCTCCAATAATATCAGCTTGTATGCAATTCTAAGTTGCCTAATCTCTACCAACAACCTGATTAAACAGAGGACTAGAAGTGTTCAGATAAGTTGGATCATTCATGTAAACACAAATATCTCCAAAAAGACAATAGTGTGTATCAGCACATTCGATCGAATTCGCTTAGTGTTGAAAATAACAGAAATTACCAATAAAAAGAGAAATTATCTTGATAACTTCTTTTCCAGAAGAATCTTTTTGAAAAATAAAATATTTCACCTGTGTTTAGGGGCTAGCAGACTTCTGATATATTCTTAGCTTATGTTGGATCATTCAGTACTTGAGACAGCACAGCGCACATAAACTATCCACTGAAAAAAAAGAAATCAGTAAAATTCACTGGGAAACTGTATGAAATATTGAAATAATAATATTTGATAAATTAAAAAAGAAACTCTTAGAAACTTACGAAAGTAGACTTTTAATGCACCTTCCTGAAGCACACTGGATTGCACCTATAAATCAATGAAAGTTTAGTTTTTGATAAAGCTGGATTTTATAATAGTCAAATAATCCTTAAATAAATAAATATTTTTAGAAAAGTTCATTTTACTCTCAGCTATTTGGTCATCGATCAAGCATTCTCCTGTGCCTTGAATTCCAGAAACATAACTTTTCTGTCCATACAGCTTCTTACCCAACTAAAGGCAATACTGATTTATTGGAACTCCTTTATTATCTACAGCTGCTGTAGCTTGATAAATGCAATATCCAGTTGCGCAAGTTTCAATACTCGTACCCTAGGATGTAAAGCTCATTGATTGATATGGTAAGCAAGCCATCGTAATATTTTATCTAATAATTCTCTCATCAGATAAATTAGGGGATAGAAGTTGGCAAGAATTCGAAGTAAGATCAAGGCATAATTTTCCTTTCATGCATCTGACAAGGTTAAGTCAAAGAAAAATAAATCTCCAAAGAAAAAAATGATTTATATTTAAAAAAGCGCTTACTTAACAGCTACTGAATGTGTTGCAAGCACACAATAGCCTTATTCATCCGATCCATTGTACGAGGAAATATCAAACTTTAAGCATTTCTCACTGGAGGTGGAATTAAATTTACAGTGCTAATCAGCACAGATATCAATTTCTAGTTAAAATTTCAAAACCAAAGCAAATAAGACATTGTTTTGATCTATTTTTATTTCACTTAAGATCGATACCCAAATTTAAATATTTCAATGTAAGAAATATGTTGTTTACTTGTGTACCATTAGTTCCGAGTAGTACATATGCCTTCGGAAGAGACTCCCTGTCAAATTAATATTATGTTTGTTGAGATAATTGATTTGAAAAAATGTAAAAAAAAAGGAAGATGAAGAAGATAAAATCCTAAACTTTTTCTGAAATCATTTTCAAATATTTTTATTTAATTATACTGCATATTGAAGAATAGTGTCTGATAACTTGTAGCAATACTGAGAATTGTAGAAACAAACTGTGTTTAGCAGTGGATCATATGCTCGATAGCATTCTAACGACAGAGTGCTATTCGAAGTGGAACATTCGTAGTTTAAGGTTTTGCTGAAGAAAATTTTTGTCAGAGGCTAGCAGTATGAGGAATATCCAGTAAAATAACTGCATGACCTTAACATTTCAAAAATAAAAGAAAAATACTAAAAACCTTGCTTTTAATGAGATAATAATTTTATTTTAAAAAAGAGCAAATGATTGTGTACAATGAAAAGCAGTAGGTTACTGTCTGTAGTGTATATTCATACAACTAAAGGCATTGAAACTCATCTGTGATGCCTGGAAAGCTTGCATTAGCTAACTAGATGTTCGAGCCATTCTAGCAATAAGGCACATTCAAAGTAAGGGCTTCTGAAAAAATAAAATAAAAAGTAGATAATCGAAAGGGAAACAAAACATCAAACAAAAAATATGATTAAATGATATTGCTGACTTATTCAGTCAATATATTGCATTATTGTACAGTGATATAAGCTGAAATCTTAAGAAAAATCTGATAAATCTTACAGCCATACAGTGGAGGGTTGTTTGATGGGGTGAGGCAGGAGTAGTCTGGCCCAATCCCAATGATGGTGGAGTTTTTTCCAAACTAGAAGCATTTAAATGAATCGATTGCTTGGCAAATTTATGCTCCGTATTTCCAGCAAGACGGATATGAAGATGCAAGTTGTCCGGATTCCAGACAAAACCCATTTGAATCTCTTCCAATCTTATTGTTTAAATAATACGGAGTGCATACACCAGCTGCGACAATGCAAGAAGGTCCCATTAAATTTTAGTATTGTAGTAAACTGAAGCATTGAGTAGTTTAATATGGGTTAACGCATTGAGTGCACGTAGCTGCAATAGTCAATTTAATGAGAGTAATGCAACAGAGAATCAATAGGAAGCTATCGAAGACTATCATAGTTTTGAGAGGTTTTAGTTGATGGTGTTCACTTAGATTGATGCAAGCTTGTAATTTTTAGTCCAAAGAGAAGTCTTGTTTTTATAATAAGATAGTACCAAAATAGTTATTTCACCCACAGAAATATTTCTAAAAGAAGAAAAATAATAATTTAATAAAACAACCTTAATCTTAAACTATCATGTTTTGAGAGAATCTCCTTTTTGAAAATATTCTCTCATAAAAAAGTCAAATATTATTAATTATGCGTAAAATAATCTCAATTAATCAGCCTTAAAGAGCTATTGTTATTATTGAGAAGTTACTCTTTTTCTTATTTTGATGCACTCTGCTGATTGCATTACAATTCTTAGTCAAATTATAAATATGGAGCTATTTCTCATATGATATTTAGATTTTTAATGCATTTTCATAGCCTTATTATTTGACTTTTTTTAGAGATTTTGAAGTGGTAAAAAAGAAGAAACCATTCAAAGGTTGATTGAATTATTTCTAATATTGTAAGCATTCAAAGGGTTGAAAATATAAATCAAGGAAAAAGAAGGTTAATCTGTAAATTTGTTCCTAGATAATTTTATTAATTCCAATCAAAAACAACAAATAAAGTAGATAAAAAAGATATCTCCGCCTCCCCTTTTTTGAATGACGATTGAACTGATAAATAATTACTAAACAATTATATATATATATATTATATTAAGCTCATATTTAGTACTTTTACATTCAAGAAAAATACTTAGATATTGATCCAATTAAATATGTAATTCTCCTTCATCAAAATCAACAAATCCAAAAATAGACATATTTATTTTAATATTTCCTTCTTTTAGCTGTATTATTGATAAGCAGACATCTCCTTTTCCCCCTTTGATCATTGAAAATTTCAGAAAATATAAATATTACTATCAATTTAAAAAACATCTAGACATAAATAATTGACATTATTAAATTCAGCTCTTCGTTACAGTTGAAAAAGGGAAATCTGTATATCCTCTTGCACCTTTAACTTTCAATATCTTAGGATCAAATGTCTTGTTGATAAAGTGATTATTCAAAACTCTTTCAGGAAGATCAGGATTAGTGATAGAAAGAACTCCAAATGAAACTGCTTGCGCTGTTCCAGAACTAGTTAGCTGGATTGCTTCTTCTATGGTAACACCATCATTTGCAACGAGATTGCCTTTGTAAAACTGACGAAGGGATTAGAAGAAATTGGGGATTTAAACATCAGGATCCACTCTATTTTTGTTGTTTTTACTCTCTTCATCCATCACTCTGTGTCTTTTAAGTTCAACAAATGCTAGATTTCGTTTACTAAGCTCTCCAAGGAGATATTTCATAAGTTCCATAGGGTCAGAGTCGTACATGTCACTGACACGACCAGTTGGAGAAAATCTCGCTGACACCCTACCACTTCCAAACACACTGATAAGAGCATCAATAACTTCCAAGCAAAATCTACATCTGTTCTCTACACTTCCACCGTATTTATCAGTACGCTTGTTGACACCATCTCTCAAGAATTAATCTATTAAAAACCCATTAGCTCCTTGCAGCTCAACTCCATCGAAACCTGCTTTTTGTGCTAACCTAGCAGATTATCTGAATTCTTCAATGATTTCTTTAATTTCATCTTCTGAAAGCTCATGGGGAACCTCATATGGTTCATTTGGGAAGTGTTTATTTACAGCATCAAGTTTAATTCCATATGAGCTTAAAGATTATTTTCCACCAATAAATTTTGGAGAAACAGCTCTACCACAATGCCAGAGTTGATTTATTATCAATCCTCCCTTAGCATGCACTGAATCTGTGACTTTTTTCCATCCTTCAGCTTGTGCTTCATTGAAAATTCCACCAGAACCTGTTAGCAAAAAAACAATAAGGAAAATGAATAAAAGGAAGTTAAAAAATATTGTTTTAAATAAAAGTAAAATATTATTTCTACCTGGGAAAGCATTCGACATTGGGCTGATCTAGCTACTTTCAGTAATGATCATACCAAAAGAGGCTCTCTAAGTATAATACTCCACCATGAGATCATTTGGGATACCATCTGCAGGGTCTGCTTTGCAGCGTGTAAGGGGAGCAACAATGAATTTATTTTTGAGCTTCAAATCTCCAAGCTCAATACCTTCAAAGAGAATATCTTTAGATGAGGAACCTACAGTGGAATCCATTAGAGAAAAGTCTTTTTTTGGTGTTCTCAATAATTTTTTTTGTTTTATTTGCTATTTATTTCCAACTGTTCAAGGTCGCTATTTAAAAGCAAGGAAAGCCCTGAAATTTGATATCTAATGCCGGTGACTTTAATGAGATAGACACAAAGAATTTTAAATTATTATTTTTATATGGCTATTGTGTCAAGTTACTTAATTAACCAAAAATCTTACTCTAATCTTTTTTGTTTTATGTAAGCGAAATAATTAATAATTTTTTATCTTCTAATTTTGCTTCTTAATTTTACAGCAATCTTACTCTAATCTTTGTTGTTTTCTGTAAGCTGAATTATTAATCATTTTTAACTTTTTTCTGGTTACTTAATTATCCAGTAATCTTACATATTTTTTTATAATTCTCAATGTCTACTTAGCTGTGGAGATAAAAGATTTCATGATTCTTAAAGAGCTGCTTTGTATGTATTCTTTGATATTTTTGTAATCAAATAATTCTATTCTTATTTATCATCTAAAAGTCTTTCTCATTTCCTGTTTAATAAAGCAGTTGCTATTTAGCAATTTATCATTGAAAATAAAAGGAAATAATCATATCTTTTAAATCTATTAATATCATTTATGACATCTCTTTCAAATGTCTTTTTGCAACAAAAAAGAAATGACATAAACAATATCTTATTTCTTACAAAATAATAAAAAAGAGTTTTTTTATTTTATTAAAACATAATGAATATTTAATTTTAATCCAAGAATCATCCACTGGTTCCAGAAACTAATGATTTTTTAAGTTCTTTCTTCTCTTCTTTCTTCTCCTTTTCTTCATACCACATATTCCAGTTAATCTCAAACGGAACAAATAAAATTATCAGAATTGCTACGAATTATATCCCTGTGAACATCCTGAAAGTTGTTGGCCATCCTATTTAGTCTTCCAGATCCTTTACTACGAGATACTAAAACCAACTAGATATCGTGAATCCAGTGAAAGTGACGCCATAAATTGTAGTGCCTATTTTTTTCCCGAAAATTTTTGTTATCGTTGCGGGCATCATAGAGTAGAGTCCTCCATATGCGAAGTAAATGATTACAATGTACAATAGATAAATCACATCAACGCTGTCTACCCAGGAGATAGTCAGAGACAGAATCATTTATAGCAGTATATTAGCTGTAAATAGAATTTTAAAACTGAATTTCTCCAGCAAAAATCCCCAAAACAGCCTAGATGACCCATTTGTAACACTTCCTAAAGTTCCTACCAGACTCAGAAAAGAATCAGAGAAATTAAGTGTTTAGCCGTATGTCTTGTAGTTTGATACCATCATCGCTCCGAAACAAGCTGTCATTCCAGCTATAATCATGCTCACCCAGATCAATGAAGTTTGAATTCCATCTTTAAAACTCTTACATTCTAGCTTATGATGAACTCCGCTAATGAGATGTTACGATGCTTCCAGTGGATGTTCAGCAGCATAGTCGTCTTCTTCTAATTATTCTTGGATCATGCTTTTCTTCTTGATATCGAGTTTCACTTGGTTAAACTCATCTTCAGTTGGAGGTTCTAGCAATAAACACCCGACAAATGAAGTCACTAAGTATATTGTCCCTAAGATCTTTAATGCTGAAGATAGGTTATCGCAGACACTGTCAGTGAAGTATTTACTTCCATCTACAACCATCGAGGGATGAAGATTATCAGGATTTATCAGCGCTTAAGCTACTTAAATAAACACTGTTGCACCGAATCCATAACCTGCTGAGATCACACCACTGACCAGACCCTTTTTATCAGGGAAATACCTGTTTTTTAGAAAATTAACCTTGTCATATTGTTCATCTGAAAATGTTATTATTCTAATATAATAATTATTTTTTGTCTTACGCATAGCAGAGGTTGAATGGTACCATGTAAACTAGTCCATTGGCGAGTCCAAAGATGAATCCATACAAAAGGGAAAACAATGGAAAGCTATTCAGCACAAAGGAGGAAAAAAATATGCTCAAACTTAGAGTCACGCAGCATATGATTGAAAAGAGTCTGTATCCTATTTTCTTAGCAATTGTGACACCAAAAGGGTTACCTACATTAACTGCGAGTACCATAAAGGGAAACACAGCACCTACATCAGCATTGTTGTAGTTTTATCCATCGTTAACAAGATAAGATGAAATATATGTATTCACACTTCCCCAGAGATACAACGTACCTAAAATGAAGTGGATCATAAACCCACCTACGAGGGTAATATACCCACGTTGCTTGAAGGAAAGGCTACTCAAAGGGCTTCTCATAAGTGAATATATCAGTTGATTAATTATTCGCGTTTTTTCCTAACAATTATTGTTTTTTTCTTTTATCTCTTTTTTACTTTCACTCTTGCTCTAAGTCTTTGAATTATTAATCCAATTTTTGCATCATAATTCAATAGATTGGATAATCAGGCATTGTAAGCTTCTTCGAAATGTTACTTTCAATTATCAATTTAAGATATTATTTACTGTTATTAAGACAATAATGTTGTTTTGTTTTTCTTTAATCCCCCATATTAGAACAATCTTTTCGTCATCTTCATCTTCTCTTGCAATAATAGCCTTTGATGTAAGTTTTTAATGAATGATATTTGAGATTCCCATGAGTTTTAATATTATCTAGGCAGTAAACCAAAGAAAAGCTTGCATTTTCAAAAAAGGGAGAGAGAAAAGCATATGTTTGAGAAAATAGGAGAAGTTGAGTAATAGTTGTAGATTTTTTAGGAAATCAAGCTAAGAAAATGCTAGGTTGTTGAGTTTTTTAAATAAAATAAGAAAAATGCAGAAATTAATTATAGGACATTTTTTCAGATTTCATTTTATGTATTCTGAGAATTGAGAATTCTTTTTGTTTCCATTTTTATTCAGCTCTAGATAGAAAGAGGGTTAGTGGGTAATCTTAGAATAATAAACCTTAAATAGCAAGGATATTTATTAGTGAAGAATTAACAAATGCTTGAAGACATATCCTAATAGTTAAAGGATAGAAAATAATCTATTTCATTCTTGTTTCCATACTATTAAAAAACAACAAAAAAATTCTCAAAATTAATGAGTTAAAACTGAATTTTTGCAATTCTCCTACAATTAATGATTTTACAAAGAATTTAATTCAGCTTCATATGCTCATGAAAGTATGAAACAGAAGAATAACTAGTCTGTGCTAGCTTTTAATAGAGAATGTTTGTTAAAAATTTAAATGTTTAGTTAAAATGGATTAGAATTATTATTGGAATAAAAATAAGAATTTTCAATATTTTCTTCCATCGAAGCATCCTTTGAGCAGTAAGTTTTATTAATGTGCTAATTGAATAGTTGACCAGGCTAAATCTTTATTATTTATGATATTCATTTTTGATTTTGAAGAAAAAATATCTATTTTTATCATAGTTTCTATGTCTCTTGTTAGCAAAAACACCATTTTCATGATTGAATATGTTTGTTTATTTTTGAGCCAAACTTTCTTTTAATTATGTTTTTTCTTCTTCTACAATAAACACCAAAAACATGATTAATTAATCCACACAAGTATTAGTAATAATATTAAACAGAAAACTGTTATTTTTATTATTTTACAAAATAAACAGTTGAAACTCATGTCTTTTTAATATGAAATCTATTTAATAAAATAATTGAAAACACTTTAAAAATGCTTTGATACTTTCTTTAAAAACATATGAGAGAAATCACGCTTATTTTTCATAGCGCATTTTCTGATAAAATGACTAGCGCAATCTTATTTTATTTGGCAGCCTTTAACCTTTAATTAACTTAATCAAATTCAAAAATATCAATAAATTCATAAATTAACTGTTAGTGTGAGATTCTTCATGATAATGAATTTTTAATCAATTCAAACATTCATAAATAAATTTAAAAAAGTTGACATTATTCAAAAACAATGTTGCCGCGTAGTTGTTTTTTCGCTTGGATTCTTCCAACAAATTATGAAGATTGATACTTACTTTAGTTTTTATGATTTATCGCTGTTTTGTTTGAGTTATTTTACAAGAAAATGCGATAAGTTTTATTTTTAAGACCATAATATATTTGACAGTTAGAGTGAAATTTCAAATAAATTATAAGAGAGAACAGCTATTAAAAACCCATTTTCAAAAATAATGAATTATTTATTGAAAATGTAAGACATTAATTGCGTTTTGATTTCCCTTGAAGCCTTGAAACTCATGTAGAAGCTCATTTTTCTTTGCTCAAATATCCATCTATTTTTAGGTGATTTCCCATTGAATTTTTGCCTCAGCGACAGAGTCTCAATTAAGTGGACATCATGACGGGTAGTAGAAGAGAGCGTCATATCGGTAATGATCGGGATCATTTATGATTAGAAGGGAAGCTCAATTATCCCAATAATTCTTATTTTACCCCACTTTTCTCATATGATATTCAAATGCCGCCTCTTGTTTTATTTTGCTTTGAAAATTTAATTGAAACTGCTAATTAAAATTTTTGGGAGCGGCCTTATCTCCTGGAGAGGAAAGAACAAAGGGAATGTAATAATTAAAACAAATAAACAAAGATATATTTCTAAAAGCTACAGAAAACTAAACAAAATAAAGTAAACATGAGAGAAGTTCTATCAATTCACGTTGGACAAGGTGGTATCCAAGTAGGTAACGCCTGTTGGGAATTATTCTGCCTTGAGCATGGAATCCAGCCTGATGGTTAAATGCCATCTGACAAGACCATTGGTGGAGGAGATGATGCATTCAACACATTTTTCTCTGAAACTGGTGCTGGTAAACACGTCCCCAGATCCGTCTTCCTCGATCTTGAACCTACCGTTATTGATGAAGTCAGAACTGGTACCTACAGACAACTCTTCCACCCTGAATAGCTCATCTCCGGTAAGGAAGATGCCGCTAACAACTTCGCCAGAGGTCACTACACCATCGGCAAGGAAATCGTCGATCTCTGCCTCGACAGAATCAGAAAGCTCGCTGATAACTGCACTGGTCTCCAAGGTTTCTTGGTCTTCAACTCCGTTGGTGGTGGTACTGGTTCCGGTCTTGGTTCCCTCCTTCTCGAGAGACTCTCCGTCGATTACGGCAAAAAATCCAAACTTGGTTTCACAGTCTATCCTTCTCCTCAGATCTCCACTGCTGTCGTTGAACCCTACAACTCCATTCTTTCTACTCACTCTCTTCTTGAGCACACCGACGTCGCCGTCATGCTCGACAATGAAGCTCTTTACGATATCTGCAGAAGAAACCTCGATATCGAGAGACCTACCTACACCAACTTGAACAGACTCATTGCTTAGGTTATCTCTTCCCTCACTGCTTCTTTGAGATTCGATGGTGCCCTCAACGTCGATATCACTGAGTTCCAAACCAATCTCGTCCCTTACCCCAGAA
>Ga0302271_10001264_pt1 | contig 24564 bp, 10 predicted proteins | sample III_Bog_N1_1_FD_198767 | JGI IMG/M metagenome (GOLD analysis project Ga0302271, IMG submission 198767) | Peat permafrost microbial communities from Stordalen Mire near Abisko, Sweden - III_Bog_N1_1 | ecosystem: Environmental > Terrestrial > Soil > Wetlands > Peat | place: Sweden: Abisko... | reverse complement strand
GCTGCTGTTCGTGAAATATCAGAAGAAACTCTGGAAAGACATATTAGATTATTTGATTTTATTCTATTTCTAAACGATGATTTAGAGCTGCAGGAAAGCAAAAAAAGAATAATTATCTTAGTTCTTAGATAAATTAGAAGCAGATGAGTAGTATCTACAGAGTTAATTCGGGGAGGTTTTATTCAAAAAAGCTCTGGAATAGAGTCTCTCGCCATTTGGAAGTATGAAAAATCTGCTTTCATCAGAAGATGGCTCAGATGTTCAAAAAGATGTGAAGAAACTCAGAATTTCATTTGGTATTGCGTTCTCCCATAAAACAGTTGGATACATCTTCTAAATACGAAAAGATTTATCTAAAGAAGACATCGATTATGTCATCAATACAAGCGAAAGTGTAAAGATTTTTTTTAAGAAAAGCAAGAACGAATTTGAATCTTGGAAGCAAAATATTTAACTTTTTGTACTTTGAAAAATGAAATCTTTGCTTTATTTTTTTTTCTACAGACAATTGGATAGTACAACAAAGAACACGAGAACGACGAAGTTGAGAGAATTGATATTGGTAAGCCAATAGAGGTGTTAGGAATAGATTTAGAGCTTGAGCCACAAGAAGCATAGTAGATATAATAAGAACAAGAAGTAGGTAGAAAGAAGAAGAAAACAATATTTATTTCACTCGATGCAAGTGCAGATCTTAATTCTACATAGTTGTCTAATATTTCTCTAAATAACGACTCTAAACATTTAGTGAATTCTAATAATTCTTCTATCTAACAAGAGACTCTTGTTGAGACAATTTAAGAAGGATATCTCTTCAAGAGAAAGCCTGATAAATTGTAATTCAATTTTTTTTATTTTGATCATAATTATGTTTTTTATCATTGGGCAATTTGCTTGATAGTGTGTACGACAAGCGATTCTTCAGGCTTCGAGACAATGGATTATATTGGTACACATCAGAGACATCTCAAGATGTTTAGAATAAAATCGACACAGTTACAATAGACGATATTGTAGCTGACTCAGAAACGCAAAATCTCTTTGATATTGTAATTTTTTTAGAAAATATTTTGCCAAATTGGATTCAATTATGTTATTTTGGGATAGATTCTGCGAGGAGTTGGCGGTAAGAAAGGAAAAGTGTATAAGTTCAAAGCTGAGAATGGAAAAGAGAGGGAATTGTGGATCAAGAGCATTAAGATTATAATCAAAAAGAGTGATGAGAAAAGTGTAAAAGATAGTAATGTCATCGAAGCTATTGTAAGGAAGAGATAAAGATTAATAATTTTAAAAGAATTATTTTTCATTTCATTTTGTAATGAATAATATCCTAATTTGATTAGAGTGTTGAGGGAAAGTTGCAGAAAATGGTGATCGATTATGAAGATATGGCAAGGAAATAAAGGGCAATATAACTAGCGTAAGAGCGGAAGAGAAAATAAGAAGAAAAAGAAGAAAGAGCAAGATAAATTGCATTGTAAATACAAAAGGAATAATAAACTGAAATGAAGATTGCGCCTGCAATGAGCATAACAGAGCTGAGAAGTTCTTCTCAAAGGCCTACTGGATAAACTCATTAGAATAACATTCAAAGTTCCAATAATACTATGGCTTAGTTTGCGATAGTTAAGACGGACATTGGTACTCCATTAATTGCTAAAGAAAAATCAGGGTTTATGCAGAAAATATCGAATTGTTGTAAATCTATTGGTAGGATGTTTAAATGAATGTTAGTTTAATTTGTAATGTATTTTCTGAGCAAATAAGCAAATCGTTTAAAATCATATCATTTAATTTTTGTGAAGTTGAAGGATGTAAGCGGAATTCCAAAGAATCGGCATAATTAAGGGAAGGGGAGGAAGGGGAATTTGCAAAATTTTAGAATCTTACAACTCTCTGACTTCATCCTAAAGATGATTCTACAAGACTATATCACTTGAAAGAAGCAACAACTAAACAGCTTTGCCTATCTAAATAGGTTTGAAAGTGGCAGCTAGATTGCTTCTTTTTGGAGGGGTGTTTTTCTTGTACAAGAAAGATATTTTCGTCAAGCAGAGCACTTTTTTTCTCAAGGAAATACTCCTTCTGGGTGCTGGATTGGTCTTTTTGCAGGTGAGCGATTTTTTAGCCTCAGAATGCATGTGGAAATCTGTTGGGAATACAGTTCGAAAATACACCAATTACTCAGATAACTGCTATGTTGATGATAAGAAGTATGAAAAAATAAAAGAACTGTACAAGAAGAAACAAGAATAACCTGCTTCGTAGGGCGAATATCAAGAAAACAAAGATAAAATGATTTGATTGAGTGTAATAAATACTTGTGTTTTCTCGATAATTAACAAATCAAATCTGCAACAACATCAAACAAACTAATAATATAAATATTCTTTATCTTTTTTTTTTACTTTTAAGAGACAACTACTTTCCCTCTTTCATTTATTTCCAGAATTGTATCTGCTTTGAGGTTAGATTAGCTAGAGTTTATCTACATAATTGTACAAAGTTTGCTAAGTACTCGCTCTCTCCGATGCAGTTTTTAGTAAACTTTATCGAGTAGTTCCAAGATTCAATGGGTTTGCTGATGCTGGTGGAGAATTTGCGTTGTCAAAATTGAATATTTTCTTTACTACATTTTGCTATTATTTACATTTCAAATTAAATTTCGATCTACTGTTAGTGTTGCTGCTGTGTCTCTTCTCCAAAATTGACTGGAATTTATTAATTTATATCTTCAAGCAATCCAATGCAGTGTCTTCTGAATTGTTCTCTGCCCAACCAGAGCAAAATTAATCTATTTTTTTCTCATTAGTAGACTATATTTTTAGATCATTTTCGTTAAATTACTTCGACTATTAAGACTGCTACTTGTGTTATTATTCTTGAGTTTAATCTATACAAAAACTAAACAAATTAACTCCAGATTCATCTTTCTCTCCTTCATTCTAATCCTGAATTAAGCTTAATTGACTAACATTATTGATTTTCAGCTTTTCAACATCTCTCACGTTAACCCTTTTCTCGAGAGCTCGCTAATCAAAACGAGCATTACTGCTGAAATTTTCTGTGTTTCCTCTTCTATCTGTTTTAAGAAGCATGTTCTTCTTAAAAGGGTAGGGATCAGCAATTTTATCTTTCTCATGTTCTTAATGGTGATTTTCCTTAGATTATTCCTTATCTAACAAAAAAAAAATATGTAATTTTCATATTTTATTATTTAAAATATCCTTATTGCTTGTTTTTTACATTCAGCTGCAGTAACATTCATAGAAACAGGAAATCCTCTAAGTGAAGAAGATGCTTTATTTTTAGGGGCATGTCTCTCTCTGTCTGCATCATACTTTTTCAGAGATTCTTTAGCTTTTTCATTATTCAATTATTTTTCAGAAAAGGCAGGAACCAAGCGTGACTCATGGTTTTGTTCATTTTTAGATAATATTGACTGGAGAGGCTTATTTGGAGAAGAATGAAGGAAATTAGGGAGATAAGAGCCACTTTACATCATATGATTATTGTTATGAGTATTATTCTTGGTAAAATTTTAATTTTTGCCAAGAATATGATTTCTACTTTGAATTGACTAGCCATCGAATAATGATGTAGCTTACAGTTAAGACTAAGAACCCTGAGTTGGTATGGAAATTTTTATATTTTGAGGACAATAAGATTCATTAAAAAAAGGAGTTCTGCGATTGCTCTGGTTGGATTGAATAAACGAGTTCATCTTGAAAAAATTCTTCAAGTGAACGGATGGATCGGAAGTAGAAGTAGAATTGGATGACAGAGTGCGGGAATTATTTGAAATTGGCAAAGTTGTAATTAAACTTTATCTTAAATTGTCTTATTATTTAAAAAACCTAAAACCTTTTTAAAACAGATTTTTGGAATCCTGTGACATGGAAGAGTTGCTACTCGTTTAGAAATTGCTTTGCTGTCTATCGGATTCATACTTAGATGGTTGAGGTGGAGATGATAATTATTATTATTGATTTGAAAATAAAATTATCTATTATTATGAGTTCTGCTGATTTATCTTTGTACCTAACGTTGTTTCTGGAGCGCTGACAATCTATCCTATTTTACTCCAGAAAAGTGTGTCGCTATCCAATTAATTATTGGAAATTCTCTGATTTTAAACTCTAGCCGATGTTTCAACAGAAGACACCCTCTTTTGAATTGTATTTTAATCTTCAAACCCATCTTCTTTCTTTTGGATCTTGTAGTCCTTTGAATTTTTCTAGTCTTTTTATGAAAAACGCTAAAATTAATCCTTGATGTTAGATTTGCTACTTTGCTTAATGTCTTTTTTATCTTAATACTCTTCTCCTTCTACTTTTTTTTTGTTTTTCTGAGAATCCTTATTGCCTTAAACAAATACTACTGGCTACCTTTGAATGTCTCTTAAATTTTATGATATGTTACTGTAGCTTGAGCTATTTCTTTTCTTTGAAGGTATTACTCTTTTTAAAGTGTTCTTTTCAGCCTAGAGATCAACAATAAATGACTAAGTTTTTTAAATAATTTCTTTATAAAATTTTAGCAGATTTTAATTTACATTTTCATTGCTTTTGGAGTGTGCATTGTCTAATCCAACATCTAAAGAAGCAGTAGATCTATGGATTCCATTAAAAAACTAAGCTGTCTGCTCCATAGCAAGAGTTTCTTCATGTATTGGGATGTAGTGATAATCTTCAAGCATCACAGAAACTATCTTATTGTTAAATTGTTTTATTCTTTTTTGTGATCTGTTTTATTATTTACTGATTCTTTTTTATTTTAGCGTTTATTTAGAGTTGGTTCGTAATCCCCAACTTATTACAGGTTTAATTTAATAAAACTACAGAGGATAAGACACTACTATTACAACATTAACTCCCAATGGTTTGAAAGGGTTAATTCTTACTTTTGAAAGGGAATAGGAAAGGGAATCCCAATTTAATTGCATTTAGACTAAAGTTTAAATATGTAATAAAACTTCAATTAAGAGAAGCTTTAATTATTCAGTTTAAAGAATGTAACTCCCCTTCCTTCCCTCCTTCATTTTTGACTATTTTTCTCTTTTTATTGATTTAAATCTCTCTTTAAAATTGACTATTTTAAGCCATATTTTACAGCAAAGATCCTCAAAATTGCATAGAAAATGGTGGATTTATCTATATAAAATAAATCAGTTGGGTCGTTTTGTCTTAAAACAGGGAGAATAATTAATTAGTTTTTTCCCCATAATTTTTATTGCTCAGGCAGGATCATCACTTTTGTTTGATTTCCGAATTGAGATGGTAATACTATTTCTTCTTTTTAAGCAAACCTCATTTAAAATGAAGATATCCCTTCAGAGAGACTCTTAACCTGCTAATCAAAACAAATAATTTATTATCTATAAAAATTACCTGGGTAAAGAATTACAGTCACTAATTTTAAATTCAGCATCAAACAGAGTCAAAAGTGACGCAATATTCAAATAATCATGCATATCTGGAACAATAACTCTGGATACCAAAACAGGCATTCAATTTGAAATGGATTTATATCATGTCTGTTTTTATAGAAAAATCAGTAGAATAATAACTCAAGGACAAAAAGATACAATCATATTTTAGATTGAGTTTTTTAATTCTTATTTAATAATATGAATGGGTTGTATGTGAAAGATATAGTGTTGTTTTTGATCCTTTGAAAAGGATAAAATTAGCTCAATTCTATAAGGAGGAGAGAAGGAGGAGAAGGAGATAGATAAAAAAAGCAGAAGATCTATTGGCTTTGATATTTTTTGCTGGCTAATAACACGTTGAAGCTAAATTTTTGTGCTTGATATTAACTTCATTTGTTTGGAGGATAATCTTGAGCTAAATATATCTAAAAGCGCATGCGAGAATAAACAATTTTTTGTTAATTAAAAACAAAAAAAATTTAACAAAAATAATAATTATCAAAAGCAAAATGACCTCTACTTCTGCCAAGGGAACCACTGCCTAATCAGACCATCATCTCCATCTCTCCAAGAATACCTTCGTCTATAAATACAGAGATTACATTGCAGGATGCTTAGGAGGTAACCTATTGCTCTTTCATAAATAGCATAAAAGTTCTTTATCTCTCACGATATTTTAACTATTACCATATATTTTTCTCTTCAGGTATTGCGCAGGCTTTGATCGGTTAGCCATTTGATACCATCAAAGTTAGATTGTAAAGTTCCACTAAAGCCATTACAACCGCTGAGTGCATTAAGAACCTTATTAAAAATGAAGGACCGCTCGCTTTTTACAAAGGTAACATTTCAATTTTGTATTTTACAGATAAAAATGAATGAAATGTTAACTTTTATAGGTATTGGCTCTCCATTGATCTGCATGAGTGGTGTCGTTTCAATTTAGTTTGGAGTGTTCCAGACAGTTGTTAGATACTTCCAGTAATCTTAGAATGTCTAGACTCTTTCTAACTTCTAAATGGGCGTTTGTGGATCTATTGCTGGGCTGTTTGCTTGCTCAGTTCTGAGTCCTATGGAACATATTAGAATCAGACTTCAAGTCATGCAAAACTCAATTTACAAGGGCGCAATTGATTGTGCTCGACATGTATTTGCTGATCACGGAATCTAAGGAATTTACAAAGGATTAACAATCACATGTGTGAGAGAAGTACCTGCGTTGTTTGCTTACTTCGGAGCATATTACGCTGTTCTCAGAGATATCTAGCAATCCTACAACAACGATTAGAGTTTAATGGTAGTGAAAACCGCACCTCTTGTTGCAGGTGCTACAGCAGGCATAGCATACTGTACATTCACATACCCAATCGACACAGTGAAATCAAGAATATAAACAGATAATTTCGTTAATCCAAAATATTTAGGAATTATTGATGGGTTCAGGAAAACTGTGAATGCATAAGGATTTGGATCACTCTACAAAGGCTATGGAATCACATTTGTTAGGGGTATCCCAGTGAATGCAGCAAGTTTCTTGATCTATGAAAATGTCAAGGATTTTATTGAAAATTCTTCTGCATATTGAATCATTGAAGGTACTAGCTATGCGAAAATGATGAAGTAGAAAGGGATTTTAATAAAATAAACCAATTTTTATTCAAATATGAGAAGAACAATAACAATCTACAGAAAAATGCTACCCTTTAGTATTTATCCAGCAATTTTTTTTTGATGAAAGCATACAATTGTTTATTTTATTTGCATGTCTGTAATATCATATTTTATTCTTGGAGTTAGCATTAAAATGAGAGATTTCACTTGACTTCCTCAAGCATCTTGAAGAAATAGAACCAAATTCATTGTTTGATTGGATTATAAAACTAGAAATTGCTTTCATTTTTTGAATGGAGTTATTTTTTTGAGGAAAAAAAGCAACGAAGAAACTTTCGATATTTTATTGTTATTTGCATTGCTAATCCCTTCAAATCAGCTAGGCTCTTTTGATTTCAAAAAAAATAATAAAGCAAATAAAAAATAGAGCTGGCTGCGAAAGGAAAGGAAACAAACAAGAGAAATAAAAAATAAATAAAAAAATATTTAAAACATAAAATGAACAACAACGCCTAACTGCTCTCATCTGGGAGATAATTCTTCTGCTAAAAGCATCAAGAGGCAATCACAAACTACTCGACCATCGAGTTGAAACCATTATGTCCGGAATGCATATCTGAGATGTTCCAAACTCGCTAGGTGGAAGACTAAAACGTCGATTCACTTAAAAACGTGAAGACAAACTGCTCTAAGAAAGTTAAAATGGGCATACTCTAGCTGAACAGCTAACTAGAAAGTAGTGAAATCAGATATCTTCTGAACCCTTAAGGGATTCTCGACGAAGGATATGGTGAAATAACGAAATGCAAGCAGTAAATTCAACGAATTATTGATTTCCATTTCGATCAATTTGCGATTACTTTCAAAGCACAAGTTTAAGAAAATGTCCTAAAAGCAAGTGATCTCACGTATATCTTTGAAAACATCAAGCAATCAGTGTTTGAACTGGATTAGCTAGCTAGTTCATTGGAAACAGGTAACACCATCCATGCGATTTCTAAAATCTGCTAATTAGATCTAAAATCCCTTGTTGACAAATTCAAAACTGACATTCACAAGATCGTCGATTCTAGAGACTTGGACCCAATCAAAATCAGCATAAACTCTGCATCTCTTGGATAACTAAAAGCACTGTTAAACTCTATTGCCACGATTAACAAAACACATTCACATTTTCATTCAGTGAATTAGCAAGGAAATAGCATCAATAACAATAGAACGGTCACTCCACCTAATATCCAAGGAAACTAATACGGTTAGAATACATTCAATCAAAGTGCATCATAGGGATTCAATCCACTTGTCAATGACCCATATTCCCCAGAGAATCAACTTAAAGCGCTCTAGTAATAGCAATACTAATTGTAGCAATAATAGCAATAACAGTAGTAATAATTTGCTGGGTCAGGTTAACGAGCACCACAAGTTGATTTTGGAAGCTCAGGAATTGAAGGAAAAAGGCTGTAATTCGATCAAAGCGGGTAACAAGCACGTGTTCTCCAGCAACAACAACAACAACCACAGATCTAACAGATCTTACCTCAAAGGGAAAATAACTACCAATAGAGCTTCAATCCACAACAAAAATCGCTCAACAATGGTAAAATTTTATTTATTATTCCATTAGTTTTATCCAATTTCCAAACCAAATTTGCTGACCAAAAAAGATATCATTGCTTTGGAGCACTTCAACTAGAATGTGAAAGAACGCTTAGTTATCGACATCGACAATCAGACACTCTATGGCATCGACTTAGATTAATACAGCAATGGAAATCCAGGATCTAGCTTTAAAATCAATATTGAAGAAGAGCTTCCTCTTGAAAATTCGCTAATTGTCCTTTCCAGCGGCGAGATTCTTCTCATCGGAGGGCTCTATCAAAGCACTAAGAAGATCTCTAACGAAATCAAGCGATTAGTAATAGCCCCAAATAAACGCAGTGTCCAAATCGAAACCTTAGGTGTTCTGCATGAACCTCGATATGGTCACTCTGCAGTTTAGTTTAAAGACAGAATCTACATCGTTGGTGGATTCAACATTACAGGAGAAGTTAAACCAGAAGTCGAGGTGATTCTTCTAGGGAAGAGTAAAATCTAAGTTGACATCGCTTAGGCTTGTTTATCGCCCTGTGCAAGACCTGCTCTTGCAGTGCTACAAGGAAAGTACATCATAAAAATTGGAGGTGTAAATGAGCAAGGAGAACTAGTTTAGTACCTTGAAATGTACGATTTAGCGAATAATACATGGGAAAACATCGATCCGGTTGTTGGCGAGGCAATAGTTGAATAATTCAACATTTTCTATGGATCAGGATGTGTTGCAATCAACAACGAAGATTTGATCATCTTTGGAGGCAGAAACATGACGAACGAAGATTCTGATCTTTGTTTCTATCTGAGCTTCTCAGGAACTGAAGCAATTATCAAAAATATTGCAAAATACCCTTTACCTTATCCTGCTAATTTCACAACTATCCAGCCAGTAATCTATCAGAATTAGATAGTTTTCATTAATACCTTAACGAAGAACTCCCTTGTTGCGTTCAATGGTGAATAGTGGGTCAATACTGATGCATGAGAAGTCATATGGGGGAATTCTCAATGAAATAAAAGGATACTTTTTCCATAACTTGGAGTTTTGTATGTTTATTCAAAAAGAATGCATAATAAATAGATTTTAAAGCCAAACAAATAAAATATATATATTTCTTAGATTAATTCTTTAATATCTCTCCTCCCTTATCTCCTTTTCTGAATATCACTTTCTTTCCTTCTTATTCATTGCATTCTTATTAAAAATATCTTACAATTCAATTAATCTGCTTTTTTTTCTTCAGAACTTCTTTTTTTAGACTTACAAAAAAAGACTCCTAAAAATCTTCTTTTTCATCTAAAATGTCCCTTCAAATTGAGGATGACTGCGAGAGCATCTTCGGGTGTGTTAAAGGTGTACTCATCGCAATCTATTGCATAGCTGTAATCTGCGTAGTCTTGCGAGTCATGTATCGAATCAGATATTTTACCAAAAAGTTATTTTCCTTCGAGTAGATTCCGCTATCCACAACAATATTCCAATCTATCTTGCAGTTAGTCTTAAATCTAGTGAAGATGGATACCAAGTTGATTATTGCTGCACTGTACTGCTAGACTTTAACATTCGGGATCATCTCCACAAGCTGCATTCAACTTTCACTTCGAATCAGGTATCCACATAAATCTAAAACAGCGAAGAGATATTCGCTAATGGCATATGTAGTGATATAATCTGCATCCATGACAGTATTTATCTTGACATTACTAGACATAATACCCTTAGATTGTAATGATTGGTTCTAAATAGCATATCTCTTTCCGATGATCGTCATGTGCTGCTATACAGTTACAAGTATATCCATTGGAACATACCTTATTAGAATCATGAAAAAACCAAAGACATAAGGATAAAATCAAATTTCAGATAAGGATGGACAAATAGCTGAAAAGTAAGATCAAAATGAGAATAAAGACAATGCGAATCTTATGAAAAACTTATTATCTTCAGAACATAAGCAGCAGGATCAATCGAATAACTCTGATATCCCAGTGCCTGCTTTGATAAAAGAAATTAAATCAGAATCGCATAATTTTCATGCAAACAGCAGCAAAGAAGGCGCATTTGGTGCTTAATTAAAAAAACAGCTTCTGCTGATTGAGGGGCTGTTTTTATTTACAATCCTTTTGTAAATCTCCATGGATCTCATTAGGACATATCTCCTTGAAGATTGTATTTCTTGTTAAGGGACAACAAATGAACTTAGTGGTGAATTCTAAGCAAACAACGATGAAGGATATTTATTCTTGATTTTTTATTAAATTGTGTAGATCACTCCTTGCTTAATTGCTCCTTATATATTTTACTATGTCCCCTTCAAAGCTAAAGGGCATGGAAATAGCATACTTCTCTCTGAAAGAGGAGACAGCTTTAACCTTGGGGCGAGTTCATTGTCATTGGATTCGAAATCTATGTTACCGTAATAATTAGATTTCTGTAGTCATGTAACTTTCTCATAAAATGGGGAAGGAAAACCAGCTAAACCTGATTTAAATAAGGTATACAAGAATGCTTAGAAAGTTGCTAAGGACACTGCTATTCCTGATGGAGCTGGAGACATTGGTGATAAAAAAGATTAAACTTAGCGTATGGCTGCATCATTTACTAATTCTTTTAAGAATCATATGAATGAGTCGAATGCTTCAAGTGTTGATAGTAGGATAAAGGGCTCTCATTTACATTAGATTCCTCACGAGGATTTGGCTATTTCTCCAAATAGAAATCCTATAGAAGATCAAAATCAAAATTAAAATAGCCCAACAAAACGCCATCTTTTTCATCCTGTCCTATTTGAAATAGATGAAGAATAAAGGGAAACATTAGAACGTGTCTCTGGGCCAAAGGGAGAAAAAGAATTCACTTAGTCTGATAGGGAAACAGCTAAAATTATTAATGAAGAAGAAGAAGGATAAGCAACTAATTCAGGACAAAAAGGTTCAAACGGAAAATGAAAGAATAATAAAAGAATAAAAAAGTTAAATTAAGATTATTTTTTTTTCTTACATGTGTGGATGTAAGAAATTATGTCAATAAAGTCTTCTTAAAATAAAATGTATCTACTCGGCATTTATTCCATACTGTTTCCAAAATATTTGAATTTTCAAATCAGAAAGAGAGATGGAAAATATTTTTTTAGTGAAAATACAAGATGAAAATCCATTATTTAGATTGAATTTAAGTCATTCTTTAATTGAATAATCCTATCAAATTAATAGCTAATCTAAAAGGGACAAATTTGCTTGTTTTTATCTTTAAGCAGATTTTCACATTATTCTCTTTCATATGATTAAGATAATTTAAGTAAAAAGTCAATTATTTATTTTTTGCTACAAAAATGTTGTTTTTTTCATGACAAATATTTCAAAATCAAAAACAAATCAAAAACAAGACTATTCTGTTCTTGTTATTTTCTTTAGTTGTTTATCAAAAATACCTTAGAAACTAACAATAAGAATCTTCTTTGAGTTTATTATATTTTCAAGTTTTTCATTCAAAAGAAATGACTATAAAAAATTTGGAATTTAGAATGAAGCAGAATAGATTCGGCGTTAACAGCTCCTTCCTCTTGGATACATTTCAAAATTAGATAGGGAGAAGAAAGATAGAGATAGCTAGAGCGTTTAAATTTGAATTAAATTAATCAAAAAAAACACACCAAGCAAAGGAGAAGATTTAAAGGGCAAGGAGAAAACAAGAGAAAAGGAAATTAAAAACTTAGTTTATTTCAAAAAAAACAAAAACAAAAAAGGAACAAGGTCAACAGCTCAAGAACCACAAGTTCCTTTTTTAAACAATAATAGAACTTCTTTGAAAGAATTACGAAGATAATAAGCAAAATTGTGTGGAAATACATATTTTTATTGCCAGTTTTTGAAATCATTTTTAAGTATTCGAAATTTTCACCATCATGGAAGTAGTAGCAAGGCGTCAATAGCGTTCACATAAGGCTTGCAAGAGAGAAAGGAGCTCTTCATCAGATAATTCTGAAGTGGTTCATGTCCCTGTTCAGAAGAAGATAGAGAAATGCTAAAAAAAAGAGAAAAAAAGTATTAGTTTGGAGAAGAAAGCAACACCGATCAAAGAACTGAAAATAAATCGCAATCGTGCTGATTCAGAGAGTCATATCGACTAACAGTAAGAGTCTCATACATAATTAGGAAGACCTAAGCGTGTGAGGAAGATTACAGAGAAAGCAGAAGAGGAGTTAAAATCTAAGTAAAACAAGGCTAAAAGCAATAAATAGTCCAAATCACAGAAACTTCAACAGAATGAAGAGGCTAATAAAACACTTCTGGGGGATTCAACGACATAAAAATAATAAGAAAGAATCTCTAGTAGGCTTAGATGCAGATTACTGAAGATGGCTAAGGAAGGATATGTTGAAGAAGATGAAGAAGACAAGAACAATGACGAAATCCAAGAATAAACTAGCTAATTTAATGGTAAATTTAAAAGAAACAGTTTTAGACTATTATTATTATTTCACTTATTTTTTTACATAAACATTAGTATTATTTTTTTTTTTAAATTAAAGTTATAATTGTTTTTATTTAATTTTTAATATTAATTAGATGAGGAGAGGATTGACAGCTAAAGCAAGAAGGAAAACAATGAAAAAAAGGACGAAGAATAAATTGTAAGGAAATAAAAAAACATCCGAAATTTGAAACATAAAAAACAAGTTAAACAAGAAGAAGCAGAAACTGATGAAGAATGCTAACATCAAGAGAATAAAGAAGAATAAGATGATAATTAACCGAATCAACTAGATTTTAATGACAATAGAGAAATTGGAAACATTAATAAAGAGAATGATTCTGTGGTTGAGATTGAAATTTAATAAATTGAAGTTGAAGAACTAACAGTCAAAGTGGAAAATGAAAAACTAGATATTGAAGAAGGTAAAGAGACTAATCCCCACACAATCTGCAAAGGATAAAGCTGTGAATCAGATCTAAAATAAGAAGAAGAAGGAAGCATTTCTGAAAAAGATAAATCCAGTGAAAAACAAACTCAAAATAATACATTTTCACTTCCTAAAAGCGAAGAAATAGAGGATCCCTAGCCATAGTAAGAAGAAAAACAAGCTAATGAAGAAAATCAACTTTTAGTGAAGCAAAGCAGTGACACTAAGCTATCAAAAAAAGAATCTAAGAAAACTAAAAAATAAGCAAAAAATCTTGCTCACAGTCGAAAAAGCTGCACTCTTGATGATCAAGCTGATGTAGAAGAAGAATAACGCTAATAAAATGATGAAGACTATCAAGAGTATGACTAATTCGACGAAGGAATCTCTCCTCATGAAATTCCCGAGAATCAAGATAACAATACCTAAACTATTACTATTGGAAAAGCACGAAAAATGCCTTGGAGCGAGGAAGAAGATAAACTTGTTATCAAGCTTGTAGAATTGCATGGTCCAATGAAATGGACATTCATTGCATAACACATTCCTGGAAGAATCGGCAAATAATGCAGAGAACGATGGCACAATCACTTAAACCCAAGAATTAAAAAATCCGCTTGGAGTGACGAAGAAGAATGGCTTTTATTCCTTTGCCATAAGCTAAAAGGAAATCGCTGGGCTGAAATTACCCTTTGTATGACTGGCAGAACTGATAATGCCATAAAAAATCACTGGAACAGCAGCATGAAAAAACGATTACCTTAGCTATGCCAAAGATACAGCCTTCTAAGAAGAGGCGAAATAGTGGAATATACCATAAGTGAGCACTATTCAGAACTTGAAAAAAGTTTCCTTTCATAATTACTCGCATTACCAGATGATGACTCTGATTAACTCTATTAAAAATAGGTTCTTTAAGATTCAAAATTTCCACAATAACCTTCGATTTCAAACGGTTTATCTTCAAATAAGACGAATAAATCAATTGAACAATCTTCACAGAATCAGGAATCATAATTTGTCACTCAAAAACTCAAAGAAAAATAATAATAAAAGCTAGCAAAATCAAATCTACAGATTGAAAATTCTCCTAGTCTCCTCCCATCGGCTGCAAGAACGGCATCTCATTTTAAGAAATAATCTGAACACACACCGGCAACAAACAATAACAATAGAAATTTATATGATTCGTCTGAATAATAATAACCTAATACAGCAGATTGTTCAGGTGATGTCAAGGAAATAATACAAAGAATACCTTAATCACCTGTTTAGTTCGATGAATTCAAGAAACAAATCTTATTGCTTTCATCTTAAGATGAGGCCCATTAATTTTCTTCATTACATTTGAAAGAATTGTCTCCAAGAGATAATCAAAAACAAGACTAATAACAATCTCCTTCTGTGGATATTTCATGGAGCGACACGAAGAATCTTGAAAGGATTTTATCCACACCAATGTAGGTCTAGAGATATGTTGAGAATAATCCTCAATTTGCGGATATTATTAGAGCAGCGTTGAATTATCCTAAAATTAGTCAATTTAATACCAATACTGTGCCAGAAGAAAAGAAGCCGTAAACGAAATAGAATAAATAGCAATAGAAATTTACAGGATCTGATATATTGTAATCAGAAGATTCGAAAGGATGCTTAGAAGGTTTAGAAAAGTCATCAGAACATGAAGAAAACAATGATGAATTGCAAGTTATCGACAATAAAAAAAATATGATTTTGTCATAAAAATAAACCAAAGAAATTGAAAAAAAAGCGACTAAAAAAAGAGTAAAAAATCAGCAGATAATTATTGACGATGAAAACAATAACGGTGACGTTAATAGCAGATAGCCATCGATTTCTCAGAAAGGATCAAAAGCAGCAGTAATATTTTAAAAAAATCAGTTTCAAATATATTTTTATTTATTATTTTTTTTCATTTTTAAAGATGAAGCAATAGGACTCAAACTAGGGAATAAAGCCATCCACAAAGCAATCTAAGAAATCTTAGAAATAAAAGATACTGCCTCACGGAAGCGTTCCTTATTTGCACCCATTGTATGTAATGAACCATCCATATTACGATCCTACTTCCGTGTAATATACAGGATACCCTAATCCAGTTCCTGTATCTTTGAATTAAAGTGAAAGCAGTAATAAAAAAAACAGTAGACATGCCAATAGCCATTCTAAAGAAACTGATAATCCTCCTCCTCCTCATCATCTTGTGAACCCTAATTTCCTTCAACCACAATTCCATAGAAATCCTCCTCAATCTAATCCAACCTCCAGCTAATAATAACAGCATCATCAGAAAAATAAGACCAAACGAACATCTCATCATCTGCAATAACAGCAATAGCTTTCTTCCTCTCATCAGTCAATGTACAATCACTCTAAATCATAAGAGATATAAGACGATACTTATCAGACTCCAATGAAATATCAAAAGAACAATTCCTCTAAAAGAAACATCCTGAGAAACTCAAATCTCGCTTTTAAGCAATAATTTTAATAATCTCCACTGAGGGATTCTAACAAAGCTAGATTGAGTAATAGCAGGAATCTCCATAATAGCAATCACCTTGTGTACAATATTTCTGATGAACTCAATTTCTCAGATAACGAATTAAATAATTAACATACGAATCCTTTCGATGGTTAGAATAGTAATCCTAATTCTTTCATGAAAGAAAATACCCATCCAAATAGAAGTTCGATGCACTAAAGTAACAATAAAACTAACAGTAGCCATCATCGTATGAATAGCTCTAGCTATAATCATCATCCCAATCACAATGAAGGATCAAATAATCTCTAGTATTTTACGACTCCAAATAAATATCAAACGCCATCGAAACTACTTGATTTTGACTCTGATGTACACCTAAATGGTGGTTCAATTGACCATTACTTCAACATGGGTGTGTTTAGCTCACACAAGAAAATCAATCGAAGCTAACATTCTGCGTTTAAATGTTTCCCTAACACACCCAATAATCACAATATCCATAAGTCACCTTTTTGAGCAAAAAAAAAAAACAATTTTTTCTACATGAAAAAGGATTTATTGTATTGAGAAGGTTCACTTCTCAACGAATTAGAGAACCTTAATTGTCTCAAAAAATGAAACTTATGCTTAAATCTCTATCTGATATTAGGATTACTTTTATTTATATGGATTGAGCTAAAATCTCCCCCTCTCAAATTAATATTGTAAATAATAAATATTTTTTTATGTTGTTTGTAAGAATTAATAAGTTTGTTTATTTTATATTTTAAAACAACTTTTTCTTTGTGTTTTTACATGATCCATCAATTGTCTTTGTTGTCATTAGTCAGATTTTAGTTTTCCAAAATAGATTGGGTAGTGGAGGGGTGAATAACAACAGCAATAATCTACATCCTCACTAAATGTTTATAATCTGTACGTATCGTTAATCAAATAGGGTGTAGATAAGAAAATATATTTATTTAGCTATTTTATCAAATATTGTATTCCATAAAAAGGGAATTGCTTGGTGAGAAATAATTCCTTTTTGCAACTGCACTATGAAGATATATGCTAATGATTTGATTTTATTCTAAGCAGGGATATCTAAAGTATAATTAGTGAAAGAGTTGAAGGTGATGGAGTGGTTCGAGTGGGAGTACAAGTGGATATCCTAGTATGCAAAACCTTACAAGGAATGGTAGGCATTCAATGAAGAGGCGAGGGACAAAGAACTGAAGGTTTATGTGAATACCTGAGTAATGGCACATATGGAATCACAGATATTCTTATCACTTGAGAATAATAATTACCACAATCAATAGTAGCTTATTCCCCATTAAGTGAATATATTATAGCTTTGAGACAACTGAAGCATACATACCCAGAAGAACATTTTCATAACATTTCTTATCAGCGAATATGGTCACAGTTTGATAGTCATCTGTACACTTTGCACATTGAAGGTGTATCCAGCCCTTTAAAATCTAGCTTCTTTGCTTTTAGGATCACGATCTGCAATATACGATTCTATTTAGTTCCATCGATAACACCTCTACATTCTGCCATCTTACTTAAATAAACTTTAGAAGAAACATCTGGAATTCTATCACAAGGGGGAACTTTACTAGCAGTGCTTCTTCAGATTGTCTAGAGTGTATTAGTAATAATCACACTTGGACATGGTTTCATGCATTCTTCGGTGAGTACTCCTGGAGATACAAACCTCTCAACTGCACACACAAAAAGTAGAGCTATCAACAGAGGTATTATCACACATTTATTATTTCGATTGATGATGTGATAATTTGGGTGTTTCTTAAGGACTGTCAACATAAAGGTAATAGATCTCTTAATCCGTCATCGATAGTTTATTTCAGTGATCTATCAGGGACCTAGAAAACTAACAAAATGACTCTGCAGAGGATGTGAGTTCGTTGTGACTATTATATTAGCTGCACATGTACTTATCCAGCTCGCTCCATCAACTTAAACGAATCTCGGCTGATTGTAACAATCAGAATTTCTTAAAAAGCATATGGGATTCTCAATGTTTAGTGTTTCTTAATTAGCAGTGTAGCTCACTTTACAAATGCTGAGTATCGCTTATAGGATTACCCCAGTAACAAATCAGCTGCCATTTTGGGTGTCTACACAGACAGAATCTCCACATGTTGTTTGATTTTGGGTGAGCTGGAAAGTGCCTTATTTTTAAAACAATGAATCCAGTAGAATTCTTTCTATTATCTTATCTAACCCAAGCGAATTTAGTCTTATTTATTTCATGAAATCAAAAAGTCCATTAGCTTCTTTTATACTTGAAAATTTCCTAAATTGCTTGCTGTGTTGAATTAAGTTAGAATTGAAGTACACCCAAAAGAAGATGAGAATACTGACACTATGGAAGAGCTTTCAATTATCAGTTGGATACTAACTTAACAATAAATTTTTTTTTGAGAAGGATGCTAATATGGATGAAGACACATCAGGGAATTTAAAGATATCAGAGTTAGGTTTTCATCTAAGGGAGAAATTATTGCAATCTGCTGTTTTTCCTAACAGTTGAAAACATTCTAAATTCAGACAAGGATGAAAAGAATAGATGAGAATAAATGTTATTATTTCGTGATACGTATTGATTTCATGTGTTAAATCTCGCACTATCGCTTTTCTAAGAATAGAATGCTGGCTGAATAAGCATTTTTATATTTTTAAACAAAAAGAAAGTTTGCGTGTGTGCTGGAATGGAATTACATATACTAGTATTGTCAACTGGAATTTTCTTCTTCAGTCCTTATTGCAGTCCAAAGATATGATGCATTAGAGTTAACTCTTTTCACATTTTGTCTCAAGTGATTGTTGTTTTTAAGTGCCTTGGAGTCTGCTTTTCTCTGTACTTATTCTCTCTCTTTTCTGATTGTTGAGAAACCATGCAAAAATACCATAAAATTACTGAACTAATAACTTATTTGCTCATTTATTGTCAATAAAGCCAAATACTAATTTAATACGCAACGTTCTAATAATATTATTACATCTTAGATTAAAAAGCAAGCTATTACTAATGTTGATGAAAATATATTTTAGTCTTGCTTCTACTGACCTTAATCTGAGACGGTTCTACCTCATTGACTCTATTTTAAACACCCAAACCTAAAATGATTTCTTGAAATAATTAATAAATAATCCAAAAATATTAAATCAACAAAAAACAAATAAAATATAAAATGAGTCCCCGAACAATAATTTTTCTCGGAATTTCTCTGATCCTGCTTCTTGCAGGTGCTTCTTGCAAAGAAAAATCCTTCTTATTATCTGAGTAAATAATTGAAGAGGAGGAAAGATTAATCAATGATACAAAAGAATTGGAAGAACTAGAAAAAAACATACAAATCCAAAAACAAATGGCTTTGAGATAGGGCAAGAGCCAAAGTAAAGAAGACAAGGACAAAATTTAAAAACTTGTTAGCTTGAAACAAAGAACAAAAGACGAAATCAAATAAGTTAGAAAATTTATTACGATCTTGAATAAAGCTAAGTTAACAAATAATTCGAATATGTCAGAACTTAAATCCTTGAAATAATTAATTAGTGAATATCTTCCTTCGTTGTATAACTACCATAAGTAGTTATTTATAAAAACCTTCAAACAAAACAATTTAATACTATATTTTTCCTACTCAATGGAGAGAAATCATCAAATCGATAGAATTTATTTGTAAGCAAATTTTTAAGTCCAATAACTCCTGAAAGAGAAAAAGCACTAATCAAGCACAATTTTGTGAGTTTCGTAGGATGAAATATTTTTATAAAATGTTGTATTTCATTTTATTTTTGATAAGAAATTAATGGTCAATAATCTTACTCAGTGCTGCTCTTTTGGGAGGGTTTAAGTATATCTTTCTTTTTGAAAAATAATTTTGAATTTAAAAAATTAGAATACTTTGATAATTAAATTGAGTTCTTGCTAGATCAGAAAAAAGAGAGAGTAAACATTAAAATAATTTATGTCCGTCCATTTTCTGGAGACAAATAATAATAAAATAGTTCTTACTTATTTCTATTAATTGCCTCCTTAGAACAGTATTTTAATAGGTCAATCAAGTCCTCTTGTTAGTTTTTGCTATTTTTCTTTAAAAGATCATTTTTGGAAAGGATTTTGGAACTTCGATATTCATATGTAATGGAGTGATGCTAATATCCTTAAGATGTTATGTGATATGTAAAGACTGATTTTTTTTAAAAAATAATTAAAAGAATATGACTAGCAGCATCAAAAGGTGCACAATAGATAAGAGAAAGAATATGAGGAAATGGATTAAGGCGATCAAAACTTTTAAGATTAGTTAATATGTTTGTTGCTATTCCTCAAAAAAATATTGAAGAATCTTCCAAAAAGTTAAAGCTGAAGGTTGCTCCTTATTAAAAAAAAAACAATTGACTTTTTCAATAACATTTTATTTGGAGAAGTTGTGTCTGTAATTTATTTAGGAATGAGACGTTTAAGCAAACTAAGTTGATTTTCGATGTTTATCCAATAGATATGCTTCTTCCCCTCTGTGTTTGGATATTACTGTTATGGAAAGAAAGAGTTGAAAAAGTAGTTTTGTGTCAGTCTTCTTTTGGATAAGTCCATCTTACACAAAGAAAACGGTATTAAACTATTGCCGAATTTCAACAAACTTTCAAAGAGTTCTTTTTTATCCTGAATTTGAGAATGTTGAATCTTATCACAGTATTAATTTTTTATTAATATTTCCTGTTTTATGTCACAGTATGCAACATACAATTGAGAATACTAAATTGTCAATAATCGTGATAAAATCATAACTTTCTTTGAGGATTGAGAAGAAAAATTGTTTTTTAATCACGATTAAAAATATTAAAATCATTTACTAAAAAAGACCTAGAAGTTCTAAATATAGATATTTTTTTTATGTTTTTTGTAAGAATTAATAAGTTTGTTTATTTATTTTTTTAAAACAACTATTTCTTTGTGTTTTTACATGATCCATCAATTGTCTTTGTAGACTTTGTTCAGTTTTCAAAATAAATTGCGTGGTAGAGGGGTAAATAGCAACAACAATCTACATTCTCATTAGATGTTTACAATAAGTATGTATCCTTAGTCAAATAAGGTGTAGATAAGAAAATATATTTAAGTTATTTTATCAAATATTGTGTTCCATAAAAAGGGAATTGTTTGGTGAGAAATTATTCCTATTGCAACTACGCTATGAAGAAAAAGTAACTTAATTCCCATTAAGAAAATAAAATAGCTTTGAAGACAACTGAGACAACCCAGTAGGACATTTTCATAACATTTCCTAACAGCGAATGTGCTCACAATTTGATAGTCAGCTGCACACTTAATACATTGGAGGTGCATTCAGCCTTTTAAAATGTAGCTTCTTTGATCTTAGGATCACTATCTGCAAAACACAATTCTGTTTAGTTACATCGATAACACCTCTACATTCTGCCATCGAACTTAAACAAACTTTAGAAGGAACATCTGGAATTCTATCACATAAAATTTTTCTTCACAGTGCTTCTTCAGATTGTTTAGAGTGTATTAGTAATTAATCACACTTGGGCATGGTTTCATGAACCCTTTGACGAGTACTCCTGGAGATACAAACTCCTCAATTGCACACATAAAGTAGAGCTATCAACAGAGATATTATCACACATTTAATAGTTCCATTGATGATGTGATAATTTGGGTGTTTCTTATGGACAGACAACACAAAGGTGATAGATCTCTTAATCCGTCATCGATAGTTTGTTTCACTGATCCATCGGGAGTCTAAAAAACTAGTGAAATGACTCTGCACAGGATGTGAATTAATTGCTATATGAGTTCGTTGTGATTATTTAATTAGCTGCACATGTACTTATCCTATTCTTTCCATCAACTCAAACGAATCTCGGCTGATTGTAACAATCGAAATTTCTTAAAAGAAATATGGAATTCTAATACTAAAGATCTCTTAATTAGCAGTGCAGCTCACTTTACCAATGCTGAGTATAGCTTGCAGGGTTACCTCAGTAACAAATCAGCTGCCATTTTGGGTGTCTACACAAACAGAATCTCTACATGCTATTTGCTCTTGGGTGATCTGGAAAGTCCCCTATTTTAAAAAAAATGAATCCTTTAGAATTCTTTCTATTTTCTTATCTGGAAGCAAACCAAGCAGATTTGATCAAATCTATTTCATGAAACAAAAATCCATTGGCTTCTTTATATTTGAAAATTTCCCTAAATTGCTTGCTGTCTTGACTTTAAGTTTGAATTTAAGTACACTCAAAAGAAGATGAGAATACTGACACTATTGAAGGGGAGATGAGCTTTCACGTACCAGTTGGATACTAACTGAACAATATTTTTTCTGAGGAGGAGGATGCTATTTGGCTGAAGACACATCAGGGGATTTAAAGACATCAGAGTTCAGTATTCATCTAAGGGAGAAATTATTGCAAGCTGCTGATTTTTCCCAACAATTGAAATCATTCTAAATTCAGATAAGGATGAGAAGCATAGATGAAAATAAATGTTATTATTTCGTGATATGTATTGATTGCATGTGTTAAATATCGCACTACCGCTTTTTTAAGAATAGAATGCTGGCTGGGGATAGGCATTTTATATTTTTAAACAAAAAGAAAGTGTGCTGTATGCTGAAATGGAATTAAATATTTCAGTATTGTCAAGAAGAATTTTTCTCTTCAGTCCTTATTGCAGTCTAAAGATATGATGTGTTAGAGTTAACTCTTTTCACCTTTTGTCCCAAGAAATTGTTGTTTTTAAGTGCCTTGAATTCTGCTTTCCTTGAAACCATGCAAAAATATCATAAAATTACTGAACTAATAAGTTATTTGCTTAATTGTTGTCAATAAAGACAAATACTAATTTAATACGCAACGTTCTAATAATTTTATTACATCTGAGATTAAAAAGCAAGCTATTACTAATGTCGATAAAAATCTATTTTAGTCCTGCTTCTACTGACCTTAATCTGAGACGGTTCTACCTCATTGACTCTATTTATAACACCCACACCTAAATGATTTCTTGAAATAATTAATAAATAATCCAATAATATCAAATCAACAAAATATAAATAATAAAATGCTTCCCCGGACAATAATTTTTCTCGGAATTGCTCTGATTCTGTTTCTTGTCGGTGCTTCTTGCGAAGGAAATTCCTTAATATTATCTTAGTAAATAATTGCAGAGAAGAAATAATTCGACAAATATGAAAAAGAATTGTATGAAGAATAAGGAAGAATAATCCGAGGAATAATTTTGAGATAGGGCGGCAGCCAAACTAAATAAGACAAGGAAAATAAAAATGAACTTGATAGTTTGAAAGAAAGAACAACAGTAGAAATCAAATAAGGTAAAAAATATTTGGAACTCTTGAAATAAGCTGCGTAAACAAACATTAAGGATATAGCAGAATTAAACTCCTTGATTGAATAAATTAGTAAATATCTTCCTTCGTAGTATGACTATCTTAAGGACTTATTTTTTAAAACCTACAAATCAACACTTTCAATGATCTTAAATGATCCTTCTGAGTTACTGTTGAGGAAATAATATTCCTATTCAATAAAGAGAAATAATAAAATCCAAACCATCTATTTGTAAGCCAGTTGGGAATTAAGAGGAATTACTTATGAAAGAGGCTAATAAGAAATAAACTTTGAGAGTTTCATAGGAATGAAATATTTTTATAAAATGTTGTATTTCATTTTTATTTTTGGTAAGAAATAAATCTTCGATAATCTTACTCAGGGTTATTCTTTTGGGAGAGTTTAAGTAAAACTCAATAGAGATCATTTTGAATTTATAAAATTAGAATACTTTGATAATCAAATTGAGTTCTTGCTTGATTTAGAAAAAGAGAGAGTAAACATTGAAATAATGTATGTCAGTCCACTTTCTGGAGACAAATAATAATAAAATAGTTCTGACTTATTTACGTTTGAACAGTATTTGATAGGTCAATCAAGTTCTCTTGTTAGTTTTTACTATTTTTCTTTAATAGACCATTTTTGAAAAGGATTTTGAAACTTAGATATTCATATGTAATGGAGTGATGTTAATATCCTTAAGATGTTATGTGATATGTAAACACTGAATTTTTTTTATAAAATAATTAAAAGAATCTGATTAGCAGCATCAAAAGCTGCACAATAGAAGAAAGAATATGAATGAATGAATGAATTAAGGCGATCAAAACTTTTAAGTTTAGTCCATATGTTTATTGCTATTCCTAAAAAAAATATTGAAAAATCTTCCAAAATGTTAAAACTGATTTTGCTCCACATTCAAATAATTGTTTTTTGAATTTCTCCTTGAAAATATTCCTAATTTAAAATTAACCCCTCCCATAGTTGCTCTCTTGGATTATTTTTTCTTGAGACGTTGAGTTGCTTTTAGAATTGATTCCGAGAATATTTGAATAACTCAGACATTGTTAAAATATGAAATTGATGTATTCACAAGATGAAAATATCCTCTATATAGA
>Ga0302271_10001262_pt1 | contig 24577 bp, 17 predicted proteins | sample III_Bog_N1_1_FD_198767 | JGI IMG/M metagenome (GOLD analysis project Ga0302271, IMG submission 198767) | Peat permafrost microbial communities from Stordalen Mire near Abisko, Sweden - III_Bog_N1_1 | ecosystem: Environmental > Terrestrial > Soil > Wetlands > Peat | place: Sweden: Abisko... | reverse complement strand
AAATATAAAAATATGGGTGAGCATTTCATTCAAGCCCAAATAAAATAATCTAATGAGATTTTAGTTTCTCCCCCCCTATCAATTGCCCTAAAGGAGGGGTATGCTGTAGGTAAAGCAGCGGCTGATTCCTTATTCTTAAATTATATAAATGGAAATCCTATCCATCATTTTATTACTCAATCTACCAAAAACTTAGACATTTTTAAACAACCTAAGCCCACATTCAATCCAAAGTCGAACACTTTTCATATTTATTTATTTTCTTCCACTATGTCAGTGAAGAGTTTTTATAAGTAATCAAAAGATAGGGAGAGTCATTCAAAAGATATTTTAGTATTAATAAATAAATATCAACTGGCTCGAAAAGTTACGACTAGCGTGAGCTCGCTCTTTCAGAGTTTTAAACTGTCTGATATTTTAATCATAAGTATTTTGGTTCTACAACTTGAAAGCTAGCAATGATTCCGTTAGCTGATAATACCCTTGCTAAACGAAAGAAGGTGCGTAGAGTCTCTTTGCCTTAAGCCGCACCTCAAAAAGGAGAACTATATTTCTAAGTTGAGTCTTTTCACGAATAACAGTTAATCGAATAGAAATGTGTTTATATCTATAATGATTCTATATGCCTCTATGAATTTAATTATTTAAGAAAGAAAATAACTGATCTGAAAGTAGTTTTGTTATATTAATTAAGACTTTGTTTGCCATTCATTTTGCTCCCCTTTCAAAAAACAAACGAAAATCAACATTTGTTTATTAATAAATTTAAGTTATTTTGTGATTAATAAGTTAGTTTTAAGCAAATAATTGACCAGCTGAAGACCAATATTTCTGAATAAAGACAAACGGAAATAATTGAATTAAGCTTGTCGTTATTAGCGAAAAAAAAAACATGTAAGCTAAAATGACAATTAAGATATTTTCAGTTGACATCTTTGCATCTTCGTCATATGCGTCTAACTGCATTACTGGCAAATATTCTATCCAATTAGAAAAATTAATAAGAAATTAAATTTGGAGCTTAGTCATCAAAGGAGAGATTGAAGTAATGTTTAATAAAAATGAAAATTTATTGTTTTTGGCTTTTCTATTGAGTGATTGTAAGCTCATTTTATCTTCATCTTTTAATCTAAAATAACTAGGGAGATGTTATTTATTTTTATGCTATCCTTAATGGGAAAGATCACTTCGCAAAGGCTCTCTTCTCTAAAAATACAAAAGAAATCTTTGAAGATAGAAGAAAGAGAAAAGAAAAAAACATATTTTTCAAAGGACGACTAAACAAAAAATGAATATTGAAGGTTAATCTGCACCAATAAGCTCAGTTCAGCATCTTCCTTCTGTGAAGGAAATGATGGAAGTGCAGAAGGCAGACCTAAGAAATTATTCTCTCAAGTTCTCAAGTGGGTTACTTGAGTCTTCATATCAATTGTTTCTACTTCCATCAGTAAGGAGATATATTGTGGGAGAAAGAGACAAAATATATGTTGGATTTTGTAGTTGATGTTGGAACTTTCTCTTGTAATGTGTTTTTTTTCCTTCCTTTTTGACTAGATGAAATCTACTATGGTGATCGTCGCAGGTTTTCTTCTAATCTAGCAGATGCTAATTGGCATCGAATCCAGTGAACTCATGGGTGATGACTCGCGTATTGTCTTTTACTCGTTATCTGTTGCTTGTCTGGTGGCCTTCAAATTTCTGAAATTTTCATATCTTCAGAGCATAAGTTGGATTCTGAATTTTTACTCAGCACTCTTGCTGTCAGGTAGTTTAGATTCGGATTCTCCTCGCAAGGAGATGAGGCAACTCTATGATGGCATGGTAAGAAGCTTTATTATTTATTGTTACTCAAATTTTAGAACAAAAACACACACTTAGGGGGATAATTGGTTAGTTTGAAATCAATCTGATTAGCAAACATTTGGGTGCTTTCTCTAAAAAGTCACATTAAGTTTTCAAATTACAATAGTATTTCATTATCTTTATTTTTGGATAAGTTTGAAGCATACTTTAGCTTGCTTTTTGCTTTTTATTTTTTAGGCATTAGGGCTGTGCTTTTGGGTGCAAGGCTAGCATGTAATTTATGATGGAATCTGTCTGACAATATGCTTCTTATTCATCCATTTATTTAAAGGCATAGATGGTGAAACAGCCTTGCTTTCAATTATTACAGCAATTACTGTCATTATCTTGAAATATTCCTCTTATTTAAGAGATAGATAAACATTTCTGTCTAGTTATTTAGCTGAGTATTGGTCTGAAACAGCTCTCCAAGCTAGCTTCGTGCAAGCTATACTGTTTTCATTTGAAAAATAGACCTTCTAACTTAAAGGTAAAAATTTATTTCTCATTGAACAAAATCTAAAATAAATAAACTAGCCTGAAATTTCCTTGAAATCACAATAGGTACTAAACAATTCTCAGAAAGGTTTAGTTAGTTTCAAACAGACAAGGATTTTAATGAGGCATTAAGGAGTATGACTCTTGTGAATATCTTAGATTCTCCTTCGATCGTTTAATCTGAGATATCTTCTGATACTTACAATCTGGATTTTAAGAGTATTTTAAGCAGTCTCCTGAGTTCCGAAAATTTCAAAAAAATAAACGAAAAAGAGCGGGTTCTTAAGGGAAACCTTAAATATCAAGGATATCAATACAAGGTATATTAAAGATATATTTAAGGTTCTAAGTGGAAAATTGAACTAGATGGAAAAATAGAAAAAGTTCCTTTTTTTGCTTTTTGGGGAAATATAATTGATTGAGGATTGAATAATAATCCTCAAGTAGGGGTGGAGAGTAGATTGATTTGAAAGTATGAATAGGATCTACAAGGAGCATTCTCTTTGTTTTAGTTTTATTTTCTTCTAACAACATTAATTAATTATTGTTGAATATTATATCTGTCTTAACTTTTGGTCTTTTTCAACCGTTTTAACTAAACAGTTCACTGTGCGTGGAGTAGATAAAGACTTTGCGATGTTCATGTTAACATTGGGATTGTAAGATCCAAAAGTGCCTGCAAAACAAGAACAACAATAAGAAAAGTTACCTGAAATTTTTCTCAGGAATTATCGAAAACGGTTTTAAGCAGTTGAATAAGGGCTTCGAAAGGAATCAAATAGTTCTAAAAGAGCTATTCAAGTGATTTAACGAACAATGGAATCGCTGAAGTATCAAACAATTGCTTTGAAAAATGCAGCTAAAAAAGCTGGATGTGTCTATTAGCATTTGAAAACTTAAAATGAAAAAATTTAAACAGAAAAGGAAAAATAACAAATTATGAAGGATAACTATGGAAATAATGATTTCAAAGATGAAGATGAAAAGCCTCAAATTGAAATGGACCCAAGGATATTTGATAATTTCAGAGAAGAAAAGAAGAAATCTAACTAAAATGATGGAGAACAAATTGAAATAAAGAGCCAAAAAGGTAATAGTAATTAAAATCTCGGAATTGAAGGTGAAAAGGTATTAAATTAATAAGACAAGTAGAAAGAACTTGATAACAATGAAATAATGATTGAGATGAAGGAAATAGACTAGATTGATATTGAGCAAATTCCAGAAAATATGGATAACAAAGAGGCTATCGAAAATGATGATCTAGATAAGGATAAATCCAGTTTTAATGATGAGGATCAAGACAAACAAGCTAATTTATTGAGTGTTCGTGAACTTATTCTAGACATTCAGAAATTGTATTCTGATGATATTGAAAGCATTTGTAAAGTTTCAGATGATACACGTCTCACAGCAAACTCTTCTGGATTCAGACACATGCTGTTTAGCTTATTCGAAAACTGTCTAGCTCACAACCAATAAACATAGTCCAAAACTAACTTACAATTCACAGAACAACCATTCTAAAGACTTTTGACTATTACCATGACTATCGAGGCTTATCGGAAACCTCAAGAATAAGAGCAAGAAGAAGGTGATGAAGAAGAAGACTCATTACAAAACCAGCTTATTTCTCCAGAGAGAACAGATATTAACCTAGAAATACATTAGAGTATTTTGAGTAACAACAACAAATCCAAAACAAACCGCAATGAAAATCCCATTGATAATACTCTTCTGTTGAGATACTTAAATGGTATTAATGACGAAGCAGTACAAGCAGCAGAATAAGAATGGTTATTTGAATTTCTTGAGGAATCCAAATGCAAGAAATCTTAGGTAGTTTAATCTGATTTCTCTTAGTTAGTTCTCCAATGGAATGCGGAGTTCGATGATACAATCCCAAAGGAGTATATCCATGAACAAGAATAAGAATAGTAGACTCATCTAATGTAATAATAGCTTATAAAAATGTCATCGGATTCTTCGTCTTTCTATTATAATATCTAAACAGATGATGTAGCTTTGTAATAAAATCAACAAATATTTGATAAATAAGAACAATAAACAGACTAAAAAATAGATTTAATTTAAGAATAAGACCCATAACCATCCAAATAAGGTTAAGAACAACTTTCGTAACTTGAATCTAAGACGGATAACAATGAAAATCCAATTTTAGTTAGAGATTCTGATACCAGTTCTGTAAATCACTTTGAAGTAACTTTTCAAGAGAAAAAAGCGAATCTTTTTCATTTTGATAATGATTTCAAGAGCTAACATGAGGAGTCTAACTCTTAACAAGATAATTTAAAACTCAAATCTGATTCTATTTTCTTTGGAGAAAAGTTACAAGCTGCTTTAAAAATACAGCCAGATTAAGAGAAATAAGAACAAAATGATTATGCAGACAATAATAAAAATGAAGGAGGGCAAGATTAAGAGTAGGAGGAGGAAGATGATGATGAAGATGGTGATCTTTAATATTTTTCTTCAAACAATGAAGAGTTTTTTAGTGAAACTTAAAGCAAAGGAGAGCAGAAAGAGATTACACATGGCATCTCAGCATATAACCCTAAATTCAAATCTATCCAAGACTGTCCTCACTGAAAATTCTACAAAAAATCATTTTTATTTATTCTAAGAATGAAGAGAAAGTTTCATTAAAAATTTTTCACTTTTACCAAGGAATTCATTAGTATTTTTTCATCTATTTTTGTAGATTTTTAGTATTTTTTCAAAAGAAAACAATATACAATTTAGTCATTCAGATACTTTGTTTAGGAATGATGTGATGAATTTATAAATATCATTTTAAAGCTGCTAGAAAAGTGTAATAAATAGTGAATTAATAGGGGTTTTTTTTCAAGAACCATTGAATTTCGCTGGCTGATTGAGAAAATCTTTAACAAGCTGAATATCTTTGATTTTTTCATCTTATGAAGATTATAAACTTAACAAGGATAGATGTGTACTGCTTTCCTGAGGATCTCTCTGCTGTGGATGCTAGGAAGAATCAGGCATCTGAGGTAGACGAGGAATTCGTATTTTTGAAAGAAACGGATCATTGAAATTAGATTGGGAAGTAATTGAAGGGGGGATTTTCTTTTGATTTATTTTATTTATATTGATATTATTATTGCGTTTCACTATGGAATTCAAAGTCGCATCTTAGCTTGAAAAAGAAGAATAACTTTAGAAGTTTGGTTGCTGCTGTTTATCATTAAGTTGCAGGTTGTTTTTAGGTGAATTCTATGCGATATTTCCACTGTTCTTTCTTGCAGCATTGTTTGAGAATTCAAAGAAATGCTAAGTACTTTAGTTATTGCCATAATTTTTACTTTAATTCTCTGAAATCAACACATTATTGCTGCTCATACCATTATTGAAATTATTTAAGTTCGTAGTCGTTGTGATGTTTTATCTGCTTTCTAATGGACTTTACGGGGATGTTACAAGTCCATTATTTAATTGCTAACTGAATAAACTATTCCTAGATGGTTTAACAAGTGTATTTTGCATTCCATCAGCTTATCCAACATTCTATTACTGCTATTTTTAAGAATTTTATGAATTCACTACGTTCATATCTATAAAAAACTCGATTTCAACACAATTCTATGAAATCTCAATAGTTTCTGGTCCCATAATAGAAGCTATTTCTTTGATGCTTCTCCATATCCTCACACACAACTGCTTGCTTAACTTGAAGTTCAATCCGTAGAGATTTCGCATGAAATCTTCTTCTGTGATCATGATGCTTGATCGACTAAGGATGGAAACAGATTTAGGGATAGATTGTATTTTATTGTTGTTGTTGTTAGTCATCTATTACGACAGTTTCTTAGGACGCTTTCGTGAAGAACCTGGAGGTTATCTAGATGAAGGTAATCGAGTTCGTGTAGCTTATTAGATTTTTGGTTATCTTGGTGAAGGATAAATCTGAAATGGCAGAGGAGGTAACTATAGCTGTTAAATTAAAGTTGTTTGCTAAGCCTAAGTGAGGCATTGCTAGTTTGGGGTTGATAACTAGGGGGATAAAACGTAATTCTATCTGAAGGATTGTTATGACAGTTTGGGTGAAAAATACTAGGGAGCTCTTTATGTATTAGGCTATTCATGGGTATCAAACTTCATTGTGTGAGGAATGTTAGGGTTGATATTAAGATTATTGTTAGTGGTTTTATTGCTCAAATTACCATCATTGCTGTTGTTGTTGCTGTTTTTATGATTATTGTTACTATTCATAGTGTTACTGTTAGGATTGGTTTAAGCTAACGGTGCTGAAGTCGTCGGTGGTGTAGGTAGTGCCTTTAAAAAAAACCGAATCGATGAATATAATTTTCTATGGAGGATCTTAGCCATGATTTCGATTTTCTTATCTTAGAAAGTTGTGATTAAGCCGGAAAGGGCTTAAAGTATCAATCGGTAGTTGCTGAGTAATATCAAATCAGTCTATTGCTTTTATTATGATTATTATTGTAATTATTTTTCTTGTTGTTTTTGTTACTACTGTTCTTGTGGTTATTACTGTTGGATCTGTTGTGTTCGCGGTTCTTCTAACTATTACTATTGGTACGATTCCAGATGAGCATTGAATACTTGCTGCGTTGGACTAGTGCTGCTGTTGTAATTAATTTTTTATTGAAAATCAGAATTTGAATTCTACAAAGGATTTTTATATGTATCCGATCCTTCAAGATTTACTGAACTCCTCAAAGCTACGAACGTATTCATTTCGTAGCCTTGTTATACAGTACGTCCAGTATATTACTACTACTAGAATATTGGCTGTAGTTGGTTTTACTGTTGCTGATACATTTCTTGTTAATGTCGAGTAAGAGAATCATTCCCAAATTTATGATGAAAACTCAGTGAATCGAATTGCTATTAACTATCTTCTTGCTCAAACTAACCAGTGCTCGAAGCGGGAGAGAGCATACTAGGTTGAATTCCATGCTAAAATTGATTCTATTAGTCTTGGATGTATTATTGAATCTATCGTTGTTGTTATTGCTGTTGTTGTTCCTACTGCATTTCTTCACCTGAAATTGACGAAACAAGTCCTTGCTTGCTTTCTAGCCCTTAATTCTTCATTCCAACAACTGTCTCAGCAATACCTGACACACAACTCTCTTCCTCATCAGGGTTCTCCACGAGCTATGAGATCTGCCCTTTTATATTTTTCAATTGCAGCTACTAGATTTATTACTGTTACTACCCCTCACCCTATTTCGGTGGTATCCCAGGGAAAATAAAGAATTCTGGTTATCTTTTTCCTGGTTCACTTTGTTAGCTTAAGTTCGCTTGAAATTGCATAATCTTATCATTTGGTGAGATACTTAGAAAATTTCTGCTAGGTTTCTCATATGTTATGCTGTCATTTTGTTTCTTTTGTTATGATTGTTGCACATTGTTCTTTGCATTCTTCGAATAAGTACTTCTCCTTTGAACATTTCTCATTTGATGGAAATTCCCTATTAGATTATCTTAACTAGCTGCTTTAGGGATACCTCCGATAAGTTGGTGGTTATCCTAAGCCAATATGTGAACTCCTTTCGGTAAGGGTGTTTTCTCTGATATGCTTCGGAGAAGAATTTAGTGGTTTTTGGGGTTTTTAAAATCTACACAAGAATTTACTTAATTTTTGAATATTTGCTATTCAGCATCTAGAATTCCAGTTGTGGTTGTTATCGTCGTAGGAACGTGTATTTGAAGGTTCTTGAAAGATGGCACAGATTAGTGCGGAGTGTTCTATGCTGAGATTATCTAATCAATTGAAATCATATTGTATTTTGACATATTCGCTATGATTTGTTCTTTTTACTAATCTGAGCTGTCTTAGGTAAAATTGTTCTCTTCGAAATCTTCTTCTTATCCATCGTACTCAGTCTGATCGTCTAATCCATCACCAGAATTCAAGTCGTTTTCTTAGATTTCTTTGTTATTATTGTTGAGCGTAAATCCACCACATCCTTGGCATTCTTAATCACATCCTTTGCAGATTTAAGAAGAATCCTCTTGGGTTTCACATAATTTATCTACTTTAGATTCATGTTTGTTTGATTAATTGTTGTTATTGATATAATTCATTAGATTGATGTAGTTTTTGCTAGTGATTTGATGCTCAGAAGTATCTTCGGGGAAAGTAACCTTAAATTTGATGGCTTGGACATTTTCAAATGTAGCATACAATTCACGAAATAATGTAGACAATGCAAATTGAGAATATGTGATTTTTGATCTGTCAATAGCTGCAGTGGATCGAATGATGTGAAGTGGGAAAACGACGGCTTAAGTTAGCTAGTGATGTGCCTTAAATAAAGGTAGATTGGAGTATAAAAACTCTAGGTGATTTCTGACTTTTGCGATGATTTAAAGACTGCTGAGAAGATGCTCTTGCTCAACCCTTTTGGTTTTCTTTTCTTCTTCGATTTGGGTAATATCCTACAGGGAAATAGCTAAAAGTGGTTCTTGCAGTAGTAAAGGTACGATTTTGACTTTAAACCATTAGACGCATTGATCATTTTTGAAAACGATCTTGAGAGTTTCTTCTTTGGTGAGACTACTACTCCCGTGATCTAAATTATTATTCGTTGGGAGGACTCCTTGTGGTTCCGTGCTATTCCCATTACCACTGAGAAGACTCTTTGCTCTTCGCAGTGCTTTTTGAGAAGTGAATTTTTCTTCTGCAGCTTTAGCAGCTTTGTTTTACTCAAATTCAGTGTGAATTTGATTGTGCTTCTTTAGCATAAAATCGAAGAAACTTGTTGTCTGGGAATTGTGGATTGTGTTAGTATTCGTATTCGTGCTAGCAATGTTGTTGTTATTGTTGGTTCCTGATTACTACGGTTAGTTAAGGTTATGACCACTACTAGGTTTTTTGAGATTTGTGGCACTATTTTGAATAGAGACTTTCCCGCTAACTGCAGAGTTGTTGTTGATGAGGATGATGTTATTGTTGCCTTATGCAGTTCCAGGATACTCACTAAAGGAATTACCATTCTTATTAATTTAAGTTCCAGTAGTATTGCTGTTAGCATTTGAATTTGAATTATTCGAATTCCTATTTGTAGGCGAAATAGCTGATCCAGCGAATAGATTCTACTCAATCTCACAGCTCTTCAAGAAATCTATGTAGAGCTTATTATCTTCTGAATTCTTATTGCTTCTATGTTTGAATTTGTTCTCCATGAGTTTCTTGAAATTTCGATTTTGATCTAGCCACATAAAAAGCAAAGAAATTTCATGAGAAAATAATTTTATAAAATGTAGAACATTCAAACTTTGCTAATACCATGAAGATACATCTAATGGGTGATGAATTCAAATCTGGAGACAATGAAAAACGATGGTACAGTCTTTTCTATTGCTTCTTCCCATTGTTCAAAGCTCTGCAGTGACAAGAAAAGCAATCTCTACCCTCGATTATGGATGTATCGAGAAATTATCAGCAAGAAAATGAACAGCACTAGCACCGCAATGTATTCTTTTTTCATGCTCAATGTCACGATTGGTACAGCTATCGATATCACAATAGAAATACACTCCAAGACAAATGACTAATATTCCACGAATGCCCATAGAATAGATGCCTGAAAAAAGGAGAAAGTGAAAAGAAAGAAAAAAAGATTATTTTACAACTCTCAAAGCACATAAATCTCATTGAAAAATGTTGTAAAACACTTTTAAAAAACTGTATTTTTAATATTATTTTTTCCGTTGATTTTTCTTTCGAATTTCCTAAAAATCAACTTCTTCTCGGGTTTGCAACTAAAGCAATTATTTAATTGGATACAATTCTCCCTAAACTTAGTTTTATTTTCTGTGATTCTTTGATAGATTTATATGATATTTTTTATTCTTACTGCTCCATTCAGGTAAATGCGCCATTATGGCTAGTTTGAAGAGCCATTACTCGATGAAGGTATGGAAATACAAGCAAGGACTTAGAAAATAAAAATGTAGATTTAACAAAATCTAAGATTCGGTATTCTCACAAGAAAAAGAGACAAGGTCAGCGAGACGATAAGGAGAATCATTAAGTTAGTTACTCCATCCAAGATCACTGAAATCAGCGTCCAAAGAAGAGTAGCTAGGACCATCATGTGAAAGAAAAAGAAATCCTATTGAAAGAAATCGTTATCAATATTGTCACGATCAATATTTATACAAGATTTTTAAAATAATCGAGTAGTTAGATACATAAAAAAACACCAAGAACTTTTAGAAAAGTGTACCTTTGTTCGATTTTACTTGTGGAAGAGGTCCTCCAGGGACGTTTTTTTGAAATTGAGTGTCCATTTTGAGAGATTGTTTGTGTTGTAGTACTTCATTTGCTGCCTGAAATCACAGAGTTTCCTTCTCACACACTTTCACTTTGTGTTTCCTCCCAAAGAATTTGACGCAGAAACACTATGTAATTATTTTTCAATTTCAAGTCTTTATTTTTGATATCCCTCTCTCTTTCCATAATTGCATGGTGTAATCAGGCACAGAAACAAAATTCCCAAAGGAATCGGCGTAGAACTCATAAACTTGTTTTAATTTGATCTATTCCATCCGCAGTTCCAAAAAGTTAAAAAGTTGTCTCTTAATTGCTCATTATTTACTCCTTATTGCTTTTTAATTTAATTAAGTTTTTTTAGTAAGCATTTCAATAATAAAAAATTGTAGTCTCAAGAAGGGATAAAATTGATATGGGGACAACCAAGAGAGGGGGAAAGACAGAAGGCTGAAGGAATTTACCAAAACAAAATTAACACAAAATAAAAATCAAAAAAATAAATTGCTAATTTGTGATGTCCATCCCAAAATAAAACTACTAAACCTTGATTTTTCTCCCAACCAAATCCTTTTCATTATTTTTAGATAAATTACTATTCTTCAATTACTATTAGCAGATATCATTTTCTGAATAGATCTTCTCTGATTAAACCATTTTTTCTTTGTGCTAATAATTTGTATTATTACAGATGAATATTATTCTAAAACTACCCAAGTTAGTTCTGATGAGTTTTTATTTTACAATATTCACCAAATTTTAACAAAAAAGAAAAGAAAAGTAAATTAGTTTTGCCAATAAAGGAAAACAAGTGGTTATTTTTATTGTAGAATTAAAAACAACAGATCTAATATGAAAAATACTAATAAAACTGCACCTTTATTTATATTCAAAGGTTATTTTCATTTAAAGTAGCTAGAACTTGAGTGAATTCATCGAGCCTATCTGCACTAGAAAAGAAGATGTCGCATGTATTTTGCGGTCTGAGAAGAGAAATCAATGAAATTTTCTAGTTTGATTTGATCTAAAGGGCTAAATCGCTTTTCAAGAAGGAGAGGTTTTTGATCTGCATTTGTAAATCAGGTTTTCTACTGAATAACTTCATCAAGTCGTTCGATTGATTGATTTCGTTATTTACATTTTTTTCATCTTTTTAAGCTGGTTATTCACACATAGCAGTGTTTGAATCCTCAGCATTTCCTTGATCATCGTAGCAAAGAAGAAAACAATCAGAAGTGATTATCACAGTTGATTGCTTGAAGGTGTTCTTTGGGAACTCTCTCATAACTTAGACTTTCTTCAAGGCTAAACCAGTATCATCAAATGGAGAGTATCTTGGTTCTCTGATAACTGAAGCAACTTCTTCAATTGTTAACTCAACGTTGATTTCAGGGACATTGTAGAGTTCTTCACTAAAATTTTAAGCTTCATTTTATCTATTTATTGATAAAGCAGGTTCTTTATTAGGAATTTTCTCATCACCTTCTTTTTATTCCTTTTACTCATTATTACTATCCTTTTCGGCTGCAATTTTCTATTACTCAGCATTATCAGAATTCTTAAGATCATTCTCTAATTTCTAATTATTTGCACCTTCTTTATCATCTTGATTCTTTTCTTCTTTTCCTTCATTTCTTTATCCCTCCAAATCATCTAACTTTTCTTCTACTTATTGTGTTTCTTTTCCTAACAATTTAGCTAAATATAACTTATCCTCAGTTAGCAGTATCGCATTCGGTAAGAGTGCTTGCATCACATGTTCACTAGTGAATTCCTAAGATTAAAGTAATCCATCAACTTTGCTGGAATAAATCGTAGGCACATTTTAATTCACTATGAATTAACTGTGCAATGCAGAAAAATGAGCTAGTGCATGCTACAGCGCTTTCCCACGTCTAATTTCCAATTACATCAGTCTATTCCATAGCTCTATGACAGCTTCACTAAACCCTACTTATCTCTATCTAAGTTACTCTGCAGCCCTCAAAAACGAATACACAGCTTTCTAAAAATCTTTACTAGCTCTTCTAGTTGTATTATTGTTTATCGCATATAAATTCTTTAATTTCATAGATTTCTTCGCTGCTTTGTTGTGTAACTCGCTTAATCCTCTACGATATTCGATAAGATTCTAGCGCAACGCAGTTAGAGTTATCCCGAAACTCTCACATTCAGGGTTGATGATCATGTCAAAGATTTCTTTCTCCACTCGAGACGCGAAAACCTCTATGAAGCTCTGTTTTGCCTTTTTTTCTTCCTCAAAAACAAGGACTCCTTCTAGGATCTTATCATATAATTCTCCGTATATTTTGAGTTCAGAAATATTTGTCTTTCCTGCAAAAACAGATCCTTTAATGTGCACAACAACTTAACGCAAAAGTTGGCTGATCGCTTGAATGCTTTCTTGACTGATTTGCCCTCTGTAGTCGACGTTCCCGAGGATGCTTTCAAGGACACTTCTTTGAATGTTCAAAGCAGCTAACCTCTCAACATCCCAAACCCGAAGCCTCTCGAACACATTGGTCTTGCGGTTTTAAGCTGATTATAGCATAACTTGCTTGTCTTCGAACGCTTCCTTCTTTTAACTTGCTTTTCTTTAGGTTGCCTCTAAATCTGGTAAATTACTCTTATTATTACTACTATTACTACTACTACAACTACTGCTGTTGCTATTGTTTTTCTTGAAAATGTCTGACATAAAAGTACTCAAAGAATTACTGGTTGGTTTTTAATTCTTTGTGTTGCTTGTGGCTGAGGTTAATATCTTAGCTGGATTGCTTGAGTTATTCATATCAACTTTATTCTTATTTTCATCTTTGTTCTCAGCTTCATGAGAAATCTAAGAAAAATCAACTTTCTCCTCATTTTCAATGTTATCTTTCACCTCCTTTTATTCCTTAATTTCTTCTTCTTTCTTAACGCAATCAACTTATCCATGAGCCTTATCTTATTCTTGTTTTTCCTCTTTTTCAACAGACACTTATTCCTTTACTTCTGTGCTCATTTTTCCTAAAAATAATCCTATTTTTTTTGTTTTGTTTTCCCTTTAAAACTCCAACAATATTTTACCAAAAATTAATTCAATTAACAATCAAACCAAAAAAGAAATTTAGATTTGTAATATTTTCAACTCATCCCACTTTGTTTATCCTCTTCACCGTTGTCTATCTCTTTTTTCTTTCATTTTGAACAATTCTAAATATGTAAATATTTATTTTTCTCAAAACAGAACAATTTCTGAAACAATATTTTATCTCATAGAAGCTGATCCCCCTTTCACTATTCTCTCTGCTTCACTCATTGAACTACTTCTTGATAGATGTTATGACAGCCTTAAAATTTGTCACAAATTTCTCTTCAGTATTCACATCTAGTTTCCTATCCACTCCTTCACAAATCATTGAATACTCCTAGCTGATTTTTTGACCTTCTGCAATGTTCTAACATGTCTTCACAGCTATGTGTTCCCCCAATTAATGCACGTACTTTTTAATCCCCATCAACGAAAAAACAATCAGATAAAAATAATTAAAATTAATCTCTTCTTACCTTAATATCAATGAGGAAAAGGTAAAACAGTTATTTAGCCGTGTTAGCTATGATCCTGTTATTTTTGATGTTCGTGAGAAGAAGATCGAGGAAAACATTGATAACTTGTTGAATTAATGGCCCAGCCTATGAGATTAAACTTGCAATGTTTCCTTCAACTTCTGGGGAACTGAAGCAGTTGATTTGGATTTCCTCGACTATGTATTTAGTGATATTCAGCACGATATCTTGTAGTCTTGTGACTTAAGGAACTTGCACAGCAAATTGTTAGTCACTTGTTTTCCCAGAAAGTTCCAAGAAAAACGTTAATTATGACAAGCATACCTCCAAGAGCTTGAGAGAAAGAAAAGATATCAGCAAAAACTCACATAAATTATTCATAATTTAGAAGATGAATTTGTGAGTACCTTAATGACATACTGATAGCTAGTAGTGGAGAAGAGTAGTTCCACTCCCAAATCGGAAAGAACTTAAAGATTCTCGATCATGCTCTCTTGGTACTTCGGGTAGACCTGCAAAAGCAAAGAGAGATTACGTTTGTGATATTAAAAACCTGTATCCTTCAAAATCTCCTAGAATAAGCTAACCTAGAAATCGACGTTGATAACATGAACTAAATCGATGAAAGATTCCAGATAGTCCTTCATGATGGTGTCCCCAAACATAGCGAAGGTAGATAAATTAACATAATTTCCCTTGAAGAAATCGTTCTCTATCTTGAAGATCTTGTGCACTAACTTAGAGCTGTTTTGGGAGGGAGAAGAGGCAAAAAATCAAAATGATTCAGTTAACAACTGAAAAATCATCATTATTATCTCAGAAGAATATCTAAATTCAAAATAAGAAAGATATCTTTCAAAAGTTACTATTCATCTATGTTTATCTGCCTCCTCATATTCGGATGCAGTTTCTGAAGCAAAAACTGCTAGTATCCGGCTAGGAACTTCGAGACAAGTTGAAAGATTTAATATCCTATCGGAGAATTGCTTTCATGAGCTAATCTTGAAGATTTGTTCAAAGAGAGCGAATTCGAAAAGTCTAACACAACCTGCATTAGCTCATTGTCACCATAGAAATTAGTGAGCCCTCCATAGATTTAAACTAAATCTGGATAGCTAAAGAAAAGAAGAGGAATAACGTAACCATACAAGAACATTTAAAAATCCAATATCAAGCTTGAGTTTTTTACATATGCTTGAAGTAGAATCTGAAGATCTTTGCAACTTCAATGCAATTATTCAGCCCAGTTAAATCACGTAAAAACTTCATCAGAGATTCCTTTTTTTATTTGATTTTTTTAACAAACATGTTTAAAATGAGATACAATAAATGTTATTAATCTCTTACTCTATTGATTCCACTTGCCAGAGTGAGTTTGACTTATTGGTAGACATTCTCAGAAGCTGACAGATAATTATCATAATAATCATCAATCCAGATTAATGCCACAATCTCATAGATTTTAGTTCTGTTTTTGCTAAACGTCGATGAACTCAGCGATGTGAAATCAATTTATTGGATGAACGTCGTTACAATAGACAGACACGGCAAGCATCTAAATCTCTCTCTGGAAAGATTTCTTTTCAAGCGAACAAACAAAAATCTAGCTAGATAAAGGGAATAGTCGATAAGATCAGCATCGTGATTCTTTGTGTTCGAAAGCACTTTAACTAAGGCAATTTCGAGAATCTTATTGTAATCGGCATCAGGTCCAAGTTAGGAGATCATTTTCTTGTAGAACTAAAAAGAAAATAATAAAATAATTAAAAAGAAATTTGTTGTCTCCAAAAATACAAAATCAAGGGTAAACATTTATTAAAACGTACTCGTCTATTGCTTGAGAGGGCCTATGAAGATGAATCAGCTGGCATATCTAGCTCTAAGGGTAGATAAATTACATCGAATTAAAGGTGCTGTTTTCTTCAAAATTTAAAATAAATAGAATTTACCATCGATTGTTATGAGGAGATACTATTCTATGAAGATAAGATATGACATCTCAACCATTTTCAGATATTTGTCCTGTTGGAGGGGATCAAACAAAACACAAAGGATTGTTGGTGAAAATTTGAGGAAAAGGTACATTTTGAAGATTCCATTTCTTTTAAGTTATTTGTTACAATTTTAGGATTGTTAAATTGAACGGAGTATTCGATAAGTTTCCAGAGGTATCCGAGCAGTTAAGACTCTAGTGATTAAATTTGAGAAGCCTCAGTATCTACGTATAAGCTGTTTTCGATTTGATTCGCATTGAGGATGACATTGCTTACGAGATTTATTGCTAGGATCAATTTTTCACTGACGATCTCTGGGATTGGCTGCCCCGATTTCACATTTCCAATATAAGTCTACAGTATTTCTTCAATGTAGACACTTAATGACTTCATTGAATTAGCACTGCACCACCAGAAGAGATTATAATAACCATCGAAATAGCGTATTAATTGTTTCTTGAAAGATTTATGACCTGGAAAATTGTTGATAAAAGAAATATTAAATTTTTAAAAGATAGGGAAGAGAGAATTTCGAGAAATGCTATTATTTACTCTTGAAAGAACAATCCTTAGGAATGACATATGCTTATTTGAATGTTTCCTCGAATATACGAAGATAATATTCGCTTGCTATTCTCTTGATTTGGTCTACATCTTTTTGTTCTATCTTCACACGATTTTAGTTAGCAGCTCTAATAGGACTTCAAAGATTAAAAAGACCATTACAGATTATGAATTATCGTTATTTTTAGGAGTTATTAAATTATTTTTACTTGATTATTGGATAGCTATCTTGTTGGCTGCTTTACAAAGAGAGTGGTGGTTCACCTCCCATGAAGTTGAAGTTGATGTAGAGATTATTGAACGAACTGTGAAAAAAGTAAGCCCAAAAAATAAAATAATTAGAATTGCGAACTTTTGATAACAAAAATAATAAAAAACAAACAAATCATAAGATCCACGCCTTTCGGTAACGTAGTCGGAGGGGTCGTAGGCACCGTAGACAGATAAATCTGAAGTTATTTTGTTCCAAAGCTCAAGGTTCTTGATGAGAATGTTGTCATCTCTGACTTGTAGTTTTTCAGTTTGCATGAGGATCTTTTGAAACTCCACGATGCTTTAGATCCATTCATAGAATAATTGCTAGTGCTGGAACAGGGTGCTCACACTGAAGTTAGCCTGTTAAAAAAGAAAAATGTCAAAAGTGAATATATTTTGGTTTGGAAATCTTAATAGTTTTTACAATGATTCGATGGTTAAGCTCGACAATTTCATGGAAATATTCAGGTTCTAATCGCTATTGAGGGCGGACTTTTAGCAAAGCACTGATACCCTAGAAAAGGGTTTCTCTGAATTGAGATTTTAGGTTTGAATCAAAGATGATGCTTTAGCGAGATGAGCATATTTTTCCAAGAGATTTTAGCATCTAAAAATGAGAAGAAAAACATAATAAAATTAATACAAAATATACAGCTAATTTTAGGAATATTACAGTCATAGCTAGAAGAGATGATCCCTAATTTTCTACAACCGAAAGCAGGTTTAGAATGAGCTACTTCAGAAACTCAATGTCCAAGAATAGGAATTCATATTTATCTGGAAACTACAAAACAAACAAAAATATGCATGAGTTTCCCAAAAAAACTAATAATAATTTAACATTTATTTCATATTTTAAGTGGTTTCTCTCTTTTTACTGCAATGATGGTGAGATCTCTCGGTTCAGGATCGATTTCGATTTCGAAGAATGATAGAGAAAAGTTGAAAGAAAGGCATTTAAGCATCAACTAAGCTGCCTCATTTGCATTTGGACTTGTTTAGAATCCTTCTTAAAAAGATTTCTTCATCTCATTCACAGCGACCTCTAAGATTCTATGCAGTGTTGATCTAATAAAATAGAAAAAATAGAATTTTATAGTACTTTTTAATAAGATTATGAAGAATCATAGAAAAAGAACTAAAAAAATGATAAAAACTAACCTTTAGAAGCTAATCATCGATTTCCTGTAGTCAAGGTAAGACAGAAAATAGCTATATGTAGTGACTGCGTCTAGAATCTCGTAAAGTAGCTTTAGACCTAGATTTCGGAGTACTACAGAAGAAGCATTTGCCGCTTAACCGAAAGAGAAGAAATTATTTAGAATTGGGGATATAATCTATTCTCCTGGATTGTCAAGGGAAAACCAGCTAGATCTGACAAGATGAGATAGGGCATGGAGTAACGATCTCTTCAGCAACTCAGATATCGTAGCTGATTTGCCTACTAAATACTCCACTAAGTAGTTCAATAGGGTTATTGTAATTTATCCATCTCCTGATAATATTCTTAATGGAGGATTTTAACTTAAAAGGCCATCTCCAAGTCCCATAATATCGAAATTCTATGGTTCCAATGCTTCTTAGATTGCTCCTTAGCTGAGTATCGGTGTATCGGATGGTTTATTCTCGAATTTACATCCAGCTTAGAATATCTTCGCATACGTTTCGATCACTACCCAGACAACTTTTTCTTGAGTACACGCACTCAGCAATTATTGAACATTTCTAATATTCTGCCAATTTATCAACCAGCCACGCAGCATCTCACTGTATCTTATATTTTAACCTCCACTTTACACAGATAGCGTACCTTCGCAGATCACCTGCAGATCTTGCAACGACCATTCACCAGATACTTTTCCTAATTATGCCATTTGTTCTTTACGAGAATCGAAGTACTATTTTTTTTGTTGTTATCAGAAAGAATTTTTATTATTTGTCTTCTAGAGGAAATTATTCGATTTAATTGGAAATCTCTTTTTTTGTAATTAAGAATCTCTTTAGATGTATGTTCCCTTTGATTTCTCTGAGATTGTATTGTATCGCTTTAAGGTAATGATATCTAAAGATCTTAAAATTTCATAAACAAGACTTACCGCCTCAAATCGTCTTTTTCATTAATCGCACATAAAATTGCTCTATTTGGATAGCAAATGATTATTTTATTAAAAGCTGGAAATGCTCCAACATTCCAAAATGAATTAATTCATTTGTTTGTTTACAAATTCGATTTTTCTTTTTGTATTTCCAAATAAATATTTAATCATTTATTGATACATAACTCATCTAAATCATACCATATTTTCAAATAACATTATTAACACCCCAATTTTATGTTTATTAAAAACAATAAAGATAAAGATAAATCTTATTCTGTGTTAGGTTCTTGAAATCTCAAGCTACCTGCATTTTTTAAATGAACAAACAAATTAATAAAAAGTCAATTTAGGGATTAATATCTTTTCTCAAATCTTCGAAAAGCCAGTATGATTTAAGGTTAAATAGAACAAACAACAAGAAAGCTTCTTGGATTTAATAAGATCTCAGGTTATTTATGAAAAACAGTAAATAAAATTAATAGTAAACAATAGATATTTCTGAGTAGAAGAGCTTCGTTTTTTGTTTAGATGAGCAACACAATTTAGCAAGGATCCAGGAATGGTTAGTCTTAGTAATAAGAGCAATAACAGACGTAGCAGCAGTTCTAAGTCAAACCCTAAGACATTGAAATTGAAGGCAACGACGACAGTAACTACTTATCAAATCTAGAAGCTGCAATTAATCAGCTAACAAAAATCGTTGATAATCCATCATCTAGTGCTCGAATGAGCGCAAGTTAAAGTTCTGAGCAATTCCAAGTACTTTTAGAAAAATATTAGAAGATCGAATAGATGGTATCTCTCGATCAAGAATAAATTAATCAGCTCGTGAATACTCACTTGTAGTTGCAGTCAGATTTATCGAATGAGTATGTTTCTTACTCAAACATCATAGCGCAAGGGAAACACGATATAATTCAGGCTACAATAGTGAATAAATAAGCTCTTTAATATCAAAGCAAAGGATAGATGAAAGTCTTAGCTAAGCAAAAAGCAGCTGAAAGTCTAGCAGAAGAAGTAGCCACCAAAAAGAAGGAACTTTCAAAAAATAATTAACTCATCCAAGAAAAAGCAATTCTTGACAAGAGCCTCGATGAGTAGAATCTAAGGTTCTAGAGAACTGTATGGGGTTTACAAATAGTGCTTTTAGATGATAAATCTTGTTTTGTTTTTGTTTAACAGATAGAAGAATTCAAAAAAGACTAGGCAGAGCAAAAAGGAGGAATGGAGAGCTGTAAATAATAGATTTTACAAGGGGAAAAAGAAGTTACATTAGTGAAAAAGGAGTAATTAGACATGCAACGAAAAGTAGAGTTGTTGAGGAAGACTACAAGAGACATAAAATAAAAAACGGTTTAGTTTCAAAGTGCCAAGGAAGTTGCAGCTGCGGAGTTGAAGAATGAGAAGAGAATGCTGTCGGTGAGTTAAAGAAAATATCAAGAATTGTAGTAAGGACTGCAGAGTCTTGAAACGGAGATTGAAAGAAGCAATGAGCATCGATTGTAGATAATATAAGTCAATGAGGATCTAAAACGGAAGGTGCATCTTGTTCAAAGCTCAATGCTAGTGAATTCCTATGAAGGCGCAGAAGTAGAGGAGCTTAGAGCGTTAGAAGGATTGTTGGGATAATACAATAGTTTAGTTTCTGAGAAATCAAGGATTATTGGTGAGAAATAGAGTGAAAAAGGTGTTCTTGAAGAACATCTAAGTTAATTAAGTTTATTTGCTTAGTAATATGTTGAAAAATAAGAATTATTAGAGAAATAGTAGTAATAATTGTAGAATTAGAATTATTAGAAATAAGTTTAATAGCAATAATATCAGCTGTAGCAGTAGCAGTAATAGCTGCAGCAACAATAGCATGCATAATTATCAAAGTAGCAACAGTTACAATAGTAGTAATTTCAGTAACAATAAGGCTAAGTGGTTTTTTTGTAAGATCAGGTTAATTCAGAAAATGCAGGATAGGAGGAAGAATATGATCTGAACGATAATAATAACCACAATATTCATGATTAATAGAATATGCCTCATGATGGAATGGAAAGGATTTAGAGCTAATATGAGCAAGAACAAGATTCGTTAACGCTCCCAAATTCTGAAAGTTTACCTACAAAAGCAGTGCTTTAATCGAATGAATCAGGATTAGGGGTGTCTTCATTCCCAGCGAACCATCCGATATTTCAGGAGTATTAACTTCAAGAAGATCAAAAGTAACAGAAAGATGCAAAATAAGGAAAAAATATGTTTCTATCTTTTATGGCTGAAAAATATTTGTTTTTTTCTAAAGAAATCCAGCAGAAAATCAGTAAAAACTACAAAGAAAAGAAGAACCAGAGCACTTTGAGAATGATTTAGCTCCAAGGTAGGAGGAATATCAAGAAACAAATGAAGTTACTGTTGAATCGAAGAACGCAAATCAAACTTAAGACTCCCCTAATAAGCTCGAATCAGCAATTTAAACTCATGTTGATAATCTTCAAGTCCACATGGACACTCCATCTGATTCTGAGATCCTGAACATTGAAAAATATTCTCCATAGCACGAATCAAACAGCCAAGAAGAACTAATTCAAAATCAGCTGTATCACAAATACGATCCAACAGCTGGTTCTTTCGGTGGTAATCCTGAAGGAAACTCTGAAGAAAGTTCAGTAGGATAACATAATTTTTCACCTTTTCCTGGTGGTACCACAGATATTCAAGACAATGGTTTAGATTCAGAGTAACAGCTAATAGCTAATGAATTTAGTCAGGGTGATATCTAAGTAAATTCGACAGTTAAACTCTCAGAGTTTTTAAAACAATAAGAAGAAAAAGAAAAGAGAGAAAATGGTGCTAATCAAGCATCCTCTAATCCATCTGATTCATCGAAAGCGTTATCACATGAAAATAAACGTATCCTGGCATAAATGAGTGTTCCTGGAATAGGATACTAAAAAATCATAAACGAATTAAGAAATTCTATGCACAAGAGTGGGCTATTACAGCAATAGCAATAAGAGTAATAGGAACACCTTGATCAGTAGAAGTAGCAGCAGTTGATTGGTAAAAGCAATAAATGAAAACAATTGTTGGAAATAATAAGCAGCTCGTTATGTTGACTTGTTTTGAATAGCTTAGCTGGTATTCATGTGAAACAATGTCAATAATAATCTATTTTGTAAGACAAAGTCAATTGTTTTATTTATTAACTTCAACAACTTAAAATAAAATAACTGCTCCCTGATATCTTTTTAAATAGTGCGTTATAATTACAACATTTCAGTGAATAATGTTCTTTTAAGTAATTGAGGGTGTTGGGGTTAAATAGTTCTCTGTTTGTGGCAAGATTAAGGAATTGTAATATAATTTAATTAATCTATTAGAAAGATAAAAAAGAAGAAAAAAAGCATGAGTTTAGTCAATAAAAAATACGTAAATGTGATGGAATTTGAGGATGAAGCTAAGAAGAACCTCACAAATAACTCTTACACGTATTACCGCTCAGGTGCTAATGGAGAGTATACTCTGCGTGATAATTCCAGTGCGTACTCAAGAATTAAGCTAAATCCATATGTCTGTGCTGGACTTAAGGATATTGATATTTCCACGACAGTTCTAGGGTAGAAGATCAGCATACCTATTGGAATTGCTCCAACTGCGATGCATAGGATGGCCCATCCTATGGGAGAATTGCAGACTGTCTCCGCAGCTGAGAAGAGAGGAACTATTTATACGTTAAGTTCGTTGTCCACTACGAGCATGAAAGACATTGCACAGCAATCACCGAATGCCTTTAGATGGTTCTAATTGTACATCACAAAGAACAGATAATTCACTGAGGCGATGATCAGAGAAGCGGAACGACTTGGCTATCGAGCTATTGCTGTGACCGTTGATGCACCTTATCTAGGTAAGTGAGTTAACTTTCAGTAAAAAATTCAATTTTTTTTATGGTTTATTTGCATTAGGGATCAGAGAAGGTGATGAAAGAAACAAATTTTCCCTGCCACCTCATCTGAAACTAGAAGTTTTAGCTTAATTCAGTGAATAAATGAAAGTTTAAGGCAAACAAGGTAGTGGTCTCTTGGAGATGTTCATGGATTAGATTGATCCTGCAATGAGCTGGGAAGATATTGCTTGGTTGAAATCGTTTACTAAACTCCCAGTGATTCTCAAAGGAATTCAAAATGGAGAAGATGCTCTCAGAGCTGCTAAACTAGGAACTAACATATGGGTTACAAGTAAGTCTGAGTTAGATAGAATAATAACAAATATTTACACACCACAAGATTTCAAATGAATTCCATCATATTTATGTCATCCATTTTGTTGTTAATGATTGCTATTATTTGTACAGACCATGGAGGTAGATAGCTTGATACAGTGAGAAGTTCAGTGGACATGCTACCTGAGATTATGGCAGCAATTCAGCCATATAAAGATCAAATTGAAGTCTATGTAGACGGTGGTATTCGAAGAGGCACAGATGTAATTAAGTGTCTTGCCCTTGGAGCGAAATGCGTGTTTGTTGGTCGGCCTGTTTTGTTCTCCCTTGCAAGCGAAGGAGAACGAGGAATCGAAAAGATGTTCAATATCTTTGAAAAAGAGATGAAAAACTCCATGATGCTTCTTGGAGCAGGGACAATCAAGGATATTTCCCTTAAACATCTCATCAAGGCTACAATTCCTAAATCTAATCTATGAGTTGTATTCATTTGTATTGTTGAAGAAGCATCAAAAATGATTAGAAATGATTTTTTCAATCTAAATACAACTTTTTAGGTAATTATTCAACTGAGAAGAAAATGAGAAAAAATTAATGAAGAATGGATAAGTTTTTGAAGAAGATTGTTTGATTTTGTTTTGGGGGAGAGATGTGAGATGAGGTTTTTGAGGGAGAGAGATGAAATTCTAACAAGCAATCTTATCTCATATTCTTAATATGGTTGATTAATAAAGAAGAAAATATTTAAAAAGTAATTTTTTATTGAGTTTAAGATTGATTGAATTTAAAATATTTAGAATTTAGATGAGAGGGAGGAATAAAACATAATACACATTAAATTTTTATTAAGCAATGTGAAATAGTATTCCATTGAAATTTTTATTTAATTTTAAGAAATTGGTGTAGTGGTTTATTTTAGATTTTGATTGGTAATGTGGGATTGTCTTGAGAAGTAAACAGTGCAAGAATATGAGCAAGCACAGAGACAGCGAGGAGGTATTGGAGTTTTTGAGAGAGTTCGAGGAAAAAGTGAATGAGCACATCACGGAGAAGAGAGTCAAGGACATAATATTCGGTAATCTCGCTGCGTTCGGCCCAAACAGGTTTGGACCAAACATGCTCCTCCTCACGCACATATCGAGGAAGGAATCGCTACTAGAAAAGCTGAGAAGCAAGGCAACAAACTGCAGCTAATAGTAGTCCAAAAAGCATGCAGAAGAGCAAGAAAGTGCAGAGAAGCCTTAGTCATCCTCCTTCTCCTCCTCCAGCATTGCTGCCAAGC
>Ga0302271_10001259_pt1 | contig 24634 bp, 5 predicted proteins | sample III_Bog_N1_1_FD_198767 | JGI IMG/M metagenome (GOLD analysis project Ga0302271, IMG submission 198767) | Peat permafrost microbial communities from Stordalen Mire near Abisko, Sweden - III_Bog_N1_1 | ecosystem: Environmental > Terrestrial > Soil > Wetlands > Peat | place: Sweden: Abisko... | reverse complement strand
TATCCCAAATTTTAAAGACAATATAAAATATGACCAAAATAATATCTTGCTTTAAATGGGTAGAAAATTTTCAAAAATATTTTTTTTACAATAAATACCGCCTATCTTTGATCATTAATAATAATAAATTTTACAAATGACTCATGATTTTTCATGAATTAATTATTTTTAATTTGGATAAAGCAAAAGAGGTCTGTTGAAAAAAAATTTAATTACTAAAATTGTAATTCAGCAAATTTAACTAATTGTAACTTGAAATTTGTCACAAATGGATTAATTATTAAAGTAAGATCTTCTGTAATTAACAATCCTAGAATATTTTTATGAGACATTCTCTCAAAACATTTATTATTTTTCCTCAAAATCTTTTTGAAAAAGTAAAAACATCCTTTTTAAGAATCTCTTGTTCCTGAAAATCCACAATTTTATTTTCGTTAGCAGACAAAACTTCAATACGCAATAAATTCTTATTTAATTACACAAACTGTGGGAGATGTCTAAGAGAAACACAGTTAAGGATTCCTATTTCAAATATGTGATTGAGAATTGAGAAAAGAAGAAAATATTAAAAATAAAAAGAAATCTTAAAAAAAAGGAAAGAAGTAAAAAAAATGTTAAATATGAATTCCATTTGTGATCATATGCTTCATGAAATTCAAATAGAGAATCCAAAATTCTAAGATCCTATTGTTGAAAGGATTTCAATAAATACATAGAATTCATAATAATTGATGGAGAAACTACAAGAAATACCTAATTAATTAATAGATTCAGTCATTTTATTTAATAAATGGAATAAAATTGGTGACAATGGTGCAAAGTATTTAGCAGAAGGAATTTCAAAGTGCGTTACTCTTACTTCTTTAAATCTAAATCTACAGAACAATAGTATTGGTGACAATGGTGCAAAGTATTTAGGAGAAGGAATTTCAAACTGTATTACTCTCACTTCTTTAAATCTAAATCTCAGTGAGAATAGTATTGGTGAGAATGGTGCAAAGTATTTAGGAGACGTAATTTCAAAGTGTATTAATCTCACTTCTTTAAATTTAGAATTCAATGGTAATAGTATTGGTGAGAATAGTGCAAAGTATTTAGGAGAAGGAATTTCAAAGTGTGTTAATCTCACTTCTTTAAATCTAAATCTCAACTGTAATAGTATTAGTGATAATGGTGCAAAATATTTAGTAGAAGGAATTTCAAAATGTTTTACTCTCACTTTTTTAAATCTCAATCTATGGGAAAATAGTATTGGTGAGAATGGTGCAAAGTATTTAGGAGAAGAAATTTCTAAGTTTATTTCTCTCGCTTCTTTAAATCTAGATCTATGGGATAATAGAATTGATGAGAATGGCGCAAAGTATTTAGGAAAACTAATTTCAAAGTGTGTTACTCTCACTACTTTAAATATAAATCTCAATGGTAATAATATTGGTGATAATGGTGCAAAGTACTTAGGAGAAGGAATTTCAAAGTGTCTTACTCTCACTTCTTTAAATCTAAGCCTCAATTTTAATAGTATTAGTGATAATGGTGCATAGTATTTCGGAGAAGGAATTTCAAAGAGTGTTACTCTCAGTTCTTTAATTCTAAATCTCAGTAACAATAATTGTATTAGTGAGAATGGTGCTAAGTATTTAGGAGAAGGAATCTCAAAGTGTGTTCCTCTCACTTCTTTAAATTTAAACCTAAATTCTAATAATATTGGTGATAATGGTGTAAAGTATTTAGTAGAAGGAATTTCAAAATGCCTTACTCTCACTTCTTTAAATCTAAATCTCAGTGAGAATAATATTGAGGAGAATGGTGCAAAGTATCTAGGAGAAGGAATTTTAAAGTGTGTTACGCTCACTTCTTTAAATCTAAGCCTCAATGATAATAATATTGATGATAATAGTGCAAAGTACTTAGGAGAAGGAATTTCAAGGTGTGTTACTCTCACTTCTTTAAATCTTTATCTATGGGAGAATAGTTTTAGTAACAATGGTGTAAAAATATTATAAAAATTAGTTACCAAAACTAAAAGATTGATAAGATATTGCATACAGTTTTATTGACTAAGTTCAGAGAACTTATTACAAGGATTTTCTAAGAGTTTAACTCACTTTTCTAAAACTAAACTAATAACTTCTTTTCTACATATCCCGCTATAAAAAAATGGAGGGTATTTATGTATTCTATATTGATAAGCTAATATGAAACTGAGAAATGATAAAAAATATTTGTTTTTGAATTATTTTACTTTTGAAATTTCTCAATCCTATGTTTGATTGTCTGGAAATCTAATAATTTTACTTTTCTTTAAGTTAACTATGATATTATTTGGAATGGTATCTTCAAAATGCTTGTCTCAAATTTTAAAGGCAACATAAAATATGACCAAAATAGGACAAGATAATCTTTACAAATTATTTTTTCAATAAATACTGAACTTTGATCATTTTTGATAGATTATTCTTATGAAAATTAGCTAGAAGTTTTACAAATTATTCATTGTTTCTCAAGAGTCAATTGTTTTTAATGTGGATATTAATTATCAAATCATGTTTTTTATCTACACAATTAAATACCCTTTAGATATTATCTCTTAGCTTTAATTGACTTCTTACTTATTATTTACCCTGGACACAGATGATTCTCTTGTTTTCAACTGAGATTTGTGATCAGTAAAAACAAATACTAAAATATTGAAATTCAAATAGTTTCGCTTTTGCTTACTAAAGTGAATAAATAGTCAAGGGTCAACTTTCTTAAGAACAATTACAATTTCTTATTAAAGAATTATTTAAATATCACTGAGTTATCAATTTTAAATTAACATACAAGATATTTCAAATAATATTCTTTTTAAAGATTCCTTTTCTTTTTATTAATTACAAGAAATGAAATGTAAAAAGCGTTTTAAAATTTGTTTTGAAGCTATTTAGTCTAGTAAAAATGCTTCTTAATTAATCTAGTTATTAGCTTGATCTATTTTAAGCTGTAAAATCTAAACAAATCGAGGGATGAGTATCAATAAAGTTACGCAATAAGAGACTCCTCAAATTAAACTATCTGAAGAAAAAAGAAAACATACAATATAGAAAGTCCCCCCCTAAGCATGATTAATTGCTAGGCTGTTGAAGAATGGGTGAAGAGGATGGATTTGTTTGGCAGACCAATAACTCTGAATTTCAAGGGTTCATCAGTTTATAGGACTGTTTTTGGAGGTGGCATGACGGTTCTAACCGCTGTTCTGATGGTTTTCTTCTTCTTTAGCAGTGTAAGCTTAGAAAACAATAACAAATTAATCCTAAAGCTTTTACTTATTTATCACACAGATACAAGCATTCCTCACTAAAGGTGAGATTAAGCAGTCCTTCTTTGTGTTAAAGCAATCAGCTAATACATCTTTTTACACGATTTGCGCTTTTTATAGGCAAGATCAAGAACTAATAAAGCAAAGTTTTCTACGATGATCCGCCATAATTTATCTTGAACAGCAACAATTTCATGTTTGCTTTATCGATTCAACAAACTGACTTCCTGACTAATCCATACTACGATATTAAACTCATTCATAGGTATTTATAAGCAAGTTTACCAGTTGTAAGAACATTTTGTTTGATAAAATCATATTGAGATCACTTTTGATTCTTTCATTAACTTATTCTTCGAAATTATCTTTCTAATCATTTCATTTATTTTAAAAGATTAAAATGATTTATTGTTTCATAAATACAGAAACGATACAAGAGATGCAAATGGAGTTTATGTTCGAAGAGAAGTATGTGTTTTGAATATGTCATTTTCGTTGAAAGAACAGATAAAAAATCCATTTTTGTTTAGCTAAAAGTGTTTGTTTTGATTTATCTTTTAGATTCCACTTCCACTGGAGAAATGTACGTTAAAACATTGGGAAAATCTACCTCAAGATTATGATTGGAATAGTAAGTTCGTGAGCATGAATTTCTCAAATTTTCTTTGCCCGCAGTAAACTTGCTTTTTTTTCAAGAAAATTGTAATAATATCAATTGTTTTTTCTTTCTCATAATATTTTTTTTTTGGTGTTGTTGAAATTTCTTTAGATTAAACTACACAATGGCGTTGAGTGGGGTATTTGCGAGTTCAGAATTTAGTTATTACAAAGTGGTTGTCTAGCCTTGTGTGAGCGATCCTTCCATCAATAAAATATGCAGAACTGATCTGGAAACCACTACAATATTAGATAAAAACGATGGAGCAATGAGAGTTCTATTCTATTAATCTTAGCTGCTATTCAACCCTGATAAATCCTCTCCTATGGCTTCTTATCTTAGTGACTAAATATAATACCTCTTTTCCCCAGGAAAAGTAACTCAAAATTAAAATTAACAAACATTATTCTTCGGATTCTTCATTTAAACTTTTTTCTCCAGATCTTCATAACAGCCAACTTATTCTATTCTTCTCTTGCTTTGGACATTGACGAAGAGATATTTGTTGGAACCAATTTGAAGAAAGAAGTGTTGCCAATTTTTTCAGCAGAAGAAACAACTACCTAGTTTACTGCTGGAAAGAAAACAGAATATGCAAGCATTTATCTACGAAAAAGTCTGTTCGAAAGTTCAGCATAAAGATCTTATTAGAAAATAGCAGATCTTCTTTCATACATTGGAGGTTTTGTTCAGGTAAAAGAAATCACCATTTTTCCTTTTTACTTGATTCATTTTTGCTGAAAAACAACCAGAATTTTTTATTTATTATTAAAAAAGTCCTTATTTCTGGTGATTTCGTTAATCATCGCCTTGATTAATGAATGTTTATTATCAGTAGAACTTGCAAATTAACTCTATGATTTCGAGTTTACTTCGAGTTAAGATTAGAAAAAACCAGATTAATCAAAACAATAAACTCAATAGCGTAATCACTCAAATTCTTCTCCAACAAATATGTTAGTTTTCACACCACAAGCACAGAAAACAAACTTAAGCAAAAATAATATCTTAGATGTCGTTGAACATAAACTAGTCAATCTTAAAAACTAACCAGAAACTTCTTCTACACCAAACAGCAATCCAACAGGAGACAACAACAACAATAATCCATGTTACAAATAAATCTAAGCTTCTTCACCGCATGAAAATTGCAGTAAATCACCTGAAAGTTACAAGAACAATCAAAACAACAACATTAACTACTGTGAAGATGAAAATAAAGAATAAATATTTTTAGAAAGTCAAAAACTTAAATAATGGTTGAATTTCACTCAAGCAAATACCAACAATCATTGCGATTAAGTCCTCGCTTTGAAATAATCAGCTAATCCTTTGAAATTAGAGACTCTTGAATACTTCCCACAAGAAAAGCATCGAAAGCACTCGATAGTAGAAAAGACTATTGAATTAATGGAAAATGGCCATGAGTCTCACAAGGAGAATACAAAATAAAGTCATCATTCTCAACCTAATTTTGTTCTACCTTAGACAAAGAAGTAACAAATTCAACACATAAAACTTTACTTTTGAATAACTTTAAAATGTTCTCAATATTAATTTTTGATTAAAGGCAGTTTTTAACTCAGCAATTCACTGAAATTTTGCTAAAGTAGCATAAAATTTAAGTTACAGCATCATACTTTCTAAATAAGCTATTCTGTGGGAAATATTTTAACTCTGAGCATAATAGACTGATAGATAGGGCTCAGAAAGAGATAAGCAAAGTAAACTTTAGATTATTTTTTGTTGTTGTTAAACTCCTAAAAAAAATGTTTATTGACAAATTACAACAGAATATGGATGTATTTAACATGATTGAAAAAGTCAATGAAGTCGAAAAATTGAAGTACGTTTTGTTTGAAAAAGAGCAACAGGTACTTTTCGATTTCTGTCCTAAACCACTCCTTAAACTCAAAGATGACCAACTCATCCTTAAGCGTGCACAACTGGTTGAAAACTTCCAAAAGAAAAAGCAACATATTTTGCCATAACTTAAAAAAAACAAAAATGTTTCCAAATTCTTCAATCAAGGAAAACTGTTGAATACGACTCTACGTGCTGTGTCTAAATTCCGCAAAATTTTGTCTAAAAAAAGCGAACCATCAATTGATACATATAAGTATCTCTATGAAGCGTATGATCTTATTGAACAAAGCTAAGAAAATTAAAAGTAATAACAAAAAGAGACAGTTTTTAGTTTAAAAAGGAATTGTTTTTCATGATAATCATTGATTTCTTTCGATGTCTGCAGGATCAACAAGAGGCTCGTCATTTCTTTGGGAGAAGAAATGAGAAAAATCTTCGAGAAGTCAAAGCTGTAAGGACATAAAAAATATTAAAATATATTTTAATTTATAACACTATTGTTCATCTTTCTTTCAGGATAGAGCAATAAACCAATAAAAATCTTCCTGCAGATAGATAAAAATAATAGTAACTTAAACAAGATCTCACTCTAGCTAAAGCATTTGATTTAACAAAGTGCACTAATGTTCAACTAGGAAAAGATAATATCTGTAAGGAAAGTCCCAATAAAAGAATTCTCCATAAGCCACAAACTTTCAAAGAAGTGGATTTATCAGAGAAATCCTCAGATGTGGAGCGCACATAAAATGAAGGATATGATAAAGATTAACAAACTTAAATATTAGAATAAAGAGACATTACACCAACTCAGAAAATTAGGGATTTAGTGTAGTTTTCATCAGAAGACACGTTATCTGATATTGATGAAGTAGAGATGAAATAAAGAAGTAATTATGGATTGTAGCTGTTTTCTACAAAGAGAGGGACAGCTGATCAAGGGAATAGTACTTAATTTTAGGTGACCTAGAGAAGAGAAGAAAAAACTGAAGAGAACATGCTTTCTTCTCCTCCTTTTAAGAAAAAAATCTTTTAATTATCGTAATTAAGAAGGAAGAGCCAGTCTGAAACGAGAATCTAGGAAAAAGTTAATTAGTCATTAGATCAATAAAGGAAGGTAATTTAATCTTTGGACCCATTTCCTCCAGCTTCGGCAAGTAATTTATCCAAAATTTGATGAAAATGGTTAATGTAAATATCTTGGTGAAAAAGCAATTTGAGAGTGTTAATTAAACAGAATTACTTAAAAAGAAGAAAATCCAATTTTATATATAAAACAGCAATGGAAAAATGTTCTCTCTCCCCTTGTCCTCTCATTTATGTGTGAACAGTTATATTTTGATTGATTAGCATATCGGTTTTATGTTGGAAATGGAAAGTAATAAATAACTGGCAGTCATGCCATTACACACAATAAAACCACTCAAAAACACATGGTAATTGTAAGATATTTTTAGGATAAACACGTTCAGATTTTCCTTTTTTTCAACTGAAGCTATTGCAATTATTTGAACTTATCTGCTATGTTTTATTTTCCTTTGTTTAATTTTTAAACAAATGAGCAGAATTATTATTAGTAACACTTTAAGTTTCCTCTTCATCTTCTGAGTCAATCACAATAACAGTCTGCTGATTCAGAGGTAATTCTTTATTTCTTGGAATGACTATTCTAATATTGTCCCTGTGGATCTAATAATTCGTGTAAGTATTCCTTGTAATCCAGGAGTTTTCTGTTGCAAGTGAGCGATCAGCATCGTAATCAAAAATAAGTTCGTTCGCTGGTGGAATGTCAATTTTTGCATAAAGCCCAAGATGGTAATCCCCTTTGCTGTAGACACTTCTGGCATAACAGTTCTCCAAAGCAATATGGTGGTTCATGAATCTACTCTAAAAGGAAAAAAAGATTTGGTATTTGATTTTCCAGTATTTATTGTTCAATTATTTGCAAAAACGAGATTTTTTGAATTAAGTTCAACTTACTTTATTTCCGAAATGTTTTGAGTCTACGAGTTTCTCATAGTCGTTTTTAGTAAAAGTGTAGAATATCGTTGAGTTACTCCAACTTTCCCTGACAACTTGCTCATCCTCGCTAACATATTCCCCAAGATACTGAAGAACTAGCGAATTTTAAGCAATCGGAAAGACATTGTAAATTCCCAGACCTTAGCACACGAATGACATACCAATAACTGTTCTCTAAATGATAACAAAAGGTTCAAAAATATCAAGTTATTTCAAACGAAAATAATAAAATTCATTCTTTAATCTTTGTTACTTCTTAGTGTTAATAGAAATAGTCGTTGTTACAGCAGCGATGATCAAAACACTCTTTACATCTCTACAATTTTTTATAAGAAAAAAAATTAGAATCAATATGCAACATAAACTTATTGTTGGCAATATTTTTAATTCAAATATGTAAATTGACTAACTTGTTTATTACCTCTGGATCACACTCTATACCCATCATAAAGCAAGAACATTTTTTAGTCTTGCATTTTCCTTTTGTGCATTTACAGCCTTAGAGTCTTCTATCACACAGAGCTGGATCGCATCCACAGTAGACATCACAGAATCCTCTTTTTGCACAACTAATGCAAAACAAACACAATAATTTAGATATTTACATTTTTTATTCAGAAATATACTAAAAGAGCATCATTTTTTGAGTTTCTCTTACAGACAAGAAGAACAGTGTACATCAGATGGCTCTTATCCATGAAAATAATGGGAACAAGGGTCATAGTATAATTCTTTATTGAAAAATGATTTATTTGCCTTTCTTGGATGATTTTTCAGTTTATTCTAGCTTTTTAGATCTCCGCAAGGTAGTTTCAACATTTCCGCAGAGAATATCAAATACGCGTACATCAGCGAGCAGGTGAAATCCTTATGTATTAGGCTTAATTTACATGGATCATAGGCTAATCGAAGAATTCCAGTTTTTATCAATGCAACTTCGAATTCATTTAAATGCAATTTTTCCCTTTCTTTATTGAGTTCATCCATAGTTAAATTCAAGAAACATGTGGAATCACAAGGTTATTTTTCACTAAGGAGAAGGTTATCTTCTTCGGGGATGTATTTCTTGTTTTAACTGAGATATTATTCATGGAAGATTTGTATCCAAGAAATTGATTCTGAAATCTCAAAGTCTTTGATTTTAGTTGTAGGATGAGCAAAACTTAAGTCCTGTAAAGAAATCAAAAAGAGTAAAGAGATAAATTGACATTTATTGATTAACTTTTGAGGAATCAATAAGCAAAACCTTTTTGTTTTCATGGTGGCGACAGTCGTAAATATGGCACCTTAGACAGAAGAATATTTTGAATGTTGAAGTGATAGAGTTCTCTGTGATCACCTCATCATCGATTGTGACACCAAAAGGGTACTCGATTGGCTCACAATATATGTGCTTAACATATTAGACTCTGTGATTTTCACAAATCAAACATCAAAATATAAAAATAAACAACCTGAAATGTTGCATATTTTTTAATTACTTTTCCTCAAATGCCTCTTGGTTTACATTAAATTGTCCAATTAATGTTCTTAATTCTTTCACAGCCATTTCTGTATTGCTGGTGAATCTGCTTAACAATAAATATACCATCATTGATTCACCTGTGAATATAATTTACAAGAAAAATCAAAATTTGCTTATTAGTAAATGAGAAAGAATTTCAGAAATACTTCCCTTTTTATTTTTGACATTATTACGTATATCCGAGCATAATGTATGATTGCGCTTCTTGAGTAGCCATTCAGAAAGAATCTATTCTGTTGTCTTGAATTTACTGTTTTGGATTTATAATTCTACTATTAGGTTTTCTCCGATTGGATTAATAGTTTTAGTATGGTTGCTGCCATTACTGAGACTACTTGAGGATCGAATTAATTACTCTTCATCATCATTAAGTTTCAAACAAGGAAACATATGCGCAAGGATATCTCCAACAACCAGATTCTTTCTTATCGGAATGTAGTTTGAGAAGATATTATGTCTGATCATAGATGGAATGCTTGGTTCTTTGCTGAATTAGTATTTCAAGAGGATTTTTTAGAGTTCTTTCTTTTTATCTCCAAACTATCTCAGAGTTTTCTTTTGTAGAGCGAGCTGCTCTTATTGTAGATTCTGGGTTTATTTTCGTTTCTTGGAGAAGCTGATTGCGGTCCTCACTTACTTCGTGGATGTTTATGAGACAATTCAAATGAAAATAACAAATAAAGTCAAGAGACATAAAGAAATAACTCAAAGTTATTACATCATCAATTAGATCACTGAAAAATATGGAAATTCCAGTGGAGATTTAGGTAATTTCTTTGAGTATGGCATCAGTTTACAATAAAGTTGATTCACTTTTTTTTTCTGCAGTAGAACTCATTTTTTCAACGCTGATTGAGAGATATCTGTCTTCTTGAAGTTTTTTCTCTCTCTTTTAAGCAGCTTAAATTTCCTCCAAAAAAACAATTAACATTCCGCCAAGTTTCTGTTTCTTGGTTGATTTTATCTTAAAATCCCGCTGCAAAATTACAAAATATCTATTAATACTTTCTGACTCCTTAATTATTGTTTGAAGGAAGACTAAAAAGATTAAGAAAAATGAATGCGAATTTGACAATGATACTTAAAGGATTTTCAATAATTTAGTGAATAATAAACAAATAAAAAGAGAAGTTCATAAAGAAGATGAAAAATATGTTGATTATTATTAGCTTTTTCATTCAAATATCTTCTTCTGCCATATCCGGCAAGAGTTCACGGATAATCATGTCTGAAATCTAAATGTCCATGTCGGCTGCATTTGATATCGAGCATTCTTCATAGTTGATCATTTTTTCCTTGAATATTTCTGCCATTTTTTTGGTACCTGACATATTATCAGTGCTAATGAATCTGTAGTGGATTTGCTTCATATTAATAATATGAGAAATTTTGTTGATATCCATATCGCATGGGCAATTCTTGGCTCCAAAAGAAGCAAATCCAGAATTTGAATATTGCTCTCCATGAGGAGGGGCATCTGCAATATGGAAAATGTATCTCAAACTTGGAATATGAGTGCTATCTCTCCAGCTCATATGTTTAGCTGAGACATAAAGGCCATCCATAACAGCCTCCGGATAATCACCGCCACCATGTGCTGTCAGAGATTCAATGAATTACTTGATTTCATCATCAGAAGTAAAGTCATAACTGCATGTAAGATAAGTATTGTCTTGAGGGGGATGATCTCTGTAAGCTACAAATGCAAATTTCACTGAAATACCTTCACTTTGAGTTTTATCTAGAATGTGCTTTATGATAGCGTTAACAGTGCTCTTGCATTAAGCTAAATATGAACTCATTGAAGATGTAGTATCGCAGCAAAATACGATATCAATCATACCAGCAGCTAATTTGTCACCTGTTTTAGTTCTAAGAATCTTGCCTTTTGTGGAGTCTCCTTCAGGTTTAGCAACTCCTTTCAAGGATCTTTTAATGATCTGCGTTCCAAGCTTCTCGTTTTTTATGACTTCAGTAGATGCTATGGATTTACACGAATCAATATCGGCTTAAACTCTTCCTGTATTGTCAAACAAATAGCTAGGGGTCTTAGAAGACAAGGGAGCTACAACTTTCTTCTTCTTATCGTCTACTGGCTCTGCTTTAACTGGGAGAGTAGCTGGGACTTTCTTAGGAATCGGTCTTGCAGCTTTTTTAGGAGCAGGAGATGAAGGAGTAGCAACTTTTTTAGTTGATTTATTATCTGAAGCAGCCTTGGCTGGTTTTGGAGCTTTCTTAGCAAGTTTTTTAGATTATTTCTTTTTATCTGCAGATTTAACTGTTTTGGCTGCTTTTTTGGGTCCTGTAGATGTAGCAGCGCTGACAACTTTAGCTATTATCTTCTTTTTTTCTTCATCTTTCTTTTTATTTTATTTCTCTAAAGCAGTGATAAAAGCTTTTCCTTCAGTGGCTGTAACCTCCATTGTATTTTGGCGCTTGATCTTCTTCTTGAGTGGCTCAGCAGCAGATGATACAGGTTTCTTTTGAACTTTCTTACCCATTTTAGTTTCTAATAATTGTCTAAGGAGATGGTTTTTTTAATTCGAATATTTTATTGTTTATTTTTGAAATTTATTCCCCAAAAAGCAAGATTAGCTTATCCCTTTCAATTGATTAAAAGATCAGGGGATCCATCCATAAACGGTGTCAGATTTTACTATAATTTTTGCATCATCTGATGAACAACTAACCCTTAATTTTGAGAATTCGAAACGTCTGATTGCCCGCGTAAACTCAATTATATTGTCTACCAGAGGATCACATTAAATCATTCATAATATATTACAAATTATAAAGCAAAGAAATAGTTAAGAATAATCTAATAAAGCTGCCTACAAATTGTTGTTATAAATAACCATAGTAGAGAGATAGATTCCAAATAATAAACTTAAGTGAATTTACAAATGAATATTACGCTAATTTGGTTTTCAAGTTGGTATCAATTTGATTTTCTTAATGTAACTCTTTAAAAATAAACTAAAAAATTGTTTAATTGTTTGAAGGACGTTGGATCTGATATAAAAGAAATGTATCCAAAAATAAAAAGGATTCAAAAGAATTTAATTATTGAAAGAAAATTCAAATCATAAAAGAGCCTTTGAATGCACCAATAGATCATTTAATTAATGATTTATTTCATGACAAACTAAATGGAAATCCCATTTTAAAAAATTTGTCTAAACAGATTCTGCTTAATTGATTTTTAATATTTCGACAGGCAAATAACTCTCCAAATGTTTAATAGTCGTGATCAATTTAGATATTTTGTAAAACAAGCTTAGATGGAGAAATCAACCGAAAATTTAAAGTTTAAGTAAACCGTGATGTTATTTCTATGTGCCTCCAAAAATAGGGATACAATAAATTACAAAGTTATTATTACCATGCACAGTTTTATCTAATGGAAGAACTGTTGATAAATTATTTGATTAAAATGCATTTTCTTGCAAATAATCAAATAATCCAAATAGTGAATGAATTCATTAAAACAATCTGATAATGAATTATTTAAAAATTTCTGTTAATTTAACCATTTTCGATTACATCTTTCATAGAGTTGTATTGACCTTTTTTCTCAAAGCTTCCTCATTTATTGATATTCTCTATTTTTTGTAAGTATTGATCATTATTAATATTAAACAATTAAAAAGAAAGTTATTTCTAATAATAATCTTTACCTTTTCTTATCGCTACTTCTAATAGTCTTCAAATTGTTCTTTCTTTCTCATAATTCCTGCTCAAATAATTTCTGATTAAATGACCATTTTCAATCTCAAGAATTTTGACAAGCCTTTTTCATTAGCTAGGATAAATTATTCAGTGGGTTAAGATTATTATTTGGTTTCCTCTTCTCAATTGATAATTTCTTTTTTCAGGCTATCACGGGAGTGAGAAAGGGACGGATAAGTAATAATAGTTATCAGTGTTATTAATTGAATAATTTCTCTGAGTTGAATCAAATACACAATCTCCAAAAAAAACAAATAACAAACAATCATACTCGAACAAACTTGGGAAGGATGGAAAATACACTTTAGAATACATCTAGCAAGATTAACTAACCTACATTTTAGACATGCCATGATGCGATGTTCCGATCATATCATCAACCAGCAGCTTCTGCTAAGCCTCCTTAACATAGCGATTTCTGCTAAAAACTAGAATATAATTCTGTACAAGATCAATAGCGATCTCAATAAGTCTAAACTTAGTAGAGAATGTATGGTTCAACTACTTTGTTTGACAGAAGTTTTATTGGACCTAACTAACGAAATAAAGTTTAGAAATCAGTGATTGTGTTCAGAAATGAATCAGGAGTCTCGCTGGGTGATCTCGAGCAAATGAAAATATCAAATATGAATGACATCAAAAAAGAAGTAACATAACAATATCAAAACATAATATAAAAGTTTGGGCAATTTTTGTTTATTTCAGACTGAGATTGTAGCTTAAGAACTTGGAGAGAATCTCGATGATAAATAATTTAAGGATATTCTAAAGAATGAATCCACAGCTAAGAGACTCTCAATAAGGCTCTCTGAATCTGCTTTAAACTAATTGCGCTAGGAGCAAGCAGATATTTTTCCTTTGGATGTGATTTAAGAATAAAAAGTGGAATTGACAAATGAGGAATAAATACCTGAAAATCTTGAGAAACAATATTCATCCAACACATAAAACTTGCAAGAAAACGATTCTTCACCTTAAAAGAAGAGTCCAACGAACAGTGAAAATGATCTAGATGAAGAAGATGAAATTATTTAAATAGCTGAAGATGGAATTGTTTAATAAGTACCAATAATTGATATTGCTGAAGAGTAGATGATATCACCTTCAAGAAGGACAAGTATGAGAAAGGATAAAGGAAATTATCTTCCACCACTTGTTTCTATGAGTGGATATCTCAAAAAGCGAAGCCCAAAATATTTAATGGGCTGGCAGAAAAGATGGTGCGTTTTAAAGGAGCAGAAATTTTTTTATTATAAAACTGAAACATCTTTCCGTCAGCTAGGATGTATATCATTTAATATTATCAGCACAAAAGCAGAAGTAACACACACATGCACATACAAATATTGTTAATATTTAATAAATTTGAGAAAAAGAATCTCTTTTTTGCATTTATATCATCTTTAAATCCTACTAGGAATACAATAAGGTTACAGTTTTTATCGTTCACTTTTTTAGATAAAACTTATGGGGGTTAAACTATTAAGAAGTTTTTAGGCTTACTTTTTATGAATCTGAAACAGAATAAAGATATTAAATAATTATGTGATTATTTTTTTTTTTTTTGGATTATTCCCACAGCTAATTGAAGGCAAAAAATCGAAGCGCAAGAAACTTTTGTAATCTTTTAAAAAATGTTCATTAAAGGCTAAAATATTTCAGTAATTAGATTAATCTAATATTTTGTTATCTGGCTGGCATTAATAGGTTGTAATTCACTGGCTCTACTAAGACATTCATGTTTAAATCCGCTGATCCAGTTTAACCTATTGAGATGTGGTATGCTTAAGTTTTGAATCATATCAAGCAATCAAAAGGCTTCTCAATGGAACTGAGACTGGAAGCCAAACATTTCTGGAGAGTAAAAGAATATTATTAATTAAATTCATGCTCTTTGCAGGGTTTAATAATATTTTTATGATTTCATTGAAATATTTTTTCTAATATTCTTTAACCATTTTCAGGATGACAGAATATCATTACAAGAATTTTAAAACATGGCTGATACTGGGGATTTAATTCTGTTCAGAGGAAAGGCTTTTGATGCTAAACTTTAAAGAGCTGTTACAGGAAGTGAATTTGATCATGTTGCGATTGTGTTAAAATACTCGACTTCAGACATATTTATCATGGAAGCACTTGGAGGAAAGATTGTAAGGAGATTAACAGATATTTTTTGGAACAAAAGGGGAAAAAATGAATATTTTGAATCACATTTTATTGTTAAAAAACAGGGTAAAGTGATTCTCTTCCGTTGGAGTCTTTTTTAGAAGAACAAATGGTATGAATTCTATGACAAAATAGTCTATCGAAGATTAACAATGTAAAGGACTAGCTAAGTGCTTACTCAACTAGAGACCTTCATATAAGTAAACAATTTTGTTGTCTTTTTCCATTTTCTTCCAGATAATAAGTAAAAAATATTGTCATTTTGCTTTTCTTTTAAAACAGTTTGCCTTGAACAAAAAATACAAGTTCACGATTGGAAAGATTATGAGGAAAAAAACAAGTGAAAAAGAGGAAAGTGAATCCAACGATAAGAGGACATTCTTTTGTTCAGAGCTTGCAGCATAGGTGTTTAAAAAGCTAGGGATTCTGAACGAATCCACAGCAAGTTCAGCTTATCTTCCTGGTAACTAGCATGATTTGATTAAGCGACCATTCAATTTTGAATATATTGTTAATAAAATAATGGTTATGTTTTTATCCAGGTGATTTTTCATTGGAACGAGATTTAAAATTGCAGAACGATGCAAAGCTTTCTCACGAATAAGTCGTTGATTTTTCAATGAAGGCTTGAAAAGAAGCAAGATATATTACTCTTAAGAACATAGTATCCATCTTTTAGTTAAGTCAAAATGCTATCAATATTTACATTTTTCATGTATTTACTCCATATTTACTCGCCTGTGCCTTTTTTGATTAAGAATTGTTACTAAAAAAGATAATAGACTCCTCACACATAAGAACAGTCTTAAGAATCTAATTTGTTTTAAAATGTAGTTTCCTTTTTGCATGAGAATAATAATATTTCTTTTCGATCCATTTTTAGGCCAGCTTGCTATTCTATTTCTTTCTAACCATAATAAATATTAGATTTATGCTTTAATTTATTAATCGGTGTATTGAAATAATCATAACCTAATAATATCAATGGGTTTAAACTCAATTTTTATTATTTTTGGAATTCAATAGAATTCAATCAAAGTTAAGATACTTCTAATTTTGTTAGTGGTGCTCGTTAATAATTGGATGCTTGTTAGGAATCACTTTTTCACAATAATCAATTAGATTATTTTACTTATCTTCTTTCTCCCAAGAAACAATCAAATTATATTAAATATTGTGATTTTTTTATTAATTTTCTAACTCAATAAGCAGATTAAAAGATGAATACTTAAAGAGAGGCGGTTCTTACCAGAAATGTGCTTAGTAGCAGAAGAAGACAAATTCCAAAAGACTATTTTTTAAACTATCAAATCTGATTGCATTTATTAGAAAATCTTTTTTGAATGTAATATTATGAATATCTGGGGAATATTTTCCGGTCTGTGATGGAGTAGAATGTGACTCGCATTCTAGTGGATTCATTGAAGAATCTTTTAAAACAAAAAATCTAATAAAGTAATAAAATTTTCTCAATCAGATAATAAAAGCTTCATTTAAAATAATTATCACTTTTAATACTTCAAAAACTATCATGAGTGTGCATCAAACAATTAAATACACATAATTTATAAAATTTCTAAATAAGTTCACTCTTATCAATCTTCCTTAATACATTCAATGTAAGGATGCTCTCCAGTGATCTATTTTTTACAACAATAATAATTATTCTAAGAAGTTTAGTCCTAGAAATGACGAAAGTGCTTAAAACTATTACAATTATATTGATTGCAGTTTTTTGTTTTCTCTGGAGAGAGTCAAATCAAAAGAAGCAAAGGAACTTTTTAACAAAAGTTAATCGGGGAAAAAAAAATAATAAAAATCAAGTTTAGTTGCTCCTAATTAATGATAATTTCTCTTGCTTTCTCTTTCACTCTTGAATAAGAAGAGAGCATAATTATTGTAAAAATGCACTGGAAAGAATTTATTTATTACATTTCTTTCAGAATTCTCTTCATTAGTTCTTTTTGATTAGAGTGACGAATTCATAAAAAGTATTATTGTTTTTATTAGTTCATTTAATGAAATGATAAGATATTACTAAAAGTGAATTTATTTATATTATTATTATTGGTGTAAAAATCATCAATAATTGTCCCTTTGAGACTGTAAAAAGAATTCTGAAATTAATCTTTCAGCTCAATTTGCACTTTGATTGAAAAAGAGTATTTGGTAAAAGATATTTAATTTAATTCATAATTAAAGAAAATTCGTGGGAGAATATGATTAATTAATATGGTAATAGATCCAAATACCTCGCTGGTAGAATGGACTTAACTAGAGTTTTCTGATCTGATAGAATATCTTGTATTATTTTTGCAATGGAATTTTCTAAACGTTTAGTCTTTCCCTAACACTTAAGAAAAGTCGTTGAATTCAAAATAGTAATGGATTGGATTTATTGAGATTAAATGTCTTTGCTACGTTTAGTACCTTTACCATTAAAATTTAATAGCAAATTCAAGTGAGTCCATTTTTGGAGGGTATTCATAAATGATTCTAACGAGAAAATAATTGCTTTTTCTGTTTTTAATAATCATAGAAAAAAAGAATTGTTCTATTTTCTTTATTATAATTGAGCTGGATTGCTCAAATGAATGAGAAATTTGTCTAGATCTCTCCCCAGATTATAATAACTTTTGATAGAAAATATCTACGATTCCAAAATATCTGTTCAAAACCTGCCTCTGCCGCATCGGAGATTTGACAAAAAATTAATAAACTTTTCAAGTACACAAAACATCACAAAAAACTTAAAAACCAGCTCCTACAAAGCATCAAACACACAGACACAAATGTTCCTATCAACCTACAGACCTTTGAGTGCTCTCAGCAGACTCGCTGATCCTTTTGAAGACGATTTCTTTGAAACCTTCTTTGACAATGAAGATATCTTTGAGACTAAGGAAAAGCGTATCAAGAAAGACATTGCACATTTGAAGAGCTAAGAAAATGAAATTGACAGACATATCAAGCATTACGAAGCTTCCATTGAAGAACTTAAGAAAACTTAAGAGGAAATCTAAAAGAAGAAAGCAATCTTAGCTGAGAAGCTCCACAAAGCCACTGAAGAACAGAAGAAGATCGACGCTGCAGAAGCTGCAGAATCCAGTAAAAATGGTTCTGAGAATAATCATAAGCACAAGAACAGTTCCAGTAAGGTCATCAAGAAAGTTTTCTACTCAACTCCTGAAGTGGAAGTTGAAGAACAATATGACAGCACTGACCCAAAGAAATGCTACAAAGTTATCAGAAAACCTGGACAACCTCCTCAAGTTATCTCTGGAGACTAAGCAGCTGCAATTCATGATGAGAAGAAATCTACTTCGACTCTCCCACCTCTAGGTGAAGGACTTGATGCTAAACTCAGCTAATTAACTAAGCTTGCAGGAAAGGAAAGTGAAGAACTTAGAACCCTTGTTGCTGAGAATAAAGATCTGACAGTGGGATAACTCTTCGATAAAGCAAGTGAGAAGAAACTCGTTTGAAAGAACAAGAATAATATTAATATCCATTTAAATCACTTTGTATCCATTTTTTAGGATTCATTTTACATGTTTGCATTCCCATTTAAAACATTGAGAAAATTTTATTTCGTTTCTAGTGAGAAAAATAATTTAAGTTTGAATTTATTGTAAAGAACCTTAATTTGAAGTGAATCATATAAAAAGATCAACACAATAGTACAAATCAAACACGCTGAATTAAAAAACTTGCTTATGAAACTATTCAGGTTCTTGCATTTATTTTATTTTTACTTGATTAATAAAACCATCTATTCATCAATTATCTGTGTAAAAGATAATCTAACACAACATTGATTGGTCTTAATATGAAATTCCTTAAGTTATGATCAAAATTCATTCTATTCTAATAATACAAACAATTTTACATACTTTTTGAAAGCCAAACAATTATTAATCATTTATAATTAAAAAATTATTTTAATAAGTCAATAAACATTGCTCAAAACTGATCTTGAAAATCAAAACGATCTGGCAATTTAATAATTTTTAACCTAACTCATTACTGTATTCTTTTGCTTCAACTTGCTTGACTTTACATTGAAAGAATAATATAACCAAGAAAAACTGATAGATTATGAGGATTCCTTTTAAATAATAGGTCCTGATCAATGAGAGAAATTAAACAAATTCTTTTAAGCTCTATGAAGTAGACAAATCATTTGATTCTATTATTCTGAATTATTAAAATAGTAGTGTCTTTCCCGAGATTCTCTCCTAGATTCCAAGGGGATAGGTGCCTCTTCTTCTAGCTAATTGTCTATTATTAAACTAATAGCGGAGAGATTCTCTTGAAATCTGCTCTAGCTTCCATATTTATAATAAAAATTTCATTAATATTCAAATAATACAATAAGAAGATAAATTTTAAAGGTTGAAATTACAGAACTTGAGATGATGCTATCAATTTAAAGACACTAACCATTCTTTGGTAAAGACTACGACTTTTGTTTTGACTATTCTGTTGAAGAAGAGTTTGAGATTGAACCTTTCTGGTAACAAAAAACTACTGAGAAATACACCTCAGCTTAAAAACAGTAGAAGAAGTTCAAGAGAAAGTCAGAAGAAAGAAGGGAAAAAGAAATAAAGATTAGTATTTAAGAGTACACTGAAACTATTAAAGCATTAAAGAAAGCCTAAGAAGAAGCTGAAGAGAAAAGAACTTAGTTGGTTTAGACGCTTGAGAAGAAAGCTAGGAAAAATGATGTTAGGAAGGAAAAGAAGCATCAAGAAAATGAGAACAGAAAGAAAAGAGATGAAAAGAATGTCAGAACTAGTGAAGAAGTGACTAAGAAAGCTGGAAAGACTGTTAATGATAAGAGCACATAAGTATTTGTTGATACAATTTAATCAAAATAGCCAACTACTGTTATTTAATAAGCTTAACAAACTCAGAAAATTATCAAAGAAACCCAAGAAAATTTGATTAAGTTACCTGAAACTGAAAGAAGAGAAATCGAAGAAGAGCCTATTCTCATCGAGACAGATCGTGATTCTCACAATAGCACTGAAAACGAAGAAATAGTTCTTGATCTCGAACTTGAGTAGAAGGTAGAGTAACTTAGCAGAATCACAGGAAAATCTCACAAAGAACTCAAAATGCTCGTTATTCATAACACCAATCTGTCAATAGGCTAGCTCTACGATTTAATTAGTGAAAATTAACTCCCCGTATGAAGAAAATACTGCATTTATTCTATTAACTTTTTACCTAATTTACTTTTTATTAGTAACAAAAATCGTCTGTTGTACTAATAAATAATCTGTTTCTATGCAAATATTTTCACAATTTACAAACAAACAAGATAGTTTCATCAATCATTTTTTTCATGAAATTACTCCAAATATATTATTAAATTACTCATTTTATTAAACTTACACATGCATTAAATTTTGAAAACAAACAAATAAATATCTGCATGCAAAAAATACATTTTTCATTCGATTAAGGTAAATACTTCTGCAATTAGAATAGTTATATCAGCAGCAAGGATAGAGAACAATAGCAGCACTGAGGTTATCACAGAAATAGTTGATTCATAGTTACTTAGTTTTATATAAAACGCAATAGGAATTATGATTGAATTCACAGATGAAACTAATACACCGCACAAGAGTATCAAAATTAAAATATTATCTAGGAGATACGTCACAGCAATGATAGCGACTAAAAAGGAAAATGTCACAATATAATAAGGACTCTTGTGCGTTGAGCCTAGACTCGAAGAGAACGCATATTCCTCTTTGCTTTTTAGCAATGCTTCTCTTTCACTTGCAGTCTGATTTTTATCATAAGAAAATATCCCCAATCCGTTAGAAGGCGCAATGTTATTATTGCTTTGCTATGGAGTTTGCTGCTGTTGCTATAGCTGTTATTGCAGATTCAGCTATGCATATATATCAGTGTTATTAGAGTTATTTCGCTGCTGATTCACAAACGGATTATTACTGTAAGAATTCACTTGATTTTCCATCGTTGATGACTTAAACACCACAGGGAAATCTGCTTTTTCCATATGATCAGATGGTATGTCTTACGCATATGACTTATTCAGCAGAGATCCAAGTAACTTAAATGAGAAATCTCTAGCGTTTGCGAAGTGAATCGGGAAGTTAATGATGGCGTATAAAATAAATACAATTAAAGGTATCGACGATAAAGACACATGCAACCCTTGCTAGCTGAAGATAGCTAGAAAATTATATGAACTTGGGATATCAGAAGATGATATGTATCCTAGCGATCCGATGAGAATATATGAAAGTCCGAGGAGCATATTCGAGTACAGTGAAGTTCGAAGCATTTTCTTATCGGAAGGTTTCCTGATAGTCCTGTAGATATTAAAAAAATTGCTATGCACATCGAGGAGTAAAAACAGCAACGACACTGAACTCACAGCATAGCCGAATTCAAAGTTCGAAGGTAGCAGAAAGAAATCACCTTTAAGTTCTCCTTAGCTGTCTGCGTTGAAATAAGCGATGAACGCAATTACTACTATTGTACTGAGATAAAACATGTTGAATGCTCTGATTAATGCAGTCGTTTGCTTAGTAGAAACTACAAATGCTGCAATAGCGAGAATTCCACCCATGATAATTATGCAGAACGTGTAGGATTCCCCAAATGAAACAGATGGATCTTGTGTTGGCCCTTCAGGGTATGATTCTAAATTGTAGATGAATTACTGCAGTTGGATAGCGGATAGGAATAGAAGCATCATGCAATTGAGTAGTTTAGAAAATAATTGGATAACAAAGTAAAATCTCACAGCAGTGATTCCAGAGAGGAACTAAGCTATTGTGTGGTAGTTCGAGCGTAGACACAGATTCTTTGTTTTCAGGAGATAGTAGAAAGAGGAGTTTAAAATAAAGATGAACAGAAGAATTATGACGATTCCGTTGAGCATACCGAATTAGCTGAAGAAATAAGGTAACACAACTACGCAGCCTAAACTTGCATCACTGGACATCATAATAACCCCTTGGAATCCGCTAGCCCAATGGGAACCTTCTGGATCGACGCTATTATGCCCATCGAGTATTTCCATGTTGTTATCAGATGAAGACATGCCAATACCTTCACGGGAGTATTTTCGTAAGTCTTAGAAATCTTAGTACAGTTTTGGTTGGTATTATTAGGTGGATTTGTTTCTTTCAGAGTATATTTCTTATTGCAGTTCTTTCTTTTTTTGTTGCTGGAGCATTTTAACTTGGATTGATGCTGGGACAACTAAAGACGATTGTGTCCTTGGAATTAAAGATGAGTTACCATTGCTTTTGCTATTTGGAGGGGTATTTCGCTTGCCAAAAAAGGAATCGCTTTTTTCGCTGTTGACAAACCCATTTAGACTTTGTTATTGGTAACTGTTCTAGTTGGATTCATCGATACTGTGTTTGGTTTCCTCGAATAAACTACTTTTTTGTTGAGAAGTGAAAGGTCGCTGTGCTAGTGGGTCAGATAAATCTTCTCTACCACTTCCATCGATGGTTTGATTGCCGTAATTGCTTGAAGTATTATTGATGCCTAGTTGATTAGCACCTTTGAAGAATTATGACATTTCAAGATGGGGGAGAGCAAATAGGAAAGGAGAGAGATGTTAAAATGGTAAGGAGAATCAGCAGATAATCTAAGCACTCAGAGAGGAAGTTGGGAGTGAAATAAGCCTTATGAGATGTGTTCTGCGATGGATAATTTGTTGAAAATGAATGGATTCTTTTAAGCAATGTGGGTTGTTTTAACTATTTAAAATTGACTGTCAGATGCAGATACAGAGAGAGAGGCAAGAGATAAGTAGTTGGAATAGAAGGAAATAAAAAAAGCTAATGAGAGTCTATTGTTTTGCTTTGTTGAGTTAACTCTCTCACTCTTTGTCTGGCTGAAATATTATTTTGTATTAACTTTTTGATTGAATCCTTCAGCTGCTTATTTCACACACATTAATTTCTTCCGAATAAGCAATCTAAATTCTTAATAGTTTATCATTCTCATTGTTTCTTTAAAATCATTAATCAGCCATTCATTATTAAAAGTGATTCCATTCCATTGATGATGCCTATTCATCTACCCGATGATACCTGAAAGATAAATATTTTTTTGTTTGGACCTTCATAACAATAGGCAATTTTTCTTTCAGGGGATAGATCTAATTCAAACTGAAGTTTTGATTCTAAAAAATGGCCTCAAAAATGTAAAAATAATTGAAGTTTTCCATGATTTTTTAACTATAGGAGAATTGTGGTGAGAATAATAAGAAACGATGTATTCAATTTGGAATACTTTCTTGAAATTATGCAAAAAGAAACTAAAATAATAAATTAAAAGATTAGGAAATCAGGATATTTATTGTTTAAGAGTGTTTCTTTTCTGCTTTCCTTTTAGCTACAACTTTGAACTCAGAGAAAAAAATCTTGCTAATTAATAAACCTTGCATTTTCAAATTAGAAAAAGAAATGATATCAAAAGTATCTTAAAATCTATTGAATTACGCACTTATTTCTATCATCGCAGATAATGTCTTGCCTAAGAAATCAAAACAAGAATAATACCCCTTCATGCTAAAATCTAAAACTTTATCTTTTAGTTATCCTTTTGACAATGAAAATAATCTAATGCAGCATTTTATCCTGTGATGTCTTTGGAGAAGACGAATCTCTTCCTTGCTCATAAGAAATCGATTAAGTTTGTGCTATTACAAAAAAGGAAGTAGCTTAGTGCGGTTAATAGCAGTGCAAGTTCTCATTCATTAATATTTGTGAAGCTTGCAAGTTGAGATAGATCATTTAGTTTGTCGAGTCAGGACCTTGCGAGAATTATCCAACAGATGCTGTATTTTGCTCTAATGAATCGAGGGATATTGAATGCAAGAACGAAGACTGCATTTAGGAATGTAACAATTATATTAGCAAAATACATAAAAAATAGGTAGAAGTTATTTTTCCTTTAACCTATCAAATAGTCAAGTTAATTCATTTCATTCAATTCTAACTTCATCTTTCACCCTTTGGCTTTATATTTCTTCAATGAATTCTTCAATAATAATCAATAATACAGACTCTCTCTCTATATTTTGATTTCTTTCATTTTTTGTGATGCTATTTTTTCTTTCAAATTTCTAAAGAAAACGAATAACTTGATGAAAAGAAGAAAGTCTGTGGGTACTTCAATTTACATTTCAGATGCGATCTTAACTTATGTTATGAAGAGTATTCTTCGAGTTGTGAGGCATGCAGCCATGAGCTCGTTGATTTTTATGTTGAAGGTGACTGTCCTACCCACAGTCCTTTCTTTGAGTGATTTTGAATATGTTAAAAGAGATTAACACATAATTCAACTGGGATCTCATTTCTAT
>Ga0302271_10001258_pt1 | contig 24641 bp, 18 predicted proteins | sample III_Bog_N1_1_FD_198767 | JGI IMG/M metagenome (GOLD analysis project Ga0302271, IMG submission 198767) | Peat permafrost microbial communities from Stordalen Mire near Abisko, Sweden - III_Bog_N1_1 | ecosystem: Environmental > Terrestrial > Soil > Wetlands > Peat | place: Sweden: Abisko... | reverse complement strand
ATCATTCTGAAACAACCTTCCTCTATCTCCTTGGTTTTTTACTCAATAAAATTTCCAATTTACAAAATTTATTGATATTCTTTTTTTAAAGAATTCTTTTTATTGTAAAATTACTAAAGAAATACACAATGTGTTAATACATTTATTATTTTGGGCGGTATGTTTCTTCAGCAATATGATGGGAGGAAGAAGCTTTCTTCAAGCGAGTCAAAAGATACTCCTAGGTTATTGTATGTGTTTAGAGTGATGACATACTGAACATCAGGTGAAGTATCAAACATCGCATGGTCGAGCTTGGAAACGACATTGTCATGTTCAGGAAGTGTTGAGAACTCGAGGATTTAATCATCAATGCAGAACCTCATTTCAAAACTGTCTCCCGATCTCACATTGTCACCAAATAAACTGCCTTGAAGTACTTTAGAGCAGTCTTGAGTAGGGCTGGAGTTACAGAATCTCTTGAAAAAGAATCCGTTGGTTCCGAAATACATGTGTTATGCATTGATTTAGTCTTTGCGCATAAGTCCAACAAAGAAGTAGTTATTGCTAAAGGAAGTTATGGTGAATTTGAGAGTGTATTTTTTGCTTGGATTGATTTCATAATCAAGATAGTATTGTACTGCCAAGGAATGAGCCATAGTTTATATTGCTAAATAGTTTTATCTATTTAGACCAATTTTAGCAGCATTCTTACCGTATTATTAGCCTAACCCTGCTTTTAATTCTATTTCAGATAAATGGATTTCTTTACAGCCAACAAAAGAAGAGTTTATGGTGTGTCGAAGATCCTTGCCTTCTTCTTTGATAATCTTCACTTGGTCTCGTAAGAGCTTTGCCTTGTCTTGAATGCTATTCCATTTGAAATCATTGTTATCAAACAATACCGCTCCCTTGATGTCAGCTAATTGTTCTTAAATATTGGCGTAGGTTGGCTCGCTCAGTGCTTTAGCTACACTTCCTGCGAGTGCTCCTTCGACTTCCTCAGGGGACTTGTAAGTCGCTATCTCTTTCCTGAAAGTTTCTTCAATTTCTCCAAGTTTATACTCGAACTCGGCTATCTTCGCGAAGGCTCCTTTAAGCTACTCCACGTCGATTCCATACTCGCTGAAGTTCGGGTTCTTCTTGGTTTCGTTCAGGAAAGTGCCCAGCTTCACAAAGAATTCTTCTACATCGAGCTCAGGTTTTTCCTTGGCACCAGTGTGCTTCGTAATGTGGCACTTGCCGCAGATCAAAGAGAGATAGTCATCGTGCCCGCAAGCCTCACAAACACAAACTCTGTCAGCATTTCTGCTGGGACATTGCTTGCAGGCTGGTGGCTCGAATTTCTCGCAGAGTTCCTTGATGTGCCTTGTAGTATTTTCATTTTCGATATCGAGCAGAATTTGTTCCTGCTAAACAGCAGCTTTGCCTCCCTTCTTTGAGATAGGTTTAGTTTTGACAGGTTCCTTTGCTTTCTTAGTATCTTCAACATCCTCATCGACTTCTTCCTCCACCTCTTCTTCCCTCAAAGTTATTTTAGCTCCTCTACCCTTCTTGATGGCTCCTCCAACTCTTCTTCTACTCATTTATTACTTTTTCAATATTTTCTTTCCTATTTTTTTATCTTTTAATCTGTGTATCTTAGACACCAAATCTCTCGTATTTTTTTACTCACTCTCAATCTGATCAATTCTTTATTTTCTCTAGGAATTCGCTCTCCTTGTTATATTTGATATTTCTTCTCTCATCGTAGCCATCCCCACTACGATACCTTACTAACATTAAAGCAGATTCTTTTTCAATTTGAAACTCTCAATGAACCCTCTACTAATTTTATTTTCACTCTTAAAATTAAATGAGAATCAAGTCAAAATTTTCTAATTAGCTTCAAATTTTTTGTATTTTATCTTAACTAATTACTTCAATTACCTTTAATTAATAAATGCTAAAATATTAAATAAAAAAATCTTTTTGTTGACTTATTTTTTCAATAATCAAAAAAAAACCAAGATTCAATGAAGCTATTTTGTTTCTGAGAATCTCCTCGACAGCAACAATCAAAATAATTTCCACAACATAGACTTAACTTTCACATGACTTAATGAATCATCTCGACTTAGGAATAGAAATATCTTCACAAGCAACAAGAATAAAGCAGATTGGATGTGTATTACACTTACTATTGTCAATTATAATATGAATACTATACTAATAGAGAAATCATAGGAATACTTAATAAGAAAGAGGGTTGTAAGAAAGAGTTATCTGTGCGGGGTAAGGGCAAATAAAAAATAATAAGAGTTTGCGTGAATTTTGGCTAGCTTTATTGGATAAGTTAGATACTTAATGAAAACTTTCAAAATCTCACAGATTATTAAAACACCAAAATGACCTCAGTGCCTTAATCTACAGTCGCTTACTCAAGTTTCACTGCTGCCTATACAATACCTCTTGCTAAAAGACTTGGATCATTTCCTCCAAGTGATACTCCTAGCCCTTAAACCTATGGGTTTCTTGACCTCAATGTTGCCAAAAAAAGAGCACCAGAATGGAGGTAGAAAAAAAAGAATTTCAAAGGCATATTGAGTTAACGCTTTGAGAAAAGAAAAACAAGTTTGTTTGGTTTATTCAAAAAGGATATCCGAATCCAAGAAAGTGTCAGTTTTCGATGTTAAGAACAAGCATCCTTCTCCTGGAAATTATGAAGTACCTTCCTACACAGTAACACAGCTTTGCATATTGATTCTAATAATATGAATTGTTATGAAAAGTATAAAGTGATTTTTGCGTATTTGTGTATTTTCTTGCTAGAAAACTGGCGCTTCTTGTACAATAGGGTTTCCAATCGAGCCAATTGAGGATCACACAAAAATTAGCCCTGCTTTGTAAGTTTAACTTTCATATTAACCTCAAATATTATTAACAAATGTATTGCCTTTTTTAGATATAATCCAAATTATAATTTCGGAAAGCACGAAAACCCAGCAATTAGCTTAACCTTGCGAGCTGCACCTGATTTAAAAAAGACATACGAGGAAACTCCTGGTCCAGGGGCTTACGAATAGAGTTTCTATGAGATATCTAGCCCTAGCTAGAAAATCAAGACGAAGGGGAACTTAACAATACTTGGTAGAATATTTTTAATCTAGAGATCAGTGAAAGTAGACTACTAAAGACCAATACTTTAAAACATTCTAATATCTTTTTATTGATTTACCAAATAGGCGTGTCCTAAAAGAGCACATTCATGAATAGAGATGCGATGAACTTTCCTGCTCCGAACTCATACTCAATAAGTTCATCCTTCACTTAAGTAGCATCTCCTTCATTTAAATTTCAAAGTGGCTAGCGAACCGAGCTAATAAACCCGATTTATGAAAAAAACGGACCAGCAATGTATGATATTTCCCAAGAAATTGCAAAAATCCCTGGTTCAACTCCATCTTCTAAAATCCTGCACTCACATTTACATAGTTCTTTGATTTCCCACACTTAGCCTTCATCTACTAACAAATCTACTTCAGAATCTAGAATGGATACCAGCCCAGGACCTGGAAGTTATTTGCATGACTTATCATTTTTCTCCAATCACAGCAAGTCCACTAAATTTGGGTCTGCACAACGTCTCAAGAATATCAGCGAAAGTGATATTTTACCTGGACCAGGGCATTATTAACTCACTCAAGGATATAGATCTCAGAATTTTAATGCTAACAATACTTTTGGAAATGCCAAAAAAGCATCTGCTTTTTAAAATACAATAGCGCCTGGACCAGGATAGTAATGATAAATCTGCAGATTAGGCAGAAGCAATAATCGATTGATTAATTTGTTTGCTTTTTTCATAAGATACAATATTCCGCCTATGCTAGGGAAAGGACCGAAGTATGGGATTGGAGGAGCAAGCATATCAAGTTTTATACCGAAATCTACTAATCCAGGACCAGGATCGTATACTCTTAATGAAAGCCAAACAAGTAACTTACAATTAGAGAGATTGAAACTGGTATTTGATAGTTTTCTATCAATTTTAACTTCAAAACAATGCACAGCATTTTTAGAAACAAAATTATTTTTTTTAATTTAAAAGAACCTTCTCCATTTTCTGTGAAGTTCAATTCAAAAATTGACTCTAATCTGTCATTCTAGCTACCAGGCCCTGGCTCCTACGATCCTTAGAACGACACCTTCAGGACTTCAAAGATTTCGTAAGCTAGTTTTCTTTTGAAAAAATTGACACAGATTTTCGAAATCTATCTCTCTCAAATTCGTAATGATAAATTCTTTTAGGTTTAATTCCGCCACCATTCGAGATGTTTTCGGTACAAAAGATGAAGGTCCTAGTCCTGCAGATTATTAGATTCAGCCTCAGATTGCGGGTCTTCCAGAATATCACTATAAATAAATAAACTATTTCAAAGATCATATCAAGAATATGCGTTAATAATTGAATCCAAAAAGCACATTGCAATCCAAAAATCAAAGAGATTCCTTGAAAACATTCTCATCACCCAGTAGCTCTTAGACTAAAATATTACAACAAAAATGAAGAAAAAGAAAATTAACAATCATATGATCGGAGATTAAAAAGTATTTAAGTTATCCTTAGTTAATATTCTTGTTGTTTTTTAAGAAAGTTAATTTCTTTGTAAACTGCATATTGTGTGATTCATTTCATCAAATCAACTAAACTAATTGAAAGAAGAAGAAAACTTCAAAATGAATGAAAAATATTTTAAAAATGGCAATTATTGACCAGAAAAAAAATTACTGATTTCTCTTGAACATCAATATGCCTGCTATTCTGAAAACGATTACAAAAAATAGTCAAATTCTAAGAGCGAACAATCTGATACAAAAAACGAATTTGTTATTTCACTCAAAAGTAAAAACAAAGTAGATTAAATAAGACCAAAAAGTTTTCATTCCGCATAATTTCTTAATAAAAGATGAATTTACCAAGAACATCAAGAAAAAAACGATAATTATCCATTGAAGCTTCACCATATTAATAAATCAAAGAAAGTGACCATAAAACGTAAGGTTCTAGTCATAGCAATACGGTTTTTTCAACTAAGAGAACCTCTGTTGCTAATGCAAGCAGCACTTCGACAAAAGGCTCAAACTAAATTTTATTCTCATCTCCCAATAATGATGATAACGAAATCAGTAAATAGTAACTTTATCATGGGCCTTATCATTAGCAGTTGTCCCATAGAAACTCTAACCTTAAAGTGCCTCCATTTTAAGGGCTGAAAAGCGATATTATTCATTCTATTGGAACCGGTAATTTAGCTCCAAAGAGTAAAACTCATACTCATAATAATCTTCCTACAAATTCACTTTTAACTCCAAGAAATACCCTTCCATTTGTAGCTCCATTCTTAAGGTACCTATTATTATGCTTTTCACATCCATACATATGAAAAAATTAAGAAATACAAATGAAGTTAATACGGAAGTATTTGTGAAAAAAGATAAAAGCATAATGTATATATATATTTTATTCATTTTCTTTTTATCTCTCTCACATTCTTAATTGTTTGCGAATATTATTCAATTAAAATTCTTTTTGCGATTATTTTTAAGTTTAAAAATCTATTAATTTATTGATTTTCTTCAAATTTGTAGAAAAATCAATGAAGTCTAAAAATCCCCTTATTCTCATGAAAAACTAAAAACAGATCGATCATCTGCTGGAGATATCTTAGCCACTGAGCGTAGTAGTCAATCAGGCAGGAGTGTTGAATACTTTGCTTTAGTTGATTCGATTTGTAGAAATCATGCTCTTTTGCTTCATTCAGCTCCAAATATTGAAGATTCTTCATAGAATTTGAGCACAAATGAAAGATCAAATATCACTGAGATTTTCACAAAACAAGTATCCAAAGATACATCAAGAATATACTTAAACTAGCTCACAAAAGGATAGAAATTTAGATAATCTCTGAGATCCCTAAAAGACTTATCAGACGACTACATTAAAACGAAATTAAAAATCATCCAAGATCGCAAGTGGCTGGCAAAAAATAAAAAAATCTACACAGAAGGAAACATAGAATAGAATTCTGAGATAGACCATCCATTTTAATAATTATCATAAAATGTGTCCTTAAAACTACTCCCAAAAGAAGATGAAGCATATTTTAAGTATCCTAAATAATAAGATAAAGATGATTTCCAGAGACCATTATTTGGATCAAAGAAATTATCTTCTTTCTATTTTGGCGAAGTACAAAAAGTTTCAACACCAATTTCTTAAAACTTCCAATCTCCTTCTTCTCCGTCCCCTTAAAAGCTTAAACTGATTTCACCGAGAGGAGAGATAGGAAGAGAAATCTATCCTTTTAAAAAAGTAGAATCATTCTTCTAAGGATCTTCAAGGAATTCAGAACAGACTCTACAAAACGAGATAATTTCTTAGAAGCAAGTGAATACACCATTGCAAGATGTGAGCATTAATGATAAAATTGAAAATATAATCAGCCCCAACAATAGAGCAGAAAATGCCCTTAAAAAAGCTTAATCAGAATGGCAAAGTTAACATAACATTATTGAGTCACAAACATCAACTCCCAAAAAGTTCACAATCTAATCTTCAACTCGGTTGATACACAGCAGAGCTTCCCACAAGAACATAAAGAATCCTGACTTATCAGCGAATAAAGAAGAATTGGAGATTGCGATGATTTTAGAGAAAAAAATTACAAATCCAAACAGTAAGAATGATATAGATTAAGGCATTTCTAGAAGTGAATCTAAAAAGCAGACCAATATGGAGAGGATAAGGAAAAAATAGAGAGAGCAAGACACGCAATAGATAGAGTAGCTCGAAGTAGCTTTGTTGTCAAGGGGATTGATTCAAGCAGAGGAGAAAGAAGATGATTTACTTGCTACAAGATTGAGGATTCATAACTACTTTAGACAAAAATAACTATCGTTATCTGAGAAATAAGAAGCATTTTCGAGATTGTTTAAGTAATTTGATGGTGAAAATAACTCGCCATCGCAAAAGAAAGCGAATCAAATAATCAGCATTCTCAGAAATATGAAACCTTTTTATCTGTAGTAATAGCAAGGTCTGAATGATAGTAATTTTTCTAAAAAACCTAAATCAGTCTATGATCTATTAGTTAGCATTAAAAAATAAAACTGACTATTCTTGGAATTGTGGCTAGTAGTTAGTTGAAGATTCTAATAAATGAAAGATTCGATTGAAAAATAGTACATTTGAAGGAAGAAAGAGAAACATAACCAGGTTTAGAAAAGATTGGTGAAAATTACTTAAAAAACCCCAAATCAAAATTGGATTACTGAGAAAAAATATTAATATTATGAATTTTTTTGAATCTGTGGTTTAAAAACAATATGATTGATTTACTGGAAAGATGAAATCAGCCACTAATTGGATTTTTTTTCCAATCGCTAACTTTTGGATTTTTTTAAATCTGGTGAATTCATTTATGTTTGTGTATTTTTGAATGACTTTGATTTATCTCAAAGAAGTGGAAGAAAATAAATAAAACATGCTTACTACCTATCTTTGTCACTTAGCCAAAACTCTATTGATAAATAGTAAATTAAACAGTTAACAAATAGCTGCATGTTGTGTAAATAATATTTTAAAATTGAACCTTTCTGCTGAATATTTTATCAGAAACATTATTTTTACGATCCTCTGCTTGTTTTGTTCTAGAAAAATATTATCAAAGGAATCTTAAGGGAAGGGAAAGAGGGTGATGGGAAGGGGGGAGAGAGAAATTAAACATGCATTATGTAATATCTTATTTGTAATTTCTCTAGATTTGCTTAGTACCATTAAGATACTAACAAAACAAAGAGGAAAATCCTTGAATTAGGTGATTGAAATCTCAAGCGACCAGTGTGAAATAACAGAGCTCAGAGAAAAAAGGCAAAAAACAAATAAGACAAGCAATCAAACAAATTATTCACTCAAAAAAAACAAACAATTCAGTTAGAAACTCATTTATTACAGTTTCCATATGTCAGGCGCTGAAGGATCACCTAAGGAAGAAAGCGAGTCCCTTCTAGTCCATAAATTCATTTTCTACCTTGTTGTTTGGGTTTAAAATTCTGAAAATCTTTTTTGATTCTGTAGTTTGCCGATCGACTATTGCATACTCCGCCCGAAGATCGATAACTCGATGAGATCAATACTTTTTTAGAGATGTATAGTCTGTCAGAGGTAAATTATGAGAACATCTAAATAGCAGTGAAAAACAAGCACTACGCATCTGACATCAAAGAATTACATAGATTAGTGGCTCATCACATGCAATTCGTTCAATATTAATAACCACATAGGGAACTAAAACATAAAGGTAGATATTTAGAATGTCTTTCAAAAAGATGTTTTTATCTGTTTTTCTAACAAAATACCTTTAAAATAAAACAAGAAGGATGCTTCATAAAAATATTTATTTAAACTGGTTATTCAAACATTTTTTTGAACACATTGATTCCTTATACTAAAAAAGATTGTATCTTCCTTTAAACTCAGATTCCTGCAAATTCCAGTGCTCCATAATACTTGAAGGCAGTGTTAAAGTATTCGACTGGAGAGACAGAGAAGAAACCAAGGAATTGCTGTATTTACAGTCTGGAGATATTATTCTAGATAAACATATTCTGAAGACTCTTTAACGCCCGATTATGTTCGTGTATGCTGAGAATACTTCTGTTGGGGTTGCGAAATATGAAGATTTCTAGGAAACATTGTATTCTTCAGTAGAAGAGAAAGAGGATCAGAAGATTATCAGTTCGTTTAGATTGTTTTAGTCGCTACCTTTGTTTAGCTTTGAAAATTTGTGTTAATAATTCACTTTGAAAAACTGCATCAAAGGAGAATCTATCTTTGAAATCAATGACCCAGTGAAGGCCATTTACATCATCAAAAATGGAGAATTCATTGTAAGAGATTATTCAAAATAAGAATAGCATTTACTTCATTTTTAAACCTTGAGCAAAACTGCGAAATTTGAGATTCTAACGTTTTATTTTGTTTTTAAAAATTTCTCTCAATCAAAAAGATGGAGGAGGAAGTAACTTTTAAATAAGGCCTCAAATCAAATGCAAATGGAAGCGTAGATGATGAAACTCCTAGAAATCATAGCGCCAGTGAGGATATTATGGAATTAAGTGTGTAGTTAAATGCACGCAAGAAAAAAGAGAACCGCAAAAATATGGGAACTAGGGTTTTATTGGCTGGGGAATTATTTGGAGAAGATGATGTAATAGAGGAGTTTTGTAGCAGAGAGAATAATGAATGCATTCATCAGGAGATTTCGAAGAAAACCTATTGTCAATAAGCTATTCGAAAATGCAGTGTAAAATGTTTCTCAATCAAAGCGCAGCTACTGATTCTCCCTTCAAATGAACTTATTCACAGAGTGCTTGAGAAAGTCAAGCCTGGAATTCTAAAGAAATTATAAGATATTTCATAGCAAAAGAAAGCCATTTATGCCAAATCAGTTAATAAAATAAGGAAAACAGTACTACCATACACTAATTATCTCCTCCCTCAGACACCCAATTCATCAACTCCTTCAAATTCCCCTAGATTAACTGCTAGCAATTTCACAATACAATCACAATTCATTTCCAATAAACTAAGGAAATATCAGAAAGTTAAGAAATAAAACTCCAAATCGTTGAATCATAGCTCAAGCAATCAGAATAATCAATCTTCAAAATCTCCAAGCTAATTGTAAAAATAATAACAATAGCTGTTAAAATAGCAGACACCCTTTGATTGCATTGACGATAAAATGAATTTTAATTAATCAACAACTCCTGCAGCTTCTCACTTTAAGAAAATCAAAGATGATAATTTGAAATTGTAAAAAATAACTTTTAATTCAGCGGACTCAATCCCTCTTGTCCTTTCAAGTACTTCTCCTCTTTCGTCAAATACTGTTCACTTCAATCTTCCCTCTCCATTATTGCAAGAGTCACCAACAACATCTTTGGCTTTATTGCCTGTTTGTGATGAAATAGATCCAGACCAGTAAATAAACAATAACTAAAATGACAAATTAAAACTTGAAATTCCTGATAATAAATCACTAACTCTTCACCCCCATAATTCTGACGATTTCGTCAACAAACTAAATAACATCCACCTTGAGGATTCCCATTAGCAGCTTCCTGCAAGAAGAACCAAATCTTTTTCTCATTTCGAATTAAACTCCTCAACTCTGCAGCCTTCCCTAAATAAAGACTCCCTACTTTTCCGAAAGCAATTTGAGAGAACTAAAAGCCAATCTCAAAGTAAAGCCTCCATCCAAGAGATTCCCTTAGAAGATGCATCATTTGCAAGTCATAAAAAATCTAGCAGCACAAAAATAATTCTTCAATTTCAGAGATCTTCTTCAAAAATATCCTCTAAAAAACCTTCTTCTAGTTTAAATTCCAGTATAATCTGGTAATCTAAAAATGCTTCAGCAATAGGCAGCGCTGTCGAATATGGCAGCATTCTAGGAAGCTGTAGTGCTATCACATTTGCACCTTCTCCTTTAGCTTAAAATAACAGTTCCAAGATTAATATTGATTCAAATAGAATCATGAGTGCGAGAAAGCTGATGTAAAATGAACCTAGCTAGTTCATAAAATACGTTCCTTTAACTGAAACAATCAAGAAGAAAGTAGGTTTTCAGGAAGATAAACAGAAATAACAGATAAATCAAAAAAACCTGCTTTAAAAAACATAAGATCCTACAAAATAAAAACACCAATTCAACATTTAGCAACCTTAATCAAGGGAAAACAGCAACTCATAAAAACTACCTGAAACTACAGTAACCTACGCAGGTCTAGGAAGTAAGCTTGAAAAAGAAGTAGGCGATAGATCTATGAAAATCAAATTGCTAACTCCGATTTTCTCAAGAGGATACAAAGAAAATTTCATCAAAGAAATGGCTAACTTGAATAGACGCAATCGCAAACCAAATTACATCGTTGAATTCAAGCAAGACAACTCAAGGAGACTCAATTAGCAGAATAAATTAATCAATTCGCTCTTAAAAAATAACACTAAATCTGCTCTGTTCAGTAACAATATCAACAGCAACACTTCTAATAATATTTTTAGCATACCAAATCATTTGAATATGAAAGCGATTATCAATAATTCTAATTAGATATCTCAACAAGTGAACCAACCTTACCCACAACACAATCCAACACTGCTTATCTCTTCTGTTCCTTAAACCCCTGAGGTTAACCCTGCATAAGAATAAGTTATCCCAGAAATCCTATTATTTTCACATAGTCTCCTGAACAATTCATTTTAACGCAAACCAGCTTCATCACTTCCTTCGAGTCCTATCCGCGTATCCTCACCGCCAAGCCCTTTAAAGACCTCCCATGTTTAATTGCCAATAAAGATTCAATTACATTAGTCATCGTCCTAGCCATCTAGCCCCTAAAGCAAATAATATCCTTCATATTACCTTGTGAATGGTACACAGCCCTCAAAACAGCAAGGACAATAATCATAGCAATAATTCTAATAAAAGACATAATTTCCTATTTCAACCAATGCTGCTCTATCATTTCTGCCTTCTTCACGGGGTAATACTGCTAAAGAGCACACGCCTTAAAATAATCCTTCTCCTTGTTATCACTACTACTCTAGAGGGTTTTAAGGTTCCAAAAAGACATTTTAAAGTTTCGAAACTAGTAATATTACTAATAATAATTCACCGTAATATCGAAGTAGCTTGCAACCGACAGATAGAAACCCCTAAGTGCTTAAACGTCGTTCATGTGAGCCTGTTGAAAGACAATAGTAGAAACTGGAGAGCGGGCAATAGTAATTTTCATCATATAAACAGGTATCTTCCAAAACATAGCCAGTTTCACCATTTTTCAGAAAAAGACCTCCTCCATTGTAGATGATGGAGATAACAACAGCTGTCCAGGCTTGCTGAGAGAGGCATAAAGAGTTTTTTGCCAATAGGATTAATTTTTTCAAGTGAATTTTTAAAGAAGAAAGATTGAGAAATAAAATCATCCTTGTGAATCAATATTTATTACTGATTATGTTGTTGAAAAATTTATAAAAGAACAAAAAAATTGCCTATTTCATAATAAAACATAAAATGGAATGCATTTGAGTGAAAGCACATGTAAATTGTTATTTCTAGATGCAAATGAATACCCATCAATTTGGTGGGTATCCGTAGTTGTAATTTGGAGGATTTTGAGGTGGCAATCCTTAATAAGTAGGCGTCATTGTCTGAAATGTCACACTTGATATAGGCAACTGTTGATATTGTGGTTGTGGTTGATTTTGGTAGTAATACAATGGCTATTACTAAGGTTATTTCACAAATTCTTGCATCTCAAGACCCGGCTGTGACTCAGATAATTGAACATATACTGGCTATTATGATTGTTGAATATACTGCACTTAAGGAATCATCACCTATGGTTGAATGAATTGGATTTATTCTGTCACAGGAACACCAAGGATAAGACCATGAGCATCTTTTTTACATCAGAAAAATCAATTATTTCATTGTTAACTTTCAATCAAAATAATAAATTAGCTTACTCATCATTTGTTATTGTTGTAATTGTTGGAGTTCGAGTTGCTCTTGTTGTAGTTTTAGAAGCTTTTATCTTTAATATTCCTCTTCTTGCCTTCTTTGATTTACTCCTGGTTCCATCATATTGACATACATATTGTCAAGTCCAGAAATACTCTTGTTGAAGTCATGATCATCGCCTTTCAAGAAGCTGAACGGATCGTAGTTTGGATCGTCATATCGTGGGTCCATTTTTAAAGAGATATGTTATATTTTGTTTATTTGATTATTTGTTTAGGTGATTCTATTTGTTAATCAAGTGATTTGATGTTTTGTTGTTTGATTTTTCTTTTCTTCTCACAAAATAAATCATTCAGAGTTGATTTCCCTGGTGTCTCAACTCAGATAAGCAAAGTGCTCGAAATTACATTCCCTTCGATGCTCTTTGGGTTCCCAAACTCTCCACAGTTTACTAATTCATGCTAGAACAGATTGTTCGAATTAATTTAAAAAATAGACAAATTGACCAGGTAATATCAAAACAATTCAAAAATCTAGAAGCATCCCTTGAGTCCAAGAAATCAATTTTACATTTAAACTAAATAATCATTAATTCTCACGAAATTCCTACCTAGAAAAGTAAGAGTGCAGAAACAAGACAAACTATCACAGAATTTAACTAATATTAAGTGAAGAATCACTCGCTAAGCATTCATATAAAGATCCCAAGATTGTTGGGATAAATATAATGAAATTTAATTATTTTTAAGATGAGAAAAAATGGGAGATAAAATTTCTAGAAAGTACAAGATTTAGGGTGGTAGTGGTGATGGTGGTGATGATGGTGGTGGTGGTGGTGGTGGGAGGGTAATTTGACATTCAAGTGAAATCCCCTTCAGGTATATTCTTTCTTTTATTTGAAGTACTAGTGAATAATTAAAATATATTCGATAAGGTTTTATTATGGATGTACAACCTTACTTTTAATTATTCCTACCAAATAATAATGTAAACAATACAACCCAGAATAATTCAGGAGCTTAAAAAAGCACTTTTGATGACCAATTGAATTATGAAAGAGTAAATTGTATTGTTTTTCAAAGAAACATAGAAAATTAAGCTTCTTCATATCTACTCAACAATAGGATGGAAGGAAGAGACTTTCTTTGATTCCATTGAATGCAAAACCTAAAGAATCGAAGATGGTAATGGCAATAACATAACTAGCTGAAGGTGAGGTATCAAATTATTAGTTATCAAGCTTGGAAACTACATTGTTATGTCCAGGAAGAGTTGAGAATTCAAGAATCTAGTCTTTAATACAGAATCTCATTTCAAAGCTATCTCCTGAGAGAAGTTCATTGCCAAGCAGTCTACCTTTTAATACTTTTGAACAGTCTTCAACTGGAAAAAAATTATTGAATCTTTTAAAGAAATATCCAGAGAGGCCCATAGAGAGAACCTTTGTTGAAATATAGTCCTTTTTCATCAGTCCAATGAAGAAGTAATTATTAGAAAAGGAAGTCACTGTGAATTGTAAAGTGTATTTCTTGATTGGGTCTATCTCTAAACTCAAATACAATTACTGGTGCTAAGATCCAGCAAATGTTTAGAGAGTTATTTCGTGTTTATTATTCTAACCAATTTGAGGAGCGCAATTCTATTGTTATTGTGCTCCTACTATCAGCTCGATTTCAGATAAGTCGATTTCTTTATCAATAAAAGAGGAATTTATTGATTGTTGAAGTTCCTTGGTTTCTTCTTTGATAATCTCCACTTTGTCTTGTAAGAGCTTTACCTTTTCTTGAATACTGTTCCACTTGAAATCGTTATTGTCAAACACTACTGCTCCCTTAATATCGGCTAGTTGTTCTTAAATGTTGGCGTAGGTTGGCTCGCTCAGTGCCTTAGCTACACTTCCAGCGAGAGCACCTTCTGCTTCCTCGGGGGACTTGTAAGTGGCGATCTCTTTCCTGAATGTCTCTTCGATTTCTCCGAGTTTATTCTCGAACTCAGCAATCTTAGCGAAGGCTCCTTGAAGCTTCTCCACATCGATTCCCTGCTTGCTGAAGTTCGGGTTCTTCTTGGTTTCGTTGAGGAAAGTGCTCAACTTCACAAAGAATTCTTCGACGTCGAGCTCAGGTTTCTCCTTGGCAGCAGTGTGCTTCATAATGTGGCACTTGCCGCAGATCAAGGAGAGGTAGTCCTCGTTCCCGCAGGCCTCACAAACACAGATTCTGTCAGCGTTTCTGTTGGGACATTTTTTGCAGGCTGGAGGCTCCAATTTCTCACAGAGTTCTTTGATGTGTCTTGTAGTGTTTTCATTTTCGATGTCGAGCAGAATCTGTTCCTGTTACACCGCAGATTTACCTCCCTTCTTTGATATAGGCTTAGTTTTGACGGGTTCCTTTGATTTCATAGTGTCTTCATCTTCTTATTTTAACTAGTTCTCAGTCCTTTTAGACTTTTTAGCAACTCCTCCAACTTTTCTTCTATTCATATTAATTTTTTATCAATAATTTCTTTCTATTTTATGTATTCAATAAATAGTACCTTAAACTCAAAATACTTTTTTTCTCAAGAATCAACCTGATCAAATCTTTTTGATTTCCCTTTAACCTGTTTGTTTAAAATAGTTAACAATATTCATTTTCAATAAGGTTATTTTATATGATTTTTCAATTACCTTTTGAATAACAAATATCATTTTTTATGATTAAATTCCCCTCAAACATTACTAATCAAGCAATTAATCGTTTGAACTTTGCTTTAATAATAAATTTTAAATGTTTGCTCGTTTTAGAGATTATTATTTAACACCCATACACTTTCCTTTGATTTTTCTATCATTATCAAGCTGAAATATCCAAACGAATTCTGACCATTTTTATATTAATCAACAATAAGATGGGAAGAAGGAACTTTCTAAAAGTGAGGTGACTGTGATTCCAACATTTTTAAATGTGCAAAAAGTAATAACATAGCTACCTTCCAGAGAAGTATCAAATTATTAGTTATCAAGCTTGGAAATAACATTTTCATGCCATGGAAGAGTTGAGAATTCAAGGATTTATTCTTTAATACAGAATCTCATTTCAAAGCTATCTCCTGAATGAACTTCATCACCAAACAGACTACCTTTTAATACTATTGAACAATCAAATTCTGGGCTACTGCTAACAAATCTTTTAAAGAAGAATCCACAATAACCGGAATACATGATCCAAGTTACAACTTAATGTTTTGGCATCAATCCAATGAAGAACCAATTATTGGAGAATGAGCTCACTGTGAACTGCAAAGTATATTTCTTAGAAAAATCAATCTCTTATCCAAAATATGCTTGCTAATAGACAGCTTCAGGAATTGTTTAGAGAATTATTTAGGCATTTTTATTGCGTTTTATTATAAAATAGTTTTCGTCTCCAGGATTATTAGGTGCTCCTATTAGCATTTCAACTGTAGATAAATCAATTTCTCTGGCGCTAAGGGAAGTTGATTCATCATAGGCTTCTGAAGAACAACCTCCATCTGATTTTCTGTGAGCACACTTTTCGCTGGAAGGCTATTAAATTTTGATACTTAGCTCTTTGATGTTTTTTGGTTTGTTTTTCTTTGCAATGGCGGTCAAATTCTTTTCTTAATAAATGGCAATTTTTTCTCCCTTCTTTGCAATACTCTTAGTTTTCACAGGTGTCTTTAGTTTCTTAAAGTTTTTAGCATCTCCTTTCTTTTTTTCTCTCACAATTATCTTTGTTGCTTCATCGTTCTCTAAAGTTCCTTCAACTTAACTTCTTGTTCTCATAAATATTAATTTGATTTGTATCTTAATCCACAAAAATATCCTTGAATTCTTTGAAAAAGTTTTAATATTATTGGCGGATTTGAGCGTGATTGTTTGAAACTATTAGCGGATAGGACTAAATTTTGAAAAAAGTATTTATTTACTTGAAAAATGAACTTGAAGATACACTTTGTGATAATTGTATAACTCTATTTAGCATTACTTTTAAATACATTTGATAACAAAATTAAAAATTGAATACATTCTTTTTAGTTCATATTTCATAAGGATACTTAACACAAACAAATCATTATTATCTGCCTCATCGTTTTACCTCAATAACCAACTTCATTCCTAAACAACTAAATAATTACATCTTACTTTTTCCCAGTAAAAATATTAAGATACTGAAATAATTTTTCTTGAATTTCGTTTACAGCCTGAATTTCTTACAATTTGAGTAAAACAATTAAACATTCATGAAATTTATTCCCAAATTCAATCAAACACTTCCCTTTTAACCCACTTGAATCAGTGAGTAAGGGAGATTTTGAGTTTTGAGAAATAGAATGTTTCTAAATTCCAGTCTATTTCAAAGAAAAGAATAATTCTGAAGAGCTTCTAATAATCTTTTTTGGTGACTTCTCTTAATTATGAAGTTTTTTAATATTTGTCATTTCTTCCAACATCATACTCCAAATCACAGCAATACTCTCTCCTTTTAATAGAAATCGTCATGTGAGGGTATTTGTTGATTAAAAAATATTTAATGAGGAACAAACCATTACAATTTATGCAACATCTATGAACAAAAAGAAAAAAAGCAAATAATTGTTAGTTCACAGCAGACTTTAAATCAACAATTCAATTAAGTAACAATCTCACAAAAACCGATTTGAAAATTAAAAAGGATACACTATCTCCCAGTGATTAGGGCGTCAATCCTTCATTCGATTTTGTAATTAAACACTTCCGAAATCTGCGGTATAAAAGAACAATATCTGAAGACACACAAAGAAGATAAATCAATTTAAAACTAATAAACCAATAAATCAGTAGGCAACAACAAAAAATACAAAAATATCTAAGGTAGCTTACATTTGGACCTATCAATGTCGAGTTTTGGCGTACATTATAAGGCTTTGATGCGCAAAAACTACATAATATGGAAGAGAGATAAATGGGGTTCTTGCTGCGAGGTAAAACACATAATCAATATTATTTTATTCCTCACCAATTTTGATGTCTCCTCTGATCATATCTCCACTTGCATCAGGTCCTAGTGCCGATTCTGATTGCCTGTCTCTTCTTCATCTTTAGAGCAAATATCTCAAGGACAGTAAATTCACTAAAACCTTTGCTTTATTGTTGCTATTTTAACCTCAAATATTGATCATTTTTGTATTTTTTCTTTCTTCTAGGAAATCCCCGATTAATCATTTATCAATTTACAAACAAAAATCTATCCATCTCCTCCCTTATCACCCTTAGACATCTATGCTATGAATATGATTAATTGTTGGACAAGAAAAAGAGATCAAAGTCCAAGCTTCCGCACTGGAGCTGTTGCTCTCATGCCAAATAACCCTATCACTTAGAACCTCAAAACAATGATGAGTACATATGTATCCAGCACAGGAAAATAGTTTTCTTTCAAGATGTTTAACTCTCTTGATGAGTTTAACGAGTATATTGGAGGAGATAACTACAATTATGATGTCTGCTTTGGAGTTAATGTAGAATAAAGTGGGCTCACGTATTCCACAACACTTATGTTCAATACCACTGGAGGATAAAGTAAAATACAAAAGAAGAACTACTTGGAAGTTTAAAAAGAGATTTTGATAGGAAAAAGTGTTTTCTAATTATGAAAAGAAAGCCTTCTCATTTTTTTTTTTTTTCATTTGCTAGACAACATTGATATTGCAAGTACAGTTGGATAAGAAGAAATCGATTATAAACCATAAAATTTCAAGGATTTTTATACTCCTTATATTTACTATGGGTCACTTTAGATCAAAAATTGGATTGGTAAATGAAATTAAAGCTTTTGTTGCTTGGTTTTGACAAAGAATTTTCACATTTATTCTAGATAATGTCATACTTCAAACTCTACTGGGTGATCCTACTGCTACAATTGAGCCATCTATTACACCACTAAAGCAAAAACAATACATTAGTGATACAATATCTGACACCATGAAAGGGAACATTTCTAATTTTGTTGGTAAAAAAAGAAAAGATAATCTAAATATTAATTCTCACTTTTTTATCTCTAAATTCTGATGTAAAAAGTGATCATATTTTGAATAATTTAAACAGTTCTTCCTTTGATCGTGGTCTATTTACGAATGAATAGTGGAATCCTCACAGAAAAAGAAAAGAAAATTCGTGAAGGAATGAAGATTATGGGAATGAAAAACAACTCTTTTTACTTATCATGGATAACTTGGTATATGATAATCTACACCTTGATTTCTATTGTGGTGTCGATCATCCTGAAACTTTCAATCTACAAGAACAGCGATATTACCTTAATTTTCGTTTGGCATTGGTTCTTTTGCATGACTCTAATCGCATAAAGTCTCTTTGTCACAACATTCTTCACTAATGCAAGACTTGGAAATATTGTCGCAATGGTAGATAAATATTCATATAATCAAGAATTTACAAAAAAACGAACCATAATCAAAATAATCAAGAGATAATTAAGCTAATTATGCTGATTCTTTTTGATTTTCGAATAGGTATTTTTCTTGGTGATGTACATGATTAAATTTGTTATTATCTCCAGTGATGAAATATCAGAGACAACTAATACATTTGTCTCCCTTGCTTCTTAGACTAATTTGTCTGTTTCTTCGGATATTTTCCTTCTAGTTGAAGCAGAAGTACACAAAAAAAGTTTTAAAATATTCGATTCTCTCATTTATGCCTGATTGTTTGCTTCAACAAATAGAATACAGGAATCGGTTGGGGTGACCTCAATCAACTTGTGAATAACTCTCGATTAGGAACTTCCTTAGGTCTTCTTGTATTGAATTATGTAGTTTTTATGATTCTGGCTCTGTACTTTGATCAAGTTATCCCTAATGATTTTGGTAAAAAATAGCATCCTCTTTTTTGCTTTATCTGGATGTGTAAACGCAGAAAAGAATCAGCCCATCATCAATAAATAGCTGATTATGAAGATCAATCGAACTTATTAGAGTAAAACATTGAAGATGTTGCAGTTGCATTACGCTAGCAAGAATAAACTAATGAAGTGCTCAAAATGAATAAGATTTATAGGGTATATTCAAATGGTAAAAAAGCTGTGAACGGAGTATCATTAACAATGTATAAGAATCAAATCTTTTGTCTTCTTGGTCATAACGGTGCAGGTAAAACATCTCTCATCTCGATGTTAACAGGAATGCTAGAATTCAGCTCAGGAAACGCTTAAGTTTTTGGTAAAGATATTAAAACTGAAATCGAGGAAATTAGAAAATCAATGGGGGTCTGCCCGCAGCATGACATTCTATTTCCAGATGTATCTGTGAAGGAACATCTCGAAATGTTTGCAGTTTTCAAAGGCATGGATAGAAAAGATATCCCTTTAGCAGTTGAACAAGCTATTCATGATGTTGATCTTAAAGAAAAAACAAATGAAGTTAGTAAAAATCTCTCTGGAGGACAGCGTCGTCGTCTTTCAGTAGCCATAGCGTTTATTGGAAATTCTAAACTCATATATCTCGATGAACCTACATCCGGCATGGATACTTCTGCAAGACGTCACATTTGGGATATGCTCAAAAAATACAAAAATGAAAAAATCATTGTACTCACAACTCACTTCATGGATGAAGCAGATTACCTTGGAGATCGTATTGGTATTATGGGACATGGAAGGTAAAGAGGGATTTTATAAATAAGTTAGAATTGGAAAAATATTGAACAATACATTACTTTTGTTTACTGAATAACTTGCAGATTGATATGCTGTGGATCGTCAGTGTTTCTAAAGAATCGATTTGGAGTTGGATACAATCTTTCAAGTAAGATAAAATAAGAGCTTATTGAGGGTTATGTTGTGCAATTTATTAATAATATTATTGATTTTTTATCTTCAGTTGCAAAGAAAGATAATTTTGCTCAATCTGAACCGATCATAAATTTAATTCATAAATTCGTTCCAGAAGCGACTAAGATCTCAGATGTATCTTAAGAAATAGCATTTTAGTTGCCAATTAGCTCTGTTGGGAAATTCGAGCTGCTTTTTACAGAAATGGCCAACTAAAAGTTATCTTTAGGTATTTCTTCTTATGGAATATCCATTACAACTCTAGAAGAGGTGTTCCTTAAAGTTGCTGAATATAAACGTAAGGAAATTTAAACAAAAAGAATGTATTTTGCTAATCTTAATTAAAATTTATTAGCTCATAAATTGAAACTGAGCTTAATTAAATTAAAGTAACTCCATTTGTATTATTTTGTAGCTTAAGAAAAATAACAACTGCAGCAAGTTCCAAATGGTGCTGCAAACACTTAAACAGCTAAAGTACTTCCTAAAGACCCTGATAACGATACTAAAGATGATTAAATCGATAACTTTGACTTGAACTCAGTTAGAATAAAAAAACCAATTTACCTCTTCTTCTCTCATTTCCTTGCGCTTATCATCAAACGAGCTCTCTATTTCAGGAGAGATCTCCGTGGTTTCATTTGTGAAGTGTTTCTCCCATGTGTAATAGTCGTGGCTGGACTTAGTCTTCTTCTGTAATTAATTGCCTTTTGAAGTTTATTTAGTTTCCTAATTTTTTTATCTTGAATTATTTTTATCAAAAAAACAGGATATCGTTCATTTCAAATTCTCCAATCTTACCGATACCCGACAATCTCTATGGGAATGCTCTTAGTGTATATTGGGGGTAGGATGCATCAGTTACTTTAAGTGATGGAACAAGCCTAATATCCAAATTGAGTAAAACTTAAGATTATTTCTAATTCCTTAGATTAATAATATTTTTTTTATAATATTCGTAGATGGAAACATCCTTCCGACACATATTTCAACAACTGACATATCTGTTTGGGATGAAAAGAATTTTATTGATTCTGCTCATTCTCGGAAAGGTGCATATTGGATATATTCTATAGGAGCAGGCTATAAAAATTTCAAATATTACTGCTAAGTTTTAACCATTGCAAGGAGCACACCACTGTATTTTTTGAATGAAATGAATCAAGCTGCAATTAGACTAGCTACATCTTAAGATATTGTGCTAAAACTAACAAATATGCCTTTGCGTCTCACAAAAAGAGCGTTCAGCCTTTAGAGCTCAGCAAATGGGATTGTTGGATCGTTTATGTTCTCAATTGCACTGGCATTCATTCCAGCATCGTTAATCACTTACATTGTCAAAGAGCGAGAAACAATGGTGAAGCATCAGCATATGGTTTCAGGAGTGACCTTACTGTCTTACTGGAGTTCTAGCTTTACTATCGATTTTTTGAAGCACATTGTTCCTGCTTTTTTCTGCATGCTCATGGTTCTCGCTTTCGTAAGATTTTAATGAGTTTTTTTAAAAATATTTTAGAATTTTAACCTCCTTTGTATCATTCTCAAGAGTATAGAAACCTTCACTCTTCACACTTCTGATTATGCCGCAATCTCCATTCTCTTCTTCCTTTATGGATGGGCTGTGATTCCTTTCAGGTAAAATCAATAATTTTGAGTCACAAAAACAAAATTGATTTTGGAAGTTCTTGCAGATAAAAATATTCATTTTTAACTTTATTTTATGAAGCTACTTAACTGGTTTCTTATTTCGAGATTATGGCAATGCTTAAGTGACTAATTTCTTCATCCATTTCATTCTCGGAGGTATTGGCCCTCTGACAATGTTCGTGCTACGTGTCACCGATATGAAATCTATTAGTATTGCAATTGGCTGGGTTTTACGTCTCATTCCTTCTTTCTCATTTGGTTATGGAGTCATCAATATTGGAAATCGAGCCAATTATGCACTAAAAGAAGGTCATTCTGATCCTTATATGACATTCGATATCGACATTGCTGGTGGAGATGTTCTCTTTCTCTCCCTCGAAGGAGTCATCTACATGCTTTTAGTCTTCTTATACGAGAATCTTTCCTAGAAAAAAGGTTTTTCTTAACTAATTTCTGGTGAAAATAAAGTTCTTTACGTTCCTAAAGAACTCGATGACGATGTCTAATTAGAAGCAGAAACCATAGCAATAGTAAGCAATGCTTTTTTATCTTTTCAGAATTGACTAAGAATATTTTCTAATATTATTTTTCTTCTTGCAAAGTCTTCCCCTTCAGAGTACACAGTCTGTGTTAAAGAACTAAGAAAAGTATATGTGCCTGACAAAAAGCGAGTAAAAGTTGCTGTAGACAACATTTCATTTGGGATCAAAAAAGGTGAGTTATTCACTCTCCTAGGTGTCAACGGAGCTGGAAAGACTACAGCATTTAAGATTCTTTCAGGAGAAATCAAACCAACAAGTGGTGAAGCATATATCGCTGGGTTTTCTGTTAGTAACTAACTTGATCAGGCGCGTATGAATATCGGATATTGTCCTCAATTTGATGCACTTTTAGATAACCTCACTGCAAGGGAGCACCTAAATCTCTATGCAGCAATAAAAGGTATCCCTAACAACCTCCGTAAGAGGTTAGTCGAAAAAAGACTAGTTGAAATGGATCTCATTCAATTTGAAGGGATCTTGGCTGGGAGCTTCTCAGGAGGAAATAAAAGGAAACTCAGTGTAAAAAAACAAAAAATTAGAGCTTCTTTATGCTCTTTTTAATTATTATTTTCTGTTTATCAAGGTTGCCATTGCTATGTTGGGAAATCCCTCTATTATATTCTTAGACGAGCCATCGACTGGCATGGATCCGGGTGCACGAAGATTTATGTGGAACGTAATTTCACGTATCTCAAGTGTGAATAAAAACTCTTCTGTGATACTCACAACGCATTCAATGGAAGAAGCAGAAGCTCTTTCGACTAGAATGGCAATTTAAGTTGATGGATTGCTGCATTGCATAGGAACTACTCAACAGATTAAGCATAAGTTTGGGAAAGGTTATGAAGTGGAGATTAAAATTCAAAAATCAACTCCTGAAGAGTTATTGGTGATGGCTTAAAAAGCAGGTCTCTAAGACTTGAATGTACGTATTTTCCCTAAAGATCTCGAGGGTATTCTTAAAAAGCTTAATTCCTTAGAACTTCTAAGCACCATCGCTGAAGGGCAAACAGGCTACATTCTCTACAAAGTAATCAACAAACTGAAGTTGTTTATGGAATTAAAATATCTTCTTTTATTTTTAAACTAGGATATGACCTCTCCAAAAGGATTACTCGCAGAAGTACTTCTAGATTATATCGTTGTTGAAAGTTTAGGCCATAAAATCATGAGCTTTTTGAATGAAGTAAACTCTATTTTTATTTTTCACAAAAAGATTAATTTTTCTGTTTGTTTTAAAACTTCCAGTCATTTGGGTACTTCGATATCATCGAGCATCTCTCCGATTTTTATCGATTCAGGATCGAAACGGGAATTTCTATTGGGAAGATATTTGGACAGTTTGAATTTCACAAAGTTTCCTTGAAAATCTCGGAATATTCACTCAAACAAGCCTCCATAGAGCAGATCTTTAATATGTTTGCTGAGGGCAAGATTGAAGTCAATTAGCATCTCAAAAAAAATCAAGCGAATACACAAAAATCAATTTTACAAAAGGAGATTTAACTTAATGGCGCTTCCCAAGAATAACATAAAAAAATCATGACTGAAAAAGATATTGAAATGCAGAATAATAATCTTCCCTTAGAGGAAAGCTAGCAATGACAGCTCTTTATTGGTTTTTTTTTGTCTTCTTGTCATTTATTCTTAAAGGGAATTATAAAAAATATTATTTGCAGCATAAATAATTTAATTGTAAGTTCTTTTGAATTTTATCAATCAATGTATCGAGGGGATATGAAGATCTATTAAGAGAAAGGAGAGCTTGATTTGGAAGAATTTCAATTTATGTAGAAGTTCTTTGAGTTAAATGAGAATAGATTTCTGTTGAGTGATGTCAAAAAGTAACATTCTTAATTCTTTTCAATCAGATATCAACCAAAATGCTACTCTACCAAATAAAAGATCAATTAGACAGTACAAATGCTCAAAGAACTGCAAGTTCGAATATTGTTACAGATATTTTTTCTCAGAGAGTTGCATTTTGATTCTGTTTGAGTCGCACAATCCCCAGGCAGAATAATCATAATCATAAATATACTAAACGATTCTTGGGTACAGTATCATCGATGATT
>Ga0302271_10001257_pt1 | contig 24646 bp, 16 predicted proteins | sample III_Bog_N1_1_FD_198767 | JGI IMG/M metagenome (GOLD analysis project Ga0302271, IMG submission 198767) | Peat permafrost microbial communities from Stordalen Mire near Abisko, Sweden - III_Bog_N1_1 | ecosystem: Environmental > Terrestrial > Soil > Wetlands > Peat | place: Sweden: Abisko... | reverse complement strand
CTTTTTCTCTTGATCCAACTAAAGACTACATCAATATTGAAATACCAAAACAAAAAAAAGATCTAGATTAAGTTAATCCTTCCCACTAAATATCTTCTTCTTCCTGAAGATTGAGCCTTCAATCACATGATTATCTTTTTCAAAGCATTCAATTTCAGTTTTACAGCTTCGTTACCCTTTTGTTAGTGATAGTATTAATCTTCAATTTTGTATTTATCACCCAAGCATAAAAGTTTAAAATCGTAATTTTATTTTATTAATAATAGTCTGAAATAACTAAAAAAATATTTATATTTGTGCTAAAAACAAGCACTACTGAAGAGCTTCTAGAACCTACTCTTTGATAATTGTAAAGAGTCTGATATTCAAGAGTAATTTTTAAATGGTAGAAATGGTTTTTTATTTCAATATTATGTAGGTTCAGATAATATATTTTACAGATTCTTAAAAACAAAATATGCTGCAATCATGTTACTGAAGATAACATAGATGATAAGTAAATGCGGATTTTTTGGAAATACAGTTATTATTTGATTTGAGAGAAGCTACTTTATATTGAATAGTATGTTTATTACTTGAGTACAGAAAGAGCTGTTAATCAGACGCGAATAATTAATTACAAAAGTAACGAAATTTAACTTATTGATAGCTTAGATTCCTTTTCTACATGAACAGTACTGGCAGTAGTAGCAGGAGAGTGGGTAACTATGAAGAAATAACTCTAGATTTCTAGACTGAGCGTTATTAAGATTATCTTCGAAGCGATGACAGAAACAGAGAATATCTTCAAGATAATGCATCATCATTGAATCGAATTGGCTCGTCAAATTATCCAAATAATTCTGAAAATTCATCTCAAGATTCTTAGTTTTCTTTCAGTCATGGCACAGGTGAAAAGGGCATATCTGATATCGCTACTAGAATTCAAAGAGAGACTACTGATTTTAAAGGAATTACAGATGAGAAAAAAAGGGAAAAGTAGTTAAGAGAAGTATAAATGAAATACATTGATAACTACGATGAAGACTACACAAAAAAAGATAGATTTGTTATTAGCTCTAGTATTCAAACTGAAAAAGAGAAACCAAGTTAAAGTATTGCTCTCAAAAGCTCATATCTTGAAGCTGAACAATCACAAAGAGGATATACTTTTCCTCAAGAAATGCACTACGAATTGAACTACTCCGCAAAGCAAGAGCGAGAAAAATAAAAAGATAAAGTTAGATAAGAGTTGTATAGTTCGATGAGTGATAACAATAGTCCAATTAAAGACAGTCCAATCAAAGAAAAATATTCTAGAAGTAGTCCGTAGAATAAAAATAAATATGGAGTCTAATTTATGAAGAAAGCTGGGGTTGATATTAATAAAGGGAGCAATTTAGTAGACAAAGAAGAAAGGAGAGAGGCATTAGGTGATACTAATGGAGGATGGATGATGGAGAAACGATCATTAGAGCGTTAGATAGAGAGATTAAATGGAGAAGTTGAAAGATTAAATTAATTATTGAGAATGCAGTCTCTATCGATGAAGGAGAGAGAAGTTGAGTTGGAGATTGAAGCTTAAAAGAAGGACAAAAATACTCAACTGCAAATGCTACTTCAATAGATCAAAACAATTGATGTTCACACAGAAGAGGTTTTGATATTATTGTTTAGTTGTTTTTTAGATTATTGCAAATAGTTGTTTTTTACAAGGTATTTGCTGAGAAGCTCGAAGCGGAGAGACTTGAAAAGGAACAAGCACTTGAAAAGACTTATTTGATGGCTGATTAGATTAGAGAGCTTGAAGGTAATTGCTAATATTACAAGGATTTAGCATATTAGGCTTAAGATGAGAAGGAACTTTTAAGAGAAGAGTATGAAGAGTAGATTAAATAGAATTTAGATTTCTCTGAGATTCGATTAGGAGAAGAATGTTAGAGGCTCAAAAATGAATGCAACAATAGAGGGAAAGAACTTATTAGTGTGGAGAGCTTCTACAAGAATTAACTCGAAGAAATCAAATAAATATATGAAGCATCTCTTGCGAAAACAAAGAATATTACAGATGAATTTGAGAGACTACTTTAGGAATCAGATAGGTAGAAAAAGATGAAAAAGGAATTATTTATGAACATGCATTTGTTTGATAATATCTAAAAGGAACAAGGAACTATTGTCGAATTGTCAGAAATAGTTAAGACAAAAGGAGATTTAAGTAGGTAAAGTAGAAGAAGAGAAAGGCAGATTGTCAGAAGATATTGTTACATTGAGAAAATAAATCTAAAGTCTACAGGATAGCTTCAAAGATTAGGATAAATAATCGACTGATGAGATTAACTTTCATAGAAATGATAACAATGCATTACTGAATGAAGTGAATTACTTGAGGAATCAAAATAGTACTTTGAAAATATCAAATGAAGGATTGTAGAGGGAAAAGAATAGTATCACAAATGAAGCGAGAGAAGCTGTGGATTGTTTAGAATAATAGCTCAAAGAGATAGAAAGATTAAGAGGAATTGAAGATGAAGTCCATAGACTTACAGGGATTGAAGAAGAATTGAAAAGAATATTGGTTGAGGGGAAGATTTAAATCGAAAAGATAGAAGAGATGAAGGGATTAAATGAATAATAAAGTGAAGAGATTTGGAATCTAAGAGAGTAATTATAAGGAATGCAGATTGATTATGAAGAAAAGAGAAAGGAGAGTGAGATGTTGAAGAGTGAATTGAGTGAAATGATGGGGCGGAATGAGTAATCAGAAGAGAAAAGAGTGCTAAAGGAAAAGAACAGAGAGTTAGAGATTTAATTAGATTCTGCTTTGAAAGATTAAGTTGCTGTTTAAACTGAAAACTAAAGACTTTAAGAGAAAGTTAATAGGATTTAAGCTGATAATTTTCTGTAGCTGCAGGATTTCTAGAATTAACTTAATCATTATTACTTAAATCTGCTGGAGGTAAGTGTTTAAGAGAGAATATAATTGTGTAAAGTGAAGAATAAAGAAATTTTGACTGTTTGTTGCTTTGTTTGCATTTAGAAATAAGATGGCGAGAATAGTAGAGAAAATGAAAGGGAATTGTAAGAGGAGTAAATCGGTTAGCTTCAGAAATAGATTTGTGATTTAGAGAGTGAATTATCTCTGACTAAATTAGAACGATCGAGATTAATGCGAGATATTGCTGAAAAGAATGATGAAATTGAGACATTATTTTCGAGATTAAAAGACATTGAAAAATAAAGGTTTAATTTCAATTAAAGATTGTAAAGAGATTACTCCAAAAGTTCTTCTGGTTTAAGTAATAATTAATTAATTTTGGGGGCTACTATTTTGTGAAACATTAATTTAATTCATTTTTAATAAAGGTAAAGAAAGGACAAACTCATAATATTGAGAAGCTCTAGTATTCTAGATTGAAATACAATTATTTACTGTTATTTCTTGAATTGGAGTTTCAATAAAAATAACTGCTCAAAATTAAAGTGTGTGATTTTGAAATACAAATGCAAACACGAAATGAATATTTTTCAATGACTTATTTTTTATATTCTTGTTGATATTACAATGATTATTTAAGTACTATTTATTTTTTACCAACAACTGATATATCTAAAGATTTCGATATTTATTCATTTTATTTTATGGATAAATTTCAAAAGGTTGTTTTGCAAGAAATTATTTATGAAGAAATTTAGATTAATTATCAAATTCATCCTAACACACAAGCAACAATGTAGAGTATGATTAGCAATGTTAGGCTGCTTGAATTACTTTAGAGTGCTATTTCTTTCTTGTTGACTCAAAGATCTTCTTTTGCTTCCACCCAAGGATGGCTATATAAAGGAAAACAATTAAAATGTAAGAAACTAATACCTGTATAATAATATCATTTAAGAAGGCTAAATGTTTATTTTGAATAATAAAAGTTAAAGATTATTTTAAATATTACCTTGTCTTTTCCTTGAGATACTTAAGAATACCTTCTTCAGTTCTGTCTCCTTCGAAATCGACTGGTTGATCTTTCTTTCCGTTAAGGAAGAACTTGAGAGTTGGGAAACCCTTGATGCTCACTGAAGGTACCTCATTGGCTGTAGAGTCAATCTTAGCAAGAACGATATTTTTATTGTTAGCTAGTTTCTTGGCAACGACTTCGTAAATAGGAGCAAGTTGCTTGCAATGTCCACACCAAGGAGCGTAAAACTCGACCAAGACATCAGCAGTAGTGTTTTTGACAATATCATCGAAAGATTTTCCGACAATAACCTTCACAGCTTCATCATTTTTTGCTGGGATTTCCTCTGATTTGAGGTAAACCTTAAGTTTATCGGCCTTGAAGTCATTAACGAAGGAGGTCACTGTTTCTACAGTGATTGTGCTTGAAGGAAATTAATATTTGCTCACTTCACCTTTTGCGTGCACAAGCATGAGAACAGGAGCGCTAGCAGTATTTACACCAACGTAATCAGCTAGTCTTTGGTAGTGGCCGAAACCATCCTCAGGCTTGGAGATTGAGAAAACTACCTTACCTTTATTATCCTTAGCAGCTTAAGCAAATGCGGCTTCTGCGGCAATGGATGCTTCATTGTCATTAGCGAAGAGGAAGAGAGTAGGATTACTTTGTTAGAATACTTTCTTAATTGCTCTGTCATTGAAGGGCATCACAATTGGGAAGGATTTATCATCAACCCACTCCTTTAAGTTAGCGAGAGTGACTGCACCAGTGAAGTCGTTTCTTTTTTCGTCGAATTGTTTGTAAAGAACAAAGTTGACATTAGAAGCCTCTTAAGTAGCTCTTAATTCTGGAGTGAAGACACGAGCGAATGCAAGTTCATCATAGCTCATAGAAAGACTCTTGAAAGTAGAGTGGGTTACATCATTTTCGCTTGCACCTTCAAAAATTTTTTTCCAGATTAGATTATTTATTTTTCATGATATTTTCAAATGTTTTTACCAAAATAGACAATAGCAACTTAGTTCTTGGCAAGGAATGCAGTGAGTGCTTCGCCAGTGCTCAGGATCTCAGTCTCTGTTAAAGTCATTTTCTTGATCCAGTTCACTATTTCAGTGGAAGTTCTCCCATTGAAGTCAACTGGCTCTTGAACTGAACCAGAGAAAAACTTCAATGTAGGGAATCCCTGGATACTAAAGAGCCCTGCCGCTTCTTTTTCAACGGTAGCATCGACCTTAGCAAGCACTGCATTGATTCCTTCAGTCTAAAGGGCAGCTGCAGCCTTGACATATTCAGGAGCTAGTTTCTTGCAGTGTCCACACCATGGGGCGTAAAATTCAACAAGAACGAAAGGCTTCGAAGCGATAAAGTCTTTAAAGTTTGAGTCAGTGAGAATATAAACTCCATCTTCAAGTTGAGGGGTAGTTGAAGCTAAAGCTCCAACTATAAGTACACTTAACAATAAAATTGCTGCTTTGTTCATCGCTTAATTTTTGACAATTCTAATATTTTTTATTTTATTGATTATTGATTCAAATACCTCTTGAATTTGTTCTTTAAAGAATTTCTTCTGAGCTTTTTATCCACCCGACACGTAATTTATTCCAATTATTCAATGTTATTTGCATTTCTGATCTTCTAAAATGTATCTATCATACTTTAAATGGCTCCTCTTAGCACTGAAATCTCCTTCACAGACTATTTTCCCCACGATGAATTATCTCATAAGGAAAATTAAATAATCAAGCTTTTTCTGTTTACAATTCTATAAGATTAGCTAAATACCTTTTAGTAACCCGCTTTTAGCTATTACTCTAGCTCCTCTTTCTTTCTAATATCCTTATTTATTTTCCTCATATTATTTCTTTCTACCAGTATTACCAACTTGGCTTCAAAATGCAATCAATTTTAGCTACTTCGATTCAGCTAATTATTTTAAATAATGTAAAGTTGTTTTGGAGTTTTATACTTTTTTCTCTCTTTTCTCAGCATAAATTTTTTGTAGATTGATTTAAAAGCTGAAATCGATTGTTAGAAAAATACCTAATTTATCCTTAATTTTGAAATTGCATTTAATGTAAATATCTTATTTAATCTTCAAAATAAAATATTTGTTGACTTTGAGCTTCAAAATGAAGAAATATTTGAAGAAATAATTGTTGTTTTTAACCTTTTTGAAATCAACATCTTAGATTTTGTAGTGATAAAGAATCCATAACTATTCATCATATTATTTCTAGTTAAAAAACAGGTGAAACTGCAGATAGAACAAAAATAAGTAGAACTTATTGTTTAAACAAAAAAAGAAATTAATTTCTATAAAATAAACGTTCAAGATTTATGGCAAGCTTAAAAGACTCTCCTATTAAAGGGAAGGTAGAAAACTAAGATGAACAATTAGCTGATGCAGTCCTTAAGAAAATTGTAGAAGATGCTTGGTAATTGAATCTTTAGGTGAGGGAAGAGTTTCAAAAGTTAGAAGAGAACAGAATAATTAGCTGGGATCATGATTCTAATGCGCTTTCAATAAATGTACACCTTGCATTCAATCTGCCTTCGCTTGCTGATAACTGCATTTTTGACATTTTTGTTTTTAGTTTTAGCAAGAGTAAGACACTTTATGTTTCTCAAATGAAATCATGGAAAAGAGGCTTGTTGAATTGAAAAAACTCCAATAGGATTTGATTGAGGATAACTTAAGGCAAGAATGCAGGAGTTTGCGTGCTCATAACAAAGATAAACTAAGGATAGCTAAAATGAAGGCAGCATCTAAATGGAGTTAAGATCATATCACATTTAGACTAACTTCAATTGAAAATACTACTAATCATGATAATCGACCTCGTTCTTCTGTCCTTCAAATCCAACCAACCTAATTCACTAAACTCAAAGATCAATAATACTTTCCAAGCTTTTTTTCACCTAGACTTTGGTAAAACGAAGATGCTGTAGGATAAAAGCTAGAAGAAATGAAACAAAAATTAGAAGCAACGCATGAAGAGATATTTGCTGCTCAGCAGAAACAACTAGAGATACTTAAAATGAAAGATGAACTTGTCATAAAGGAGGTAAATATAAATAATTTGCAAATGAAAAAGAGAAAGGGTTTGAAGTGCAGGTTAAGGGAAATGCTGTAGAGAATTACTTTTAAAATTGAATCGTTTAAAAATGACTGTCTAAAGATAATTGTAGAAAAAGCTCAAAGATGAATTGACGGTCATGAAGAGAATGTCAAAATTGGCTGAATCAAGATATTAGAACGTTGAACGGATAGAGTTTCATGCAGCTGAGAACAAGGTTAGGGTTGAAATTAATGAATGCTGTGATTGATTGAATTATTTTTATTAGAAACACACGAAAAAAAATGTAGTCAACGCAAAGCAGCAATTGATTTCGACTTAACAAATCGAAGAAACTTGTTTAGAAAAGAAAAAGTTTATTTACAATGAACTGTAGTAACAGATTTCACTTGAAGAAAATCTTCTTTAGCATACATTTATCAAGGAACAGGTAAGGTTATTATCCAATTTGGATGAAGATTTCAGAATATTGTTTGAACATTTATTCAGGAAATGTTAGCTCAAGGCGATAGTGTGAATAGAGAATTGGAGAAAGTATTAAGAGTAGAAACACAGCTAAAAGATAGAGAAAATGAGTTTTACTTAGTAGGATAATATCTTTGGGCAATTGAAACACTACAAAAGTAATAAAATATTGAGTTAGAGTAAAATGCTAATAATTAAAAATACATCTTAAATATTTAAAGGAAAGTTGCAAAGTTTTCCAAAGAAGAAAGTTGTGAAATGAATCAAAATGAACAATAATTAGCAGCTGGAAAAGATTGTCATAATAAACTAGAACCATTAACTCCAAGGGAAAGAAAAATATCTTCAAACAGTAGAAGATAGAATTATAAAACTTTTAGCTCAATGAGATAGACTATCCTTAAAAGCTTAGATAAATCCACCATATCGAGCTAAACTGAAGAAGATTTGCTATCCCCTCCTTGTCTTAGCAGAAAAGATATAATAGACAGAATCGAGGAATTTTTTAAGAAGGTAAGATGATTTGAATTGTAAAAATAAATGTGGTTGATTATTTTTGTATTGATAGAACACCGATTTGGAGATGGTTTAAAAGGAGCTAATCAAGAACTATTAGACTTTGATAATCGAAAAAGAAACAAAAGAAACTAAATATAAAGATTTTACTGCATAACGGACAGTTCTTAAGAGATAATTAGAAACTCTTGAGAAATAACTTTAAGAATAAAAAGAAAAAAATTCGTTTCTATTTGAACTGGAAGACGATTAGACAGTCAGATAAAGTGATAATGCAGTAATAGAAGAACTACTTGCTTAGGGGTTTTCGATGGATTCAGGAATAATGATGAAAAATACCTCTTCAAATGTAGAATTGACAACAGTAAATTAGATTCAATTTAGGATTGCAGAAAATTCGTTGCTAGAAGAGCAAGTTAGAACAATGCATAAATTCGTTGGTAGCTGCTTGATGGGGGCTAACGATCTTGTTACTCGAATAATGAATATTCTTCAACAGCTTAGGGAAAGAGCTGGCAATGATAGGTTTCCTATTTCGCTTGATTCTGCTTTAGAAGAAACGAAAAAGAATTTATTTTCAAAAATACCTTTGCCAGACAAGATTAATCTCAATTTTAATCCATTAACAAACCATTCCTCGACACTTTCATAAATTCCGAATAGCCCTAAAGCAGCTAGATGCGTTTAGATTTCTTAATCTTCACTGGTTTCTGAAGAAGAGCAGATGAAAAAATAAGCGAATTCGATAGGTAAAGGACAAATCAGCAGTGAGGATACACCTTTGCAGTTACTTTGCTAGGTATTTCAGTAGAATGTTAAGGCATAACCATTCTTCAAATATTGTCTACCAGAGAAGTCAGTGAAATAGCATCTTAAGAAATTAGTTTAGCTGTACAAGGAAGATCCTGATACAGCTGAGGTATAATTCCAAGAATTAGATGGCTTGTATACCTCAGCATACAATTTTACACAGGAGTAATTTAAATGTCTCTTTGGAGGGTTCTCATCTATCCATTCTTAAGTTCTCTAAAACATTGAGGAATGTAAACAATTATTTGATCTATTTTGGGATGTTTGAACAATTCAAATTGTTATTAATTTTCTAGGTAAGCAGCAAATAGGGCTGCTAGCATCGTATAAAGCAAGATAGAAATATCAAATGGCAGATATTCTTATGAATACAAACCATTTAGCCACATTTGAAGGGCACAACCGTGAAAAATAACATAAAAGATTTTTAGAAGAAGTCAAAGCAAAAGCGATTCTTAAATTCTAGACCTACTTTAACTCAACTGAAGATGACTAATTGCAGCACTTCGGAAGAACTGACTTGTAAAACTCGATTAAGAGACTCTAAGAAGATTATGTAGAATCTGAGCAAGAGAAGAAAAGCAAGGCGATCATGAAATTTATCTCATAGATCTCAGAAAAAAAGAATTGCTAGAAGAAATCTAATTAGATTACACATTAGGAAATATCGAAGATTGAGAATTAAAATGAAATAAGCAAGTCGATTGATGATTGTGTAAGAGTTGTTAAATATATTTATGGTTTTTTAAGTGGTTGTTTGTTTGAAATATTACAACCCAAAAAAATAGGAGTACTTAGATCAACAGAGGTTTGCTTTGAAGCAGTTAGTAGGAAACTAAAAGAATGATATGCCTGGAAAGATTAATGTCAAAAAACAAGGAATTTTAAGATCTACATCAAGTTGTAACTCAAAACGGTCTAAGAAATTCGATCATTTGCTGAAAGAGTACAGTCACTTAGAAAGGGGAGAGCACAAACATATCTAAGAAGTTGCTGAATAATCAAATCTATTGTTTAAAATTAATTAGTGTAAGCATTTGCTGATTTATTAGTTTAAATGAATGAGATTCTAATGTTTGAAGTTGTTTATTTTGTGTGAAGTGGATAGCAGGTACACAGGGCACGAGCAGAGATAAATAGGATACTAGTTGGAGAAGGATAAAAAAGATAAACTTCTTTTCTAAAAGAAAGAATTCCAACAGCTCGATAAGAACTATTTAGCGAAGAATAAAGTCTATTAAAGTAAAAAATATGAGATTTCAGGAGAATTAAATGATATTATTGTTGTGAATTGATTAGTTTTGTTTCTCTTTTTGGGATAGTTCGAGAATAGATGAACAAATAAACAAGATAGTAATTAAAAAGACTTGATTTCGATAATAACTTTATAAGAAACAGTGAATAATAAGGTAGTAAACTTAGTAGTAGTCCTTTGTTATCTTCATATTCAAGGAATTCAAGTATGAGTTAGTCAGGGGTGAGTTTAAGTAAACTAAAGAATGATAAATAAGCAGAAGGAAATAGCTTACGTTGGAAGATACTAACTTCAAGAACTGAGGCTAGAAAAATCAATGCTAAGCTAGAAAGATAATAAGGATGGATAGAGTCAAGAGATACTAATGAAAGGTAATCAAAAAAAGAAGAAAATGATTTTACAATGAATTCCTTTGGTAGCACTTAGAGTCGATTCTTTACTTAAAACTAAAGTAAAGATTATGTTCTTAGTACTAATCTTCATAAATCAGATAGTGTTTATGAGAATTCTCCTTTATTATCAAGAATATGAAGAACACGAGATTTAGAATAAAAAAATACATTTTGATATCTTTATTCCTAAATTTTGTTGTTGTTTTAAGATTGAATTAATTGTTAAATATGTAAAAGAACGTTCATAAGTTGTTGATCAAATGAAATAATAAACAATCGTAGTTTAGAGGTGTTTTTGAGATGTTATAAACTGTTTTGAATTATTAATTACAAAATACATATAAATTTTTAGAGTTTGTTATGGCTAAGTAAAGGCATGGGAAGATAATTTTGAAAGGGAATCTTTATCAAGGGTAATTTTAATTATTAGCCTCTTTAAAGGATATTTTTAATTGATTTTGTTAGGGAGTGATTGATTCTTCTATTCTAATATATTATCATAGCTCGATTGGTAGCTATATCAATTACTCTTATGCTGAGGAGTATTTTCGGAGTGTTTCAAATATGATATTCCCTGAATTTCTCACAACACTAGGTCTGCATGGTGAATTATATGAATATGTTGTATCGTCAAATGCATTAGTTGATTCTCTTTTTGCGTTCTTAACTGATTCGAAATGCTATGCATCAAGGGATTATATGTTGCAGAGAGAAGATTCCTAACTCATAATAGATGCCTCTAATTAAGACTGTTGCTATTCTTAGTACAATATCTCTCTCTTCATCTTAAATTATCTTGAATAATTATCTTCTTCATCTTCATCTTCGATGGTTTATTCTGTTATTTTTCCAGGATATATGACTTATTATCTTGTCTAAATTGGTTTGTCTTGTATTTCTAGCTCCTCTTGCTAAAAATCCCATGGAACAAACTCTATTTCTAATAGATTATTATCACTACTGTTGTTATCTTATCGCTGTAGCTCCTAATGCAATTGGTTATATCCCTCAATGGACAGTTCACATTAACCTACTGTTTTGTTTCTTCTCCTGCTGTGATTATCTCTTTTTGGTGCTAGTCTTGGACTTGAGCATTGTTGTTATTATTACTATTCGTAATTCAAAGATGCTATTGGTATGAACACATCTTAGAATTTCTGAGAAATGCTAGAAGAAAATGTTTCTCGAAATAATTAGCTGTCTAAGATCCTATCTTCAACTCCAAATATTCTGCTTTTTCTATGTACTGGACTGTTAATCACTGGGTTTCTTCTAGCGCGCACAGCAGATGCCTGCTTCCTTTAGTTTAATGTAGAAAGGGGAATAGGAGCATTCCTATTGGCGCTAAGATTCTCTGATTGGCAAAGCTTGTCGATGCTAGCACATTCACAACTGTTATCGTTTCCCATTTTTGTGTTGCTGTATTTTTTAATTGATTAAAGTTTTTTTGTTTTGTTTTTTTTTGCGCAAATTTAAAATCTACAAAGGGGGGAACGCTTATTTTGAAGGCTTGGGTTAATAACTGGCTAGAATATTCAAGAGACAAGGCTATTCCAAGGATTCTTTCTAATTTAAACTCTACAAATGAATGTATCCCCATTCTATTTCATTGTCCTTCTATTATATGGAGCTTGCACTTGAATTTAATAAATTATTTGTTTTTAGTTCATTGTTGATCTGATGTCAATAATAATAATTGTAGCTTGGAATTCAATAAGTGGGTTAAGAAATTATGGCTATTTCATTTTAATTGTTGTAAAAAATGAAACACTTTTACTTTTACAATTATTTGTTAGTTCTAATATTTTATCAGAAAATAGCAATTGTATTACTAAAAATAAGCACAATTTCTATTGCATAATATTTTAGAGATGAATTATGTCAAATAGTAAGATCTCAAATCCTAAATTAGTTATGTGTAATAATAACTTTCATTGTGTTTCTCATAAGTTCGGTAGATTTTAAAGCTTTATCTTTACAGTATTAGTTTGTATTTGAAGGTAAAGCTGGATATAAGAATTAAAGAACCGAATTCACCCTTTCTACCTTTCTAATCTTTGGGAAGAAAAAATGAGAATTATTATTTTGATTATCAAATATTATCAAAAATTTAGAAAACAATTAATCGGCAAGGACCTACATAATAATACTCAAGATATGTCTTAAGAAGATTCATAAACTAAGCCTCGCTTTTTGACTTAAAAGCAAGCTGAAACAAGAAGAGCTCAATTCGTTGAAGGCTCTATTGATTACAAGTTGTAGCTAAGATTAAACAGTGGTACAACTTACAAAGGTGTAGTCGAAGTCGAGTTCGATTTGTCTCATGTGGACAGTGACATATTCATTGATTACTAAGGTTCTCAGATCGACACTGTGGTCATAAACAACAGTGAGCTCAAAAAAACAGGAGAGAGTTATCTAAATTCTATCTGGAATGGTCTATTCGTTAAGATTCCAGTGTATTAGCTCTATAAATTTGGCAAAAACAAACTGACTATCGTATTTTCCAATGAATACGTTAATGATGGTTGCGGATTGCACAGCTTCACAGACACTGACACCAAGCAGTACATCTACTCATAATGTGAGCCTTATTGGTGTAATAGAATCTTCCCTTGTTTTGATCAACCTGATCTCAAAGCAACACTCTAAGCTTCCATTGTAGCTCCTAAGTCCTGGGTTATCCTCTCCAATGAACTCAAGAAAGAAGAAGCAGATTACTCTCTTCAAGCTTACAAAGAAGCTAATCCTACTCTAGAATTCATTGACTAGATGTTAGCAGATATCGCTGAGCCAGATGAACTTCACTTTGCTGTTTTCCGCAAGACCTAACTGTATCCCTCATATCTATTTGGGTTCGCAGCAGGCCCTTATAAAGAGATCAAATGCGAAACACCTTACAATGTAAGATTTGCTTTGAATAATTTCCTTCTTTTAAACTTGAGATTTTTCAGAAAATCCCGATGAGTCTATACAGCAGAGAATCCCTGATCGAGCATCTGAAAAAACTCTCCGATTTCATTTTTGAAGTCACCATTGAGTCAATGAAACTTTATGAGGAGTTGTTTGGATGTCGTTATCCTTACTCCAAGTATGATTCTGTCTTCTGCCCAGAGTATAATATGGGCGCAATGGGTAAACGAATTTCATTTCTTCAAGTATTTTTATGTAACTTTATGCTCCTTTCAACAACAGAGAATACATGTATGGTCACATTTAACGATCTTTACATTTTCAGAGAAGAGAAAACTGCCTCTTCTTATACAAGCTTCGCTAACACTATCACTCACGAGCTATCTCACCATTGGTTTGGAAATCTCGTTACAATGAAGTGGTGGAACGATCTCTGGCTGAATGAATCGTTTGCAGACTTTATTAGTCACTTCATCATCTCCAAGATGAACGTCAAATCAAAGCCAATGATCGACATCTGGGTTGAATTCAACATGAGAAAATCATGGGGGTAATTAATTACTTCATTTAATAACTAAATTATCAACTTTTTCTGTTTGCTACAGCTATCGCACCGATCAATTAGTGACAACTCACCCGATTGCTTGCGAGGTTGAGAACACTGAAGCTGGTGACTCTATTTTCGATGGTATTTCTTACTCCAAAGGCAGTGCTACTCTACGTTAGTTGATGTCCTTAATGGGAGAGAATCCATTTGCTGATGCACTTAAGAACTATTTCAAGAAATTTGCTTTTAAGAATGCAGTCCTCGATGATCTCATCGAATGTTTTGACCAAGAATTCAAGCAATTAAACCTTGGATTTACTCTTCACGAATGGTAATCTTAATGGATTTAGACGCCAGGCCTTAATGAATGCTAGCCTGTGTTTGACTCCTCAGCATCTAGTAAGAAAGCAGAACTTAAAATTCTTTAGACTCCAGCTTTAAAGCAGCATCCAACTCTAAGAAGACACAAGCTTTAAGTTGCATTCTTTGACTCAGATGCTAATATCCATGTCAAGTAAGTGCTTCTCAACGAGGCACCTGAGACTGTTCTCACTTATGATGCAAGCAATAATCAATACAAAGCAGTTCTTCTCAACTATGGAGATTGGGGATTTATTAAGGTTCTCCTTGATGATGTTTCAATCGAATTCTTCAAGATTAATCTACACAAGATTAACGATGTCATGACAAGAACCTTGATTTGGAGATCTTTCTTTGATATGGTTAGAGACGGAAAGCTGTCTTCTGAGGAATATGTTGATATTTTCATCAGTGCTATTCCCCTTGAATAATCAGATGATATCATCACAAGTCAACTCACCTTCTTAGCAGGCGCATTCTCTTCTTTCACTCCAGAATAATACAAGGATACCCTAGGATCAAAAGTATTCGATTTTCTGCTTAAATACCTGCTCAGCACACCAGCAGAAAATAAGAATAGAATTATTGCTGTTCGTGATAAACTTGATGGGTTTGTGAGAACTTATGAACATATTAGAAAGCTGCTTGCTTGGTACAACGGGGAAGATAAGGATCTTAAGAAAATTGAGCTTAGTGTTTCAATGGAATGGAAGATCGTATCATTAGCTCACAAATTCAAGCAAATTTCAAGAGAAGCACAGACTGAACTTTTCAAAAAGCAGGCAGTTAAAGATCCCTCTGATTCCTCATAAAACTACGAATAGAAATGTAAAGATATTATTTCAATTCAAATAATATTAAATTATTTTAAACTAACAATTCAATTTTAAATAGGCAAAGCCCTTCAAGTGACAGAGAAAGAAAGAGCTGAACTTTGGGACTTCTATCTTTCATAACAAAACGAACTTTCCGTCAGGAATTTGGAGTACTCATGGAGCGGATTCAATTCTACTTTCTCTCCTGAAGATCTCGAACCCTACTTTGAAAAATACTTCGACGTACTTCTAACTGTCTACGACACTAAATCCAAAGAGTTTGCAAATAATTTCTATCACTATCTACTGTCACACACAGAAGATTTCGGAAGATTAATTTCTCGTCTTGAAAAATTACAAGAAGGTCTTAGCGAAAAATATGTATTCCTCCAGAAGAATATCAAAGAAAGCATCGATGACTGTCTGCGCAAGAAGGCAGCTCATGAGTGCTTTAAGAGAAGAGCTCCCCTTTGCCTTGCTAAGCTGTGATAATAATGAAAAATATAAATATATATGTTTTTCGTATGTTTTGTGAGCCAATTTTGAAAGAAAATAGAAGAAGGATATTTTTTGACTAAATTCTGAGAAAATAATACTATCAATGAAACTAAATACTAATAAAGAACTGTTTTATCTATCACAAATGATTTTCTTTAAAGCATTTATGTGGCATAACTAGCCTTGAAAGAATACCATGATTGCTGGGATTTCTTATTTTTGTAAAATTCTCAGGTTTTGTATCTCGCTGCGATATTGGAAGCATTTGTAGCTAAAATTGTTTATGTTCAGACTCATTAGTAAAATCAAGTTGCTACAAGGAATTTTTAATAAGATTCTAGCTTTTTTGAATATTCGATGGGGAATGAACAGAAGAATTAGGAGAAAATCTAGGCTAGCTTGGAGACATATTCATTCTGCTTAGAATTGATTCTGATCCATCCTATTTATATGAAAATATTCGATCGGATATTGGAGGAAGTCGAATTGGCGATTGATCTTAGCTAAATATATTAAAACTTTGTTTCTTCTTGTAAGAAATAGGTGATAAAGTTGATTCATCACGCGTAAATGAACTAGTAGAAGGAAGCTTTTTTAAGGGAATTAGTTAGATTGAATCGGAGTTACTAACTTGACTTTCATTGATGCTTGAAGAAGTAAGTTATCGCTGAATTTCAGAAGTGCTTTAAACATGGACTGATTAATTGCCTCGACGTTTGATTATTGATTTTTAAGGAGAGTTTATGGATCTATTTGAAATAACCTCTCCAAAAGTATCAGCTTAGAATTTATCTAGGGCAAACTACCCCTCTATGGACTACTTTTTATTTGGAGAAAGTTAAATTGAGGGCTGCCGTTTAACGTTGCTATCAAATACTTAGCTGGAGTTTTTGATCTTCAATCTAGGAGAAGATTCTTATGATGGAAGCTATGATAAACTTAAATTCCTTGCTATTCTATTTAGACTTGGAGCTTACTCTAAATTGTTTAATCCAATTTTAGGAACAGCTTCTTTTTCTGGAATGCTGGAGAGATCGGGCTGAGATTATCTATTGATTTTTTTCCTTACAAAACTTGAATTCTTCGAGGAAGCTACAGAAGATTGTGATAAAGGTGGTTATTATTATTATTAATCAGATTTTTTGGTAATTATCTTTTAGGTATTGAGTTATTTAAGGGAGCAAGCTATTTCAACATCCTTCGCAGTTAATGCTATTTAATATCCAGATTCTTCTATTTTAGCACACAGCTCTTTTACTCTAATTTCAAGAAGCTCTTTGGACTTTTATTTAAGTTCCCTTTTCGTCTCAGCATCAATGGGAAGTCCTGATACATTATTCCCTGTTTTAACTTCATAAATCTCTGTTAGTGGGGTTGCACATTCTGCTGTGAAGTACCTTTGCCCACTCAAAAACATTTCCTCCAAACCAAAAACATCACCTGGTTTAAGAGTTTTAAACAAATATTAGTCTGATAGCGGTTGGCGAGCTGCTGTTCCAACTTTATTTTTCAAAAGAGACTGAACATTTGCTTTGTAGATATTGACACTTCCACTCTTAATAAAGTAATAATTCTTCACAGGTTCGTTTTCCTAGAATATTTTGTCTCCTTGTGACCAAATCTTATATTCTGGAACATAGCATGCTCTTTTAGCTTACTCATACCTTAAATTAGGCAAAACTGATTCCATGACTTTAGTGACAGACCCAATCCCAACAACAACTTCCTGGAGCTTCTTGTCTAATTCACTCACAACTACGAAGCAAAGTTAAGCTTCTGTTTCAGAAATAGCAGTATTTTTGTAAGTCGTTGGTTCTTTAGAAACATTGCCAAAACTCTCAAATTTGGCTAGATTTTTAGAAGGAAATAATAATAAATCGTAAGTTATCAAATTCTTTGATCGATTTGTGTATTAAATAGGCAATTGCTTCCCAAATGTATTTAATTTATACCTAACTAGCACATGGGTTTAATTGAAAGCTATGGTTATTTTTCACCGTTGACTTGACTACCATTTTAACTTAATTGCAGATCTTCTGGTTTCTTTTTCTCAGGCGATCTAACTGCTGTATCCCAGAATTCTTGTGCTTCAGCTTCTTGTCTTTTTTACCTCTTTTTAAGTTTTTAACTCTTAATACATTTCAAATAACACGTTTAATCATGATATACCCTTCTAGTCGGTGAGTTAGCGAGCATGTTTTGTTCTCTTTCGACATCCCCAGCAGATTTTTTTTCACAAAGTGTTACTTTGCCACCAAGTATAAAATATACTCGATTTCCAAATAAACCTTCGGAATATATTGAAGTTCCTTCCTTGAAAGACTTATATCCCAAGTGGCCTATCACCGATGAAAGAAGCTCCTCACAATCAGGCCTCCCATTAAGTTATGAAAACATATCCATCTATCGGAGCGCTCTTTTGACTGCATCAACTGAGGATCTCTTCTTGAGATCAGAATCCTCTTCAAATGCATTAATAGCATCTTGCGCTATTCTTAAGAGATCTCCTGACTTATCCATTATTGAAAACGAAATTCAATTTGATTTTGATTACTTTTCTATTTCTAATTCAATCATTCAGGTTCTTTAATCTAAAAAACCTATTTATTTCTTAAACATCTCATAGTCGTAAGTTTTCAGCCACTAGATTAGCATTCCTCTTCCAACCACTAGATCTCTTAAAAAAGATTTAAAGTTACAATGAAAGCTGAAAAACACATGTCAAGTTACAAAGTTAAATTTACAAAAGGTATTTAGGTAATTTTTAGGTATTTATGTTAGTAGTTAAATATTCAAAAGAGTAATTTATGGCTGTAAATGATTTTCAAAAAATGTTTAATATTTCAATTATACTTTTTCTTTGTATCAATATCTGCTTTTATTAGACTCTAAATAAAGGTGAGGTTATTAATAATACTTATGAAAAATAAATAGCCTTCATGCTATTACGAATATTGCTATTTATTTTGGACTTATTAATAAATGTATGTGCTCAATGGCTATTAATTGAATAATAACCTAAAACTGAATACTGAATAGCAGTGAATAAGCTGATTTGGATGTATCAATTCAAAAAAACTACTTCTTTTTCTGCTTTTGAAAATACAAACAAATTTAAAAGCGAGAAGATTCATCAAAATGAAAGCATCAAATAAGAACCATCCGCGAAGAACTAAAAAACATAATCCACAGTAGCTATATGGCAGTGTTAATCATGCTAATACTGCAGACTATTATGAAATGAAAAAAATAAGATCCAACAGTTGTACCAGTGGAGGGTTAGCAAAACATATCAACGGATCTATCTGCTCAAGCTAAAGGAGTTTTGAATCTGAAGAAGACTGGGAACACACGAATCATCAGCGCTCAGCAAAGCTAATGATCGTAGATTTGTATCATTACTTCAGAGATAAGCTAGACGCGAGTATTTTGAAGGAATTCGATAAGTATGAAGGTCAGGAACAGAAACTAGATTAAGTTGGTGAGAAAGATCTTTTACATAATCTGAAGTAACTGATGGAGATCCATTTCATCTAAAAAATGGCAGAAGATAAACAGTTGAAAGAATCATACGAGAATGACTGTGCCAACTATGACAAGAGCTTGCAAAAACTGGAAGCATAAGTTCGCGATCACATAAGAGTAATAAGAGATAGCTATTTATTTGATGAAAGTAATATTAATATTTTAATAGATTTAGTAAGAGCTAAGACTCCTCCTTGAATAAGCAGGACAGAAGAATATTGAGCAGTCTCAGTAGATGTAAATAGAATCGTAGCTGTTTTCTTAACAAAAATAAGTAAAATAATCTTTTATTAAGAATGTTAGATGTTTAAAGTAAATGTTCCTTTTTGTGTTAGTTACTTGATCAAACAATGAGTAGGATTGCTTAGAAAGAAGCAGAAATTACTACTTTGAATCATAACTAGAGGATATCAGAGGTGGAAATAATCTAATTGAATCAATAATTAGCAGCTAAAATCACTGAAATAAGCACTTACTAAGAGTTATTAGGATTAGCAGCAACGAGGGCTATCTCAACATAAGAGCCTTAACATTCTGGGCTAAGAAACCACACAGAAGGTGCGCTCATCAGGTGTGATCATCTATTTCCATTTAATGATAAGGAAAATTCAATGTAGTGGTTTTAAATTAAATTATTGAAAGATACAACAATATTTTGAGTTTATTTCTCTCTTTTTAATGATCCAATCTTTGAACAAATATAATAGGGCTGCAGGAAATGAACTTATTCCATAATAGACGAATGAAAAATCAAGAATCTAAACAATCATTCTTTAATAAAAGCTTAGCTCTTTTAGGAATCTTACTAAACAACAGGGACAGCAGTAGCAGCAGCAGCAGCAGTAATAATAAGGATAAAGACATAAGGAAGAATATAACTAGCAATAAGCTTAAGGAAAAGCTATGCATTAACAGCCTATTAAGAAAAACAATGAAAACAAAAATTAATTTGAATAAAGTAAACTTTTGCAATTCTTTAAAAAAGATAGATTTAATAGTCAGTTTAGTAACATTGCAAAAGCGGAGGATGCTAACAATAGCATAAGGGAATCATATATAAATTCTGAAGTTACCACTATGGCGACAGAAGGAGTGTAAAGTTCTAGAAGAAAAGAAGTTATATCTTAGAAGTAAACTCGCTCTTAAAGTTTTTATGGAAGAAATGGAGAGGATAAGACTAAGAATAGGTAATCTTCTTTGAAACGATCTTCTAACGTAAATAGCACTAGCAATAAAGGAGATAATGCTGGATAGGTAAACACTATGAGACTTAAAAAATCTAATGAATCAAACCCAAGCCACAAAGGAAGAGCTAATAGTAGAGATAATTCTTTTGTAGGAGCAAGTAGAAGTTTCTTGGATTCAAGTGTAGTAGGAGAGTATTTTAGTAACATCAAAGAGGAAAAGTAAATCTTTCATTAAGGCTAATTACTTCTCTGATGGGTTTGGAAATCTACAACACTAAGAAGATGTATTTGTTAATAAAATTTGTACTTTAATGTTAAATGTTAGAATAATAATATGGGTCTTAAATAAACTTATTCATGATTATTATGATAACGCAAAAGAGATTAATTTATAAATGTATTGATCTTAACATAGAGCTGAAATGAGAGATATTTAAATGGGTATTAATTAAACTCGACACACGCATGCTATATATTTTCAAAGAGGTAAACACGAGAAACAAGAGAGAAATGATTTTCTAAAGCGCAAACGGCTTTTCATTATTTTTTCACCAATGAACAAAAGATATTCCTAGAAACTAAAAGTACCTTCAAGCATGTTTCTTTTCTTAGCAATTATTTCTCTCATATCGATTGAGTCAATTTTCATTCCTTGTTTTGCTAATTAGGAAAAAAAGTAGAACAATACACCTAAATTATCATTTTGTTTATTGGTAATTTACTTCTATATTTGCGAAAAACCTCTTGAATTGCTTCTAGAGTTTGCTGAATAGGAAGGAATCCAGAACAATCAACATCTCTTTTTTCCCAGCAGATTATAAAGTGACGAATTTCTGATAAGGAAAATTAATCTACCAACCTAAAATCAAATAAAAATCAATAAGTTAGCATGAAAAACAAAACAATAATGGATGTCATATCCTATGTTAGAATATTCTTTATGGATAGGTATAACATAATCAAAATATTACAAATCGATGCAAACTTCAGCTGGTTTTTCTTGAATCTTCTTTTTACACACACTCACAATCCCGAGAAATTCTTCGAGAGATGTTTTATTGCTCAAAGATGAATCAATTTCAACCCGAGTTCTTTCGTTGATGTCTGTTCAAATGATGATAATCCAATGTTAAGTTTAGAAAGATTGGTTGTTTTAAGGAGTGAATTGTTAAATAGTTTTGTATTGTTTTCAAGTCATACATTCCATAATAAATTATCAAGATAAAAAAAATGATTTGAATTTTACTGTTCTTGAATATGCCTTCAAGAGCATTGATACATAAGGATCTTTCAATCGAGCCTCGTTTATGAGCATCATATTTTTAAAAGATTTGAGCAGCCTTGGTTTTGAGCAGATTTTTTTTATTATTTGGACTCATTTAGGTGTTCTTATTTTGGTTATTTTTATTTTTGCATAATTAAAGTACCTCCTATGACATAACTCTATCATTTAAAGATGCTTATTTTGGAACTTCCTCGAAGTAAGTTAATTCAAAGTTGAGTCCTATTCCATCAGAAATCATTAGGATATTGTAAAAAACATAAAAATATTAAAAATCAAGATGACTACTTGGTCAGTAACTTGAAATACAATTTTCTTTATTTAAATGCATGCATTAGCATAAATATGTGAGCCCAAATGCTTGTTGTTCTACTAAGTCCTTCTAAAAATAGATTGACACTAATCTAAATCTCTGATCTAGTCTTATTTTATTAGTCTATTTTTGTTGCCTTGAAGTTCTAGTAGCGAAAAACACCACATCAATAAGCTATATCTGTGAGGATTTTTTAAACTAAATGAATACCTTTTGCATAATTGGATAAGTCTTACTCTACTTCTTAAAATAATATGGAGAGATTATCATTTTATCATTTTTACAATTATTCTAGAAAAACTAGAATAGAAGAATTATGCAACAAAAGTCAGAAACAATAAAAATGAATCAAGATATTTTAAACTGTGGGGAAGAGGAAACATAAGGAAAAATTAATCTTGGAGTCATCTGATCTGAGCTTGATAATTTATTACTTAGATTATCAGATTTTTGAAAATAAAAGTACTGCACTGAGGTAAAAAGAACTAAAATATGGCTAAAACAAAAATTTTTGCTAGAATAAGAACTTTCACAATAGTTACTAGCATGTGATAATCAGTTTTATCTTTGGAGATTTAATTTCAAATAGGTTCTACATTTTATTGCTGAACTTTCTTAACATATTGAGATTTTTTAATTCTATTATTATTAAGTGTCTCATCATTACACCTTCTATTGTGGCAAGGATCCAGATCGATGTTAATTGTCATCTTAAGCAAATTCACTTTCTAGTTTTGATTTAACTTAGGAGGAATTTAAATAGAAACTCTAAAGATTCGATTGATTTTACATTGAATTATCTGCCAAATTGCTATTTGAATCCAATAAACTTGCACGCTTGTTTTAGCCTAAGTGAAAAGTGTTTCTTCCTTTTGATTTAGGTCGTCTTAATGATGAACTTGTTTAATCCACTTGTCCTATAATAAGAGCATCTGAGAGTAATCTAGTATCCTATATTGACCTATTCATGTTGGCTTCATGTGGAATTAGAGGATGCAATAGATCTTTCCTCATTTGTTGTCTTGTTTAAAAAATAGTGCTTCTCTTTTTGTTTTTTTGTTGCAAGCCAAGTTAAGATTAAGTGGTTGTTGTTATAAAAGTTTGCCCAATTGATTCGCTGTTAACTTCCAATGTTGAGCCGCAAGATGAATCAACTTTCTAAGGCTACAACTCAGATACCATTGGTGTATTTTTGAAGTCATTTTAAGATTATAAAATAAACTTACCATTATGAGGACTATCATTTTAGATTTAATGGACGTCTGTTTCGTCTACAAGATTAATGAAAGAATTTCTGTGTCCAGAAATAATAGGCAAAAGAGAGAGATTTAATTCTCTATGAGAATCTATTGACACTGCTTTTTCTTTTTCTCTGAGTTCTTCTTATTAATATCTCAAATCACTGTACTTGTCAAAATCCTTTTATGGATTGGCATATTCTTTAGGTATTTTATGATAGTTTTAGCTTCGTTAATCAATCAACTGAGCTATGTTTTGATAATTGATTTACTCATGTTATTAATTTGCTTTAGTTGACTCAATTAATAACGAATTGTCAGTTTAATAGTGATTTATATTAGGTGAGCTTGGTAGGATTACTTTATTTGAAAACTCAGGACTTCCTCCGTTACTCATTGTCCTTAATTATCTATACTATCTGTAAAGCATTGTAGGGCTTGTTGATTTAAAAGAATCGATATCTTGGTTTAGATTATTTAGTTCGATTATTTTCTAATTGTCCATTAATGTATTATCATTTTGTCTATCAACTTTAAGGCAATTTCTTTCAATTTATTAATCCACACTACTAAACAGCGAACTCAGATATGATTTAGCTTAGCCTTACTAGGCCTAATAAATACCTGAATATTTAAATAGCATTGCTGATGGCTAAGATTATTTCATACTTATTGAATCCAAGGAAGTATTTTCAGATCCTTCTTACCTCATTTCTTAATTGATTAACAAACTTGATTAATTCATTTTGATTGGTACGACGTTGCTAGTTGTTCCTTAATTCATGGAAATTTTTTTAATGCGTGCTAGGATACTTAGCTTGCTTTTAGAAGGTTGAAACACGTTATTTACGAGCGTATTTGTTGATTCTGAAAGAATTTAACCACTGGGTTGATTTTGGAGGGAAGGCTGTTGCTGTGATTTGAGAGGAGATGATTAATTATCAATGCTTGTTAAAAGTTTAGACTATTTTCCTACTGTGAACGGAGAAGGTTATTCATATGAGTTAAGGATGCTATTTCTTGTGTTTCCTTTGTTTTTATCTTCGATTACTGCAACGTATTAGATGAGAGATGGTAGTTATCTGGTGAAGGGATTTTAAAAGTGTGGAAGTAAATTTAAGGTTTTTTAAGGACTAAAACTTTAGAATCGTTCAATCTGGATTGGATTTCCTTAATTACAGCTCTTGTTGTTGGCTGGTAGGATGTCAGAATCAAAGGAGAACATTTTATTTGTAAGAGCACTTAGATTAACTTGAGAGATTCTGCTTTATTTATCGTTTACTTCGTTTTCTGGTTTAGACACGAATGATTTATTGCAGGTTCTTTCTGCTTAATTGATTGCTTTTTATTCGTGTAAGCTAACTTTTTACATGTATGGTTTTTTATATCTTTATGGCTGCTGCTGTGACTGCTGATTCGAGGTCTAATTTGGAGATTGTGAGTAATTTCTTAGATTGTATTAATTTTCAAACGCAGTTAGATATTACTAGTTGCTATTGTTCCACTTAAATTAATTGTTAT
>Ga0302271_10001256_pt1 | contig 24646 bp, 10 predicted proteins | sample III_Bog_N1_1_FD_198767 | JGI IMG/M metagenome (GOLD analysis project Ga0302271, IMG submission 198767) | Peat permafrost microbial communities from Stordalen Mire near Abisko, Sweden - III_Bog_N1_1 | ecosystem: Environmental > Terrestrial > Soil > Wetlands > Peat | place: Sweden: Abisko... | reverse complement strand
ATTGGCTTAAAGTGAAAACTACGAGGCCTTTATCATGATTTTTCTTTATTTTTCTTGTTTTGCAAATAATAATTTTTGTACTGTTTCGATGAAATTAATGAATAGACGATTGGGAGGAGGAGCTGTTCTAAGAATATAAACCTTGGAAAGTAAGAACTAATTTAATTGTTGTTATTTCTACAACAGAATTCAATAGATAAAATCTGATTCAGAAAAAAAGCAGAAACAATAGGAAGAAAGGATACAAAACAAGTAGAAAGTTAGATACTTAAATCTGATTTCAAAAGGGAAATTAAAAGATTTGGATATCTTCTACCCTGAAATCATATCTTGAGGGATTCTAACCCATAATTTAATTAATAACCTGGACAAATTAATAAGATACAAATAATACTAATTGAAATTTTTGAGTGGTTTAAAGAGTAAGAAATCTCTTTCTATAATATATCCTCCTAAAAATATTAAAGAAACAAGGCAATTGTATGTGAAATTGCTCATAAACCTACTCTTAAATAAATCTTTTCCATAAAACAGCTAGTACTACCATACTATCTTGTATTTATTCTAATAAAAAAAGTTTTCCAAAAAAACCTTAAACTAGACAAAAAATATTGAATAAACAGCTCAATAAACCATAAATCAAAGTTCCTCATCAGCATGAGCAGTAAAATACTTTTTCTTAGCATTTTCAAATATGTTCGCAGAGTTATTCTTTCCAGTATGTTTAACCATCTGTGCAAACAGAGTATCTTTACAGATACTCATATCTGCTTTGGAGTTGGCTAGAAGAAGGAAAGGTTCTTCATATTCTACAACTTTTCCATGATCCATTACGATTACTTTATCATAATCTGCAATTGTATTTAATCGATGTGCAATCGTCAGTACACTGTTATCATTGAATTTTTCACGAATTGTCTTTTAAATGAGATTATCTGTTTCCATATCAACATTTGCAGTTGCTTCATCCAAGACAAGTAATTTATTCTTCTTCAATATCGCTCTGGCCAAGCATATCAATTGCTTTTGTCCAACGGAAAATACATTCTGTACATTCGCTAAAAAGAAAAATAGAATAAAAAATTTCGAAGGATTCTGCTTGTATTTCGAAATATTCTTACTCATATCAGTGTCCAGCAACTTAGGGCAGTTTTCCTTGACATGCTAATCAAGTTCAACAAGTTTCATGGCTTCCCAGAGATCTTTTTCTGCATATTCATTTAGAGGATCGAGATTTCTTCTGATGGTGCCTGCGAATACGAAAGGGACCTAAGGGATGATAGAAATATTTTAACGAAGAGTGTGAAGACCAAGCTTAGAAGTGTCTTATCCATCGAAGATTATTTAAGAACCTTCCTCGGCTTCTGTCATTCTAAAAAGCGCCTGAAAATATGGGAAGTTTAAGCTATGAAAACTAATCTAAAGCAAAATATAATATTTACTTATAGAATCGAAGATTTGCCTGCTCCAGTTCTGCCAACACATCCAATTTTTTATCCAGGTGTTATCAAAAACGAAACCCCTTTGAGTACTGGATTAAGATCCTTTGAATACTTCATTACGACATCCTTAAATTCCAAACACCCTTAGCTAGGCCAGGTTTAGTTCATAGGTTGTGTAACTTCAGATACTTTTTAGCCATCATTATTCAGGTTATTATCTCTATCATACTTCGTAATAAGTTACGGTTCAGAAGGAGTATCAATCATATGATAGCTTCTTTCACAAGAAGACATAACAGAATCTAAATTCAGGAGTTATCTTAAACACCACTGAACTGAATCAGTCATCATCATAAAGTAAGTCAAACTCTGACCAGCAAGTCCGGGATTATTGGAAGATTAATCAATGATAATGAATATGCCTACTCCTGAGCCAATAATAGCTACATACTATACGAACACTCCAAAGAATCTCCCTGTGAGCCAGTAGATAATATTTGTCTACGTGCTGTTGTTGCATAAATTAACCATTTGATTTGCGAAATTTTATTTTTGTCCATAGATTTTGATTGGGATGACTCCATTTAAAGTAGATTAGAAAAACTAAAACACAGGTGATTTATGTGCTAAGTCAAGTACTTTCGTTTTGATAATTAGGTCTTTGGAATACACTAAGAAGACTGAAAATATGACGATTTCAAATGCAGCTGGGATGATCACATAAGGGTTTATAACGCAGCAAGTTATCATTAAGTTACAGAGGTAAAACAATGTGTCAAATCCATCGTTAGCTGAATACGACAGAGCATTGTCAATGATACTGATGTCATTTGAAAATTTATTTACTAAATTTCCACTTTAAGTTTCGTCAAAATAGAGAGTTGTCGATCTTGTAAGTGATTTAAACATTTAACTGTGTAGTCTTCTGCCGCCAATTAGGATTCCTAAAATTAAATGAATATCATTACAAACATTAGTCTTGAAATCTTTTCTTTGTTTTGTTTATTCTTTTTTCTTACCATTCGATAGGAAGATGTACTTGAAAGCGTTGATAATGACAAAGAAAACTGAAGTGCTAAATAAGAATGCAAACAGTTTCCCCATGTCCTCACTGCTGGTTGAATCGTAGTACCCTAGACCTCGATTAAATGCAGTGAAAGTCAGTTCAGATCCAACAAAACTAATAAGTAAAATCAAGGGAAATCCACAGATTTCTTTTGAAATTAATTATAAAAACCGCTAATAAGTTTTGAATGTCACTTTTAAATTCTCAGGTGCTTTCTTCTCCTTCAATTTATTGATTACTTCCTTTGTTTTCTTGTTTTTTTTTTATTCTTATTCAGCCAACTCTAGCAGCTACTCGTCAATTTAGTTCAATTCCAGTTGTCGAGAATTATTTGAAGAATTCTCAAATTTCAGTTATCCAGCTGTCAACTTCTTTAGTTATTCTTCCATCTAACCAAAATTACCTTCTTATGAGATGGCACCATCTTCGAAGAATAGTATTTTATCACAATCCTTGGTGTAGTGTATCTAATGGGTTACGAGAATTCTAGTTTTATTTTTCAAGATTCCCTTTATACATTCATTGAACAGCTTCTTCGCAACTTTAGAGTCTACAGCACTGAGAGGATCATCTAATAAATATAATTCTGCTTTACTATAAACTGCACGGGCGAGACTTATTCTTGCTTTTTAGCCTCCACTTATGTTTATTCCTCTTTCTCCAATTAATGTCATGTCTCCTTTTTGCATTTCTTCGAAATCAGGTAATAAAGAGCTGCTTTTAACTACTTCTGCATACCATTTTTCGTCGAATTCTTTGCCAAAGAGTATATTTTCTCTTACTGTGCTAGAGAAAATATAGGGTTCTTACTCAACATAAGCTACGGATAATTTCTCAGTTCCTTCATCTATCTAAAATGTTCCCTAAAAAAATGGGATTTCTTTTAAGAAGCATTACAAGAAGGTTGATTTGCCACTTCCAATTTTTCCTACAACTCCAAGAAGTTCACCTTACTTTAGTGTTAAGTTTAATGCATTCAAAGCAGGTTTTATATAGCCATCTTTGGTATTATCTAGCATATTTTAAGCAGTCTCAGTTTAAATTTCAGTTTATTTATTTTTTTCTGGATTTTCCCAGAACGCAGAGAAATCAGAAAATCGTGCAATAACTGAGCTATTTAGAAGAGGGAGTTGATTAGTCTATTAGTTCTTTGATTGTATTGAAGTCATTTCAGTTTCTTCTATTCTGAGAATATCAATAAACCTATTCAGGAATATCCTCAGTTCAAAAATATATCCTATTCCAAGTCCTGAAAACAGCATAATATTTATTCTAATATATTGTAACATTTCGATAGTTGAGAATATTTTCGCAGAATTCAACTCATATCCTCCATAATGAATGATACAAAACACGATGCAGGCCACTAGCAGCACAAAACACTTCGAAAATGCTTTCTCAGTCTATTAAAAATTAGACGCCCTCATTGAATATGCTACTTCACTTCCACGAATTTTATCAACCATTTTCCCAAAAGCTTCTTCCCACGCATACATTTTTATAAGACGAATTCCTTCGATTGATTCGCTTATTAGCTTAACTCTCTCATCACTTTTACCTACTCTCTAGGATAAATTCACAGAAGCTTTCTACCCAAAATACTTTTACACAGGAAATACAAATGACAATAACACAACACTCAGCAAACCTGTTTGATAAGAGAAAATAAAATTAGAAGATTTTCATTAAAATAATTTAATTTATCATACCATAAGGCCCAAGACGAAAGTACAGGATAATCAAAACGCCAATGAATATGAACGGAGAGATGATAATATTAAAAAGGAAAAACCCTTTGAGTTCTGTTGAGTTGAGATCACTGGAGACTAAATTTATAACCTTTCCAAGATTTGCTTCTTTGATTTTATAAGAACTAAGTTTACTAATTTTTTTGTATAATACATTCACGAAGACTAATCTAACTCTCGAGAAGATATTTTATCCAATAAGCCAAGATCCATGTCGAAAAGTTGCAGAAAAAAGCATTGACCCAATAACTGCTCCTCCCCATCCAAAAGCGTTGGATTTGTTTCCATCTATCATCTACTAGATACAGATATTAAGAGCGATTGAGTTGAAGAGCTTGAAGGATGCATCAAGAGCTGCAAATAGCAAAGTAATAGATATGTCTTTTTTGTAAAATTTTACAACTTCTTTGAATAGTTTCATAGGCTAACAAAAAGCAAAAGAAAAAGAATATAAAACTGGAAAATTTAGGTGAATAATTTAGTTTTTGAAGTGAAATATATTTTTAATTTAATTAATCGAAATCTATCTTACTGCTAATTAGCTTTTGCTTTAGAGGAGATGGATAGATTCAAAAAGATCTTTTGAAACTTCTTCGACCTTGTGTGATTCTTTAATTTTAGGAATGAGCTTAAGACTAAGTTCTAAACCTTTCTTTAGCGCTTTCTTGATTTTAACTGAGAAAATAACCAAATGAAAGAAGAACATTCTACTGAAAATTCCACAATTTTGTTCAAAATCAAGATCATCATTCCTCATTTCTTGTTCTTCTTCCTCAGGTTTCTTAGTAGTTTCGTTATTCGTTTCCATGATTATTGTTGGTTGTTCTTCATCTCTCTCTCCTTCTAGATACACATTAGGTCTTGGAATCTTATTGTTCGATCCATTCAGAGATGTTTAATCATCATTCTTAGGGTTCAACATTATCTTATTTTAGTTGAAAAACTGGATAAAATAATGCTGAAAGGTAACAAGAAAAGAGTGTTTTTTTCTTTCTTTTTTACAATTGTTTTGAATATTAGTGGTTGTTAAATATGCTTAATTATCTAATATTACTTTCCAAGCCTACAATGTGTATTTATAAGCGATGAGTAATAACAAAAGAAATTAAATTGACCTCTTATTTGTTTAATTTAATATCTAAATAATACACTTCTTCTCAATTTGATTTCTCATTAATAAAAATTAATAAAAGAAAAATCTATGAATCTGGCATAATCTGTTGAAACAATCTAGAAAAAACAAGTAATCATGCGAACAAACAAGGTAATGAGAGAGAGAGATATATCTCTTTGCCAATCATAATCGAAAGTACCTTACATAAAATAAAAAGTAGCAAAAGACAATGTGTCCTGAAATATTAAAGGAGAAAATAAAAGAAGTTAACAAATATTCCCCAAAAGAGAGAATGTTAAGCTCTTGGGAGTCTTGATTTGTTTTTGGGAATAATAAGATTAGAAAAGCATTTTGCAAAAGAAAGAAACAAATAGGAAAGTTAGAGATATGGACGTGTGCTTCTTAGGTTTGTCAAAGTAAGATTAGAATCAATTTTAGTAAATAATCAAAACATTCCATTTTGCAGAGCTGGAAAGACAAGCATCATTAAGACATTGACTTAGAAATGCTAACCAAACTATCAAGCTCAGATCGAGGCTACTTAAAAAGTGGAGAAATCTGATTTGACTATCGCTGGAAATCTAATTAACATCTACGATTTTTATGGAACTTTCTAAATTGAGTCATCCACCCCAGAGGAGTCTGAACTACTCCGCAAATGCACCTCAATAGTCTACATTATCGATGGATAAGTAAGAATTATCGCTATAAATCCTTTTGATGATTAGCTGACTATTTATTTTACTCAGGTTGATCAATTTGAGACTGCAATAGGATATTTTGAATCGCTTTATAATAAAATATCTATTTCAAATCCTTCATGTCACTATCACTTCTTTGTCCATAAAATAGACGAAGGATTCCTTTCAAGTGACAAAAAATCAAGTAATCATGACTACTTTACATGTTTATAAAGCTAACAACAAAATCAGAATTTCAGATTACATCAATAAATACAATTTATTTTTGCTTGCTTTTAACATCAGCAATCACTTAATAGATTAGAGGATTACTTGTGGAGTTCTTTAAGACTCAAGCTACCAATAAAAGTATGGATATCAATCTTACAAAGTAAAATATCAGTACTCTTCAATATGATGTATTTTATTAACTTATTCATTTCTCAGTTGGTCAGATCAATCCCTCTCTGAAGCCTTCAGCAAAGTCATTCATAAAGTTATCCCTCAGATCTAATATATCTCCTAACTGCTAACTCAACTCGTCGTCGTAATAAATAAATAAATAAAAAATACTTTTTCATTTAATCATTTTTCTCATTTATTTCAATAGAGTTCAAAAATGGAGAAGGCTTTCTTATTTGACCAAGTGAATAAGCTATACATCGCAACAGATGCTGGTCCTTATGATTAGAATACCTATTAAATGTGTTTCGAGATGATTGACGTATTCTTAGATATCTCTTTCATCTATGATCCTCAAGGATAAACTCCAGAAAACTCTGAGGGAACTCTAAATATCAGACTGTCAGACAATACCACATTAGTCATGAAATCATTCAGAGAATATCTCTCTCTGATATGTGTTATAAAGCAAGATAACTACGTTAGACCCTTCATTATCGATTACAATATTGAGTAGTTTTGCAAGGGTAAATTAGCGAAAAATTATCATTTTATTATTATTAATTCATTTTTATTTTTTGCGAATAATTTCAAAACAGGAATTGAAGACATCCTTAAAGTCACTAAATGAAAGCCTCTTATTTTTTGAGATTGAATATGATTGTGAGTTAGTTATATTTTGTTTTTATTAATCCTAAACAAAGTTAAATAATTGTAATTCAGAATTACTTTTTGAAGAAAAAAAATTAATTAGAAAATCAAATGATGTATTTGTGCTGAAAATTAAAATTAAAATCGTAGATTACGATTGAGAGAAGAATGGTTATGCCTCAACAGAGTATCAGTCAAGTTGAGTATGAAAGTTTGTGGTAGAATCATCCAGGTTTCTGTCATACCTTATTATTTTGAGAGTCTTTTTTTAATCAAATCCTTGAATAATACAAAAATTAATTATTCTTTCAAAAAATAAATAATAAACGACTAATACTTCTTCTTATTTGATATTAAAGTACCCTTCTTTTTCGAGAGCTCCATTCACACAAAATCCTATATCCTTCGCATGATTGTGGATTCGCGTTAGAGTCCTCGTTTGGATTCTCGTTTGGCTCCATTGAAAAAAACTGGGTTATTGAAATTTAGATCTGAAGTAAGTTTGCATAGCAGTTATCATAATTCTTGCGTCTTTCCTAATCAATCAGGAATGTAAAGGTTTTGTGACTGATTCTTTGCAATGAAAACAAAACCGTATATTTTGATTGTTTATTGCTTTGAAGATTTGAGATGACTTAAGGAAAATCAGCAAGAAGTTTATCATACAATAAAAGTACTACTGAACGTACTAATAAATTCACAAAATTATCTCTTTAAACCCCTATTCCAACAGCTAACACTGTCTCTTCCTTTCGCACAATGAGTGTGCATCATACAAGTGATACAAGACCAGCTCTTGAGAAGATTTAACCATATGATAAATAGTTGATGTTAATTTTTAAGAAAAATTTTTAATCTTCTAAAAAACTCAAAGATGCGATGGATTTCAATAAAGATTCTGATTTCTTCTACTAAGAGGAAATGAAGTAAAAAGATACTGATGAAGATATCTTAGATAGAAAAGCCTCACCGTTTGGAAAAAGTGATGAATAAGCAAAACTAATGGTTGGAAATAAATCGGCGATGTGTTTCTTTAAGCATCACAAACAGATAGATAAGATTCAACAGGAAAATGAAATGTTTCATATTCGTGATTCATTCTACACGAAAATGATTAAATCTTAAGAAAACTTTCATCTTTTGCCCAAAAAACTAGGAATCATTAAGCCAAAGGGATAAGAAGGAATACTCAGCTTAAAGTAAGTTATATGCATGTTCTTTTTTGGAAAATTACAGCTGAATCAGGGCAGAATAATGAATATAATTTTTGAATAGTCATTTCAGCCTTGGAGATAGGTATGCTTAAGTGTTTTCTCAGGGAATAAGTAGCATTGATATTAGTTCCAAAATTAGAAAAATTGAATTGATGGATAATGGTCTAACTGATAAAGGAATACTCTTAGTATTGAGTTCTCTCAGCATGACAACAGAAGAACTTAATCTGTCTTAGAACGTTCTTGGACCTACATCAGTGGATAAATTAGTTATGATCCTTCGAAATCATGAGTTTTAACTGAAGAAGTTAAATCTAAGCAACACGAAAATGAATGATAGATTGTGTGTCCGTATCGTTGAAGCCTTAAAAAAGTTAGTTATCCTTGACTTATCGAATAACCGAATCACCGATGAGACCAGCAGTTCCTTAGCGAATGCAATTTCAACAAGGTTGATTATGATCTTTGAGTGAAATAAATGTGTTTTATGATTTTTTGTTTTTTCTAAAGATGCACTCTCAATGAACTGTACTTGCATTGGAATCGGATGACAGGGATAAGTGGAGAAAAAATAGCTCAAGCTTTGAGAGATAATGCAAGCATTCGAGTGCTTGATTTGAGTAATAACTCACTAGGGCTTTAGAACGGAGTTGGCTGTGCAGAAGCATTTTCAAAGTTATTTGGACAAGAAGAAAGTAGTGTTTTGCATATTGATATTGGGAATAATCGCTGGGCAAAAGAACACATCAGCATATTGATGGGTGGTATCAATGCAAATCAATCGATTTATGGACTTCATATCGAAAGTGATTTCTCCTCAGTAGATGAATTTGGGTTTTTGCACTTAGTTGAAAGTGAACAAAATATGATTTCTAAGTAATAAGCGGACCTTAGAGGATCTGAGATCATTTCCCAGCCACTTACTTCTCGTAACGATCTAATAGATCCAAGTAGCATGGCTACACCTTTCACAAGGATTCAAGGTTTGCTTCCAATCTTCTAAAAATAAGTCTCTAAAGTTGGTTCAGATATTAATTATCAAACCAAAAAAGGAACTTGTTGGATTTGCAATGCTTGGTCTGAATAGATCTTCATCGTAAGATGCTCTAATTATTCATATGAATGTGAACTTATGATTTATTTTTGAAGTGGAAATCAGGTTAATCTGGGATGTCCTATTCTGGACCAATTTATGTTCATATGGATTTTGATGGTTTCAAAGGAATCCCAATGGAAAGAGATGAATAAGGCAATTTTTTCTTGCGTCGGATGTGTCCTCCAACTTAGCGTCTACTGTATTTCTTTAGCACTCCCGATGGAGATACCCATGCAAAAGATCAACCTTCTATCAAAAGCAAAAATCCTTATTTAAAAGTAATGAATTTATAGGTAATATTGCAATAATATTCATTGCTATTTTTGAAATAGGACATAAAGTTTGGGAGCATTAGCCGAGACATTGTCATTAAATTTAAAAACTATAAAGCAGTTGCTCGTTAAGAAGGTGGTTTATTTTCAAATTTCTTTGAACCCATTCATCTCTCAGTTCTGCCAAGAGAAGAACTTATGTATCCTGTTGAGCCAGGAGTTCCAAAGAAATAATGGTAAAAAGAAGCTGCTGTTTTTGCTAAATATCAGCAAGATACCGCATCGATTCTTGAGAAAGCTATGGATGCAGATTGGAATAATTCTAAGATCCCAAGATTTGTCAAAGATCCAGCAGATCGCAAGAAACTATTTGTAAATCTTGAAGTTTCTAATAATTTAGTTTGCTAATTTAATTAATTTACTAGGAACTTATAAAACCACATTATGAAGGAATTAAGGCACTTTATAAATACTATTCTTCCTTTAGCCCGATAGGCGATGTTTGGGCAATATCTAAATTGTTATTCACAGAAATATTCACTAAATCAGGATTAGTAGATAATAAGACATTGAAGTTAGCAGATCTCGAGATTAAGTTCATTGCTAGCAAAACTTTAAGCAAAAAAGCTAGAGGACTCATCCCTGAAAGAGGAATGGTCCGTCATGAGTTCTTAGAAGGAATTGTGCGTATTGCTGAAGAAAAATATATGATTAACGGAGACTGCACTTCATATGCAGAGGCTGTACAGCATTTACTAACTGATGGATTTTCTAAAGTAATCGCTGAAAATGAAAGTCCAGCTTAATGGAGAGATGAGCGTTATTGGAATTAAGAATGTGATTTCTGCTACAAATATTACATGCAAATTCTCATGGCAATCTTTGAATAGTACGAGAATACAATCCGAACAAGCTTGCCAAAATCTAAATATCTTAATTTATACGAATTCAAAAAGATTTTCACAGACACTAATCTGCTGTATGATGAGCATGCAAACGAGCGATATATTAACCTTGCATTCAATTACTCCGTTTAAACTTAAGCAGATGAAGTGTATGATGAACGAATCTTACAACTGCATTTTGTTGAATTCCTTGAAGCTCTTGCAAGGTCGGCTGAAAAATTTTCACCTGCACCAGTGCAGCTTGCAGTAAATGGCATACTTTCCCAAAATTTTATCAATAATATATCATCAGAATAATATCATTTCTCATATTTTTTTTTTTTTCTGCTAAGGCGGCCTTACCAGAATAAGAAATGCCTTGGGAAGAAAGGAATGAACAACCTTTGCATAAAAAAATAGAAAATCTCATTAGGATCATTTTTTATTAAGGTTTAGCAACAGAATAGCGAGAATAATTTGAACTTCATGAGCTTTCAATATTTGATCATAATGAAATAGGCTAAGCAACCTCTGCTCCAATGAGAATTAAAAATCCATTAAAATCTGGTTCAATGATGTTAGCCTAATAATAAGAAACTTCTTAAAAGCCATAAAACATTCAATAAGTTGCTGATCTACTAAAAAAAACACTTTTGTCAAATAATAAAACGAAATGACTGATAAAGCTCTTAATTAATAATAAAAAATAGCACATAGAGTTTTTCTAATTTACAAATAATGTATCTCTCTCAGATCAGTTTTTAGATAATAAAATATGTCAATATCTCTCACACTCTATTATTGAAAACATCAAGATTATTGTTTCTTTCTAAGTATTTCTGTCTAATTACTTTTTAATTTCATAAAAAAAACACCCTTCTTATTACTCAATTTCATTAATAACTTTATATAAAACAATAGAACACAAGAAATGAATGTTTATATCAATAACTTTTAAGATATTTCCCCCAGCTACTTCTCCCTTTTTCCAAATATTTTAGAGAAAAATTTCCCTAATTTCCTAATTTCAAAAATATCTTAGAATTAGCTTTTAATTGTGAAGTACTGTTTATTTTTTCTAGCAGAACACAAAAAAAATCTCAAAGTTATTATTTAAAAAATATAAGAGTATTTCTCGCATTGTTTATGTATAAAAAAGATGTTTCAAATATATTATTTATTATTCAAGCCCGAGCTGGAGATTATTCAAAGTTATGGTTGCTGAAGAGACTATCATTAATGTTTTATTTCCCAACAGAGCTTTTATTAGCTGAAAATATCTTTTTTTATTCACCTACTACTTCTTTCTTCATGATTTCAATTCCAAGTTGAGCTAGCACCAATCTACCACCTGAAAATATAATAATTAGCATTATAAACCATTAAGACTTGTTAAAATTAAAAAAATTACTTGATTTGGAAATGTCAAAACATCCAAAGATACTAATTGGTTTTTCAATATGCGTGATTGAAAACTTGAATTCTTTTTGTTTGATGGCAAATCGGGTTAAACCAATTTGGTATTCTTTATATTGAGATGTCTTTATCTTCAGCAGAGTAATTCTAGTTGTATCGTGTAGTCCAGATATTTCAACAAAATACTCATTTCTCCCGAGTCTGATATCAATAACTTTAATATCCTTTTCATTTATTACTTCATCTGAGTTAGGTGGTTATATCGATAGCTAAGACTCTCCATTTGATAAAGTATACTCTACTTCTACTCTAAATATTTCCAATTCTCTGTAATAAAACTTTACACCAGCCATTTTGTAGTTTCTGTCTCCAGAGAGAGTATTGTAGTCTGCCCATAATACGGAATGATCAGATATGAGTTTTACTCCGTGAAGTTCCCTTTTGAACTTATTTTTGTTTTGCAGCAAAGTCTTGCTATCAACGGGAAGAGATTCCTTTTAAAAATAGAAATAATAATAATGTTTTTTATGACATTTTTGGCAATGCTGTGTACATCCAAAATTTGTTGAGGTGGAAGTTCAGTGATGAGAGATTTAATTTAAGATTACTCTAATACTGACTCACGAGGTATGCCTTGAAGCTCTCTCAATACTAACTAAGCTTTTTAGCATTCCTGTTTAAAATTAAAACATGTTGAAGGCGAGCAAAAACTAATAAAAAATTGCAAACCTGGCTTAGAGTTTCTAATTCTGCTTCTAGCTCTTCCTTTTGACTAAAAAGTGTGTTCTCTTTTGTTTAAAGTTCTATCATTGTTTTTACATGACTCTTTCCAAACGACGCAATGCTTTTGCTCACTCGTCCAATATTTTCTTTTGCTTAAAGCACTTTTTTAGTTGAGATTCTTTCTGTCTATGGCGTCTTCGATTACTACTGATAAATCATTAATATTGAATATTTTATAAATTGATTGACTTAAATTGATAATACCTCGCTTTTCAGCTTACGATGAAGATTCAAACTTTCAGGTTTAGATGATTCTAATGCTTTTACTGGAGACACTTGTGAAGATAACTCAATAGGAGCAGTAAAATCAGGTCTTGGCAGAGGAGCAACTCCATTCTTTTAGCATACTTCTGTGTGTTTTTGCTCGATTTCGTCCATGCGTTTGAGTAGTTTTTCCTTGTTTTCAGTTTTCTTTTGAAATGTTTTTTACTCTGCGTTGACTCTTCCTGTAAGTAATTCTATTTCCTTTCGCATCTCGTTGCGACTTGTAACCTTTTTTTCACTTGCAAGAATCTTTTCTTGTTCTCTTTGGGCTTTCTTAAGATCATAGTTTTTCTGCTTGCTTTTTTCAAGTTCTGCGTTTGCTTCCTTGATCAACTCAAATGTCCTAGCCAAACGCGAAATGAATAAGAGATGTCATGTTAAAAAAAGAACAATAAAAAGTAATCTACTCTTCAAAAGTATGCTCTTCTTCTTTCTTTTCCAAGCCTTTTATCCTCTTCTCCATAGTTTCTAGTTGCTTTTTAGCAATCTCTAATGACTTCCTATTCACCTCTGCATCAAAACGCTATTATCTAAACAGGAAATAACATAAAACAAATAAATAAATTACCATCTTATTATTCTGGTTTTTATTGAGGCTGCTAAGGTTTTTATATGACTAAATTCTCAATAATTCTCTTCGAATCATCTCCAAGCTGCTTAAGTTGTCTGACGAGTGAATCATTCTCTACTTTTTGCTTAGTAATCTACTTTTAACTGTCAAAAGGACAAAATAGATTGAATTGTTTAACATACAACAATAAAAATACATCTAGAGTGCCTATTCTTCGCTTTCATAGCAGTTATCACATCTCTTTTCTTGTATTTTTCCTCCTTTTCTCATATCGATCCTCAATGCTGCAAAGGTGATATATAACTTATTTGTTCTAAATCTCAAAACTAAAGTTAATTACTAAGACCTCTAACCACACTAGAGATCAACTCTAAATTAATAAAAACTAATCAAACATTGTCTGTGCTTAAAGTATTGCATAGAAACTAAGCTTATTTTATAATAAATAATTCCTTGATTCCATAATAATTTTTAATTGGATGTTGAGTTGTAAATAGCAATTACTATGAAAATTAATTTGAAAATCTATTTATTATTAATAAAGAATATTTTACTCAATATTTTTATAAAACTATTGTAAATGCTATCATTTTTTAATTCTTTTTGCTTTAATTCAGTTACTTGTTTCCTCCTTGTGTTTCGTTGCTTTCGGATATTGTTATTTTTGATTATTAATTATGAGAATAAATAATCTTTATTCCATTGAATTGTCCACATAAACGTTCAGCAATCTATTTCATTCCGCCAGTCTATATTTTTACAGCAAATCTGACCATTGTATTTGAAAATAATTACTAATTAAAAACCAGATAACAATACTCAATCAGAATCTTGCCAAACTCATGTTTTAAAAGCTGTTTAATACATTCACAAAAAGTGAAAAAGATGAAAAATCAATTTTATAGGATTCCCGATACTAGTCAGCACTAGCTTTGGAGCGTGAAATTATCGAGAAAAGCACTTCGTTCATTATTGGAGAAACTCTCCTTTGTTATGATATCTAATTTTCTATTATGGAAAAAGATACCTTCATACATACTTTAGAATGCGGATAAAGAAATAGCATACCTCTATTGCTAATACATGGATATGGTGGCAGTGGAGTGACATTCTGTGGAATCTTAGAAATATTAAGCTAATATTATCATGTTTTTACAATAGATATCCTTGGTATGGGTCTATCTGATCGAAAGAATTTCGGAATCGATGGAAGCAGCACTGATACAATAATTGATTTTTTTGTGGAATCAGTGCACAAATGGCGTCTTGAACTGGGATTACTTCAACCTATCATCTTAGTTGGTCATTCTTTTGGAGGGTACATATCTGCTTGCTATTTCAAAAAATACCCTGATTTAATCAGCGAGCTTTTTCTTCTTTCACCAATGGCAGGCACTCGAGTTAGTGAATAAGAAGATGTAAAAAGTGATGAGAAATTCGAAGAATATGCTTCTGCATAACCTTTTTTAAAAAAAGTGATTCTCAAAATATTACGCAAATAGCATCATGCAAAAATAACTGTGCATGCGTTAACTCGCAAATGGTTTTTACCTTCTCGTTTCTTTATTGGAAAAGCTCTGAAGACTAAATTGAAGAATCATAATCCAGAATAAATTAGAATCTGGAGGGATTATTTCACAAATTTATATGCACTCCCTGAATGCTCAGATCATCTCATACATGAACTCATTTCCCTCCCTTTCGTATAAGCGAAGAAAAGCATCGAAGAAATATTTGAAAATTTAGATGAAACTGCTAAAAATATCAAAGTTCACTTTGCCTTTGGAGACGCAGATTGGATGGATAGTCGTGGATGCTTTAGGCTTTCATGCTAAATTCCTGGATCATTTCGTTATGTTGAAAATGCAAGTCATCAATTAATTTTTGATCAGCCATAAAAAATTGCTGAAATTATCATTGATCCCTCTGAAGAACATCCTTTTTAATTAGCTGTTGACTGAAAATATGTGTGTGAAATACTATTTACTATTTGTTTTGTTGTAAAATTTTAAAAGAAGTTAACTAATAATTATAAACACAATTCATTTGATCATTCCACTATTTCGTAGATGCGTTTTCATCACTAGAAGTTCTAATTTAGAGTAGAATTAGAGATGATCACATTGCAGAACGACTAAAGATCCTAATATTTTTGACATCATTTGTGTTTAACTATCTTGAGGTTATTCAAATAAGTTCAGAACATTTGATTTTTCGTTTTGTTCAGAAATATCAGGAGGATTTTCTTAGACTGTTTGTTTATTATTAATCTACAGTCTGGTTTTCTGAAAAAGTCAAATGAATAAAGTTAAGACTCAAAATAACTGAAATCATTGTTTACTAAGATGTTTTCTAGAATCTACATGTTGTCTAAGATAATACCTAAATCGAATCGCAGCTAGCAAAAAATAACAATAAATATTAATTAAACTAGATGCAAAATAATTAATACTTTTCGTTCGAATTAACTAAGTGGAGAACTTAAGCTGAAAGTTGAGAGGAAATTTCTTAGTTTTTTTAATAAACTAGTTGTCTTAAACTTAGAATATAAATAATAATAATGAGATAATCTCAAGAGGAGTTTTATAAAAAATAATTTTACTAAAGCATAGATTCTGTGATCATGAGTAGTAGGATTGTGGACAATAGTCTCAGATATTGGTGGATAAGAGCCCCATACGAAGAGGTTAAGTAAGAACATCTTTGGTTTATTCACAAAATTAAAATAAATTAGGGGTTAATTTCTAAAAAATTAAGGATATTGTGAGAACATACTTGAAAAACAGAATAGCAGTGAGATTTTGAAGAAAAGCATGTCAATATCGATAGTCCTGCAGAATCATATGAATCAAGTAAGGTTAATAATCCTTTTAGTTTTTGTTTTAGTTCTCTAATAAGAGCTATATTTTTCTTAGGGATTTAATACGTTTTTGGAATTTAATCTTTGTAAATTTATTCTTTTTTCTTTGATTCCTGAGTCAATCTAGGAGACTTTTACTCAAGATTTTATTTCTCCTCTAGCTCAGCTAATTTGACACTTTCATGTTAAATTACAGGTTTGATTTCTTGAATGTCAATAGGAGCTGGTAGATTATCCTACAGGAACATATTAATATTCAACATAAGACTTTCTTCGAGAGGGCATTCGGCAGCATCTCCTTTAGGCACATTTTTTTTAGGTTTGTTTAAAATGTATTTATCTTTATTTTGATCATTTTAAGTTGTAGCAATATCTTCAAGTTCTATATCATTATTTGCTTGTGAATCTTGCATAAACACTTCTTTTAAAGCTTCTAAAAGGCTTTTTAATGATTTAAATAAAGATTTTTAATCTATCAAATGGATTTCAAACTTATTTAGATTCTTAGTCATATTTCCTTTTGAGAATGTTCTTTTCCAAAATCCAGTGAAATTTCTTAACATTGAGTGATCTCCCTTTGAATAGTAAGAATACGATTTGGAAGTGTTTGCGATATTTTAAGCTAGATATTTTGCTAATCCAGTTGCGAATGAAGGCAAAAATCCAATAATGGAATCTTATGGGTCATAGGAAACTACTTTATAACACGTTGCGTTTGCATAATTTATAGGCGAGAAAACATCAAAATTAGTGAGAATTCTAATAAGTGGCTTAAATATTCTGAGCATCTAATAGTAGGCTATGTCAGATACGCAAGAAAAAGAGCGATCTATGTAAAGAATTTGAACTTTTCTGTGTACACCTAAATGCGAGGCTACCATGCCTCCAAGACTTGTACCAAACACGCCTATTGTTTCAATTTTTTCTTCATTTTTTAAGTAGTCATAGAGGCATTCTGCATCGCTAAACAATCTCTTTTTGTTTAGAGTTTAATAAAAGATAGGAAGTTTGAAGATTTAGCTGTTACCTGAGGAGAAGGAGAGCCTGTTGATGAACCATAGCCTCGATAATTCCAAAACACCAAATTAATCCCAAACTATAGCACAACTTAGCGTGTCCATTTGTCCTATAAAATTATTATTGTGTTATTTGTTATGATAAACTGATTGTTGAGTATACTTGTATCAAGTTGAATTCGTAGACACCAGCATTTCCATCGCAGAATATTAGTGTTGGTGTATTTTCAAGAGGTTTATTTTCTCCAAACTTTGACACAATTATGCTGTTTAGATACATTACTTTAATAAGTAAAATATGTCAAGATATTAACATTGTTACCCATGGATCTGATTGTTATCTTTCCCTTTAATCTTGAGCTTCTTGAGATTGAAGTGTGTTTCAAACTCTGCCATACACTCAAACAAAAAGAAGCAATTTATGAATAGAAATAAATCCATTGAAAAATAAGCTCAGTACATACTTGATGGAGCCAAACACTTTATCAGTCTCTCCCTTGTATGATTTGTTTATGCTCTTGTCCTTGTGACTGATGTCATTCAGCAATATCTTCAAGATACATGCATATTGTTAAGAACTTCTCATAAAGAAAGGAATTATTTTTATAATTTTACATATGTTTCATCAACGATTTTCTGGAGATCTTTGAATTCAATGTCATTCTCGATGATAATGTGCTAATCTTTTAGGGGGAAATGCATTTATTTTTCAGATAATATCATCAGCATTAGCAAAACAAACAAATTATTACAATTTTATTCGATGTTTCTGATATTCTTTCTTTCTGTAACAGCAGCCCAAAGTGAAAGATGCTGTTCAAAGACAGTCAAGTTTATTGCATTCGTTTTTGCTAAAATCTGAGTAAATAAACTATTAATATGTCTTTGCAGGGGAGTGAATGTCTTCTAATCTTCATTCTAAAGCTTGTTAAATGCTTGATGACTATGCAGGAAATGCACATTGATATATGTCAGACGCTAAAGTTAATGTTAGTTTAGAGGAAGTACTTATGGTTCTTTCGATATCCATTTCATAAAATGCTCCAGATTTAATAAATTGTCAAGTATGTTCTTAAGCCTAATAGAGCTATGCGCAGTTTCTAGATTTGATCTGTGGATACTCAGTTACCCTGGGAATAAGATGATTTCCATGAGTTTTTGAGTTGCAAGGATAAGAAAGAATAGTACAATCTAAAAAATAGATGAGAAAAATAAATGTGATTTAGTTAGCAACAAGCATGATAGAATAATTACAATAGTTGTGGCATAAGCAGGCATGAATAAGTCACACAAGAAATAGATGCCAACAATGAGAGCAACTAATAAGCAAAAAAATATCAATATTGCTAGTCTTATGACTGTTTTATGTGATAATCTTTGTTTCATTTTTTGGTTTTAAAAGCTAAGTTTAGATTTTGTTAATTTTTACTAAACAAAAAATACACCTTTCCAAAAAAAAGAGAGTAATTATTGATACAGTAAATATATTGCATAATTGTTTTTTTTAGACATTGAAAATATTAAATAAAAATGATGGGTTGGTAGAGCTGGAGATCTCTAATTTATCAAGGGTTTTATCCTCCTTCATTCCTTCATGGAAAGTCCGCCCCAAGATTAATTAAACTTCTTTTTGAGCTTTATTAATTGAAACTAGTTTATTGTATTTAAAATAAGTAAAGTTTTGTATCAGACAGATATCATTTCAAATAAAAAAGTCAAGTTAATTTATTAGCTTTGATCATCTTTTGGAATTATTTCTAAAATAGCATTAAATCTATGTAATTATTTAGTGCTTCAAGGAGTGCCAACCGAATCTAGGATGAATTCAATTTAAGTCTTTCTACTCTCACATAAACTCTGTCTGATAAATAAAGTAGTTTTACTTTGGGTAAGGGCTGCAGTGATGCAGAGATAAGTTAGTTTATTATCATCTCTCCCAATTTGACCTTAATCTAAGATATTTCTATGATTTCCAGTAGTACTTAGCATACAAAAATATCATTTGAGTTTTCGAACCTATATTTTCCTGCATTTAACTTCAAAATTCATTAATCTGTTAAGGAAGCTTTGATATCTTAAAATATTCACACTCCTTCTTCTATTCAAGACTATCTTATTCTAGCTATTGCTTCCTCAGTTCAAGTAGGACTAAAACAGGACTAAACTACTAACAGCGTAGAAAAAAGGAAACAAAGAAGAATATACTGATAAATTTACATTCCCGAATTAATAAAAACAACGAAGTCATGAAATAACTGGCTTCTTTAGATTTCTAGAGCCAAAAATAAACACAGATTACTCCATTTAAATCACTTCAAAGATATCAAGGGAAGATTAGAGTAATTGGAAGAAGCATACATGTCAAATAACTTGAAGAAAAAGGAAAACTAAATACACTAAGGAAGCACAACAGAACTAAATGATGATCAAATTAGCAAAACAAAAAGATCGACCTTATTAATCCATTTAAATTAGTTAGTTGTTTTTGAGAATTCAAATAAACCCTTCTTTTTCCCTTGAATGCCTATCTATTGCTAATACAATTTTAAACTCAAAACTTGATAGAATTCCCATGACTTGAACAGTTTCAAGTTGCTCTCTCTCTCTTCGTTCCCTGTTCATAATTTCAGAAGTTCTCAATTTGGCCATCTTTAAATCTTGTTATTTATTGATTCCCCACATATTATTCCAAGATTATGTAATTAAAATATGCCATGAATTCAATTAGAAACAAGCACAATAAATACGATTTAATTTCTTCTAATTAACTCAACAACATCAATTCTATCCTTTCAAAACATTATTATCCATCCAACAATTTAGCTAAACAAATATATTATAAAATGTGTTGGCAATTAATTTCAAAATGATCTGTTAGAACTCAAACTTTTCTTCTATCTCCCCCTGAAAAATTTCGATTTCGATTTTTTGGGATTGATTGATTTAACTGATAAAATTACGAACTAATTTCCGAAGCCTAACTGCCATTCGAAATAGTCTCTTAGTTTATGTAATTTATGTTTAATTTTAAATGCTATCTCTCTCTCTCTGAAATTTCAACTGCCATACAGCACTGTTACAAACGAATACAACAAATTACATAGAATATATAGTTCTTACAAAGCCAACAAAGGCTTGGTTACTTTTGAAGACTTCAATCATAATCCTTGTGTTTTGATTGATAGGAAAACAAAGAAACTATCGCTAGTGGTATCACGGTGAAATGGGGAAGGAAAAGGAACAACGAATCATTCCTGGCAGCATCTGGAGAAAAAAGAAATGATGCAATTTGTATTTGGCGCATGCATGCATTTGCATTTCTCCGCTGTCTGGAAAAGGATTTAAAAAATACATGAATATATCAACCATTAGTTATTTTGTTGCTTTGTCTCTGTTGGAGTTAGAGTCAATTGTGTTTCAAGATTAATTAAATATTTCTTAGATTTCCCCCCCCCCCCAAAAGATTGGGAAAGTGATTTTCGCAAATCATAATCAAGGATTTGATAATATGCCAAATGAGTTGACATTATGAAAACATATTAAAGAATGTAAATAATTATTGTGGGGAAGGTTATCTTAATGAAGATTGCTTAAGATATAGCTTTAAGAGTGGATCTAGAGTTATTAAATTAATGAAATATTTAAAAGATTTCTGCTATTAACAATTAAAAAAGATTTTATGAATTTTTTTTCTTTCTCTGCCATGTTGCTGATATCAAATGATTGTCATTTGGTTCTAAAAAGCAAGTAGAAATTAATATTATTTAAGAAGAATTCCAGTGGGGAGGAGGGAGGGGGTTGCGAAATTTAAAAATGTTTGCGTGCTGATTAAGAGAATTCAAGACTTAAAAGATATCGAAAATAAAAGCACATACTTTGAAAAGAATTTATTAGCTTGATACTCTACAACAGTTTCTGAATAATCACACTAAGCAAATTCACTCTCAGCATACTGTAAAAAGACCATGAAACCATCTTCTAAAAAACCCTTTGGAGTTGTAGGAATTTAGTATTTATCTTCTTAAACTAAAGAATAATATATTTATGGGGATTTTAAACAGCCGAAGAAGTAAATGGATGACATCGATGCAATGATATCAAATGAAATGAACGCACGAAATAAGTTCAGACCTAGTGCTTAAGTATGTTCTTGTGTCTACTTTTTTCTCTATGAAAATGGATTATTTTTGTCTTTAGAAAGAGCCAGAGATAGAATAGCCAATTAAACCTATGATGAAAGTGCGCAAAACAACTGAACTATAAAGAGATAGTCTTGTTGGATAAAGAGAATAACCTAAGGAAGAAGATGAAGATGATCATGAACAACTTGAAGCAAGTGGACCACCTTTGTTGCGTCCTCATAAAACAACTGGAGTGAAAAAGAGTGTTATGAAGTCACCTATTGCAGATGTAGATGATTTAATCAAGCAGGAGATTAGCAGTACTAAGGGAGGATTGAAGAAACCGTCAGTCTATGATAGTCTTAAACCCTCGTTTGCAAAGAGTAGTATTTATTTGGAATTTGAGAAATTGTAGTTATTTATTATGTCAAAAAGAAGGGAAAGCAGATGGATCTGCTGAATCAGGAGTAGATGCTCCTAGGTTTGTAGAAGAAACTCCAAAAATGATGATGAAGCCTCTTGGAAGGCCTATTTTGAAGAAAAGAGAAGATGGAGAAAATTTAAATAAGTAAACAGATGAAAGCGAGTCAATACCTTCTGAAAAGAGCAATCCTAGCATCTCTAAGCCTTTTGATAGAAAAACTCCCTTCAATACAGGTAGGAAACAGGGAGTTTTCAGAACTGATGTGCAATAGCCTCCAGTTGAAGAACCAAGGATTTTGAAAGAAACTGGCAATGAACAAGGATAAGGTCAAGGGAAGACATTTAATGTTAAGAAAAACATTGAGATTAAACAAAGACAAGCTGTGAATTACAATCCTATTAAAACACCTATTATTAAGGATGACTCCAGTGATTATTCTGATAAGTTCGATGTAATAAGCAGTAGAATTGGAGATTAGTTGTATTTACTGTTTTTGTTAAAAAGGAATTTTAAGAGGATAGCGAAGTAGTTACTAAGCCAAATATTCCTGTACCTCAAAAGGGAGATATCGATTGGAAAGAGCAAGAAAGATTGCTAAAAGAAGAGTAAGAAAGATAAGAATAGGAGAGACTGATCGAGGAAGAGAGACGAAAATAAGAATAAATAAGAAAAGAAGAATAGAAAGCAAGAGAACAAGAAAGATAAAAGCAGTTACAAGAAATGCAACTGCTTGAAATATAATCAAGAGACGAAAGAAGAGGGTTTTAATCGAATTTATTAGTTTCCAGAGCTCAAGGGGACTCCAACATATTTTCAAATCCTTCATAATCCTCACAAGAATAAATTATCAGAGGAAAAGATAGGCTGATTTCAAAATAAGAAGGAGCAGATGCTTAGAGAAAATAAATTGCTTCTATGGCAGCTCAAGAATAGGTGAATCCAAAGGGTATATCTAGACCTCTAAACTTAAAAGAAAAGAAAATGCTAGAAGAGCCAAAGAGTTAGGTATAATAGCCAATATTGAAAAAACAACCAAAGGATGCTAAAGAGCAGAGCTAAGTTATTGGTGAAGGAATTTAAAAGTAAGAACAAATAGAATAAATTACTTTACTTCCACGAGAGAATGAGCAAGAAGAAGCTAATGGAAAGAATTATATGAAGGAAATCAAGGCTCAAGCATAATATAATCCAAGTAATGCATATGTTTACTAAGAGAGTGAAATGTAGATAAACATAGCTGAGAGTGTTAAAAGAGAGAATAAAATATCTGAAGGAAGAATTTAGATGCAGCAATAACGAATTTAGGATCTTAAATCGATGATTCAATTAGAATTAGACTCATATGAAAGTCTTCTTGAAATTCAACCGACAAGTAAATCATATTTGAATAATAAATTATTTGGCAACTAACTTGAAACTAATAATAAATAATAACTGAATAGCTGAGTATGAAGTCTACATTGCTAAAATTAAGGCAGGCACTCTTAAGAATTCGGGAGATTAAAGTGATGACAATAAGAATACACAAGAGACACAAGCAGATCTATTGTATTTATTATGCCTTTTTATCGTTGTTCCAAGAGAGAAAACTTGAAATAATATTGTAATTTTTAGCTAATAGAATGAATTCGGAAATCAGTGCCCTGAGGATTAAACACGTACTTTCTTGACTACAAAGACTTCAACAGATGCACAAACAAATACATTGCAAAGAGAATACGAATCAACAACAGATATTATTAGCTCTGATTCGAATAAACAATACAACAACAGCTCTAATTTGGATCAAGATCTTGAGAAGAATCTTGATGATGCCACCAAGCTAATAGAGTAAGACAAGAAAATATAACTATTCTAGGAAATTAACTATATTTTGATCTTCTTAGATTTATGAACAAGGCCTTCCCCGTGTTTGAAGAGATTCTCAACGAAGACGGAACAAAGTAGTAGCAATAGGATCTTAATGATATTTATGAAAACGAGCAATCGTTCCAGTCTAGTTTTCTTCAGCAAGCCCCCTTTAAAATATTCTCAATTCTGTGTACCTTAACCTAATCAGCTAAATCTTCGTTTATCTGCTATGACATTGGGTTAGAGTCTCCCCAATAATTCAGGATAAGCGCAATTATTGAATATCACAAATCAAAGCGTGTTTTCATCCCCAAAAAGATATGCTTAACACCATACACTGTGACTAATATTGCAGTTATTGGGAGTATATTGCTAGCAGGTACATAGCAAGGTTCGATTTAGCTGTGGGATCTGAGAGAAACAGAATTTACCCATCTTAAACAAGCAAATAAATACATAGAGACAATTAAACTTGCTCTTGCTGAGAAAGATTCAGAAAACGAATAAAGTTAATAGTTAGCATTGCGGTTCCCTTCGTTTTCATCTGATTTTTTGCAAGAAAATAAAGATGAATTCGAAGATAAAAAAGCAGCCACTCAGCATTACAGTTCGATAGTGAAGTTGCTTGTGAATAATAACAACAATTCCACATTGGAATTTTTTTCTTTAGAAGAGTTTGGTAAAGTTATTTCGTGGAATATTATTGAACTATCCTCGTAGGATTCAGATAGAAATTACATTGAATTTGGAACACGCTCGAAGATCAAGGTA
>Ga0302271_10001255_pt1 | contig 24647 bp, 17 predicted proteins | sample III_Bog_N1_1_FD_198767 | JGI IMG/M metagenome (GOLD analysis project Ga0302271, IMG submission 198767) | Peat permafrost microbial communities from Stordalen Mire near Abisko, Sweden - III_Bog_N1_1 | ecosystem: Environmental > Terrestrial > Soil > Wetlands > Peat | place: Sweden: Abisko... | reverse complement strand
GGTCTATCAAATCTAACTTATTCGTTGAGAGAGTGGACTATTTCACTCAATTAATTGTGTGGATGCCTTTCGAGCTAATTATTGGTATTTCTTGGAATGACGGTCTATTTGATTAACAAAAATCAAATCAAAATTGTTAAATGAAAATCTAAAACAATTCTTTGTGTTTTCACCCATAAATATTCTTATTCTCATTAAAAAATATTTTTTTGAAAGTTCTTTTATTAATTACTGGGACATCAAGCTTTGAATAGGAAGATGTGTGAGATGAAGTGACTGGTTTCTTGCGGGAGTCAGCAGGAGCCTTCGACACCTTGCACAATATCGCTGGCTGCTTATTTTATTATCCCTAAAAAAGAAAACCAATTATATTTTTGTTAAAAAATACTTTTTAAAGTAAAATCTTTTATTTGTATTCTAACCTTCTCATAGCTCGTGAATCTATTTTTGTGTTGGACATAAAGCGAGGATATTTTGCTGTGAATACTTGCACGCCTTTCCAGGATCGTTGAATTATTCTCGTCTGTATATTTTAACTCATGAGGTTAGTTTTTTATTACCGGATGAACATTATTTTATGTATTTGCAGAACTATATTGTGTATTTTGAACATCAATAGAAATGTTTTATCTTCTGTTAGCTTTAGAGTCTGCATTGCTATTATGCTTAAACTCTTGAAGGAAAGGCTAACTATTGGCATTTTGAGGGTTGTTACTTTAGTTCCTAAGAAAGAATTTTTATTGACAATTTTATGGTTTTTTATGAATTTTATCAAAATCATTTTCCTTAATAACCGAACTCTTATTTTTACATATTATTGACGATTTTTTCTTAGAATTAACTGAAATTTAACTGCTATTTTAATCTAATTCACTCATCATTGAGCAACTTTGATTTTGCTCTTTTTAAGGTTTTTATCTATTGTAGCCAACTTCAACACTGCAATTCAGGTTATGATAGATTTTTCCACTATTTCCATCTTTACATAATCCTAAAATATTGCTTTTTTATCTAGTTTTCAGTATACAGCTATCTCCATCATCTCCTCTTTCATTTTCAAAAATATTGCTCCTGTCTGCATCTGTCTGATAAGTGTTTGTCCTTGTGTTGAGCACACTTTACTTACTCTAGCTTTATTGAATTAGATCCATCAAACTAACTCGACGTTCTGGAATGAGATTCTCTTTATCCTAATCTGGATTAAATTTTTTTCTTAACAACGTTTTTGATTCATTTAGTGTAGATTTAGAAATATGACCATAATCCACTTTGAAGTTACTACTTTTTAAATGGTAATTGCCTAATAAAGAACTAGATGGTTTTTCTTATTTTGGTTACTTTTCAGATATATCTGTTTTCAGAACCTCTGAAGCCTAGTTTTAATTCTTCTTTTTTTATTGAAATTTATTGTCTTAAGTTTTTCTCTCAAAGAATTTAGAAAAACTCCCTTCAACATTTCCTTTTTCTTCATCCTCAGTGCAAATTATCCAGTTGATATCTTCTTCAATTTCATCAGTGTATTCAGATAGTTATTAATCTAATTGAAATTCTTCTTCCTTCAAATCCTTATGGAAATAACTTTCGTTTGTTGTTTCCTTGATGCTAGAACAGTTTGCCGCAAACTCATTTGGATGCAAATCTTCTGAGAAAAAATTACCTTGTTGTTTCTATTATCTCCTTTTTTCACAATCCCTCGCTTATTGCTGTGTTTATTCTTCTCGCTCTTTAAATCCAATATCTGAATATCTTCTTTGATCTCTTGAACATTCCGAAAATATTAAATCTCGTGAAAATTTCTATTATTCTTTGCTTTTATTGATTTCCAATTATTCTTTGTTGTCTCCATTATCATAACTGTCATTTTCATGGAATTCCATCGAAGACTCGATTTCTTGCTCTTAAGGGAGCTGCAGCTAGCGAGACATAAAATGATGGGGATTATAATTCATAGGGAGAGAACTAGAAGAATTATGAGAAGTTGTAGCTGTTGTTGTAGAAGCAGTTGTAGTTGCTCGTTTTCCGACAGTGAAATTCGAGTAAGATTGTGCAGTAGGGATCGATTAAAGATGATTAACTTGTGGGATTTCCTTAGAATAGATCTTTTCACATCTAATCTTACTGAATATCTCTTAGACTCGCTTTTCAAGACACTCAATCTCAGTACTAATTTCTGAATTCATGTGACTAGATCTCCGCTTGAGGTAATTTATCTATTCATTCATTTCTTAGTGACATTTTCTGTCATTTCTAGAATTCACTGAAATGCATCCTTTTTCTTCTTCTAAAGGATGAGTCTCGTCTTCAAAAGCAGATATGTTTTATTTGAAAGTATACGGAGAAGCACGGGAAGGATATTAGGAATGAAAAAGTGTTTTTTTATTAGTTGAATCAGAAAATTCAGTTGATTTTTTAAGTCCTCTAATAATTTTCTTCTGCGATGAATTTTATTACTAAAATCTACACAGATTCATACTTTGTGGTCGACTTAAGGCTTTTTTATGAGGTGTATCTGTATTGCTTATCCAGTGATAAGGCTGGATGATGCTATTTTCAGTTGAAATACTTTAGTCTTTTTAAGTATCATTTTGATAGGTAATTCCAGTTTAAATTGGAGAAATCTTAATATTTGACAAAGCTTATTCGACAAACTAACAAGATGACACTGGAGGGATATTATCATATTATTTTTAATAAAAAACACTTTTTTCAACTATTACACTCTCTTCTTGAATTCCCAGAGGAGCAACAAAATGAGTTTCTTATTCTTCTTCATCTCCGCAATTAAATCTACTCCCAGCTGTATCTGAGAGTTAAAGATCAGTTATTAGACCAAACTTTCTATGATCTTTTAACCTTTTCAGATTTATGTTGTGGTCTCCTTGTGGAAGTATTATTACAGATTAACGACTTATTGAATTGAGTTCTTGAAATTAGTCATTTTAATCTATTGACAATGATCGAAAATGATTGTTATAGTTGTGTCTTTTGATGTTATTTCGAGCTAACATTGGAGGAGAAGTGTCTTATTAGCTGTCAGAGTTACTATCAGTAATAATTTTATAATCAAATTACTCATCTAGTTTTATTGGCTACTGGTCTTCTCTTTCTCCTTAAAATTCATTGAATTCCTTTTCATTTTGATTTTCAAATTACTGTTATCTTTTTGGTGTATTTCTAGGGTTTTAAAGTATTGATTAGTTATCTGAATGCAGAGTTTCAGAGGCAGAAACATCCTTTGACCCTTTGTAGCATTGTTGGTATGAATTCTACAGCGTTTTTTATAAAGTTTTAAGAAACATTCCATCTTCTTAAAGTAAACTTCGTAATATCGCAACTTATCTCTCATTCAATGCTCTGCTACTTAACATTCCACTATCTTCGTTGTTTTGAACATAACTTTCATCCCCTCTATGATTAAGAGTATTATCAATCATGTTATTCGATTGTGCATCATTTTCTTCTTGTACTTTACAACTAAATTCCAGAGTATCCAAAAATGGATAATAAACGCTTTCTTTGTTGTTATCCTAAGCCATATTTCCCCCATTGATGAGATTGCAATTATTACTTCTAATCGTTGGTACTTTCTAAGCAACTCCTAGTTCACTTCTCATGGTACTCATTGATTCTTCTTAGATGGATTCACCACATTTAGAAGCATGTTTAGTAAATTATCCTTAGCGAGTCTAAATCGGTAGAGGTAAAGCTTAACGGGTTCCTTCTAAATTAGTCTAATAACTGTTGTATTAGCTTGAGAATGTCACATAGGTATTCTCCAATGGAGCAAGGTTTCGCACAGTTTTCGCGACCATTTCTTCATCCCACAATGCGTCAAGATTTTCATTTCCGTTATCGAATACCCTAGAAAGTAGTGCTCGTTATGCATTTTTGTTTGATAACAGTTATTTGATTTCTTCTGGATGCACTTCAGAACCATTTAGGCGAAGCTTTCCTGAAAGATAAGGTTTTTTTTGTTTAGTTAGAGAAATATCAACAAATATCCATTTAAAATCAAAGCTAAATATCCAAGAACATACCACTTATGCTTTGAAACTGAAATGGCTAGACTGACTAGCTGATGGAGTCTTCAAATTGGAATGATTTTGTCTGCAAAAATAAAAGCAATTATGTTTACCAAAAATGAATAATATTTTAAAATATTCTCTAACTCCAAAAACAAACCAAATACTTGATTAGAAGATTCGTTTCCCATATTCAAGAAATCGCAAACACGTCTTCTACTATCTAGGAATCGCAAGTGTCTTAGGAGAATCAATAATCGTTTTTGCAGAGTATGATTCTTTCTTGAAATATTGTACTCGCTAACTCCCCTTTGATAATAAATAATATATCTGTTTGATTTGGTATTGTTGCTCTGTCAGTTTTCGTTGGATAAGTAGATAAACGGTCCTTTTTTCTTCTTTTTTATTTTTCCCCACAGATGATAGTTGGTATCTTCATTTTGTATTATGAACTTTGGTGGTTAATTAAAATAAGAAGAATGGACAGAAAGCACATTCAATATGTAAAACACAGGTATTGTACGAAATATAGGTTCATGACTGCTAGATAATAAAAAATGTACTTTTTTCTATTTAAAATACTGATATTTTGAGGCTTCTTGCTAATAAAATTGTTAGATTCTTTCTCATATTTAAAAAAAAGAAAAATAATTATTTTCAAGACTTCTCTTTTTTGGAAATAGGATCTTTATTTAAATTTGCATATTTTAGTTATTGCTGCTTATCAAAGTTCCTTAGCTTGTTAAGCCCCTTGAGTCGCTTAAATTTGCTGATCTCCTCTGATTCGCATTCTTCGGGTATTTCGATTCTTTATGAAAAAGAACTTGCCTTTCTATCTGGAATTGTAAAGCTACTACTTGAAGCAACAGATGTAGATCTTGATTATTATTCGATTAATCTCTCCCCAATAGCTTCTTATTGAGAGGCAATAAAAGCAAATAGTTATGCTGTATTGAGATCTCGGCGTAACGTCATAAGGAAATATAGTTAATTTTTAGCTTTGATGCATTCAGTGCAGATATCTACTCCTTTTTATTTAAAACAACATTCTTTGTGGAAGGAATGACCACAGAAGAATACTACTACTTGATTCTTTGTCTATTAATCTTCATCTTCTTCCTCGGGATCATCGCATGTATTATCTACTATTGAGTTCTACCTGTCAGGGGAAGTATTATCAGGAATTTCCATGAATGATTTAGACGATTAACTCATACTTGGTTTGCTAGAATTTTAAATAACTCTCCTGCGAATCTTACGGCGAATACTGTCCAGAGAATGAAGAGGTTCAAGACAAGAAGCACAATGACCTGCAGAGTATGAAGCACGAATGAAACTTTCACAGGAAGTTTGTGTTAAATTTAGTAAATCATCTTGGATATAATTTAGACTGTAGATGAGAAAATTCATTGATTCGATGCTCCTTTTGAGGAGACTACAAAATGTGCCTTTCAGATCAGCTACGCTTATTTCATTGTAGCTATCTCTGAGTTTATTCAAGAGATCAGCCATTTCGATTTACCCAGAGATTTCCAAGATTGTTGCTCCTAAAACTTATGAGAATTTCTTCTTCATTTAACTTAACGTTTCTGTTTCCTCCATTTCTTTATATTTTTGCCCTGTTTCGATTAGTAAATCCACTAAGAGAAACCAATTCTCTGCAGGACGCTCGTAGGATTTATTTTATGTACAAATACTCCACATTTTTTAAACAATTGTATCGATTTTCGCGTTGAACTTAGCAACTTTCTCACCACCACCTGCATCCGCATTCTTTTTTGAAGGAGAACCAAGCTAGTTTTCTTTGCTCATAGCTCCAAAAGCAAAGAGAGCCATGCTTGAACCCATTCGCTCGTTTTCATCTTCACGACTGATGTTAGGTTAGGATCCTCCTCCAAAGAATTAAAAAGATTAATTTGCATTCTAGTTATCATTGTTTAAGAAGATATTTAACGGTCTTTGTAGTCCTTCACTACCATATTACTCCATCCGATAACAGAAATCTTTCAAATATGCTTAATAATCTCTTAACGTATTATCGAGGATACGTATCTATGTTCTCAGGGCTAAATCTGGATTGCCCATTTTCAAATGAATGTGGGTACAAACTTCAAGGTAAAATTTTTTCTAACAAATCTCCAGAATTTCCTGGTTTTTTGAGATAAAAAAGAAAAAAGAATTATTTAAGAAAAAATTGAAGAACAAATGATAAGTTTTTGCCATTTTATCCATTTTATTTATGTCTATCTGATATTACCTTGTATGGATAGTAATCGAAGCTAGTGATCTCTGCAAGTATCTCATCTTCTGATTTATTCAGTGAGCACATAAGTTAAATATGCAGAATGAGTGTAGGTAAATCCATTTTTAAGCGATCTACCGAACTTGGATCATTCAATATTTTGAGTTTATATTATTTGATAATATTCGTAATGTAAAGTAACTGTAAATTCGGACTATTCGACAATTTAGATATGATTTCTTATTCTGCTTCCCCTTGAAATTTCTAAAAAAGAAGATGCGTTCGTTCTGGGTCTATTCTGATCAAATCAGGCAGCTTCTTCCGCATGATCATCTACAGCAGATTGAACTGATCTTCATTCTCAATTTTGCTCTGCGTGAGATTAAAATCCATCCATTGGAAAACTAATTTATTGATCGTTTTATTAGGAGATTGAATATAGCAGTCAGCAGCTCTTTCGTATTATTCTCGAAGATGCAAGACATAACTCCGAGCAGTAGCGAAGTCAGTTAATTCAAGCATCATAGAAAGGTCTTCTCTTTTGGTGACGGTAAGTCCAGGATAAATTTTTTTTATTAAACTTAAGAGAAATTCACTTCGAAGAAGCTACGCAAGTTCTAAATAATCACAAGAAGGATCTAATGGAGCATACATTGCAGCATTTTTGAGTAATGATTCAGAGGAGAATTCTAATTAATCTAATGATTTTGGATTCTAAACAAGGTAAAAGACAATTTAGTCTACTTTTATCGATCGGAATGAAAAAAGCCCAACTAGATAAGTAGATTCGTCTTTGCATTAGGATTCGTAAATCAAATGAGCTATGAATACATAGAAACTTGACATGAGACCATCTCGACGAAGTTTCAATAAGCTGTCAAATTAATTTGAAGTCATGCTGTTATCTACGAATTCTTTATAGGAAGATAAATCAATCGATTCCTCTGATTTAGTATAATAATTATCTCGTAACTCTTCCTCTTGTTTTTCAGAATTAGCTGATTGCTGTCGTTCGAGCGATTTTCGTGCATACAATTCGAATTTATCATCTAACTCAAGAGTACATTTAATTATCAACTTTAGCAAATATTCTGACGGTAAAGCATTCGGTTTATTGTAGCAAAATTCGGTTGTAACTTTGCGCATACTTTCAGCGTCATATTATTATTAATACATTTTGACTTTCTTTTAATCACGATTCAGAGTTTTCAAAGGTTTTTCAGAGAAAAATACCCTTAGAACGCCAAAGAAAACTGAAGGCCATCGTTATAAACATACTGTTATATTATCCGAGAATGACAACCATTCATCGAAGGTTAAGGTGACATTTTAAAATTCTTCTTCACCAATAAATTCTCCATCGATAAGTCTCTGCTCCATGCAAAGTCGAAAATACCACAATGCTCGAAGTCCTTCATATTCTGTACGAATTTTTAAATAATCGTTTACTTATTGTAGCATAATCTACTCAGCAAAGAATTAATCAACTTCACATGGTACATCAGAATTAAGTTAAGCGATCTATTCAGTTGTAGTTGTTGTTTTTCTAGAGAAATTTTCGTTTTCCATGGAAAGTGGTTTTTTTTCAACTTTTTTGATTTCATGAATGAAACTTTTAGATTTTCCATGCAGTTTTTCTTCCCATAAACGCAAGGATTTAACGAAGGAATTCCAGAAAATTAAAAGTGGTGTCACGAAATCAGGTCTGCTGGATCGTGTGCTGAGATAAATTAGAGCTGTGATAAGTTATTTTTCCATACTAAGTTAGATTAGTGGTTTCGTATCTAGATTCTCTAAATCTAAGCTTGTGAGTACTTACTGAATAACTCGTAAGTTCCCTCGTTGTTGATAGTAGTCGATGATTTCTGCTAAAACATCGTTTGGAACTTGAGTAATCTGGAAATTCAAACAAAAACTAGTTTTATCAAAATATACCTAAAAATGTATTTTTCTTGTTTACCTTTCCTTCTAAAATAAATGGTTCAAGGCATTCTACAAAGAACTCTGATGATTTAAACATTTTATAGCATATTCTGTGGATATCTATGAAAATTATGTCAAATTCATTGCATTATTAGAGGAACTAAATTGCAAATATTATCTTGTCATGATCACTCATACTGCTGACATCACAAAACGGTTTAGCTTCGGGAACTTAACTAGATGCACTGCCAACTGTAATGCAAGAAGACTATGAAGATCCTGAAGAATTTTGTTACTACAATAATAGTGCATTATCAGGGTCTTCACGGATAAGTCGCAGGATCGTTTCGATGTAATTGAGAGCAGCCCTTTCGATTTAAGGAGAAAGAAGCTAGCGAATCCCATAATTTGGCAGTGTGCTAAATGCAAATTTATGATTCCCAAAATAAATAGAATGGAGAAAGTGCATAGCATTGAGGTATTCTCCTTGTTTAAAAAGCGACTCCAAAGAATCTCTCCAGGGTCTTAACTTGATTCTGACAAATTAAGACGAAGATCCTTGTTTCTCGCAGAGCAAATAGCATGTAGACTAAATCATACAAAAGCTAGCACTATTTGTGTAATATCGTTGATTGCTCAAGTACTTCTAGGTGAGTATTTCAGCAGAAGAGCTAAAATCAAGAGTTGAATTTGCTCTGTGAAAATCATCAAAAGTAGTTTCTGCATTTGCAACATGATCTGATTTTTCTGATAGAACATGCACCATACGTTGTGCTTTCAGCTAAAAAGAGTCTAAATTAAAGGTATTTGGGCTGATTTTTAAGTTAGACTGCTGGACTTTGTAAGAAAAAAGAGATGTAAGGGAAATTGATTTAGAAAACGACAATCGTAAATCCCTAGCGTTGATCATATAGAAAGTATTGTTGAAGTCGCAGATAAGAAATATATGATCATAGAGTGCTCCCATGAAAAGAATGCTCGTGAAGTGTCGAATTCGTTTTTTTAATTAGAAACTTAGCAACTAACGAACTTTAGGATGCTCAGCGTTAGATTAATATTCCTCTTCTTCTTGTTTTGTTAGAATACCAGTGTAGAGATTGCTTGAGAAACCTACAAGAAATATCAGCTGCTTTTCACCGTTTTAGTAGATATTCGTTTCACCCCAAACAAAAGAACATTTTGCACTTTTAACCGGGCTGTCTTATTTTTCTACATATCTAAACAGTGCTTTTGCTTTCATTTTATTCAGCTTCACTTTGATAATAAATAACTTCTCAGGACTAGTGATAGCTACAACAAACTAATCCTTTTTTTCTTCACTTTGCTCATTATTTAAGAAGTGCTTCAAATGTAGTTTTTCATTTAGAACTGTGATCTAAGTTAGCGGGAAAAGTTCATGCTTCATAAGATAAATGATTTCTGAAGTATGCGCTAAGAGACCATTTCGTATACGAGCCAATACACAGTCACCTCTAGCATTGGAAATAATCACAAAGAATTCCTCTTCGAGTTGATTCTAGGAGACCAATTTCATGTCAAGAATGGAAAGTGAAGAATTTTCCTAAGCAATTGCATCAAGTACACTTGAACTGTATTTAAAGATGTTTTTCATGAAAAATATAAATTTATTCTGTTTGTAATCGTACAAACTTAATGCCCCAGATTCATGACTAGCTAATAATTATCTTTCATCAGGCAATAATTGCAAGCAGGTGATATCTTTTCCCCTGCTAGTGTAGCTACTATTATGGTGATGCAAGTGGTAGGTTACATCAAATTATGTGCCTAAAATGAGATTTTTCACTCGGAGGACTCCGCTGCTTAGAGAAAGAGCGAAGGTATCATTTAAATATGTAAAACACATGATAAAGTGTTTACTGTTTCCAAGTCCAGCATCGATTCCTTCTTGATCGTCCTCGAAGAAAAGCTGCTGAAGATCTGAGTCCTTGTATGTCGGCTGGAAGTTATCGAAGGGAAAAAGATATTTATTAAATGTAGCATTGTTAGCAGAAAAGCTCTGAAAGCTGTGATTGGTAGATTGATTTAGATTAAAAGATGAATTAAAATTCCCTGATTAAGTATGATTATTATTGTGTTCAGAAGACTGCAGTAACTGCATTTCTTTTTTCTCCACTCGATCTAGGACATTTTTCGAAGATTAGTATTCAAGAAACGATTCTATTTCGGTGAAATCACAGTCAAGAATCTGAAATTGTTCCTCTTTTTCTAGGAGATTTTCTTTTTTACTTAAGATCATTTGATTTACTCTAGGTCTAGTCAATTGAATACTTTTCATGTACATCTACTATGCTCGATCTGTTTCTTGCTTTTAGATCTTAGCCCTTATTGCTCGAGTGAAGATTTCAGCTTCAAACACAGTGTCAATGATCCTTTCTTTGATGTTGGCATAGATTGCTAATCTCTACTATTTTTTCTTAGGCTTTTTCTTGGAAACGATTTCCTTGACTTTTTTTTGAATTTGCTCAGCAAGTTTGCTAGTTGGAACGATCTAATGGGCTGTGGCCATCACAGGAGATGGAATATTTTGACATGATTTAGATATTTCAGACAATGTTTCGTTTTCCATATCTCAAAGCAATTTGGATATTTTTTTTTTCTGCTGATATCAGCAACTAGGTTTGGAGGAATTAATTCTTGTTAATTATGCGGAATTCCTCTTTTTTAATAGTTTTCTTTTTTCTCAAAAGAAAGATACTTATCAAAAACAAACAAACTTATAAAATAAATCTTCGAAAAATAGCTAAGTAATCAAAGATTTCTTTCTCAAGATATTTTTGTTAAAATTTTGTAGAGAATATTTTCATTAAAATTTGTTTTATTATGGGAATATTGAGTTTGCAAATAGGATTTAAGTTTGTTTTATATTTTAAATCAAACTAAGATGAAGAAGCTTTGATATGCTAGAGAAAAAGAGATTATTTTACTTTCTTATTAAAAATTTTACTTGATGTTTTTTTTTTTAAGAAAATGTTATTCTAACCATCATTGAAATCTTTAAATTAAACAGGATAAGCTAATAACTAGAAGCAAATAATCTCTCAAGGTATAGAAGACAGCTCAAAAATTAGTTTCAATATTGAGCCAGATTTTGTGAGGTTTCGTTCTCTCTTTGATAAAGATTGCATTTAAAAATAATAATCTTCAAAATCCTCCTTCCCCACATCAAAAATTCAAAAAAAAATTAATATTAAAGAAATATCTATTTTTTTGTTTTAAATTATCCCCAAAAGCAAAGCAATGCATTCGATTCAAGCTGTTCCTGGACAAACGCCCTTTGTCATCTTACATCTCTCACATAACCTGACCGTCAGCAAGATTCCTGAGATTCGATTCGACCTGTCATCTACAATCGGACATATGAAAACCATGATTGAAAAAAGATACGGATCAGCAGCAGATCAAATGGAATTAATCTTAAAGGATCTTCATGGAAACAACGTGTGTAATCTTGGTGAGGATGAAAAACCCTTGAGTTTCTATAATCCGTAAGATAACTACTCCATCTATGTAATTGACAAAGATCCCAACTCTATACTTAAAGGGATCGATGATGTTTCGAAAATTGACAAATACACTATCTCTGAAGCAGATTATGATAAAATCCAAGATAACTTCAGAAAATGGAAAGCTAATTTATTGGAAAACAACCCAGAGTTAAACAAGCAAACGAATCCAATAATTATTGTAGAAGATGACTACTTGAAGGATATCGCACACGGCATTAAAAAAGGAGATCGCTGCGAAGTTATCGACTCTAAGCACAGAGGCACTATAGAATACGTTGGTAAGATTCCAAATCTCGATCCAGGCTATTATGTTGGAATTCGACTTGATGAACCTTATGGCAAGCACACCGGGAAAGTTGGTACTGTTCAATATTTTACATGTCCTGATAAATATGGATTATTCATGAGACCTAACAAGATCAATGTAGGAGATTATCCTGAAGTTGATATTGATGATCTTGCTGATGAAGAAGACGAACTATGAGATTAAATCAAATATTTCTCATTAAGAATAGATATTCTTGTATTTTTTTGTTTCTTAGCATGCAATGGCAACTTAATTGTTTCCTAAGTGTTTCTAGATAAGAATATATTTTATTAACTTGAGGGAAATAATATGAATGATATATTGTCTTATGAATTGAATACTTTTAAAATATAGAAAAGGAAAATGGTTAGTCTCTCTCTCATTTGAGATATTTTACTAAATCTCATGATTAAGGAGAGCTGAATAGAAAATATGGAAGAGTTTTCTTCTTGATTTTTTTAGTAGTTGATGAAGCTGCAGGGAAGTGTTTTGTAGTGCGTTTTGGTGGAGGAGAACTGTAAATAAGAGTACTAGATTCTGGTGGAGCTTAAGAGTTGACTCTGTTCATTGGACTATCGTAGATCTTTGGGTGATGGTTACTAGTGAAATCAGACGTATCTTGATATTCCGCTAACCCAAGTCTGTTCATTTCAGTTTAGTTCAGATACTATCTTGGAACGAGAGTTGTGGTGCTGAAACAAATAGATAATATCAATATTTTTAAACTATTTTGAGAAATATTTAATAATGAAAGTTACCCTGGTGTATGTGCTGAAAACCCTCGATGCCTCGAAGGATTTGTTTTACTCATTAACGAGAATGTTTCCCTCATTGAAATGGTAGAGTTCAACGATGGGATTTCAGTTCTTATCTTTGGTGGCGAAGAATAAACATGACTGAACATCTGTGAATTCCTTGAATGAAGCTAATCTTTAAGAGTTTAGTTCTATTCGCCCATTATCTCTTGCTAGAGCACTTTAATAGGCGCATTCGTCTTGAGAAGATCTGATAATTTAAACTAAATCGTAGGGTAAATCTAAGCAAACACTTCATCTGATATTTCTCCTTCTTATCTGGACTTATGTGCTTTAACAATTCCTAAATTTTGTTTTTTCTTCTCATAGCTATCCAGCATAGCAGAGGAAAACAAATCGATTGCTTCTTTCCTGTAGTCCTTGTATTTTTCCTCCATTCCTTCTTTCAGTTCTAATCGTTTCTCAGCTTTTTCTTCGATTTTCTTGAAATACATCTCCGTTGTAATGTAGCTACGACCTTCTTCTCTGGAGATGATGTTCTTGCAGTTTATTAAGAACAACTACCCGATATCATCTTGCAGCCATTCTGTGTCCATTTATTCTATTGTCACACCATGGAAAGTTTAGATTGTGTGAAATATCTTGCAGACCATGTATTTTTAGTAATCAGTGACTTGCTCGTACATCATTTTCGTTTCGTATTCCTCTTCAGATTCAGGTAGGATGTATTCAGAGCTAACACTACTGATCTCGCCGTTGATAATTTGGGTGTCCTTGAAGGCTCGATTGAAGAGCTCATCGTTTTTTAGTTCTTCCAAGCTGAAATGATGATGCTAAAATTCGAATTTACTTCGTTTGACTTTCATTACATTTTGCAGATAATGAATATTGAACCAGATTTGATCGATCTGAAAAAACAAAGGTTAAATAATGGGTTTCATTGGTATTTTCTCACTTGAAAAAGCTCAAAAATGATTCAAGTATTGAGCTTATCTTTCCCCATTTATTTTATTTATTTATGAAAAAACAATAGTTTACTTTTCTCTTCATCATGAGAATCAGAAAGTCCGTCTCATTAATTATCATGGTATGATCAGGGTCATATTTAGAAGTTGAATCAACCTTGTAAATAATAGCATCTTTGCTTTCTTTTTCAAAAACAGGAGCTTAAAGAGAATTTGCAGGAGCACTTGCAAAGTTTGCTGCACCTGCTGCGTTGCCTGCTTCAGAAGATTTTGAATTAGCTCTCGGCCGAGAAGACTGTGAATCAATAGTACCAGCAAAATTATTATTTGCTGCCGAAGGTGATAATATTGGTGTTTTATTGGCAGAATTGAAATAATTTGATTTTTTAGTATTTGCAAATTTCAGAACACCAGAAGCACGACGGACTGCACTACTAAATTACTACGAACCTGTCGATTTATTCGAAGGAGAATCCATTTATCTTATATCTTACGTTCTTTTCACATATCGTGACTCATTCACACCGAACAATCTCTATTCTTCTAGCTTTTGCTCGATTTGCTGCTTGTACTTTATCCTCCTCTCATTGAAGAACTTTCTGATTTCATTGAATTGTAACTTATCTTTTGACTTGACAAACTTGATTTATCCATCTTTTTGATTCGTATACACTAATAGCCTTGCTTTACCATTCCAGAATATCACTGTCTCAGGGAGTAAGATCCTTAGTGTGCGAGTTACTCGTGCAGGCGGTAATAATCGCCTGAGCACGAAGCAAAGTTCAGTATCATGATTTTTTACCTGATTTTCTTCTTTGATTTGTTGATCTTCTCCAGTATTTCCAGTTCCTGCTGCTTTTTCAGTTTGTTCTGTTGGCTCGGAGGATTCTTCTTTCTTTTCAAGACTAATAGACTCTAGTCGAATTATTTGTTTTTCTTATTAAGGAGAATACATTGTTTTAGACATAGAGTTATTCTACTTAGCTGTTGAAAATGTAGTTTTATTTGGAGAAAGGAACGCTTTGTTGGAGTATAAAAGTGATCGATTTGGAGACATAAATGATGGGTTTAGCTTCTGAGGTGAGGATTATCTTAATGTTAATAAAAAATATGAATATATTAGATTGACAAATTATTTAATAATTTTCAAAGTAAAATCAAAGCAATACAGTTAGTTCGGATTGTTCTGTAAGCATATCTAGCAGAAACACTTGTATTAGTCCTTCGCATGCTTGTGGAATTGCTTATTCAAAATCATTTCTTTTTCTCCATCGAAGACAGAATCAAGATACTTCGAAGTCTCATCAAACGGTATTTTTTCTAATCTAACTTCTTGTCTATCTAGTCAAAGTTAAGGATATTGTAAACGAGCTTCTAGACTAATAAATATTTGTACTTTTAGCTAAATTGCGATGCATTTGAGGCTGATCAGATGATATTGTTCTTGCACGTGTCGCCATTTATGAAGAAAAACTAAAAAATTATTACTGTTATTTCCTGCTAATTTTTCTTCTTTTTGTTTGTTTACAAGAATTAGAAAAGATAAAGAACGTTTGAGTATTTTTCTTCTCATCCAAAAAAGTGCTTGGCAAATCCCAAATTCCGCGAGAATCCAGCTTTTGAGAGAATAATTAAGGTTCGACAAAGATAATATGAAATTAAGTAAATGTAACGTGAAGGCACACCTCAAAAATTTCTAACTATTCAAGCAAAAAAACACAAGCAATTTGAAACCAATGAATAAAATTTATTTGGGTTGCTTTCTTGGATTAAATTATTTCTTCACAGAATTACTGTTATTTATTGTTTCTCGAAATTAATATGAATATCGCTTCATTTGTGCACCTTATTACTACGGATAATATCGTAAAACTTATTTAATTCCTCTTCTTGAGTCTTTTTATGTTCACGGGATATCTAAAAAGATTCAAAAAAATTGAATTTAGAAATGAAATGGAAAGAGAGGTTGTGTGCTTGTTGTAGGGTTTCTTACAAGGCTTTGAGTGTTGATGCAGTTTAAGATTTGTTCTTGGAATTCCTCAATCGATGTCCGCATCCAGTGAGTGTCATCGGAAGTTGGTTTCACACCCTGAAACAAAACACAAAGTTAACAATAAATTTTTGAACTACATAATGCCTAGAATACCTCTTCTTCCAGCTCGAATTGAATATCCGACCATATTTCTCCCATTTTAAAATGTGGATACATTTGAATAACTTCAATTTTCTGCTTTTCTTCAGGTAATAATTCGTTTTTATCAAATCCAGTTCTGTAGAGTACAGCGAAAATAATCGCTCTTAGATCATATTAGTCAACTTTCTCTTTGATTTTTCTAACAAGATAAGCTTCGGTACCTGCTTCTGACTCACTATCTGCAGCCATAAGAGCTTCTTTGAGCCTTGCAAATCCCTTGGCACTTGGTCCTCTCTTTGAGGCTGTATTAATTGTGCCCCCTTCGAAATCAGTAACAACTTTCTTTTCTTCCATGAGCATCTAGAATTCGTCTTGTTTTTTTTTGGGTGCAGTCATGGGGTTCAAAGGCCTGTGTCTATTGACTATTATGCCATCATCGAATTTAACCTTCAAAATAGAGAAAATATGTGTTGCAAAATCAATCTAAAAAATTGTCTAATCCCTACCTAAAAGCGGAGATCTTCTTTGTTGTAGATTTTAATCAGAAGTTAAGAAGCGTTGATCATGGTTTTTCCTGAATTCCAATCACAAAAATATGGTGTAGCTTTTGGGTTTTCTATGAGATACGAAAGACAACTCAAGCCCATTTTCTTGTGCATGTCATCGCAGACTTCAAGAAATTCTAATAGAACAAAAAGACCTTCGTTGTCTAAAAACACACTCTCACTTTTCCTGTTTCCAAGGATTGAATTCCACAAGCAATCGAGGATAGACACTGCATACAATGCATATCTAGCAGATATTCCTAGGTTAGGGTCTTTAAGAGCGTTGACGATCATGTCTACACCTCCTTTTTATCTAAACAGTTTTTTATTTTTGTTGCAGTTAATGCAGAGATTTGAGATGATTGAGAAGCACAGTTCTTTAATGTCAAGTGGGTTTTCATTTTCGTTTTGAAGGAACTCGATTAAATTATCCATGACTCCCTCATCTGTTATTTTGAGCTTATAAGGTTCATCAAAGAGAGACGCATTATTGAAGACCCGAAGGCATTTCTCTCTTTTTTCTGGGTCATCTTGATTTGTCAGGAATTTTGTCAAGTAAAATAGACCGTTTTTCTCTGCGAAACTGAAAATATTTATTCCACAAAACCATCATCACACAATGAACAACAACTCCCAACTGAAAAGCATGTTAGTTATTAGATATTTTTTACTCTTCCTTCATGTAGATAATCACACTGGAGAGAATCGTGAGACAATGAAGCTGGATTTCTTTGAGCTATGGATTAGACCATCGATTCACAGCGTAACTATCGTTGAGAGGATCGATGTAAAGGAGGAGAGAGTAAATGAATGCGCTCTGTTTGGTTTATTTGCATCCAAAAAAGATTTTTATTAAAACCAAAATTGATTATTTTCTGCAAAAATATTGTTTTTTGCTTACATCTTTGATCGTATCTAAAATCTATGGATTCCCAGATTGAATTGCAGTGAGCAATCCACTCCAGATGAGCTTCTTAAACTCGAGATCTTCACTGGTAGTGGAATAGAATGCACGATGGTTGTTTGTGAGAATTTTATCGTTATAAAATTCAATTTCGTCGACAGTGGCATAGACAAGTAAAGTGTCTATGAATGTTGTCGGGGAAGCCATATTAGGCATGGGGGTTCTTTAGTCAAAATACTACAAGGCCTTTTCATCTGACAGCAGATAGTTTATGAGAATAAGTAGCTCATTACGAAGGCATTTATCTTCCAATTTATATCCATTTCGCATGAGATCTTCGAAGACTCTCTTCAGCTATGTGATGATATCTTCTGCTGCGAACAGCTAAATTGAACTTATTCCAACAGCTTCAATGGCATTCCAAATGATTTCAAAACAGCTTTTCACGATGTACGATCTAAAGTCATCGCAGTCAAATATCACATAGATAATATCTTTCAAGATCCCGAAATTGCAGAATTTCTAAGCGAGTTCTCTGAACATAATGCAGTTTGAAATCAAATCTAGAATTGGCAGCAGATACTCGTAATTCTTCTGATAGTATTGCATTGTGAAAATGATATCTTCGATCATTTCAGAATCGTTAATTGCTCGCAGATTCTTGGAACCTTCATTCATTAGTTTAGCTAGAGGACTAGGTTCATAGCCCTGCATCTTAGCTTTCTCAAAGTTTTCTAAACAAAAACAACGCGGAAATTAGAAAGACAAATCAAAATATGGTTTTTCGTTCTTTATGTGTTTTTTTTCAAACTCCAATATGTTTTACTTTCAGCTTGAAGTATCCCATCGATGCTTTCATCTGAGAAATTCCGCAGAAATATTATCACACTGTATCGCAGAGTCTCTGTAACTTCTTCATTGAGTATCATATTCTCCTCTTGATGGGTGTTGTAAAGTAGCGGTCTAACGCAACATAACACGTTAATGTGATGTATTTTGGAAAGCAAAACTGACAACAATCCAAAAATTTAGTTTGGTTGTTTTTAATTGTTACCTAAACGTATTGAGATACTTCGGTAAGATTGGAACATATTTGAGTTGATCACTTGCTTTAGTTTTGTTAAATGGATTGCTTGATGTCTCACATAATTTCTGGATAGCTGCTGTCATCTCCATCACACCTGCTTTTAAATCTCTTATGGCATACTCCACCATTTTGCATAGCTCCTCGATTTCTTCATAATAGAATCCATCTGCTCTTTCTTTGCAAAATCTAACAATAGCACTAGCTTTTCTATCACCTAATTGCTCTGTATATTCAGACTCAAACATCTCCAGCACCTTGGCAGCAGCTTGAAGATCTACATTCGCAGGAACTTTCCCTCCTACGCTGTTGCTAAGCGTATTGTTGTTGTTAGTGTTGATGTTGATTGTTGAATTCATTGATTTATTTCTCTTCAAATTTCCCTAGAAAATTAACCAAACTTGCTTTTGATTTCTTTCAATAAAAAAAGCTGATTGATATGCCGATCAACATGCTCATAGCCATTCCAAATCAAACCGCTATCATCAAAAAAAAAAGGAGTTTCAATTTGGTTTAATAGATTTCATAATAGTTTTTTGAATATCTTTACTTTTAAATCAATTCAGAATAATAATATTTTTTAATAGTAAGATACTCCTTATTTTGTACAAAAACAATCTTAAATTCACAACAACTTAATTTCAAAAGTAAATTTTTTTTATTTAAATACATTTTTATCAGTATTAAACAATCCATTTCGATTTAGCAGAAAAGTAAGCAAATCCATATTGTTTATAGGAGAAGTTAACACAAAAGGAAAAAATAAAAAAGCAAACAAATCAAATCAAAAAGATAATTCTAACCATACAAGTCAACATCAGATCCTTGAGAAACTCATAAATTTGTTTTAAATCCCAAAAATAACCAACCTCAAAAAATATAAAAATATGAGGAAGCCTATTGCACCAAAAATCTCCTTGCTCGACTATAAGTCATCTGCTTCTCTCATCTTTATTCTATGGATGTGCATACTCGGCTATGCCAAAATTCCTTATATTTTCTACTAACTCTACAACTAGCAAGCAAGCACTTAAAATTGGGTCCAATCTCAGCAAAATTTCTTCCTCCTCTTCATCGCAGGAGCTGTATTAGGTGCTCTTTGTTTTATCCGGTTCGACTACAAACGAAGCCGAAGAGTTATGATTCTCTTAGCTGAACTTTCATTCAGCGTTGGAATAATCTTCTTGCGACTCAATTTAGTTTCTACGTAATACTACTAGATCGCATTAGGTCTCAGTGCATCTGTATCAACTATTATCTATCCACTATATCTTTCGGAGCAATCTTTCTAATCAGAACATGGCAGCTTATGCAATGTCTTGCAGTTTTCAATATTCGTGAGCGCAATTGCTATCAAAGCAAATTTATATTTAAACGATCCAAATCAATGGTTTTATCCATTATTAGCTGTAATTAGCTTAGTAAACGGTTTAATCATCAATTTCGCGTTACCTATCGCTGAGACAATCACAGTGAAATACATGTGTAGAAATTCAGATAGAGGACTAGAATATGTCAAGAAACTTGTTAGTAAAGAATGGGTAGCAATTGCAGATAACAGATTCTAGGAATTCTCAAAAAAACGATGGTTTTTGTAACCTGGTTATCACAAAGACGAAAAAGCACCTCTACTAGCAAATAAAGGAAACTAAGACGATAAGAAATAATAGAATTAATTGAATTTAAAAGTTCTTCTGTTAGCTGCTGTGATCCCTTTAAGTTAGGTCTATTCTTATTAGTTTATTTTCAACTACAGCTTATTCTTCTATAGTGAATAATCCGATGAAATGTAAATGGCGCTAACAGTCGTGCTAAGCTTAGTTTTGTCAATTTTTGCTTATTTACTGTGCCATTCTATTAAGCACAAAAAAATCTTTCAAAAAGGATTTGAGGCTTTATTTATATCTGCAACAGTAGGAATCTTGGAAACTGTTATTTTTACGGACTTAAGGTACTTATCTGATATATTATAGTATGTATAGTTGATCATGTACATAATTCTTGGTTGTGTGGTTACATCTGCAGGTATGATTTTTATCTTTTCACATATTAGCCCTAATATGCTGTCGCTGTATTCTCTTGTTTTCTGGGCTTCCTTCGCTGCTGCTTTTCTTTCACCTTCGAATGAAGCTAATCTTGGTATGTAACTAGCTGCTGGCTTCGTTGGGTATATCCTCTCAGATTTCATTTCACAATAGCATTGAAGAAGTTTCAAGAATTTACACAAACAATAATTAGAATAGATAAAATGGTATTTTTCATATATATTTCTCATTGCATTTTTAAGATGTTTTGATTGAAATGCACTCTTGATTGGCTTTTTGTTTGTTTGGGGAAATGCACATATTTTACAGGAAAGAAAGGAAGATAGTTATGACATCAAATAATTTAAGTGGGAGAAGTCTTTAAGCCCTCTGATCTTCTAGGGAGGAAAAGCAGAATGTATGATAAAAGATTATTTTTGTTACATTGATTTTAGAGAAAGGAAAGTATTAATCATTCTAAGAACTAAATGTTAGTCAAATAGATATTTAAAATAAAAAAGAGGAAACAAGAAATGCTCAAGATAGTTTAAAATTTACGATAAAAATTATTTTGGGCACAATAAAATGACAAAAGAGATTAAATTCAATCTAAATTATGATATAAAAAAGTCAGACAATTAAGAAGTCGTAGCTCTTATGTTTAATATTTCATAAAAAAATACTAAAGTTTTCTCTTTTTTTAAAATGCTCCAACTACACATAAATATGTTATTTTCTTGATTATTTCCCAATCATTGTTTGAACTGTCTCTCTCTCTCTCTTCACACACTACCGCTTTTGCACTACTAATTTCTCATAAATTCGGCTTGAATTACTTCTCAAAAGCAACATATTTATTAATAGCCTTCTCCCTCTTTTTCAATTATCCTAGAGAACAATTCAATTTTCTCACAAGTGCCTCCTCTTTTTCATCTCCTCCTCCAAATACCTAATTATTTATCTTCTTTGCATTAATCCCTTCAACAATCTCATTTAACTTCTCTATCATCTCTGCCACATTCGCTTCATTTGGGAAGAGTGTATCATAGCATATTGAAGCATAATGGATCGATTACTCTTGAAAAATGTATTCAATATTCTCTAGCCATGCATTCTTTAAATCATCTTTGTCACTCACACAACGCCTCAATACTTTCAACTCTTAAGCATTCTTAATCGTACCAAATACTCGTGTATTTTTAACAATCTTTTCGAAGGTTTATTTCCATCCAACGCGAGCTATCGCTGATTAACTACCCTTCATTGATTCTTCTTCTGTTTACCCATATTCTTTTAAACAATCCTTTAATTACCTTAACCTAGACTACAAGTAGTTCTATCTTGAAGGAGGAGAAAATAGTACGATAAGTTCCTCAGCATTTGAAATAACTTCATTGATAATCGATAACAATCGCTCTGTTGGTAATGTTTTCTCACAAAATTCCATGAATTCTACACTACTCAAGCGAGCTTCTTTTACCTTATTCAGATTTTAAACAAAAATTAACCTTGCAATTAACCTAAATATTCATTCATAATCATCGCTTATTTTACCATATTAGCCAGATACCGATATATTAGTATCCTGATGAATGGATCTGCTATCTTCGATAAGTTATTTGAGAAAAATTCTTTGCTATCTTGATCGATGAATACAACAATAGATCCATGGTCTTCTGAGTTCAGTAGCACAGCTGCAATGTTAAATGGAAACTTAAAATGAATTATTGTTTCGTTTTAAGCGAGCAGAAATAGGTTTTGTTCCGTAATTGTCGCACTTTCATCGAAAAAACACATTTTCATTTTATGCTGCCTGAGAGTTTGTTTCAAAGGGAGAGCAGATGTCTATTGTATTGTCAGCTAGGTCAATAGCCCTTTGGACTTATTGAAAAGAGGCATAGCGCAATTAACACCTGGGTTTTTAACCCACATATGATGCCAGTGCCTAAAATCTGCTTCGATTTTTTTATGCCGTGCGTAGCTGCTACTCAAAGTTGATAGGAATTCTTTAGCTATTGAATTACCAAACGCATGCTGGTCTAGATATGTAGCTAAGGCTTCACTGAGGATCGTCTCTCCAACGAAAAACAGCAGCTATTTTAAGAGCCCTGCTCCTTTTGAAGTAATTATTTAGATTTACATCTGTTTTGCTGATTTTGTATTAGGAACTTTAAAAGACACTGGATGAGTTAATTCTGTGAGATCGACAGCATACCCTGAGGCTTTTCTCTCATGGAATAAGATCCATGCTTCGATAGGGAGATCAGGCATGGATGAGAGGGATATTTTAGAAAGCGAAAAATAAGTCAAAAATTCACAGAAACTAAAACTCAACCAAGCTCCATTCCACCAAGTTGGGGTTACAAAACTACCAAACCAAGCTGAGCATACTCTTCTCACAGCTGCGATAGCTAGCTTATGATTACCATCTAATTGATCGTTTTCCAAGTAACTCTCGCTGATTAAATCAGTCCATCCTTCTTCTTCACTATCTAGCAAAAATAATGCGAGAGAAAGAAAGAAAAGAGTTACCTAAATTTGTGATTTTCATGTTAAAAAATGAAAATATGATACTTGGAAGAGGAGCGAAGACTAACTAAACGGAGGAGAACGGAAATCTGTTAGAAAGGAATTTCTAATTGAATTCTACGCTCTAATCGATTACCTCAGCAAGGGCATCTTAGTGGAATTACACAGCTTGAATCAGAGAAGATCTTGCAACTAACGTCAATGGAAAATCCTACAAGATAATTCATGGAGAAAATATAATAAAAATCATTTGTTTTGCGTGATATTAAAATATCTTACAAGTGAGAGCAGTGGAATACTAACTTGTTCGAGATGTCCAGCGTGAAAGAAGAATCTATGTGGTGATAAATAAGCAGTTGGATTGAATTCAATCTTAGTGAGCTGATCAGTTTCGTAAATCTAATCGGAAGGTTCATTTGAGAACATTCTCCATCCATTGGGCACATAACCAGTGAGTATTAACCTGCCTTTAATATCAGGTTAGTCAAAGCACGGAAATATACGATTACAGTCACTGACACCGCACATTGAAAAAACACATTCAACTTCTGATTTATTAGGAACAATTTTATTCTTTGTATCTTCCTCCTATGATTGAGTCTCCTCAGAATAATCTTAATTCCTATTTAACTCTCTTTAAGTATCCTCACTTTTCATTTGGAAATTATTTTGCAAATTCTCTCTATAGCTGACTGCAAACATTCCTTTAGGTTCCTTAGAGTATTCCCCTTCAAACTCGATTTACACAATATTCACTGAGTGATCTATCAATTAATCTCTAGGCAATCTAATAAATACTCCATTCCACAGTTACCCTTCGACTTTCTATTTATTCACAATCACAGAATCTACTTTTGTTCCTGCGAATTCCAAAAACACATCGGAGTGTCGAATCCGAAACGATTCAAATACTATCTTGATGCTACCAGAAAATCCCTTGCTTGGTGCGAGACGCAGAGTCAGATGATAAGTAAGGGATTTATTCTTGAAGAGTAAGGTTCTCTTTTTAGCGTAATCTTGAGTTAGGATGTCCATACCTTCCCATGACTTTAGGTTAGATTATTACTAAATCCGATCTCTTTTAACTACAAGTTCTGCTTTAGTTTAGGTATCTTGGTTTTAGCTGACTTTGAGCATGATTGATTCTCCTTCTTTTTTTTCTTTTTCTTTCTTTATTATTTGCAGATCCAATTTCTTGACAGAAATGCGTAATGAAATAACCTTTTAATTATCCAGACTTTATTAAAAAACAACGCACCAATAAAAATATTAAACAAAAAGCAACCTATCAGTTCTTCAACAGAATCCTTTGCATAGCTCTCAGGATTTGAAAATACTATTTAATACAGAATTGCAATAAAAGATAATATCAAATAGATTATTGTTAAAATAGGACTCTATTTAGATTTATACATAAAAATAAAAGGAAAGAAGACATAAATTTATCCAAAATAAAATAGAAAACAGCTAAAGATATTCATAAAGGAAAATAGCCAAACTACAAAAGTACCATTGAATTCTATTAAATTTTATGGAAAAATCTTAGCTGATTCGATTTCTTTGTTTTTTGGGGGGAATACTAAGTATCCCTTCCTCTTTTTCGCTTTTTAGCCAAATAATAATAAACTAATTTTTCAAAATTATCAATAATCTATACCCACTCACCCAACCCCTGTGAGATCATGC
>Ga0302271_10001254_pt1 | contig 24661 bp, 11 predicted proteins | sample III_Bog_N1_1_FD_198767 | JGI IMG/M metagenome (GOLD analysis project Ga0302271, IMG submission 198767) | Peat permafrost microbial communities from Stordalen Mire near Abisko, Sweden - III_Bog_N1_1 | ecosystem: Environmental > Terrestrial > Soil > Wetlands > Peat | place: Sweden: Abisko... | reverse complement strand
GATGGAGCAGGTAGTCCAGGAAAACCAATTTATATTCATGCATATTTAGATGGACCATATGGGTTTAGCTCCATTAGCATAGACAGTTAGAAATATTAAAATTTTATATGTCTGTCAGGTGGTATTGGTATGACACCTATGCTAAGCGTGACAAAGGAACTGATCAGTGAAATGAAAGAAGGAAGACCAGTTAGGAATATTATTTTTATATGGACAGGAAAATAATAGAATCTAATTGATGCTATATTAAAACCAAATGAATTATATGCAAGAATGCATTAAGACGATTAGAATGTACTCACGATGTATTGCCATTTATCTAGAGGGAAGGTACCACAGCAGAAACAGACTGATGTTGAATAATAATAACTTAAACCAGACAATGAAAATATTAAAATACTCTCAGGAAGACCTCCATTGGATAAATATTTTGAATTTGCTCATATCAAAGCAGTCAAAAGTGGACTAGGAAGAGTTGCTGTATTAGTGTGTGGACCTTAATCACTCATAAATTCAGCGGAAACATTAGCTGCAGAATTTTCTACTGATGGAGTTAGGTTTGATGTTCATCAAGAAGTATTCCTTTTTTGATTGCACAAAACGAAAGAATGAGTAATTATTTTAAAAGTAAACGCAAGTATTTTAAAAATGACTCAATAATAACAATTGAGCTCAAACAAATAACTATTTTTCTCTTTTTTCCATTTGAATAATCTTTTTTTTCTGATCGGTAACACCTAATCTACTTGTTAATTGTAAATCTGTAGCTCTTTGTTCTACTTTGTATTAATAGACTCCCTTTTAATTACACCTCAACTTTTACTACTATTAAGTCCATATTATTCTGAAAACTGCATGTAATTAAAAGGTACTAATGACATAACTACTCTTTGAACCTTACAAGTTAGTTAAATAAGTTTAAAATAAAGGCAATTCTTGCTAGATTTTGTCAACAAATTTAAGAAAAGTTTAAATAATTTTTGAAACCCAATTGTCTAAAAGATAACAGCTGACTGTAAGACATTACACTTCTTGAATATTAATGAGATTCTACCTCAAATTTTAACAACTAAAAATCGATTTGTAATCAAAAATATTCTACTTTTAATTCATGAAATGCTTAAAAGTATATTTGTGGCTATTTGATTAACTAAAAATTGTCAAATAATTTGTTGCTAGCCGCGAATCAAGTGGCTGTAAATTGAAGGCTAAAATAAAAGTATCGAGAAAGCGAATAATTATATGAAACTTGAGAAAGATTTTCACAAAAAGTTTTATCGGGGGATTTTTCCTTATTCTCTCCTCCTATATGGTATTTCTTTTATTAAAAGTGATCACCTCTATGAAAATCTCTTGCAAGAATGTTGTTCAGTCCACTTCATTCACTCAATTCTTCATGATGATGGTGGTGAGTTGTCTCTGAAGAGGGGAAGTAACTATCCAAGAATGCATCAGCAAACTCACATTTAGCATCATTTCTGAGTTACCAAATGAAAAAACCTGGAAGAACATATCCAAGCTTTTCTTTAGCTTCCAAGCATATTTTTCCTAATTCTGCAGGTGCAACATATCCAGTATTGCTGGCATCTGCGACAGTAGCAGGTTTTCCAAGAACAAGCTTACTTAATGGTACTCCATCCATTTCGATAATCTCCTTGTAGGCAGTATTCACAAAAGGGTATTGACTTTCAATGAAAAGTGATTCATAAGTATCATACGTATCTTCTTCTTGATTGTAGAATTGCACATTGTACCAAGCAATCAAGTCACCTATTTCTTGTTCAACCTTGTAGTATCCTTTCTCACTGTAGTGTTTTCTTGAGAAATAAGGAGCTTGAGGAGCATGTGTGAAGAGAAGACTCTTGTTGTCAACCTTAGCACTCAAAGCTTTTTAGAACGAAATAATGTAGTCAATACCGTCTCCGTTGAGCACTGCTAGATTGTCTTCGTAATCAAGATCAACACCATCAATGTATGGATTGTTGTTCACGAAAGTTGCAAGTTATTCAGCGACTGCAACGGGATCTCCAGTTGGATTACCAGTAGCACCAAAAGCACTGATGAACAGTTGTTTACCATTAGCATGCATGGTATCAAGGATGTACTTCTAAACTTCAGCATTGGTTGAACCATAATCGTTCGTTCCAAGGTTAGAATGGATGTTCACCCAAAGACCAAGCGCATCTGAGACATATCCAGGCATCCAGAATGTAAGGATAATAATATTATAGCAGGGATTGTTAATTCCAAAGGAGTCCAAAATCGAAGGACCATACCAACTTGAGACAGAATTGACGTAAGCAATTTTCTTGAAATCAGCGGGGACATCACGGAGATTCTTTTTGTGATGTTCAAGGAAGCCTGACATTGCTAATGGGAGCAAAGCTAAGATCAAGAAAGATACTAATTACTTATTCATCTCCAGGGGAATTACTTCTTTTTTGGTTTTATTTATTAATATATTCTCAAGTATGAATACATTAGCATATTTAAGGAAACAATTAAACTGATAAAAAATTGATTTTTGAAGGAAATTGATTAATATCGTTACCTATTTTACTTTTAACCTTTGGACTTTATTAAAATACAATGCGACTCAAACAAGAATCTCATTTAAGAAGCAAAGTTAGCAAAACAAATCAAAAAGTCTAAAATTGTTTGGATATTTATTTTTGAATTGTTAAAAGCATCTACTTAAATAAATCTGAATTGAACATATTAAATCTACAATTAATAGAGGTAAGAATTAATCTCGATGAATAAATGCTCTAATTTAATGATAAATATATTATGAAATGTAAACTAAACAAACATTAAAATACAAAAGTATCCCTTCATAAATATGTTAAATAACAAATTATTGAATTATTGTTTAAAAAAACATGTTTAGGATAAGCAATATCTCCTACTAGAAAACCTCATTTGTTCTCAATAATTATTCTCCGTACAACAAGAATCATTATCAATGTATTTGCATTGCATAATCACTTACTTATTTAATAATTAATATTTGAAAAGGTTGACATTTACAGATTAATATTATTATTTTATGAATTCCATGAATTTTAGCTAAAGACAGATTATTCGAAAATAATAGAAAAATCTTATTATTTTCGAAAGAAGAGCAAATCCTTATTAATGCAGAAGAAATGAACATGAAAATATCATGAAAATATTGTGAAAGCATGAATTCAAATTAGATTATTTGAAATTTTATTGAAGATAAACATGTAAAAATATGGGGAGAAAGGAGAAATTCTTTCAAGACTAAATGGATTAAAGACAGATCTTAGATTTGATTGGATACATTTTTGAATTTACGGATCCCGCCAGAAAGCCTAAGAACTCTGAAAATTGATTCGAAATCAAACAAGAAATCCAAACAAAGAAACAAACAAAATCAAACCTTAGAATTCATAATAGAACATAACCAAAATGGAGCATAGCCACCCTAACTTCCCAGAACTTCGTTGCGCAGAACACAAGGTAACTCGATCTCTCAGTTTAGATTGCTTTGTCCATTTGTTTAGAGAATCATTAGGATGTTTTGCATTCAAATCAATTATTTTTACATTTTTTTTATTCCTTTAGACAATTTTTCACATTTTTTTTTCTAAAATTATCTGAATAACATTATTGCTTTGTTTTAGTCACCAATCATCTTAGTTTCACCTCAATTCAATGAAAACGAAAAGAATTTCTTCTGCTCAAGATGCATTGCTGTTGGTGCTAACAAGAACAACCTTACTCTCATGGTCATTGAAGATTTCATCAACTACATTGCTACTCCCTCCGGAATCAAGTACATAATAATCTTGGATTTACAAGAATATTCTGATTGAAATGTCATTGTTTTTCTAAAGCGTTCCCAGCTCAGAAGAAGCTTAAGCTATCGTTGGAGCTAAAAAAACAAACGTTGCTGAATTTACTGGCCACGTCAACACTGAGAAGACACATATTGTAAGCATTAAAATATCTCAGCATAGACACTTATCAATATTTTCATTTTTTTCTTCTTCTTTTCTAATTAGGCTAATCTCTCTGAAGAGCTTCGCAGTCAATATCAAGAGAAGTGCAATGAAATGGTAAGATATTTTATTAGGTATTCATGTTTGCTAATTATTAATCCAAACTTAGGTCTCTGAATTGAAGGAAGTGCTTGAAGGTTAGAAGGGCATTTACAGCAACTACTACAACAGATTCTAAGAGGAGATTTCCGTTGACAACGAAAAAGAAGCTGCTATTCCTAAATTCGCAGAGATTAGAGACACAGTTGCTAAAACCGAAGATTTAGCTGAAATCGAGAACTATCTTTCTCGCATTGTTCGTCAAAAGGAAGCTTGGAAAATTGCATCTTCCGATCTCCGCACTCTTGGAACTAGAACTGAAGAATTCTACAAGCAGCAAATCGAATAAATCGCCTAAAACAAACCTGCCTTTGCTTCAAAGGATGCTATCATCGAAATCTGGACTAACGGTCTCAACTAACTCATCGAAAAGGTTAAGAACCAAAGTGGCTGCTTTGCTAATATCTACGAATCAACTCAAGGAATTGTCTTGAACATCCAAAATCCTGTTGAAGTTGCTCTTCTCACAAACGAAATGATCAAGGCAGATACCGAATTAGTACTCACTCTTCCCATCGCTAACCTCAATCTCCAATAAGCTCAAAAGATCGGAGCAGAAATCGCTGTCTTATCAAACCTCCGTAGCCTTACAGTTAACCTCAGCAATAGTCATGTAAGTATTTTGAATCTCAATTTGTTTTCTAAACCTAATTTCATTTTAATTCATAATAGGTTCCATCAAGCAATAAAAGCGCATCTATTGATCGTAATGCAGCTGTTGAAGAGATTCTCAAAGGTGTTGAATAGCTAACTAATCTGACATCTTTTACTTTCAATGTCTACGGAAATAATCTTAGCTCCACCTTTACTGCTGCTCTTGGTGCAGCACTTGGAAAACTTGTGAATCTTCAAAACCTCAAATTGGAGCTTGGCATGAACGGGTTGAATACTATTGCAATTGAAAACATTTCTTAGAATCTCAGTGGATTAACTCAATTAAAGAGTTTCAGTTTGGAAGCCAGATACAACATTATTACTGATGTGACTGCTCTTGCAACTGCCATTGCTAGCTTCAATCCTGCTCTCACTAATTTAGATATTAGCCTCGGTGGGTTCTCTTTATCAAAGAACACTCTCACTGCTGAATCAGCTAAGTTACTTGTTAGATCATTCAGACATCTTTCTAATCTCACTGTTCTCTCTCTTGACCTTGGTTACACAGGTAGATTTTTATTGATTGACAATAATTTTTTATAGAATTTTGATTTTGAAACTAACTCATCTTTTTCTTCTTCAAGAATTCGATGATGCTAGTGCTATTGAGTTATCTCAGAGCCTGAAAGACCTCAGCTCTCTAAGAAAAGTTAACTTCTAGCTCTATCAAAATGCGATTGAAGCCAGAGGAGCAGCTAAAATTGCTAAAAGAATTTCTAAAATCGCTAAACTCAACAATGTCGTTTTGAACTTGAATTTCAACGATAAGGTAAAGCTTGATGGCGCACGTGAGATTGTTAGCACTTTCCGTCAAAATACTCACTTGAACAATCTTGAACTTTCTTTGGTTAAAGTTGGAGTTGATAAGGAGCAAGGTATCAACCTCAAGGAAGACCTTACCAAGAATAAACTTGATGCTCCCTTCGAGAAAGTTGTGGTACTTTTCTGAGCGAAATAAATTAGAAAAAAATATGAAAATAATTGTATTCCTGTGTATTTGAGTGTGTATCTTGATTTAGAGTCAATGAAATGTTTCGATTTGAATGTTTGGGAGAATTGAAAAAGTTTTAAAGAATTATAAATCGTTGTTTGAACAAGAGAATTGCTACAAACTAGTAATTGATCAATTAATCCATACAAAAAGCTCTTTTCAATATTAAAAGTGTTCTTATTCGTTAAAGAAACTGGAAAGAACCACCGATGTTTGTATATTTTTTGAAACAAATTAAGAAAATAAGTTAGCAATCTTACTTGCTTGTTATGAATTTCCATAAAAAAGTAGTAATTGCAATGAATTAGATCTCACTTTCGAAATTAAGACATAGCTCTTTTGAGTTCTTTGAAATTAAAAGAAGGAATTATTAGAATCAAATGAAAAAAAGAAGAAGAAATTGATTAAAAACATCTACAAAGAATATTTGCAAACTCTATGCTAGAGAATCATGGCTGTATGGAGTAATAACATGCTCCTAATACCTTTATCAAAACCTCTTAGAATAGAGTCAATATTCGCTACAACTCACAGATGAAAGCTACAGAGAATAACAACAGATATATGCCATTTAAAAATATAAGTCATTTCGAGAAGTAGAATAAGCAATAGGAGAGGGATCCTAATATTAATAATATATTCCCTGAGAACGCATTTTCTTGTAAGAGACTAAATCCAGATAATGAAGAAGAAAAAGAAACTTTTAAAAGAAAATCTTAGTATAATCATGACATTTCAGAGAAACTTTACGAAAATGGTTTGCTTTCTTAGCCTCTTCCAATGTCTCATCTTACAAGGACAAAAAATCAAATGGAATTATCAAATAAGATGAAAATTGAAGATAAAGAAATTATGAAGGAAGATAAGCACAAAAAAGGGTAGGATTTTGATAAAACTAGCATAACCAAGAACCAAAACAATAATGATGAGAAAATATTCATAGAACTTGAAAATGATTTTAAATATGGAGACAATAGTAATAATAGACTGGGTAAAAGGTATTTTGGGAGTAATAGTACAGCGAATATATATGCTGAATATACTCATAAACAATATCAAGCCAGTAACTCATTATCAAGGTAACAAAATATTAATTATCTTTCATGCTAAGGATATGAACAAACCAAAGAAAACAATTATCTTAAAGAACCTACATAACTAATACAAAAGGAACTTACTAATAAGCAAAGGACTAACTCTATTGCTACTATATTTCAACGATAAATCACAACACCTAGCGATTTCTCAGAAAGAAACGAAATACCATCTACATCTATGAAACAAAATACCTTCAAAATTGATTATTCCTCCAGTTAAGTTTCTGATGAGTTTAAGTAATAAAATGAACCAGTGTCACTCAAAGACAATGAAACTATTCTAAACATTGTCAAGCATTCTTAAACTAAATTGTTTAGATAATCTGATTCGATTGACACTCTGACAAGTGAAGTTGTTGATCTAACAACATTTCGAACTGTTGATATTCCAATTTCTTAAACTAATAATTCTTCTGAGTAACTTTCAGCAGCAAGTCCATAAGAACCTACAATTATTGAAAGTAATTCAGAGATTATCGAGTAGTTCTAATAAATAGAAAATATCAGTAATATCACACCAACAAAATCACCATATTCATCAAGTCTTGTGCGTTCTGAAACTGATAAATTCAAATCTAGTCCTCAAAACTTTCACACAAAACCAATGAAATCAAATTCTCATCATGTACAGCAATAATGCAGCAGTTTAATACATAAATCCAGTGAAAAGAAATCAAATTTTCATAGCATTCATTCCGTACCAACATCTGTTTCATAAACTGACATGAATTGCTTATTAGATGAATCAAGAGAAATACCAATACAAATGATAAAACAGCAGAAAGAAACATAAAACATTTCAATAAATAAAGAAATTAAGAATCAATATGACAACAACAGTATGGTAAACAATCGATCATCTTAAAAACAAAAGTAATCTGACTTTGATCTATCTACTTCGTTTAATTTTATAAGTGAAAAGACTAAAATATTTAATAAAATATCTGGATCGTATTCATACAATCCAAAAGATACTAGCGATCTTGTTAAAAAAATATAAAGAGGTACTTCTTCACTTTAGAAAAAAGCAATTAATCTAGCTCCTGAGAAAGCCACGCTATGCTAGAAATCAAGAGATTTATCGTAGACTAAGAAGATTGGTGAAAAGAAAAATGCAGAAGCAATCTAAACAAGAAGCAAATCACCACTTGTAACTAAAATTACTAAAATGAATGCACATATATGGAAGATAGAAGAACAGGAAAACACTAAAGAAGAAAAAGTTTTAAATAAAAATCGAGAACTAGTAGTTTAAAAGGGAATTAATTTAATGAGATCTTCAAGCACAGCATAGACGAGAAAAAGAGAAACTGCAAATGGAAAAGAAGAAGGTGATAAATTTACTCCAAGTCATAATAGTACTTTCAACTTTAAACCTTAATACTTTACATAGCTTCCGCATGAAGATATTACTAACTTTCTAAGGAAATCAGATTGTAAAACTCAATCCAAATATTGAAAGATTATTGTTTTATAATTTTGTTATTTTACCTATTTTTAGATGTAATTATTTTGATAAAGCAGTTTTTAGTTTTTGATTAACTCTCACAACTTTTGAGTATTATTTGGAGTCATTAAATCTCAAGAGCAATCAATCAATTCTTACTTTAGTGGAGATGTTAGAATCAAATTAAATTATTAAAGAAAATATTTCAAGATATTTTATTTTGGAAACAAATATGGATATTTTTTAATATAATTCCAATGTTTCTGAATCCTACTTTTTTTGGTAAATTGACAGATTTATGTAAAAGAAAATTCCTAAAATAATTAAAAATTTAGGAAGATATTGCTAATCAAAAAAATAAAAATAACTGAATATGATAAAAGATGTAAAAGATTTATGATTAGAATGCGACGATACCATTTTGTAATATTTTTATGAATTAAAGAGACTCTTCACTCACCAAAAGAAATGTAAGTGATTATGATGATGAAGTAGGTTTAAATTAAATAATTTGATGGAGGAGAATAATACTTGGACTTTTATTGAATTGTGAGGTATTGTGTGATACTCCGTTTTAATGATTTTTTCTAATGCCAATGCAAGATATATAAGGTATTGCATTGATAATTAAAAACTCAAAGTAAGTGACACAATCAATGATCATGATATGATGATGATTCAAGAGAAAGAACGGTTGATTGGGAGAGATCAAGCAGAATTTATTGAATATCCGAAATACAACAAAATCATTATTGAAATACACACAATTTTCATACTTCCTATGTAAGCTCCAGCAACATAGACTTAAGCCTCTTGCGAAGAGGTGGTACCATAAGATTAACTAACTTGGTAGCTGTCAATTGATGTTCTACCTTCTGAGTAGAAATCACCAGAGCGTCCTAAATCTAATTCTAAAGAACGTGAGATACCTTAGTTATCTAGAAAAATGTCAGATTGGGATGAGCATGAGATGTCAGCATATGAGACACTGTCACCTTAAATACTCCCAATGCAAGGAAAGTAATTGGGAAAAATCGATGAGGATGCAGGAGAAGAAGAGGAAGGGGAGGGGTTTGAGAATAGATTAACTAACGAGACTAGAAAAGGTGATGTAATTGATTTTTACAGTTCAGGAAGTGAATTGACTTCAGTTATTTCTTTATCGTAAACATTTGGGTTTGGAGCTTGCCCTCCAGGGAATGGTTTAAGGAAACCATTCTCAGCTAAGGACCAAACAATCAAGCCTAATAATGAAAATGAAGAACCCGATATGCTTAAATTTGAGATCAGGAATCTTGACACAGGTGAAGTGTTTGATTCTAGATAAGCTGATCTTGAGAACAAACTAAGTATTCAATCGTTATCGATTGTCACAAGATAGTCTACGCATATTGAGTCCTCTTTAAATTGCTTCGGATCAGTTATGATGCCTTCAGATGAGATTTGGAAAGCATTTTGGAATCGAGTTAAGAAAAATAATATGCTTCTTATTGATTACGCTGAAAACGGAGATATTGAAGGGCTTCGTAAGCTGTTTTAAAGTTCCACGGATATTCCAACACAAGTGAATTATCAAAGTCTAGACGATTGGACAGCTCTCCATTTTGCAGCATCATCTGGACATGCAAATTGTGTTGCATTTTTACTTCAATATGGAGCAGATCCTTATGCTCGCAGTCTCATGCAAAGGTATGATGACAATTATTTTAAACATTCCCCAATCTTACAGTCTTACAAATGATACCTCATTTGATTCACGTCATTAACAAATTCTTTTAGTATTTTCCAGCGAATTTCATAGTTAATTACCAGGAATTCCATTAATATTGTTTAAATTTAAAAATTTATTTCTCTCCAAACTAGAACTCCACTGCACTCCGCTGTAATTGGATGCAGCTTAGAATGTGTCAAAGACTTAGTTCGCGTTGGAGGCAAATCACTTATCGATATGCAAGACAATCATTTCAACACTGCTCTTCATTTAGCTACGGAGAATGACTCTCTTTAGACTGTGGAGTTCTTACTCAAAGAAGGAGCTGATTTTACTCTGAAAAATCACAAGCAACTTACTCCCTTTTAGCTATGTTACTCACAGGAAATGCAAATGGTTTTCTCTGAATTAGACGCAGCTAATAACTCAGATCATTAGAAGTATGAGAGACTAGTTGTAGGCGGTCGATTACAGAAAAATAACCGTGTAGATCACGTAAATAAAATACTGCAATTAACATAGTCAGTGTAAAAACACATTGAATACAAGAAAATACAAAAATAAGAAGAAAAAACTAGGCTCATCAAGGTAAATTTAACATAACATAAGTATCTTTACATCCTTAACACCACATTCTTATGCATTTAGGAGATGTCTTGGAAAGATTTTAACTTCCTTAAAAAGCTTGGATAAGGTTCTTTTGGTGAAGTTTTCCTCGTTGAACGAGAGAAAAAGTTATATGCAATGAAAATCTAAAGTAAAGCGTAAGTTGTGCAGAAGAACCTGCAGAGATACGTAAAAACAGAGAAGAATGCTTTAAGTCTCTTCAGCCATCCATTTATCATAAAATTGCAGTTCGCATTTCAAAACAATCATTATCTCTTTATGGTTATGGAATTCGCAGAAGGGTAATAATTCTTTTACTATCAAATGAATAATCTTTTATATTGAGTGAGATATTATGGATTTGATCGATATTTAGAAGAAGATTACAGAATTACTTTTCTTATTTTATTTTTGAATTGATTTCTAAATCATGAATCGTGAATTGATTATTTTTGTTTAATATAAATTCAAGAGGAGATATGGGGTAGTACCTTAATAAAAGATTTAAACTACCTGAAGAGGAAGCTAGGATATATACAGGCTAGATTGTATTAGCACTTGAAGAGTTGCACAAGCAAGATATTATTTTTAGAGATCTCAAACCAGATAATGTTGTTCTTGATCGATTTGGAAATGCTAAACTAACAGATTTTGGTCTTTCTAAAGAAGGAATCAAGGAAGATACTCTAACTAAATCATTCTGTGGGTAAATAAATCAAAATTTCTTTGTTAAAACATACAACAATAAACGTTACAAATTGAAAAACACCAATTCTGTTTTATTATTTTTCTCAGGAGTGTAGCATACTTACCGCCTGAAATCTTAACTAAGCGTCCACATTCTCGAACTGTTGATTGGTATTTACTTGGAACCTTTCTATTCGAGCTTTTAGTAGGAATTCCACCTTATTATGATAATAAAAAAGATGTAAGAAATATCTTAATTTCTCCTTAACCCTTTAATCTCCTTCCAACCTAAACTATTAACTTTTTATCAAGATCCTTTTCGAGAACATTAAAAAAGGTCCACTGAAAATCCCTAAGAGCATGTCAGCAGATGCCAAAGATCTCATAAAAAAAGTATTTCCTCAAAAATATTTTCTTTAAAACTCTAATTACTTTTTTAAACTAATTCCAATTTCCTTCCTTGTAAATGTAAAGCTGTTGAACCGAAATCCAAAAGAAAGACTTGGAGCTAGAGAAGATTCTGAAGAAATAAAATCACATCCATTCTTCAAAGATCTCAATTGGGATGACCTTCTAAATGGCAAGATTAAAGCTCCTCCTATTGAATGTTCTAAAATCGATAGTTCTCAGCGTGTAACTGTGAACTATGATCAAAATCCTAAACCAAAAAAATAACAAGCTCGTTAATAACAGTAAGATCACTAGTGCCACATTGAATAATGGTCATTCATCAGCTGAATAATTTATGCTTAGATGAATTAATTTACTAAATAATCAACACAAAAATAAACAAAAACACTTGCATCTCCAGCAATATCAGTTACTTTCGTACTTAAATTTTCACCTCTAAATAATAAAATAATAATATTTCTTCCATCTATATTTATGTTCTTTGTATTATACTATTTATTAAGCATAAAATCTATTACAATATTAGTTTTAGTTGGCAGTTCTGTATTATGAATTCTTCAAACAAAGTAAAAAAAATATAAAAGTCATAAAATCTTCTTCTTTTTCGCACTATAAAACGAAACATTAATCTATTTATTGAATTTCTAATTGAAATATTTATCTATTTGTTTATTCGAATGAAACTGATAGTTCCACTGGATGAATGTTGTTATTATTTATGTAACTTTTTGATTCTATTCTAATTTCTTCTATTTAAACGTCTCGAAATTGGAATTGTTTTTCAAAAACAAAATCAAATATAATATGAAGGAAACCAAAACACATTGATCAATCGAGTAAATGATAATTTAGTATTTTGTGGGAAAATATAATAAATCGCAAATTTTCAAGCAAAAGGTAGTAGCTCTTTAATAATAACATAACAACCTGGTTTTAATGAATAGTACTACTTAGTCAGTGAGATCAAAATCGCTAGGCTCAAGATTGAACTAAACTTATATTATCCAGTATATTCGAAACAGGAGAATAGTCTTGATAGCTCATTGCCTGCAGTTATTCATTGCTTTTATTACTGTGCTTCTCTTGACTTTTCTTTTGAATTTCAACTTCCGTTATGGATTCTATTTACTTCCTATTTGTGTTGTTCTCTCAATAATTCAGATAATGTTTATGATCAAAGGAAATACTTATCCAGCTTTCCATTGGGTGTATTAGCTTATCGCTTTTGGAGCATTAGCAGCTTCCTTCTTGAGCATCTACTTCTACGTATATAACCCTACATTCAGTTAATCTTTTACTTCAGCTGAAAATTGTGAAATAATCAAATAACGCTAAATTCTTCTTGAAGATGGTTCTTACCAAGAAAACTACTAAGTACTAACAATCTAATTCACTGACAATAGCATGACATACAAAGGATGTGGATGTGGTAGCAACAAATACCATGAATCTCTATTTTAAACTAAAATAGAGCCTTTTCGATATGTGAGTAACTCTGAAACAGATTCTCTGAACGCAATTACTTTAAAAGAAGATTCCGACATATCAGCAATCAAAATGCCTTCTTGGATGTGTTCGTATTTCCAGGATTATGAAGATCGCTTAGCTGCAGGATCTGTCTCAGTTTAGAAATGTTATTTCAATTATTATGGTGATCGAAATGAAGCATTTGAAGCTCAAACACTCTCAGATTATTGCTCTAAAAGCTCTAATTTCTTTTAGGTAATATTAACTGAGTAACCTTACTACCCGCTTGACTAATTCCTCCTTCTTTTAGGGTGTTCTCTGATACCTTTATTTGGACTTTCTTTTAATTGGATATTTGTTATTTTATTGCATACTCTCTGTCCCTTTCTAAGATGTTAATTCGAATAATCTAATGAAATCACTAAAAATTCAACAGCAAAAGTGACTCCAAAACATGAATCTAATCATGATACAGATAATATATCATCAGCTTAGCAACAACAAGTTAAATCCCAACATACTGTAGCAAGAAAAAATCCTCTAATAAGCAGTAGCCCACACATGACAAGTGAGTCTGGAGTTGATCTAACAACTAACGATATCCATGCAAAAAATAATCATGTAAATGCATTTTTTACCCTTCCTACTGCCAAGAAAAGGTTTCTTCCTCCTATTTCATTGACTTTTAATTATGAGAATACAATTAAAGAAAATGTGAAACTTGAAATCGAAACGAACAAAGAACTCATCAATCTTTAGCCAAAAAGCAAATAATTCGGGTTAAAAGAAAATATCGAAGTAATTGTCTCTAATAGTTCTATTAATTTACCTTCGATTTTCCATAAAAATAATTAGATTGGACCTAAAAAATCTTGTAAAGTATAATTCAAACAAACAGATGAAGAGTCGGCTAAATTACAAAATCCTTCTTGAACTTCTACTTTCTTCTAATAATAAGCTTCTCTCTCTCTCTACTCGATGGTTTAGTTCTTAAAAAATATAATATTTCTTTTTAATTGCAGCTCTCAAAACCCTCACTTTCAAAGTCTAATACATCTCCCTCTCCCAACAATTACATATTACTTCTCTAAATTATGCTACATATTTTTTGTTTATGTATCATGAAAATTGAATTAACCCCTTAAAGAAAAGGTAACTTCTAAGATCACTTGGGAGTGTATTTCTTAGGAACTAATATAATCACTTCTTTCCTTGTTCTAGCTTTTTAAAATGGCAGATCTAATCGTAATTATGGTATTAAACGATAAGACAAAATAAAAAATATTACGAAAATGAGTGAACACAACAATAATGATATTCAGCTTGATCGATATTGAGAAGTCAAAGAAGTGAGAAAAAGAGCAAATTGAGAGCATACATAAAGGGTCTGAGAAATATTCAGTCTTGGATCGCATGAACTTGTGTAACATGCATGGAGATCTGTTTCCTCTATGCCAAATCCAACACATTCCGTTACTTAAATAGGGGAAGTCTCCAAATGGATACCACCTATTCTCTGACCAGTCTAATGCATTATTTAAGCAAACGTTGTCATTTCTTATAAAATATCTTGTGTTTTCCTTGTTTTTATCCCTGAAGCTGTAGAGTAAGTGTTGCCATGCATAGGATCAACACTCCAAATGAAGTTAAGTCCATTCTTCTTTTTAGTCTCAATTAATTCAGGAAGTACCTTTTCTACTACGTTTCTCCCCATTCTGCAAATAATAACTAATTTTCCTTCTTCATTTCGTGGATTGAGTCTTTCGACTAGTGCTTTCAAAGTAGCTCCATTTGTGGAAGGTCCTACTTTTGATGCAATAGGGTTAGATATTCCACTGAAATATTCAACATGCCCTCCATCGAGTTGTCTTGTTCTCTCTCCTAGCCATAATAAATGAGTACTTAAATTGTAATATCTGTTATTGTTAGTTAATTTAGTTGCACTTTCTTCATATCCAAGAAGTAGCCCTTCATGCGAGGAGTAAATATTTCCTTCATTTGAGGTCGTTCCCCCTTTAGATATTTTAGCAACCAACTCTGGATCCACTGTAAATTATTCTAAAATATTCAAAACATAAAAAGTAAAACTAATGACAAAAAGATTTTACAATAATATTTCTCTAATACCTTTATCTTAATGCGATGAATGATTATCAGGATATGGTTTCTCTGAAATGGAATTACCAAGATTCAGTTAGTTCATAATAAGAGATTTCTAATTCTCTCTAATGAATTTCAAAGTTGAAGCGGAATGCATGTATCCTTCCATAAGTTTTAGTGGATTCGGCTTTCTATCATTATGGCTATTGACATTATCACCTCGAAAATTAAATCGAATAGTGCCATCCTCAAGAGTCTCATATTCTTAAGATCTAGGCTTTGCATACTACCCACCTATTCTGCCAATTTTAACACAAGGCATCTGCAATGCTTAGCTGAATATTCTGGAAGTTGCAGTGATTTGTTCTAATTTTCTTTGTAAAAATTAATCATCTAACTCAGAAAATAGCTCAGCACAATCACCCATGTGTATGAAGAATGCTAATCCCTTTTCAACTGCAGTAAGCTCATGTCTAAGCTATTCGACTTCGTCTGTTGAAACTATCCCAGGTTGAGTTGAAATCAAGTTCAATTGTTTATCTAATTCAGCTTAGTTTTCGTAAAATGGTTGCTGATGAGATTGGAATTCTCGCCAACTTGAAGGGCTCCATTTTTTCTTGTTCTCAGTGATATTCAAGCATTCTTTTAATGGTGAGTTAGTTTAAGATGAATTTAGTCCATTATGCTCTTAAATCAGGCAATTTGTTTGCATTTCTTAGCGTTCAAACTCCTGCTCAATCATATGTCAAAAGATCCAGACAAATTAAACAATTTATTTTGTTTATTATCACAATCTTTCAAAAAGTTTAGTCACTTTCTGAAATTTCAGGAGTGAATAGTATAGAATTTTCTCTTCCATTTCGCTATCTAATAGCTTTTATCTACTTTTTGAGAACATTTTGCATACTTTGTAAGATTTCCTTGAAGAAATAGATCTCAGAAATTAAGATATTTTAACATTTTATGATCGTTGGCTATCATAGGCAAGTCATTTTTATAAATCAAAAAGATGCAGAACCATTCATATGAAAGAAACTAATTGGCTTCTGAACATGAAGAAGAAATAAAAGGAAAGTTCTTATTTTTGTAACAATCTTTGTCAGTTTTTCGGGGGAGATAGTAATTGTTCTGGAAAAATCGATTACAATTTTTGATCAGCAAAGGAGATTTATCTTGATATTTTGTTTTTGGTAACACTAGCTTCTTCTTTTAAAAAGTAAGCTGTCTTTATTATTTAAGAGGACTCATTTGATTTGAAACAAATCATCATAAATATCTCACAACAGAATCAAGAAAAAATACAATTATTCCTCCTATTATTTTTGGAAATACCTTGTATTTTTCAGATAGAAGATCTAATTTGTTTGTGCAAAAAGGAATATTGATAATAATTAATTAAAAGATTAGTTATTTTTATTAGAAAACATTTCTAAGCTACACAAAGCAAATGCATTTTGCCTTTTTCTGAACTTAAATTACGAAACAACATCAAATGGAATTTACTATTTGTTTTTGTTTGTATTTTTATAAACGAAAAAGAAGTTCAAGAATAATTCGTTTGGCTAATTTACTTAGAAAGAATCTCAATTCTTTTTGGAATTAATGGGAGAGAACGATGCTTCTCTCTGAAATTAGTAGAGGTAGCAACATGCGGGAAAGAAGATAAAACTAAGAAATCTAAGAATGAAAATATAAATAATGCTGATCTATTGACAATCCACTAAATCATAACAAAATTAAAAAGCCTTAAACTATCAGTATTACAAGGAAAAATCATTAATATATTTTTTCAACAGCCAAAAGCTAAACTCAAAAGGGAACAAGACAAACAAAATGAGAAAGAAAGTTGACTAAAGAATTCAAGTGCTTATGGAGAACTGCATTAAATTGCGTTAGAGAGGGTTTTTCATTATTGTTGGTGATCGCGGTAAAGAACAGGTAACTAAAAAATAGGAGATCACATTTATTTGCAATCTTGGAAGTTATTTTTATGCTTAAATGCATTAATTTTGCACATAAATCGAATAATTCTTATGCTAATCTTTTTTCCCTTGATTCGAATAGGTTGTGAACATCCATTATCTGTTGAATAAAATGAACTTCAAGACAAAACCTTCCGTTTTATGGTGCTACAAGAAAGAATTAGGATTCTCTACAAACAAGCAAAAGCGTATGAAAGACATCAAAAAATTGTAAAAAAAAGGACTTTATGACAGCAATGTTGATGATCCTTTCTAGCTATTCGTGACATCTACTTCTATTCGTTACTGCTATTACAAGGATACCCACAAGATCCTTGGTTAAACCCATTAAATGTTGATTTTACAAGACTTCGAAGCATTAACACCAAATATGCTCTGTCGTACTGTCGAAACAGTTGAAGGTGGTGGTTTTGTTATTTTACTCTTCAAGACCATGTCATCACTGAAATAGTTGTACACACTCACAATGGATGTGCATAATAGGTTTAGGTAGGAGCGAGATGTTTGTTATTTTATTTAACATTTTTGGATTCTAAACATTTTGATTTTTTGTTGAAACAGAACTGACTAATTCCATGACATTGAACCCAGATTCAATGAGAGATTCATATTGAGTTTATCTAAGAGTGAAAACACAATTGTGATGGACGATGAACTCAACATATTGCCAATCTCAAGTTTGATTGAAAATATTAAACCTGTCGTTGCGGAGAGTTCACTAGATTCTAAAATGCTCTCTGAACTTGAACAGCTCAAGGAATCATTGAAAAGCAATCAAATTGTTGGTCCTCTTGTTGGTATTGCTAAAACTCTCGACTAAGCCAAGGCAATTATGACATTTGTAGATGCAATTAATGAAAAATCAGCAAGATCTACGGTATCTCTAACAGCTGGAAGAGGTCGAGTAAACAATTAGAAAATACAATTATTTGGATTAGTAAATCAAGATGGTTAATCATTATTTTTTGCTAATATTTTAGGGTAAATCTGCAGCCATCGGTGTTTCCATCGCTGCAGCTGTTGCTTATGGATTCTCAAATATCTACGTGACTGCTCCATCTCCGGAAAACTTAAATACTCTATTTGAATTCATTTTCACTGGATTAGAATAGCAAGGATACAAGGAAAACATGCATTACGATATAATCTAATCAACTAACCCTGAATTCAATAATGCAGTGATTAGAGTCAATGTATTTAAAACTCATAGATAAGTCATTCAGTATGTTGCGCCTACTGATTCTGCACAAATTGGACATGTAATAAATAATATTTTTGTTTGATTTTATTGTGAAAACAATCTTAATTTTTATTAATAGGCTGATTTAGTCGTTATTGATGAGGCCGCAGCAATTCCTCTAACATATGTGAAGTCATTCTTAGGGCCTTATATTGTCTTCCTAAGTTCAACTATCAATGGTTACGAAGGAACTGGTAGATCTCTCTCACTCAAGCTCATAGCTTAGCTGAAAGCTTAAAGTAAAATATCTGAAAACACATCTTAAGAAACTGAGAAATCTACAGGAGCTGTTTCTTCTTCTGGTGCTCGAACACTCAAAGAAGTTACACTTTATGATCCAATTAGATATTCTCCTAACGATCCTATTGAATCTTGGCTTAATAAGCTACTTTGTCTTGAAGCAACCTAAGCAGTGACATTAAAAAGTGGTCTCCCTCATCCAAATGAATGTGAACTCTTCATAGTCAATAGGGATACCTTATTCAGCTATAAAAAATCAACTGAGTAATTCCTCTTTAATCTCATGAGTCTGTTCATATCATCTCATTACAAGAACTCTCCTAATGATCTTTAGCTCCTCAGTGATGCACCTTCTCATGCAGTTTTCGTACTCATGGGCAAAATCAAGGAAGGAGAGAAAAAAACAGATATGCCAGATATACTTTGCGCAGTCTAAATCGCTTTAGAAGGGAAGATTTCTGCGGAAACGTTTAGCTCAAGCAGCGAAAGAGGTGTTAGACCTGCTGGTGATCTCATCCCTTGGAACATCAGCTAACAATATTAAGATAGAGAATTCTCCTCTCTATCAGGTGCGAGAGTAGTTAGAATTGCTACTCACCCTGCAGCAATGAAGATGGGATATGGAACGAAGACTCTGGAACTTTTGTAGAAGTTCTTCGAAGGGTAGCTTATTGACCTTTCGAATGAGTCAATTATAAGAGATGACTATTTCCTGAAGACTACCAGGAATTCTGAAGGAGATAAGAAACTCAAGCCTCTGTTAAAAAGATTAACTGAAATTGAACCTCCTCATCTTCATTATCTAGGTGTATCTTACGGCTTAAGCAAGGAGCTGTTTAAGTTTTGGAAGAAAAGTGGCTATACTCCTTTGTATCTGAGACAAGTTAAAAATGATTTAACTGCTGAGCACAGCTGCATTATGTTGAAAACTCTAAAACAAACTGAAGAGAATTCTAAATTCGGTGATGAATGGTTGTCTCTTTACAGCGATGACTTTAAGAAACGATTCCTTTAGTTACTGTCATATGAATTCAAAGATATTGATGTACATCTGTCTCTAGGTGTTGTAGATCCAACTTTCCTTACTGACGAAAAAGAATCAGGATTAGCAGCGTAGATCAATTGGACATCGAATGAGGCAACTGAGCCTAATAGGATTATGACACCAATCAAGACAAAAGTAAGAAATTACCAGTTTCTCATATCCTTGAACAATTCATAAACTTACTTCTCCTGATTCCTTCATTGGACTAATATATTTCTTTTTGAATAATTTTTACTTAGGAACAATTGGAGAATTTCTTGACAAAGTTTGATTAGAAGAGACTCGACGCTTATTCTAAGAACTTAGCTGATTATTACTTGATTGTTGATTTGCTACCTGAAATAAGCAAACTACTTTTCCTTAACAGAATCGATGTAAAGATGAATATTTCTCAATGTGCAATCTTCCTTGGTTTGGGACTTCAACACAAGACTGTCGATAGACTAGCCAGTGAGCTACGTATTCCAGTGTCTTAAATCCTAGCTATTTTCAACAAGGGAGTTCGTAAGCTAACTGCTTTCTTTAGGTCATTGTATGAACAAGACATCATCGATGGACTTTAGACAGAAAGACAATAAGGAGCTGTAGAAGGTTTGAATCCAATTAAAGAAGCACATGGAGATGAAATACAAGAAGCTGGCAAGCAATATCTTAACAGTCTGTTAGGAAATGCTGAAGGAGAAGATAACAAAGAGGGAAATGCTACAAAAACTGATAAAGATAAACTCAACAAGAAAAGACATGCGAGATATAATTTTAACACTGAAGACTTGCACATCGGTGAGGAGACTGCAATCAACCCAAAGACAGGAACTATCACAGTTGCAAGATCAGCTAAAGATGCGTTTAATTCTGAATTTACCAACTACAAAGCTGCTTCGAAGGCTTAAGGGGCAAGTGCAAAAAATTCTCAAAAGAAAGTTAAAAAAAATTGATTGTTTTATATTTTGTATTGAAAATACATATTAATTTGCTTTTTGGTAGAATTAATAACAAACTAGAAATCATAACTGCATTATGTAATAGAAATTTTACTAATTGTATGCGCCTAAATGCATCTTATTGTAGGGGGAGAGAGAGAGAGATGAGAGCTACGTGGTTACCCGTTGGGTTCTTCTTTTCGAGTTGTTACTAAAAGTGTCAATGTTAGTTGTTTTCAATATCTAAACATTTCCTTTTTTTATTAGAAAAATGTTATCAAATATGATTATTTTTCAAGAAAAAAGTAAAAATTATGCAGTTCTGGTTAGTTTTTCTGATTTTAAAAGACATCTGATTAGACTATTTCAAAAAAAAGTACTACATTCATCTAAGAACAATCTAAATACGGCAAATCAAATGCACTATAATATAAATATGAATAACAACAATTCAAAGTATCTGAGCATATGATCTGTTTAGAAAAATACTTTCGATTGATAAAGAGTAATTTTTAGTGTATTTTACAATGAAAACAACCATAATAATAATTTAAGAAGATAATAGACTAAACTTAAAAAACTGATTGAATACACATGGAGTAACTTTTGAAAAGTTGAAGGTATTATTATTATTATTTCTGAATCTTCGTTTGCTGTGTTTTTAAGGTTCTTAGAAGGTATGTAATGTTCAAGAAGTGATTTCGTTGTGATTTAATATATAAATTTGTTATTTTCTACTTGATGGATGTATATATTTGCTGTCTCAGAGGCTGGCTGATTAGAGTCAGGAGGCAGAAATTAATATTTTTCAGTTTGTTTTATTTCTTTTCAGTAATGCTCTTCAGTATAAAACCCTAGTGCAGCAGTAGGATGATTGTGAGGAGTTGTCGGCATAGCGAAAAAAGAGTTTGAAGGGTAGAATTACTTCTAAGATTCTTAAATGAAATGAGAACCTCTTCGAATTTCAGCTTATTCGAGACCTTACAATGCTTGGTTAAAGTCTAAAGTACTATTTGGATAGAATATATTGTTGCTATTGTTGTTGTTATTGGGTGTGACAAGAGCATTGTTACTAGCATTGTTATTGCCATTGTTTTGGTTGTTATTGTTCATGTTAAAATTATTATTGTTGTTATTATGTTACTCAACGAACCCCCAATCTTCAATGAAAAGATTGTTATTGCTAGAATTATTAGCATTGATAGGATTATTGGAATTGTTGTTGATGCTTGGAGGGCATAGGAAATTGATTTGTTAAGCTGTGCCGTTAAAACTATGGAAGTTTGGAATCTGATTATTAGTGTTATTTGAGTTATTGTTGTTTAGATGATCATCGTGATTGAATATCTATTAGTTAAGCTAGAGAAACTGAGCTTATTACTGTAGTGTCGATTAGTTTGAATCTTAGAAAATTGTAGTAGAAGCTGAAGCTGTAAAATCAGACATATCAGATTGATTTGAGAATATCTACGTACCATCTAGAGTTGATTAATGCTTCTAATGTGAAGGAGGTACAGGAATCTAAAACCGATGCGAAGGCGATTGTAAGAATTTCTTAGATTGCAGATACTAGCTGTTTGCGAAAATCTCGTGCTAGTGGGAGTCTGGTAAGAACAAGGTTTCCGAGATTTATGGGAAGGAGTTGTTGGTGGAATATTGAGGTGAAATGTAGTCGGAGAGAACACCTCCAGAAGTTGAATGGGATTAAGTTGATTGTTTGGTGTTTCGATAAAGCTAATCCACACGCGTTGTGCTCAATTTTTGCAAGGTATCACTGGAATTCGATTCTTCCTTGACGTTGCAGATAATGTTATCGTTGTTGTTCATGTTTGACTTGAAACTGTGAGATCGTTAGTGATTTCGATTCATAGAACAGTTAGGGTTCATTAACTTAGACATATGATTTTAGCTACTTGATTTGTTGTTGTTAGAAAGTATATGATGTTAGAAAGAGGGAGCTTGTCCTTTGAGGGAGGTTATCTCCATTTGGATTAGAGATTCCTCAGGGTAGGCATCTCCGTAAGTTTTTTTAAGTCTGTTGGAGATGGAATTGTATCGGTTTTTGACTTGGGATTCAGTTCTGCATCCCATAATCTAGGAAATCTGTGACCACTTTTTACCATTGACAAGCACACTCTCCAGCAAGACGACATCTTCACTTTCTTCCCATTCTGATCTTCTCTCAGGAATTTACAATCAAAACACAGAAATCTTGATTCAATAATTTGGATTACTTTTTCAGAGTTGGATTGAGATAATTGTTCCATCTTTCACGTATCTGTTTGGCATTTCTGAAGGAGCTGTTGTGAGTCATCTCAGCAAGGGAAGTTGCCACTTAAGTCCAATTATGATTCTTCTCATTTGGACTAATCAATTGAAATTAGTTAAGATTGGTTTAGTTTCAGTTTTATGATTGAATTACTCGATTAGTTTCTAGAGAATCTGATCCTCCTCTTGGGTCCAGGGAGAATTCTTCACTTGAGGTTTTACCATAACAAGCCACTTATTTTTGAGAATCTTTGTCTCAACCCCCAGAATTCTTGAAATCTCATGCCAGTCATTATCATCCTAACCAAGAAAAGACACATCCCCAGACTCAATTAATAAATTCTGCAAGGAAAATAAATTTTACCATGCAGCTCTATCCTTTCTTGAAAAGTGAGGCCACTATATATTTTGAATGCATTTGGCAGTATTTGCAGACAACCCAAAAGAGCAATTGCTTATCATAATTATGCCATTTCGTTCGGCTCTCGTTTCTTGTCCTCCTGCATTTCGAAGTAGATTTTAGCAAAAGTAGTAAAAAAGATATTAACACTTTCAAGAGAAATTAAAGCATTTTCAAAACATACACACATGTTTTATTGTTTAATGAACCATGGATTACAAAATCTGTTTCCCATACATTCTTTTGGAATTTTACTTATTTTTCTCCCCAAATATTACCATTCCAAATACCCAAATCCTGTAATACAAAATGATATTTCTAGCCTTATTGTTTTTTAAAACAATTGTATCAGAAACTTGGACTCATTATATTGAATAACAGTAATTGAAAGAATAAGAAATATTCTGTAATGTGAGAAGAAATCATCAGAAAAAAAATACTATTGATTTTCCCTTATTTAAACTTTGAAATTCCAGTTAATTTACTAAGAATTTAAGAGCAACCATCCATTTCAAAAAAAACAATAAACTAAACTTCCAATAACTCTAATGAAAAAAGATTGCCATACATGCAGAATTCGGTCTTGAAGTAGTGAATCATTTTGGAGAGTTTAGGAAAGTTTTTCTTAGGTAATTTGAACTCGTTCTTAAGCTCCTTCATATTAAGTTAGACTTCTCGTAAGTCACCAAGCATATCCAGAAATATATTGAAGGCTATTTATTTGAAATTAATAACAATGTATTAACAAATTAGATTAACTCTTTAATAACAATAATATTCTTTTAAAGCTGTTAAAGCAGAAAATAAAACACTTTTTCTTGTAAGACATATAAGATTTTTACCAAAAATAATAATAAATTTTAAATTGATATTTTAATTGTTCTTACCTTCCATCTGTTCAGAGAAAAAGACAAATCAGTGATCTCCTGTATTTTTTAGTTGTGAAGTTTGATATCTTAAGTGGCCAAAAAGAAAAAAGTAAGGGATCTTATTCAATATTATTATTTTTGATACAATCTTACCTTTTCTTTCTTGTAATTTCTCTAGGAATCGAGAATTTCTTAGGAAGAATATATTTCCCGGATTGTTTATTATATTTTAATTATTATTATGATTGATTCTTCCCAGAGTTTGCCCGATTTATTCCAGGCTTTCGAAAATTTGTTATGTAGAGTTTTTAGAAACTTAATTTGCTTCTGGGTCAGGAAAACAGGAAAACGAAGGTCTATTTGCTTAAAAATTAATCCGAACACATGCATTAATTACTT